>Ga0209347_1000045_pt1 | contig 342025 bp, 299 predicted proteins | sample AutmiccommuBRH23_FD_187382 | JGI IMG/M metagenome (GOLD analysis project Ga0209347, IMG submission 187382) | Deep subsurface microbial communities from Mt. Terri, Switzerland - Autotrophic microbial communities BRH/23 (SPAdes) (version 2) | ecosystem: Environmental > Aquatic > Deep subsurface... | reverse complement strand
GGGGGGGGGGGGGGGGGGGGGGGGGGGGTGCACGCGCTGTCCAAGAATGGTTTGCTATCGCGGATCAGAAATCGTGCAGCCGCTTGATGGCGTAGTCGGCGAGCACCTTCCAATCGCGCTCGCCGGTTGCCGCCAGCTCGAGGATGGCGGTCGAAAGGTTGGTGCGCGTCTCGACTTCCAGTTCGCGCTTCGCCATGGGGTGGGCAACTCGTTGAAGGCGGCACCATGCTTCACATAGCGCTCGCTCCATTATTTCGATTTCCACCTCGTCGAAAGTACCCTTAGGGGAAGCCGAGAGTTTCTTCTGACCTTCGCGTGGAAGCTCGATGTCTGTCATGATGCTAAACATTCGGATTTTGTTCCTCTTCGAACCGCAGGTTGGGATCGATTGGTAACCAAGCTGGAGAAAGCCTTGGCGCAAATCAATCATTTTGACGGTACTGAGCCGTACGGAATCTGAAGAATCCCGGCGGGACCCCTGTCGCCACACAACCTTTTCCCTCAGCCGCCGATCGTTGATTGATGCGTATTTGAGCGTTCGCCCAGGACTCCTGTGACGGATGAGCACGCGACATTCCGTGCAGCCATTACGATCTGAATGTGTGAAGGCGGGAACCGCTTTGCCGAATCTGCATTTTGCTTTTGCGCAGTGACCAATCAAGCCGGGAGCGCCCGCTGTTCTCGCGGTGCGCTCAGGAAGGATGGCGATAGCATGCGGAGTTTTGGCACCCTTTTGCTGACAGCGACACAAACCTTCGGTGGTTCTGTGAGCGCGCACCAATCGAAGACTGGACAGGACTACACCAATTTCAAACAGCCGAACGGACAGTCGTGCTGCAATGGCCATGACTGCCGGCCGGTCGATTACATGTACCGGAACGGACAGCTCGTTATGTGCCCGGACCATATCCCTGTAAAGGTGCCCAACGACCGCCTTATCAAACGATCCTCAGATGACGGTCGTGCTCATTGGTGCGGTGTTCGTGTGGATGAGAAGACCACGCTAACCTTCTGCGCCATCCTTCATCAAGGGGTGTCGCGCCGGCAGGTCGAAACGGGAACTCGCGTTGCAGTGATGACAAAATGAAACGATCGACAGCCCTCGGCTTCTTGACAGTTGTCATCACGATCATCGTTGCGGGTTCGGGTACCGCGTTCGCGCAGTCGGGCGGCGGCCTGGGTACGGGCGCGGGCAGCCCTGAGTCGAATGCCCTGATAAACGATGGCACCAGGCGAGGCCAGATCGGCGCCTATCCTCCCGGCAGTCCGGCCTCCCCCAGTGTTCCAGACATCGGTGCCTACCCGTCTGGCGGCAGGCCAGATGCTTCCAGACCGACTCTGCCGCCAGAAACAGGTAAAGGTACTATCGGCTCTGGTGAGGCTGCCGGGAGGGGCACCAGCCTGAGCCTGGGGCGTCCGTCTGTGTCTGATTGCGCGAGCGGCTATACGTCCACAATGCGCTGGAGCCGGAACGAATTTCGGCGATATTGCGATTAGGGCGATCTTGCGGTTCTGGCGGCAAGCAGATAGCCTGAAAGTGTCAGTACGGTACCGTACATTTCAGAACTTAATTGTCTTCATTCCAATTGATCCATGTCCATGCAGCCCATAGCAGTTGCGCGCAGTTTTGATGCCCGCGTTGCAATAATCAGTCTCTAAATTTGAACGCGGCCGACGTACAGCCCGGAAACGATGAGAGGCTGTTATAGGTTAGCTTATCACCAAGATTTCACATGTGCGGGTAAGACCGATATCTTCACTGCAGTTCGGACCTAAGTGGAGCGTTCCTGTGAGTAATTTTGCGAGAGACGACCTCAACGGACAGAGAATTCTGTTGGTTGAAGACGAGTGGATCGTCGCCAGCCAGATCGCCGCTGCATTCCGAAATTCGGGCGCCCGCGTTGTCGCAATGGTGCCCACCGTTACGAACGCCCTCAATTTCATCAACGGGGCAGAGCGGCTTGACGCAGCCGTACTGGATCTCAATTTGCGCGGTGAGATGGCCTACCCGGTTGCCGAAGCGCTCGATCGCGAAGGCATACCCTATATCCTCGCCACCGCCTTTGATCAAAATCAGATCGCGACTCAATACAGAGATGTGCCGCGGTGTAACAAACCGTTTTCCGGCCACCAGGTTGCGGAATTTCTCGCTCGTGTTCTAAAAACGTCGAACACGTCGGAAAACGCCCGCTCAAGCGCACGTTCCGGGGCGCCCAACAACTTGCTTTTGTCGTCTCTTCCGCCTTCGGCATGGGAGCTGATATCGAACGAGTTGGAGCCGGTTCAGCTCAGCGCGCGGACGCGTCTCGAGACTTGCAAAAGCCGCATCTACGATTGTTATTTCTTCGAGGACGGCGTGTTGTCGCATACTATGCGCGCTCCGGACGGGTCGTCCATGGAAGTCGCCATCACAGGCTTCGAAGGAATGACCGGTGTGCCGGTTCTCCAGTCCAGTAACCAGGCCATCTCCGATGCCACGTTGCTGACGGATGCCAGCGCTTACAAAATCCGGGCTGACGCGCTTGCCGACATGCTCGATAAAGATCCGGTCCTCGGCAACATCCTTCGCCGGCACGCTCAAGAATTCTCGACTCAGTTGACCCTTTCGCTTCTTGCAGTAGGTCGATTTCGAATCGAGGCGCGCTTAGCGCGGTGGATGCTCATGGTAAGCGACCGGCTCGGCTCCCAGATCGTTCCGTTCTCTCAGGAATCGATTGGGTTGTCGCTTGGCGTGCGACGGGCAAGCATAACGGGTGCCATTCGCGACTTCCGCCATCGCGGTCTGATCGATTCCTACCGCGGCGGAATCAAAATCTGCGATCGACAGGGGCTTGTTGCCGCGTCCCAAGGATGTTACCGGCCGCTACCCAAACCGTTGAAGCCGCGCCACTGAATGTCGAACTTCGGCACTGGCCGCACAAGGCGTTGAATCTTTGTCTGGTTCCGATTCTGAACTTGTCTTGTCGGTCGTCGACAACATAGCCCAACCGGTCGTCGTCGTTGGCCAGGATGATCGAATCGAATTCGCCAACAAGGCCTTCCTTTTCAGATTCGGGGTGACGAGAGAGTCGGCGCTCTCGCGCTCGATATTCGCGATCGGTGAATGCGATCTGCCCGAGATGCACCGGTTGATCGGTGTGGCGTTTAGCGAAGATGCCGAGCCGGCCGAAGGACACCGCATCGAACTGGCATCAGTGGGTGCGAACCGCTTATTGCTAACAGTCACCGCCCGCCGCCTTGCCGCCGGAAAATCTGGGCCGCGCGTACTACTCGCCTTCGATGATACGAACATCCAGCCCGCGGCCACCGCTTCGCCAAGGGATGACTCGCAACTGATTTTGACGTTGGTCGACCAGTTGCGGAATGCTTCGGATGCCGACTGTGTAATGACCATAGCAGGCGAACTCCTAGGCCGTCATCTGGATGCCACCACCGTTGCCTTTGCAGAGATAGACGATTCGGAGGAGTACGCGACGGTCGTTGCCGACTGGAAGGCCAGCAGTGAAGACAGCCACCCCACGCGCTATCGTCTCTGTGATTTGTCACCCTCACTACCAAGGGATCTGAGTGAAGGGCGCACCGTTGCTCTCGACAACGTCTGCCTGCATCCGCGAATGACTGAAGCGCACTGCAAGGAAGGATCGGCGCAGGACGTCGGTTGTGCGGCCCTCGTCGTGCCCGTCCTAAAGGAAAAGCGACTGGTGGGGGCGCTCGCGGTTTCCGCCGCGCAGGCTCGCGAGTGGTCCAGCGCGCAAGTCGCTACGGTCGAGGAGTTTGCCGCGCACACCTGGGTGTTTGCCGAGCGCGCGCGCACCCATAGAGCCCTCCACGAGAGTGAGCAACGGCTGCGGTTGGCGCAGATTGCCGGCGGGGTTGGAATTTGGGAATGGCGACGGGATACCGGCGAGGTTTACTGGTCCGAGCAGTCGCGACTCATGTTCCAGTTCGACGAAGACGTGGCCCCGGCCTACGAGACCTGGATATCTGCTGTGCATCCCGAAGACCGCGCGCAACTGGAGGCAGGTATTGCGGCCGCGTGGGATCATGGCCGGTACAGTGCTGATTATCGCATCATTCGCTCAGACGGAGCGACCCGTTGGATACGTTCAATGGGTGTGACGGATGAAGCGGTGTCACACAGTATCATGCGTGGCATCGATCTGGATGTGACCGAACGCAAGGAAACCGCCGAGCAGATTCGCCGGAGTAAGGTTCGCTACGAGAAGTTGTTCAATTCTATCGACGAAGGTTTCTGTATTATCGAAATGATTTTTGACCGCGATGGGCGTCCAGTGGATTACCGCTTTACAGAAGTGAATGCGGCTTTCGAGCGCCAGACCGGTCTGGAGAATCCGGTCGGACGCACCATCGGCGAATTAGTCCCTGATCTCGAAAAATACTGGTTTGAAATTTACGGCCATATCGCAAAAACGGGTGAATCGAAGAGATTTGAAAGATGGGCGAAACAGCTTGAGCGATACTACGATGTGTTTGCGTTCCCCTTCGGAGACCTCGATGAAGGACAAGTTGGAATCCTTTTCAGGGATGTTTCAGAGCGCAAGAAGCAACAGCAAAAGATCAACGAACTCTTCGGCGAAGTGAATCACCGCACGAAGAACCTGCTTTCCATCGTGCAGTCTATTTCCACCGAGACCGCCAGGGAGATCGAGCCCGTGGAGTTTTCCGAGAGACTCTCGGAACGGCTGAGCGGACTGGCCGCCTCCCAGGATTTGATCATTCGCGGAAATTGGAGTGCCATTTTGATGTCAGAACTGATCGAGTCCCAGGTCAGGATCCTCATCGGCAATCGGCATGATCAGATAACCATGTGCGGCGAAAGAATCATCATTAAACCGGCGGCCGCACAAACGATCGGCATGGCAATACATGAGCTTGCCTCCAATGCTTCGAAGTACGGTGCCTGGTCGACGGATGAGGGAACCGTGAAGATCGAGTGGTGCGAACGCGGCTCTCGCGTCGTTCTGAGTTGGAACGAAAAAGGAGGTCCGGCCGTTTACCCTTCATCGGCACAAGGCTTCGGGCGACGCGTCATTGAAGATATGACCGCGTATGCGTTAGGAGCGGACGTCGAGCTTGTTTATGAGCGTGAGGGTGTCAGTTGGCGCCTCGACGCGCCGATAGCCAATTTAATTTCGGAGGAACCGGGCGGGAGAACGTGAGGATCGCAATGACACGGCAGACGTCCATCCCGACTGTTCTGATTGTGGAAGACGAATATCCGATAGCATTCGCGATCAAATCAATATTGTCCGATGCCGGATACCACATTATCGGGCCCGTGGGCACGGTATCAGAAGCCATCGATCTTATCGCACAAACTGATAACTTGGACGCTGCGGTTCTTGACCCGAACCTCAGAGGCGAAATTGCATCCAAGGTCGCGCAATCTCTCACGGATCGTGATATTCCGTTTGTCTTGGTCTCAGGGTACTCGCGCCACGAGCTTGCCCGCTGGTCTCTGAACGCCGAACTGATCGAAAAGCCGATCCTTGACAACCGTCTCTTGAATTCCCTGGAAAAGTTGATTCCGCGCGAGCAACGTGCGGTGTAGAGTGTCAGCGCTCATATTTTTCCACCGCGACACAAGTGTTACGGCAGCTTTGCAGGCGAAGCGGGGACCGCCACTGTTGAGACAAATCGATGTCTGACCCCCCTATCGCTACGTCGCCAACGCCAGGCAATGTTCCCATCTGTGCACTCGGCGCCTCGGCCGGAGGCGTTCGTGCTCTCCAGGAGTTCTTCGCAGAAGTCAGCGAAGAGACAGGCCTCGCCTTCATCGTCGTGACCCATCTGGCCCCCGACCAGCCGAGTGCGCTGAGCGAAATTCTTTCCAGAAAAACGCGGATGCCCGTCACCAAGGTCGAAGGGTCGATGCAGATCCGGCCCAACAGCGTCTACGTTATCCAGCCGGACCGGGAACTGATTATCGAGGGCAACAACGTCACCTCACGACCGCATTCCGGCGCCGTTCGCAACCGGGCACCCATAGACCTGTTTTTCCGTTCAGCTGCTGCGGGGCGCAAAGATGGCCTCGCTATGGTGCTTACGGGTGCAGGTTCGGATGGTGCGCTGGGTGTCAGGGCAATCAAGGAAGGTGGCGGCGTTATTTTTGCGCAAAACCCTGAGACGGCCGAGTATCCGACGATGCCGCGCAGTGCCATCGAAACCGGATCGGTGGACTTCGTCGGCGAGATTCCGGAACTGGCTAAGCGGGTGGCGGAGGTCGCTCGCGCCAAATCCGAAGTGGCCAATTTGAAGGTAGAGAATACCGAACACGACATCCGCCAAATTCTCAAGTCGCTCTATGACCAGACCGGACATGATTTTTCCAGCTACAAGCGCACGACACTGCTTCGCAGGATTCTACGCCGGCTGCAGGTTCGTCAAATAACCGACCTACTGAGCTATTCCCAACTCCTGCGCGATGATCCCGACGAGGCCCGGCAACTGCTTGGCGATCTACTCATCTCTGTAACGCAATTTTTTCGGGACAACGACGCCTTTGAGGTACTTTCCGAACAGGTCATCAAGCCCTTGTTCGACAAGTGCGCCGAAGATGGAGCAATTCGCGTCTGGGTCGCCGGGTGCGCGACGGGCGAAGAAGCCTACTCGATTGCGATGCTGATCCTTGAAGAGGCCGAGCGCCGTTCGAGTTCAGTGAAGGTGCAGATTTTTGCCAGCGATCTGGATGATGGCGCCCTCGCCGTCGCCCGCGAAGGCCGCTACCTCAAGTCCATCGAGGAGGATGTTTCCGACGATAGGCTGAAGCGCTTCTTCATCGCCGATGGCATCCACTATCGCATTCGAAAAGAAGTGCGTGAACTCATTCTCTTTACAAACCACAGCCTGCTCAAGGATCCGCCGTTCATCCGGGTCGACCTCATCTCTTGCCGCAATCTGCTCATCTATATGGAACGCGAGCTTCAGCAGCAGATCGCCGAGTTGTTCCACTACGCGTTGAATTCGAACTGCTATCTCTTCCTTGGATCCGCTGAAACAGTAGAAACGTTTCCGCAACTGTTCGAGCCCATCGACCGGGAAACCAGAATATATCGCTCCAAAGCTGGCTCCAAACGCCCCCTGCCATCCCTGCAGCATAATTTGAAGGTAACGCGCTTCGCTCATTACGAAGCTCCAAAATTCTCGCAAAGCAACCGGGAGGGGCTTGATCGCCAGCACATTGCCGCCCTCGAGCAATACGCGCCACCGAGCATTCTGGTGGATGAGAGCCACACCGTTCAGCACCTTTCTCCGAGCGCTGGGCGATTCATCATGCCCTCGGTCGGTCCGCTGAGTTCATTGGCAACGATGCTTGTCCGGCCTGAACTGCGGGTGGACCTGAAACTCGGTCTTGAGCGTGCGTTTGCGCAGAATGTGCCGACCTTATCGCTGCCAGCCAGCGTCAGGTTCGAGGATGAAAGGCGCCGCGTATCACTACACGTTGTACCGACCGGTGGCGGCGATGGTCCTCCGCGCCGAGCACTCGTGTTCTTTCTCGATGGCGGGACGATGCCGGAGGCGATGCCGAGCGCAGAAGACGACGGCGGCGCTTACAGTGCGGACGATAATCGCCAGCTGCGGGAGAAACTCAGCGTTGCTCAGGAACGCCTCAGCGTCAGTCGGACCGAGCATGAGCAGTCGATACAGGAGTTGCGGGCAGCCAACGAAGAACTGCAGTCGATCAACGAAGAATATCGCTCGACGTCGGAGGAACTGGAGACGAGTAAGGAAGAACTCCAGTCCATGAACGAGGAACTTCAGACGGTCAACGCGGAACTGAAAAACAAGCTTGCCGCGATCTCGACGGCGCATGACGATCTGCAGAACCTGATGGCCGCGACAGAAATCGGCACCCTCTTCCTTGACAGCCAACTGCATATCAAGCTGTTCACGCCGGAAGTCGCGAGGCACTTCAACATTACGGAGGCGGATGTTGGACGCTCCATATCCGATTTCACTCACCGCCTAATTTATGATCGGGTGGAGAAGGATGCCCTGAACGTCTTGAAGAATCTCGTGCCGGTCGAAACCGAGGTGCAGGCCAAGAACGGTCGCTGGCTGATGATGCGCCTGCGCCCATACCGCACGACCGAGGACAGGATTGAAGGCGTCGTGGTCACATTTGTCGACGTCACCACGCGGCGCGAAGCGGAAGCTCAGTTGCGCGACAGCGAAGCGCGGTACAAATCGCTGTTCAGATCGATCAGCGAAGGCTTCCTATTGGCCGAACTCGTCACCGATGACGACGGGCAACTCGTCGATCTTTACTACGCCGATGCAAATCAGTCGGCAGAAAGAGTTCTCGCCTCGAACCTGAAGGAAACACTTTGCAGCGACGCCACTGGCTGCCTTCCACCGGAATGGCTGGAGACGGCAGGAAGCGTTGCTCGCACCGGTGAATCGGAAAGCCGGGAAATCCACCTGAAGGAACGCGATCAATGGTTGGAGGTTCATGTATCGCCAGTTACCAACGGCGACGGTAAAAAGCGTGTGGCGATGTTGTTCCAGGATGTGACGGACCGGAAAAACTGGGAGACTTCGCAACAGGTTCTCATCGGAGAACTGAACCACCGTGTCAAGAACATGCTGACGGTCGTGCACTTCATCGCACGCCAGACGCAGTCGAAGTCGGCTTCAAGGGAAGAGTTCAACGATGCCTTTGAAAGCCGGCTTATAGCTCTGGCGGCAGCGTATGACATTCTCACGGCTCGCCAGTGGAAAGGCGCGGACTTGCACACCCTGATCACAAAGACCTTACAACCGCTCCTGGGCGAAGGCTTCGTACAAGTTCGGCTTGAAGGCTCCGATCTGGCTTTGGCTGCGAACGCCGCACTTCCGATCAGTTTGGCCTTGCACGAACTTGGAACCAACGCCGTGAAGTACGGGTCGCTGTCCGTTGCCACCGGCAGCGTCCTGATTTCCTGGTCCGAACTGCAGCATGAGGACAACCCCGGTCATCATATGCTGCGCCTCGAATGGAAAGAAGAAAACGGCCCACCCGTGAAACCGGCGGCGGAAGCAGGCTTCGGCATGAAGCTCCTAGAGGAAGCGGTGGCGTGGGAACTGGGCGGAACAACGGAACTGGATCTGAACGAGCATGGCCTGACATGGTGCTGTGAATTCCCTTATGACAGGCCGGCCAACAACAGGCAGAACAGAGATGGCCAATATTCTGATAGTTGAAGACACCGCCATCATTGCGATGGGGCTGGCGCAAATGGTGGAAGATCTCGGCCATTCCGTGATGGGAATGGCCTGCAACGCGACAGCGGCTTTCAAAATTATGGATTCGAGCGATCCTGGACCCGATCTCGTCATGCTGGACGCAAATCTAGGCGGGACTTCGTCGGCGCCGATTGCGGATCGGTTGGAGCGCGAGGGTACGCCCTACATTGTCTCAACCGGTTACAATGAAGAAGACCTAGCCCCTATTCTTGCTCGAAGTGCGCGGCTTTCGAAGCCGTACCGGTCCCGCGACTTGGCACAGGCGCTTAAGAACGCCGGGATTTCTGCGGAACCGGGTCGCAAATCGCAGACCAGCTTAAGCTAGTGTGATGATTCAGAAGTTCGCTACCACCTGCGGCTAGGTTCAGAGCGATCTTCTGAATCTGAATCATACTAGCAACTTTCTGATTCTAGTGTCCCTTTAGTCTCCTAAGTTCGCTCGAGTGGTTGCCGCAGAGTGGAGGCGAACTTCGGAGACGGGACAACTAGCCAAAGTAAATCTCCCGCAACCAAGGTTGCGGGAGATGCAACGATCAGAAGTCGGCGTGTACGACTATCCTATCCCTCACAGGGTATAGAAATAGTAGTACCAGATCGTTGGCTCGGGTTTGCCATCCTGATCGTTTTGCGCCTGTTGAGCTTCACTGTAACGGCTGTTCTGGAAGGCTTGGTATTCCGACTTTGTCAGCGATCCGTCTCCATCCTTCTCGAGTGCGCTGAAACGCTTGTCACCTGAAGCATTTTCGCGGTCCATCCACTCGGATTTCGTAACCGAACCGTTGCCGTCGGTGTCGATCGCGGCGAACCGTCCAGCTTCGTTCAACGCGCTGTCACTGGCGGAGGCCATATCCGATCCGTTGGCCTTGCCGCTAGCATTAGCGGCCTCTGCCGGGGAAATGTCGCCACTCTTGTCAGTGTCTGCCTCTTCGAAGCTTTTGCTGTCCCATGATGTGCTCGTTTGGGATTGAGCGCTGGTCGGCTGGGACTGCCCGCCGTTTGCTTGCGATTGCTCGCTGTTGGACGCCAGATCACCCACAGCCGGGGCTGAGCAGGCCTTCCATTCCTTCACGGAAATCTTGCCATTTCCATCCGCATCGATTTGCTCGAACTGCGCTTGCGTCTGCGCGTCGGCTTCGGACTTCGAGATCGTTCCGTTTTTGTCTGAATCGACCTTGGTCCAGGATTCCGAACATGCGCTTGAAGCCGCACTCATAGCAGCATCAGAACTGCTCTTCGAGGGGGTTCTGCGCGAATGCCGGGCTGAGAATCAACGCGCTTGCCATAAGCGCCGCTCAAGTCCCGCATACATATTTGCTAATCATGTTTATCAACTCTGGTCCCAACGAATAGTCGCGGGCTCAAGTTCCCGCTACGAGCGCGTGATCGCGCGCTGTCGTACGCAGCCAAGCAACTGCTTTGCGACCAGGAGCCGAGTGGAGTTGGAACATCGTTGGTATATTTGGCGCAGTTGCGCGCTTGACCGCTGAATGATGGCTGCGGGAGAACTCTGGGCCGGAGCACCGCACTTAGCACCCCGCACTCGATGCCGTGGCTCCGGCCCAGCCTCTCCTATTAGGAGAGAGACGATTGTTCGCTCGCCGTCCAGGAAAGGGAGGAGCCTGACCGGAGGATCGCTTTCGATCAGGCTCCTGGCGCGTATCGGGTGGGAGCCGCACACGCTTAATGGTGTTACGTCCATTCTCAGAGAGCTGGCAGACAAAAAACGTCAAACGAAATTGGACAAACCGCCAGCACAGTTCAACCGGTTTCACGGTACCCCGGCGTACGCTAATATCGAATAACGCTGGCCATGCCATTCAGGCCTACTCATCCAAAGAAGAGCGGCCTTCTCTCACTTTTGCGATACGGCGACATGCGTTCCACTGACTTCCCATCAATTGCGAGAAGTGTGCAGTAACGTACTGAAAGTTTAATTTTATCGTGTGCGGAACTAGGCCAGCCGACACCTGTTAACCGGGAACCGGAGCCGGTCTTCTCTAGCGGGAGACAGGATCCGGTCGCTGCGGCGCTCACGCAGACCGCATGCGAGTCTAGAAAGACCAACCTGAGGAGTCGAACAAAATGAAAAAGAAGATCTCAGCCGGCACACTTGCAAGTGTTTCGTCGGTTGCCGCCTTGTCGGCATTCATGTCTGTCGCATTGCCGCCCAGCGCTGATGCAATGGACGCACGCGTGTCAGTTGATCTCAATGTCCGCGCAGGCCCCGCGAGCCGGTTCCCCGTCGTAACGACAATTCCCGAAGGACAAACGATCGAGATTTATGGTTGCGTCGACGGCTACACGTGGTGCGACGTGTCCTACAGCAACCGTCGTGGCTGGGTCTATGCCGACTATCTGGAGGCTCGCTACAACGACCGCTACGTTCCCGTCATCGAATACAGAAGCGAAATTGATCTCCCAATAATCACCTTCGTAATCGGAGATTATTGGGACAACTATTATCACGACGAACCTTGGTACGGTAATCGTAGCCGGTGGGTGACGATCTGGCGCAACGATGATGACTACAGGCGCTACTCGCGGCGCCGTGGCGATCGGGATCGCGATTGGGATCGGGATCGCGACCGTCGTGACGTACGCCGCGACCGCGACGATAGTGACGCGCGCCGCGACCGCGACAGTCGTGAAGCCCGCCGCGACGGCGACGACGATCGTGACGTACGCCGCGACCGCGACGATCGTGACGCGCGCCGCGACCGCGACAGTCGTGAAGCCCGCCGCGACCGCGACGACGATCGTGACGCACGCCGCGACCGCGACCGTCGTGAAGCCCGCCGCGACCGTGATGATCGCGATGATCGTCAAGCGCGACGGAACCGTGGTGACGATGATGACCGATCCTCGCGCGGCAGCAACCGGCAGTCCAGCCGCGATGCCGACAGCGATAGAAGCGGAACGTCACGGTCGTCTGGTCCGTCTGGTCCGGGTGCCAGCGGCAAGGCAGCTTCATCGGCGACCGGATCATCCACTGGTCAGCGAGGCAATGACGCAGGTTCTGCGGGTGCTGGAGCCAGCGCAGGTGGTCCAGGTGCTGGAGCTAACGTAGGTGGCGCTGGTGGCGTTGGCCGAGGTGGCGGCGGCGGTCCCGGCGGCGACCGTGGCGGCGCAGGCGGCGGTGGTGGCGCTAACTAAACTAGTGTTCTGGATCAAAAGCATGATTCCCGGGCGAAGGTAGTCAAGCGTTAGTGACTCCAGAACACAAACAAAAGCTTGCCTAGTGTTCCGGCGGAGGCGCTTGGGAACCAAGCGTCGGAGTCGGAACACTAGTGGCCCGTCGCGCCTAAATCGCATCATAGCCGCAACCTCGTTCGATTTAGGCGCGACATGAGGGCCACTAGCAACATCAATGACTTAGTGAGGCGTTTATCACGCCTTAATCGACACCGGCCTCGCCGCACCGCCGGTCAATTAAGGCGCGACGCCTCACTCGTCCCGTTCTCGTAACTCGCGATATCATCGCCCGAGTTGGTAAACGCTCGGCCCTCGCAAGAGGACCGGGCGTTTCTGCGAGGATACTACTCTTAGAGATCTGGTTCGCTGAACGCTGCGGCGGCGAGTGCTCGTGCTGATAGCGCAGCAATTGATCCGCCGCTTGGATTTTGTCGGCGGGATCAGAAAGAAACGTGCCGGCCGATGCAGAAGCAAAAACGGGTGTCGCCAATCCCGGAGCAAAGGCAGAGGTGATCGCTGTCGCGACGAATACGGCCTAATCCATCCGGGTGCACTCGAAGATTTTCAGCTTTCGTTAGCCGACGGAATCGAAGCGGCCGGGTTCGCGAACGCATCCTTCGCAAGGTGTGTTAAGACACCGATTGCCTCGCCGCGTGAACCCATGGAACCCGCACAACTCCGATGAAACACGCGCCGACCTGATCGCTGATTTTAACCTGGCCGCCGCTATGCGACGTCTGTGCGACGACCGGCTGGTGAATTTTCTTTTGGGAAGTTCAAAACTTGGGCCGGTTATGTCTCTATCGTGTTTCGCTCTCGAACGAAGGGTTCAAGTTCATCGACACGTTGGCAATGCCCGACGGTGATGAACTTGAACCCGTACCCGGTTCCGCTCGGTAAGCCCCCCGGCAACGGGTGCCGGGGTTTCGCCGCTCTAGCTTTCGACCGTAGGCCTGCCGACTAGGCCTCCGATCGTTGACGACGCGAGCGCCAGGATAAGGGCCAATGTTGCCCAACCTGCGGTAGCCGCTATTGTGTCGAGCGAAGTGTCCACTGCTTCAACGGCTTCACGTTTGGCTACCTCATACGTTTCGTTGACTTCCGATACAGCATTTTGATAGCGCTGCTGCCAGCGCGTCAGGAGCTTTTCTACATCGTTCTCTGAAAGCCCGGTTTCGTTCTTAAGCAGGGTCCGGACCTCAGCGAGGTCTTCTTTGCCCCAGATGCCATTTCGACCGAAGAGACGATCGAGCAATCGCTGGAGATCGGTGGCTGCGTTGGACGGGCTTGCAATGATCCGGTCAATGGTCCGCTCCACGGCTTTGGCCGTTTTGCGTTGCTGATCGCGACTGACCACGCCGCGGTACGCACCGCGTGCTTCCGACGCAGTCTCTTTCACTGCTTCCGCCCCCTGCTGTGCATAATCCGACAATTGCTGCTGCGCATTGTTTACAAGGGTCTGGAGATTGTTGACGGCCTCCTGATAGCGCTGTTCCCAGCGATCGAGAATAATATCCGCTCGGTTAGGCTCCAATCCCAGTCTATCGATGAGGATCCTTCTGGCCTCGCGTCGGTCCTCAGCGCCAAGTACGCCATCGTTACCCAGCAACACCTCGAACAGTTCCCGCATATCGCGTCCGGCATCGCCCGGCGACTCGATCAAGTCTGAGAAAGTCGCTTGCACTGCCTGCGCCGCCTGTTGACGTTCTTCCGTGCTGACCAACTCCCGGAATATTCCGCTCGCTTCGTCGCGGATGCTGTTCGCGACCTGGTAAAGGAGGTAACTTGACAGCGCAAAATCCCACTGGGCATCGCTGCTGCCGGGTTTGCGGATCGGTTGGCGAAGATTGCCTTCTGCAGCGGCGTTCCCCGATCCTGAGTTTCCCATGGCGTCCTGAAGCGCCTGCAGCTGCGGCTGTCGAACTGTAACCATGACGTTTTGCCGGTTTGATCCGGACACCAGATTCGACAGAGCGCCAGCGGCACCTGTTACAGCCGAACCGATGGTGGAGACCGCCAAATATGAAATGAAGAGAAGCGTTATGGATCCGACAGTCAGGCCGTGTATCGCACCCGTTATGTCTTTCGGCCAGCCCGCTAGCCGCCCGGCAATAAGGCCGCCGACAAAAAAGGCTGCGATTGCGCTTACCAGCCACCAAACTCCAACAGCTGTGGGCACTCCCGATACAGGATTGGCTTCCTCGGCCGGGTCGATGACTCCGATTCCTGCCGCCAATCCGATCATCCCCAGAACCAGGTAAATGGCTAATGCACATATGGCTCCGGCAAAAATCGCGCCCCAAGATGCTCGCGCCGCCCCCCCTCCGACTGCCATGACATTCTCTTCGATGAGGATGTTAGTTTCGCCTGGTGTACTTTTGTCATTTGCTGCCATGTCAGATCGTCCTTGATTCAGTAATAATCCTCCGCGGGCCCTCGATTTCGCAAGTCGTCTTACGTGGAATTGATGGACCACAGGTTTAGCGGGCGAGGCTCGCGCTATCGCAAGCGTCAAAATGGATATCGCTTCAGAACCATAAATGTTCCAACATTTCCCCAACCTTACCTGACAACTTCGCAAAAAAAGCCTGACATTCTTCGCGGTACCCGAAGATCGGTTCACCAAGCAGCCGAACGTGGACTGTGCGATGACGCCCTCAGCGGCGCGCCCGCGAGGGCGCTAAAGGGCACGAGTCGGTGCGTTCTCTATCGTGCAGATTGAATTACTGGCTGATCTAAATCACTGTCCGCGCCTCGGCCGGGTGCAAAAACGCCAATAGCTGTTGAAGCGCGTTTCAAAGACAAAAATCGTTTGGCTCAGATTGATGCTCAAAAATCACTTTTCACTGCGTCTGGCCCGCTTCTTCAAGCGATCCTCACCCTCGACTTTCAACTCCTCGGGCGGCCGCGCATCCATGGGCGATTTGTCATTCCTGAACCGCTGGAAGCTGGCGTGCCGCAACAAACCCTCGTCAGTCACATCCCGGTAGAGCACTTCGGCTACGACAACCGGCTCCACCCATTCGACGTTGCGCCGCTGCGGAGCCTTAAGCCGTCCTGACAAGGCGCCATCCCGACGCCGGATGGACTGCAAGCCCTCCCAGATCGCCGCCGCCTCCCTGACCGTGAATCCGGTGCCGACACGTCCCGCGTAAATGAGCTGCTCCCCCTGCGGATAGCCTAGCACCAGCGATCCCACTGTTTTCGCCGCCGACTTGCCCGGCACATAACCGGCAACGACGAATAATCCCGATCGTGCGCATTTCGATTTGACCCAATCACCGTGCCGTCCTGATCGATAGGGCCTATCGAGGCGCTTGGACACGGTCCCCTCAAGCCCCATTTCGCAAGCCTTAGCAAAGACCTCGTCGCCCGCCCCCTCGAGCCTGATGCTCTTTTGAATTGCAGAACGCTTATCGGTGTCGCTAAGCACGTCCGCAAGCCGAGCTACTCGCGCAGCCAGAGGCATTTGGCGAAGATCGTTTCCATCGCGATAAAGTATGTCAAAAACTACTAGCGTTACCGCAGATCTTTTTTTCGATCCTGGCTTTAGCGCGGCCTGCAATGCCGAAAAGCTAATCCGACCTTTTTGATCCGTCGCCAGCACCTCGCCGTCGAGAATGGCTGAAGTTACTGTCAACTTGCCGAGATCGGCTGCAAGGGAACCGAACTTCTCCGTCCAGTCATGGCCGCCACGCGTATAGATGCGGACGTTGCAACGTCCTTCCTGTTTCACAATGTGGGCTTGCACCCGGTAGCCGTCGAATTTTATTTCGTGCATCCACTCCGGCCCGTCAGGCGGCGATCCCAGTCGCGCGAGACAAGGCTGCACGAAATCAGGTTTGCTGCGTCGCTTCTCGTCGTCCTTCTCCAACATTATGCATCCTCGAGAAGCTTTCCGATCGCGGCATCGAGCGGCCGCCGGCTCTTATGATAATCAGCCCACGCGTTCGATTTTTCGAGTAGGTTCAGCGCCGTCTTGATCGTGAACCGCGACGGGTTTAGACCCTTTCGCACTTGGCTCCAGTTGAGCGGCATTGACACGAGCGCTCCCGGGCGCGCACGCGGCGAAAGAGGCGCGACCGCCGTCGCCTTACGATCATTACGCAGATAGTCGATAAATATCCGCCCCTTTCGGCGATGCTTCGACATGCTGGTAAGGTATAGGTGTGGCTCTTCATCGGCCATCTGTGCCGCTAGCGTCTGGCTGAATAGCTTCGCTTGTTCAAAGCCTACCCCACCCTCGATAGTGAGTGGTGTAACGACATGCAGCCCCTTTCCGCCTGTTGTCTTGCAAAACGTGACGAGGCCCAATTCCTCGAGCCTGTCGCGTAGCTTGCGCGACGCATCGAGTACTAGGTTGAAATCCACATCCGCATCTGGATCGAGGTCGAATACGAGTCGACCCGCGGTATCGAGTTCGAATGGTGCGCAGTTCCACGGGTGGAACTCTATCGCTGAATATTGGGCGAGATCGACGAGCGTCTGCGCATCATCGATCTGCAGATAGGATTGCTTGTCGTCCGAGACGGTGATTTTTGTGAGACTATCGGGCAGCCCGGCCCCCGCATGGCGTTGGAAGAATATTTCCCCGTCGATCCCCTCCGGTGCGCGCAGGAGCGAGCACGGCCGGCCGGCAAGATGCTCCATCATCCATGGCGCGGCGGAAACCAGATAGTTCGCAAGATCGGTTTTCGAGAAACCGCAGTCGGGCCACAACACCCTTTCAGGATGCGTCATCTTCGGAAATTCGATTTGCTTCTGTGGTTGCCTCGCGCGCTTTGAGCGCTGTGTGTTGGCCGATGTCCACTGTGCGCGTGCGGCAACTGTCATGCCGGTGGTCAGGAAGGTCGTTGGCAACGGCTCCTTCCCCTTTGCAATACCTAGCAAAGTCCGTCCCGAAGCGACGGACTTGTCCTGTTTCAGAATGGTGTCGCGCCCCGGCGTTGCCCATTGATCCTTGTGCTTGATCAACAACCAGTTGTGTTTTGCATCTACGGCTTTGGGTTTCATGCACACCAGGACCCAACTACCGCGAAGCTTGTTGCCGGCGAGAGCGAACTTCAACTCACCCTCGTCAAGCGACTTCGCAATAGGCTCGTCGGTTTGTGGCGCCCAGAACCCGCGGTCCCAGATCATCACCGTACCGCCTCCGTATTCGCCCTTCGGGATCGTTCCCTCAAAATCACCGTAGGCGAGTGGATGCTCCTCCACCTCGACCGCCAATCGTTTCTCGCCTGGATCGAGCGAAGGACCTCGTGTCACAGCCCATGATTGGAAGACGCCATCCACCTCGAGCCTCAAATCGTAATGCAATCGAGTCGCGTCATGCTTGTGAACGACAAACCGGCGATGCTCTGAGGGAAGGATGTCGGCGTTATCGAGACCGCTCGGCTCCGGTGAACGACTGAAGTCCCGCTTGGTTTGGTATCGCTTGAGACCGCTACTTTCTTTACCTGCCATGAAATCACCAGGCCTCTTCAAGAACGTCAGCGATGACCTCTAGGCCGCCAGAAACTCAGGCCTTCTTTTTTGACCGGTTGGACGACGGCGAAGGCCCCTTCGTTGGCTTGGAAGACGACGCTTTCGACGACCGGGCAGCCTTCGCGGGCGACTGTTCAACGCTCTTCTTCAGTGCTTCCATGAGATCTATTACGTTAGCGCCCGATGGCCGGCCTTCTTCATCCGGCGCCACAACCTTTTTGCCCTTCATCTTCTGTTGGACGAGTGATTTCAGCGCATCCTGGTATCGGTCAGTGAAGGCTTCAGGGTTGAACGGCGCGGACTTCTGTTCGATGAGCTGCACAGCGAGATCGACCATCCCCTTTTGTGGCTTTTCGTGAGGCACATCCTCGAAAAAATCTTGCGGCTCTCGCAATTCATACGCGTAACGAAGCATCTCCATGATGAGGCCGTCCTCGACCGGTGCGATCGCTACGAGCCACTCCCGACCGCCAATCGTGACCTGTGCCAGGCCGACCTTTCCGGTTTTGCGCAGTGAATCCCGGATGACGACGAATCCTTCGCCCGCCAGCGGATCAGCCGGCGCGACAAAGTATGGTCGCTCGAAATATCGGTAATCCAACTCGGCCGAGTCCACGAACTGCACCAGATCGATGGTCTTCTTGCTTTCTAGCTTCAGAGAATCGATCTCCTCGGGCTCGATCGTCACATAGGTATCCGTGTCGACCTCGTATCCCTTGATGATGTCCGAGTTTTCAATTTCGCCTATACCCTGAACGACCTTCTGATATTGAACGCGTCGGCCGGTGGGCTTGTGGATCTGACGAAAGCTGATGTCACTTTTGCTTTCGACGGCGTTGTAGACCTCTACACCAATGGTGACGAGGCTGAGCCGAAGATAGCCCTTCCAATACGCTCGGTGCTTCTTCGCCATGACTCAAACTCAACACAAGAAACGAAAGCGAACCTATCCACGCTCGACTTTCGACCCAGTTAACCAGTTATAAGGAAGCAAACAGCTCGACGGGTTAAATGTTCCGCTAAAGCTGGTTTCTCCCGGTGCTCGCACACAGGCTAAGCCCAAAATCCATTATATCCAGCTTGGCCGGACACGGATATGGAGTTCGGCAAAAAATAAGTTGCCGATTTCCGCTGCCTGCAGCCTAAGGATAATGGTTGGCATGCACGCGGGCCGCGCTTGGAAAAAGGCGTAATGAAACGAGCCGGCGCTCATCGCTGAAGCGCCGGCTCGGAAGTATGACGTCGATGCCCTTTAATGTCGATTACTGCGATGCAGGCTTGTCCGCCGGCGACTTCATGGTGGGCACTTCCTTGCCAACGCGATTTGTCGGCGGGTGGACCTTTTCCGGGCTATGCCCCGCGCCGGCTTCTCCAGACGACGCGCCTGTTGCCGACGAGTGGTGCACCATTCCGTTGTTGCATGCCGAGAGCCACTCATCCTGCTCGATAGTCGTATCGCCGTCGGGATTCGCAGCACTGAAATCGCTCAGATACGGCTGAGCTTGGCTTTTTGTCAGTCCGGCCGAATCCGAACCACCGGCCTTCTGCCAAAGATCCATGCATTCATTCTGGCTAAGCTTGGTTTGCGAACCCGCGGACGAAGATGGTTGCTGGGCGAAGGCGCCACCGGAAACAACCAAAAGGCCTGCTGCCGCAACGAGTAAAGGATACTTCATAATAACCTCCAGTGTTTGCGTAAGGACGTGCTCACGCTTGTTTGCTCGATCAAGGAAATTCTGACGAAGGTGTGATCGAGATGGGCGGAAAACACGTCGACCTCCAAAAAGTTCCGGTTCAAGCCCGCGCAACTAATGCGGACGTGTTGCCGCTTCGCTCTTGACGCTCAGTTCATTCGTGGCAACCTCTGGTCGCCAAGACAAACGGGGGCGGGGTAATGAGAGTATTGGGGATCGGGCTGGTTGCGCTGATCAGCTTCAGCGCGCAGATCATTGCCACGCAATGTCATGCCGACACTCTGGGACAATTCGGGCCAGAGGGCGCTCGCATGCGTGAGCAGCTATGGATCGTGCCAGGCGCCGATCCGGCGTATCCTCTCCGTGCAACGCTGTTTCGACCGCCTGCATCCATGACACCGGCATCGGGTTTGCCACTGGCGGTCATCAGTCACGGTACCGACGATAACAGTCGCCTGTCGGTTTCGATGCCGGTCTATTATTGGCTATCGCGCTGGTTCGTCGAGCGCGGGTTCGCCGTTCTGCTGCCGCAGCGTCGGGGGCATGGTGCGACAGGAGGTCCCCTCGCGGAAGCTGTCGGCAATTGCGCCGAACCGGACCACTTCCAGTCCGGGCTGGAAGCGGCCAAGGACATCAATGCAGCGCTAACGTTTATGCGCAAACAGCCATTTATTGACGAACAGCAGATAATCGCTGCGGGAGTATCTTCGGGTGGCTGGGCATCCCTGGCATTGGCCTCTGCCTATCCCGACTCTGTTCGCGCCGTCGTCAATTTTGCCGGAGGGCGAGGAGGACATGCGAACGGTAAACCGTTGAGAATTTGCGGCGAGCGCAATCTGATATCTGCGTCCGCTTCCTATGCCGCCTCCGCTCGGGTTCCGACGCGATGGTACTACTCACGAAACGATAGCTATTTTCCGCCGCGCGTCGCCGCAGCGCTTGCCAATTCCTGGCGGGATTCCGGCGGCCATGCCGAGCTGTCCATGCTCGAACCCTATGGTTCGGATGGGCATAGGATCGCTGACGACCGAGCTGGGTGGGACCTCTGGGGAGTATCGCTGGATCGGTTCCTCGACAAAGTCATGCAATCCGATCCGGTCGAGAACAGTTCTCTACTGCTGGAGCAGCATGCGTCGCGCCATGACCGCTAGTGTGCCATCACCGAATAGCCGACACCTTTGCGGCGCCCGCTCATCGGCCCTTCAGAGATGAAGCGACACTCGCAGGATCAAAGCTTGCTGAGTGCTTGTCTCGTGATTGCCGGCTACGACCCAGTCGAATTGTAGGTCGGCAATTGCGAGGTGCCACACGAGTGTAGCGCAACTGACGTGCGAAACCAACGAGCGGCTAGCCGCTCAATCCAACGTCAGATGCAGAAGCGGCCGAGTACCGACAGTTCTCGGAATCCTAGTATTTCCGGAACCTTTCGAAGGCGCGACCGTTCTTAATAAATTCCGCAGCGGTTGTTTGGAGGCGACGATGCCGGACATGCAGCAGCGGAAGGCCGCATGCGCAGCGTTCACGGCCAAGCGCAGGGAAACGCCCAAGGATTGAGAAGTTGTCTGAGCGTGGAATTTTTCGTTTGGTGCCGTCTGCCGATCCCGGCGACCCAAGATGGCTGGGCCGAAAATGCCCCGGTGAGGTGCTCGTGCGGGCGGACTCCGCAGCTGATGCTCGTATCGTGGCGGCAATGGCCGAGATGGATTTTCCCGAAACCAATGCCAAGCCTTCCCACGGTGTTACAACGCGCTTTGCAAGCTGCTTTCGTGACGAGAAGCTCTACGAGGTCGTGGCGGCAACATCGACCGAGTTCCCACCGGCCGGTCCGCGAGAAGTTCTCAGCGGGTTGAGCGAGGACGACATCCACGTCTTGTCGATCAAGGAAGGATAGGAACTCCGCACATCTTCGGAGGGCGTTGTTCGGCAGAGGCCGTTTCCCGTCTCGTTCGAATTTGGATTACCCATCGACTGTTGCGGCCTCTGTCAAATTCATCCGCGCCCATTTCGTCGCCCCATTTTCAGGAACTCGCCGGCCACGGCGGCGTTGGCACCTTTGAGATTGCAACATTTAGGAGGTGACTGATGTCGGATACGACGCACGTCTTGAACGATACGATCAGCTTGCTGAAGGCGGGCGAGGACTTCTACCGGAATGCCGCCGAAAATGTGGACGACCCTTCCCTGAAGAACCTCTTTTCGGAAAACGCTGCCATCCGCAACGCTGCCATTACTGAAATGTCGCAGAAGGTCGAAAGGTTGGACGAAGACCCCTCGGGTGCGAGTTGGACCGAACAGGCCCGCCAGGGGTACGCGAACGCCGAGAGCATGTTCAACGGTACGGACTCCCTCGTCGATTACCTCGAGGAACATGAAGACCGGACGCTCGAACAGATCCGTGAAGCGCTGAAGGAGGCCGATGATCGAGAGGCGGTTAAAATCCTGACGCGGCATCTGTTGATCTTCCAGCAGACCCACGACCGGATGAAGGCGGTGAAGGATACTCGCACCAGCTGACCTCAGGCTGCGTATCCGGGAATCGACCTCCGTTCCATTTTCGTGACAATTGGCGACCTATTCGAACGCCGAGCCGGCCTGGAAAGACACAGGCTGGCTCGGCAATTGCCTGGATTGGACCACGCCAGCGTTTATCATCGAAAAGGGATCACATCGGCGGGCATTGTCTGATCTGAATTTCTCTGCCTGGTATTCGCAGGCGCCCCCATTTTGACAAGCCGCGGCAAACCCGTGGCAGCAAACAAATTGCTTTTGTCAGAAGCCGATCCTCGCCGGCAAAACTGCCGAGTATCTCGTCATGCGGCGCATAGTTGAGATCCTGCGACAGGCACCGGAAAGTAGTCCCTTGGCCCGCTGCGGAAGATGGAACCAACGCATCTTCAGCAGGTTTGATTCACAGAGTTAATTTCAAACATTGGACGCCCACCATGCTGGATCTGCCCCCCGGTTCAATCGTTTCTCGTGGCAGCGGGCAAGCCACTGCACTAATCCATGGAGCACTCAGTTCCAACGCCTTCTGGCCACAGCGGCTACCGCGGCGTGTCATGAGCGGGCGCACGATTTCCTACCCCCTGCCCGGTCATTTTCCGTGGCAACTTCCAACGGCCCAATTCAAGAAAGTTTTGACGGCACGCAACGTGGCAGCCGCTTACGCAATTGCTCTCAGGCGCGATTTTGAAGGTGTGCCGGTCCACATCGTTGGACACTCTACCGGCGGCTTCGTCGCGATTGCTGTTGCAGCGCTCTATCCGAGCCTGGTTTCAAGAATGACGATCATCGGCGGCTTTGCCGACGGTGCGATCGTCGGCAGCAGTCCGACATTGAAGTACATGTTGAATGTTGATGGTTCGGCCAATCTGGCATTGCGTTCGCTGCTACGCATTTGGACCTCGACGTCTATCACCTTTCGTGCCGGATTGGCGACGGTAATGGCGATGCCGGAAACGAGTCTCGCAAGCCAAGAGTTTTGTCAGATTGCCGAAAAGGCCCGGCTTGATCTTTTAAGAAGCGACATAGACCAGATCGTCGAAGTAGGGCGCTGGGTCGGTCGGCAGAACTTAAAGTACCAGGTCAATCGGATTCGCCAACCGACACTTATCTTGGCGGGCCAGGACGATCCGGTCATTCCCCTCTCCCACCAGCGCACTCTCGCACAGTCGATGCCCAATGCCCGCTTTGCGGCGTTGTCGCATACGGGCCACTTGCCGATGCTGGAGAAGTCGCAGTCGTTCTGCGCGCACGTGGATGCCAGTTTCAGGTAACGTCGATCCATTGCGGTACTATCGGTGACCTGAGATGGCCGGCGCATGATAAGCGCCATCGGACAGCCGCCATGCCGATCGCGCTGAACTGCAACTCCCGTCAGCTTTGGCATCGCTGTGTGACCCGGAGATCTATCGGCCGCTCCCAGGCCGACGCATGGGCTCGATATTGACGGGCGCAAAAAGCGTGAGGAAGCAGGATACTGCGACCGTGGCACGCTCCTTCAATTCGGCATCGCTCGGCATTTCGCAGTCCCCGACCAGGACGCGAAAGCGCAGGCGACCGGTAAGCATGCCGACAAACAATTCAGCCGCGCTCTCAGTGTTTTCGATCGCGAGACGCCCGCGCTTCGTCTCCCACTCCAGATAGCCGGCAAGCTTATGAAGGAGTTGTCCCGCTCCCGCCGCATACAAAGTTGCGCCCAGTTCGGGAACGCGTGCGGACTCCGCCACGATCAGTCGGTACATGGCAAGGGAGGAAGGCGTAAGCATGAGCTTCAGGAGGTCGCAAGCAAACGACTGCAACAATTTTTGCGGCGTTGATGCGGCGGCTTCCGAAATCGACAACGGAATCACCAGTGCGGTCGTCATGTCCGAGATAATAGCTTTGAAAAGTTCGTCCTTGCTGTGGAAGTGATTGTAAATCGTCTGTTTCGATACTTTGGCCTCGGCTGCAATCACATCCATGCTCGCCGCCTCATAGCCGCGATCGAGAAACACTGCGGCTCCCGCTGTCTGAATGGCCTGACGCTTGCGCTCAGACTGGCCCGAAGCCGCAACCCTTGCGTTCTTTGCCAATTGACTATTCTCCAAGGATCGGCTGTATTAGACTGTCTAGTCCAGATTTGATCCCAAGGCTGTCTTTGTCAATGCGCCGTGTTGCATACTGGAGCCTCCTGGCGGTCTCGGCGGTCGGACTGTCGAGCAGCGCTTACCACTTCATTTACAAAGAGACCGGGCTGCCTGGCGCGCAGCAAACTGCCAATGCGGCCATAGCGTCATCCGACAAGGGTGCAAAAGTAGAGGCCGAACCAGTCAAGATTGACACGGTGCTCAACACGATTCGGGCTGTCGGGACACTGCAGCCGAATGAGGCCGTCGTCATTTCACCCGAGATCGCCGGCCGCGTCGCCCGCTTGCCTTTCACTGAAGGGCAAACAGTTGAGGCCGGCGCCGCATTGGTCGAGCTGGATTCCGAGATCCTGCAAGCCGAACTCGACAGGGCGCGTGCGGCCCTGACGCTGGCGGAAGCCAACCGAGAACGCGCCATGACGTTGGCCAAGCAGGGCACCGGCACGCTCCGCTCTCGCGACGAGTCGCTTGCAGCCTACAGCGAAGCCCTTGCGAACCTTGCGTTGGCCAACGCACGGCTTGCAAAGGCGACGATCGCGGCGCCTTTCTCGGGCCGGGTCGGCATTCGCTCGGTCAGCCTCGGCGCCTATGTCAACCCCGGCGACCGCATCGTCGACCTCGCCGATATCGATCCAATCAAGGTTGATTTTCGCGTGCCGGCGCTGGCGCTGCCTCACCTGCGAGTCGGCCAGACCATACGGGTAACAGTTGACGCACTGCCCGGCGAGACAATGCATGGCGAAATCTACGTCATAGATCCGATCGTCGATGCGAACGGCCGCGCCATCAAGTTGCGCGCCCGGATCGCGAACCCGGACGGACGGCTTTCGCCGGGCCTGTTCGGTCGCGTCCAGATCGTTGTCGAAGAACGTGACAATGCCGTGCTGGTCCCGGAGTCGGCTGTCTTCGCAGATGGCGAGAGCCAGTTCGTGTACCAGGTGATCGATGGACGCGCGGTGCAGACCAGGATCGAATTGGGGCAGCGCCGGCCCGGACAGGTTGAGGTGAAGCAGGGGCTTACGCGAGATACCCTTGTGATCACTGCGGGTCATCACAAGGTCCGCGACGGCAGCCCCGTCGCCATCATCAAGGGCGAGGTCAAGTCCTGAGATGACCGTCTACGAATTTTTTATCAATCGGCCGGTGTTTTCAACAGTGATGAGCCTGATCGTCGTCCTGATCGGCATCGTCTCCTATTCGCGTCTGACGGTTCGAGAGTATCCCAACATCGACGAGCCGATTGTCTCGATCAGAACAGACTACCCCGGCGCCGGCCCGGAGATCATCGAGACTCAGGTCACCCAGGTTCTTGAAAGCTCGATCGCCGGGATCGAAGGCATCGAGACGATGGTCTCCAGCAGCAAACCCGAGCAAAGCCAGATCACCGTCCGGTTTCGGCTCAACGTCGACCCCGACGTGGCTGCGAGCGACGTAAGAGACCGCGTGGCGCGCGTTCGCAGCAATCTTCCCAACGAGATCGAGGAACCGGTCATTGCGAAGGTCGAAGCGGATGCCCAGGCGATCATCTATCTCGCATTCACCAGCAATCGACACAAGCCGATCGAGATTTCCGACTATGCTGATCGCTATATCCGCGACCGGCTGCAGAACATCCCAGGCGTCGCGGAGGTCCGCATCTTCGGCGAACGCCGCTACGCCATGCGGGTCTGGCTCGATCGCGCCCGCCTTGCCGCTTACGATCTCACGGTCGTCGACATCGAGAACGCTTTGCGCCAGCAGAACGCCGAAGTGCCGTCGGGGCGAATTGAAAGCATCGACCGCGAGTTTACCGTGCTGTCACGCACTGGCCTTGTCACGTCGGCGGAGTTCGAAAACATCGTCGTCAAGGACTCGAATGGCTTCTCCGTCCGCCTCAGCGACGTGGCGAAGGTTGAACTCGGTCCCGAGGATGTGCGCCGGATCACCCGCTTCAATGGCGAACACGCCGTCATACTTGGAATCGTAAAGCAGGCGACCGCCAATCCGCTCGATGTCTCGCATGGATTGCGCGAGATGATACCCAAGCTGGCGGGCGACCTGCCGCAGGGCATGAAGGCGACCATCGCCTATGACAAGTCGATCTTCATCGACCGCTCGATTGAAGCGGTCTACACGACGATCGCCGAAGCCGTGGCGCTCGTTGTTATTTTCATATTCATCTTCTTGAGATCCGTCAGGGCGACGATCATTCCGCTCGTCACCATTCCGGTCTCGCTGATCGGTTCCTTCGCGCTGATGGACCTGATGGGTTTTTCCGTCAATACCTTGACCCTTCTGGCGATGGTCTTGGCCATCGGCCTCGTCGTCGACGACGCAATCGTCGTCCTGGAGAACATTCATCGGCACATAGAAAACGGCATGAAACCCCTGAAGGCAGCCATCGTCGGCATTCGGGAGATTTCCAGCGCCGTGGTTGCCATGACGCTCACGCTCGCGGCGGTTTATGCGCCGGTGGCGTTTGCGCCCGGGCGTACGGGCAAGCTGTTCACCGAGTTCGCCCTGACGTTGGCCGGAGCAGTGCTCGTATCCGGCTTCGTCGCGCTCACGCTCAGCCCGATGATGTGTTCACGGATGCTGCGCGGCCACGAGCAGCACGGACGCCTGTACAATTTTTTTGAACGGGCCTTTGTCGCCCTCGCCGACGGCTACCGCAGACTGCTTGCTGCAAGCCTGCGCATCCGACCCTTCGTGGTCGTGACCGCGATTGCCGCGGCCGGCGCATCCTATTTCCTGTTTGGGAGCCTCAAGTCGGAGCTGGCACCAATAGAAGACCGCGGCGTGTTGTTCACCGCTGGACTCGCGCCCGAAGGCTCCACCGTCGATTTTACCAGCCGCTATGTCGGTGACTTCGAAAACATGCTGAAGCGCATCCCGGAGGTGCAGCACTCGTTCGTCATAGTGGGTTCGCGCGCGGTGAACGAGCTCATTTCATTTTCGCAGCTCATTCCCTGGGAGGTGCGGTCACGCACGCAGATGGAAATACTGGACAAAATGCGGCCGGAACTCACCAGCGTCACCGGCGTGCGCGCATTCGGAAACAATCCCGGCTCGTTTGGCCAGAGCGCTCGCAGCAAGCCCGTAGAGTTCGTAGTTCAGACCTCCGAGAGCTATCAGAAACTTCAAGGCTACGTTGACCGGATTCTCGCCGAGGCCGGCGGCTATCCGGGACTTGTCAATTTAGACAGTGATTTGCGGCTTAACAAACCGCAGATCGAGGTGTCGGTGGACCGGGAGCGTGTGGCGGATATGGGGGCTGGTGTTTTGACCGTCGGGCGGACGCTCGAGACGATGCTGGGGGGACGCCAAGTGACGCGTTTCAACCAGAATGGCGAGCAATACAATGTCATCGTCCAAGTCGCGCCGGACGACAGGCGCACCCCCGGAGATCTCGACGATATTTACGTGCGCGGCAACAACGGGGCCATGGTCCAGCTTTCGAACCTGGTCCGCGTTCGCGAGACGGTCGCACCCAAGGAGCTTAACCGGTTCAATCAGTTTCGGTCAGCGACGATCACAGGAAACATCGCGCCGGGCTATTCCCTCGGCGAGGGCCTCAATTTTCTCGAAACCACCGCCGACCGGGTACTGCCGAATTCGGCGCGCTACGACTTTGCAGGCGAATCCCGCGAGTTCAAGGAAGTCGGGAGCAGCTTGGTGTTCGTGTTCGTCCTGGCCCTGGGCTTCATCTTCCTTGTGCTGGCGGCACAATTCGAGAGCTTCCGCGATCCTCTCATCATAATGCTCACCGTTCCGCTCTCGATCACGGGTGCCTTGATCGCATTAAATCTGACCGACGGCACACTCAATATATATAGCCAGATCGGACTCGTGACACTGATCGGGCTTATCAGCAAGCATGGCATCTTGATCGTCGAATTCGCCAACAAGCTTCAGGAAGAAGGAATGAAGTCACACGAGGCGGTGATAGAGGCCGCAGTGCTGCGCCTGCGTCCGATTCTCATGACCACGTCCGCCATGGTTGCTGGCGCCCTGCCGCTTGCCGTTGCTGTCGGCGCGGGCGCCCAAAGCCGCCAAGAGATTGGATGGGTCATTGTGGGAGGCATGACTTTTGGTACGCTGTTTACGCTGTTTGTCGTCCCGACGGCCTACACACTGCTCGCCAGAAAGCGGTCCCCGGCAGTCGAGGTGCCGGCTGTCAAGCTGACTCGCGCCGCGGAGTGACGGGAACTGATGGTGTCTTTGTTTGCTTGCAAATTCCAAGGCCAGTCCGTGGAACTGTAACCCCGGTCCTCGAATGCGCGTTGTCAACGCCCGCTATATGATCTGGCAGGTTTCAGCAAGAACACGCGGCGATGGAGCTCAGCACCCGGCCGGCAACCGGCCCTGCCGACAGGTGCAACTCATCAAGTTGGCTGCTGGATGACCATGCGAAGTTTTCGTTTGAGCTGATGAAAGAGGTTTGCGACTGTATCCAGATGCATCGTGCGAACCAAATATGCCGGCACCGTTGGCGGTGATAGCGTCAACGGGCTGGATTATAACGGCCGAATGGCCGACGCAAAAAGAGGCTGCTCGAAGAGCCTGGACCTGGGAGGGGCGTAATGGTTGACGGGGGCAAATGTCCGGCTTGAAGTGGTCCATCATGGCCATTGAGCGGATCAATGGGACCGTCGGACGCTCGGTCTCGTGGCTGACCGTGTTGATGGTTTTCTTGACCTGTCTCGTAGCGGTTCTGCGCTATGGGTTCAGCCTCGGCTTCGTGTGGATGCAGGAACTCTACATCTGGATGCACGCGATGGTGTTCCTGCTGGCGTCGGCCTACACGCTGCTGCACGACGGACACGTCCGTATCGACCTCATCTACGGTCCGGCAAGCCTTAAATTCAAAGCCTGGCTCAACATTGCTGGAACCCTGTTCTTCCTGTTTCCGATGGTGGGGCTCATCTTCTGGGTTGCGTTGCCGTATGTCTATCTGTCCTGGACGCGGCTTGAAACGTCGCAGGAAGCTGGCGGACTTCAGGGTCTGTTCCTCCTCAAGAGCTGCATGATTTTGTTCGTCGTGCTTCTCGCCCTGCAGGGCCTGGCGCTCATCCTCAGATCGATCCTTGTCCTCAAGGGACACGCCGAATGGTCGCCGGATAATCCAGGCGTCGAACCTTATGGTGAAGCGCCATGACGCCGGGAGAAGTTGTCAGCATCTTTCTGGTGTTGAGCGTATGCGTCGCAATGATGCTGGGATTCCCCGTCGCGTTCACGCTCGCTGGCGTTTCGATACTGTTCGCGCTGGGCGGCTACTTGTTCGGGATTTTCGACCTCATCTTCTTGAACGCCATACCCGGCCGACTGTTCGGAGTGATGAACAACGAAGTTCTGGTTGCAGTCCCGCTCTTTGTATTCATGGGAGTGATGCTGGAACGCTCGCGTGTCGCCGAGGAACTTCTGGTCACCATGGGGCAATGTTTCGGAGCCTTGAACGGTGGCCTTGGGATATCGGTCACGTTCGTTGGCATGCTGCTGGCCGCCTCGACAGGGATCGTTGGTGCAACGGTCGTGACGATGGGCCTGCTAAGTCTGCCGACGATGTTGAAGGCGGGCTACGATCCAAAACTTGCCTGCGGCACCGTTTGCGCGTCCGGAACGCTGGGCCAGATCATCCCGCCTTCTATCGCGCTTGTGATACTGGGGGACTCGCTATCAGGCATCTATTCTGAATCGCAGCTGGCCAAGGGTAATTTCATAGTCGAGCCGTTCAGCGTCATCGACTTGTTTGCAGGTGCGCTGATTCCGGGCGTGATGCTGAGCCTCTTCTATATCGCCTATCTTGCGATCCTCGCGTTTCTTAAGCCGCAGACAAGTCCGGCCTACTATGAGAAAGACGTCCAGGCCTGGGCTTTGGCCGGCATGGTGGCAAAGGCCATGGTGCCGCCGCTGTTCCTGATTGCGGCCGTGCTCGGATCGATCCTCGGAGGGCTTGCCACGCCGACCGAAGCCGCCTCTTTCGGCGGTGTTGGGGCCACGCTGTTGGCGCTCGTCCGCCGACAGCTGTCATTAAAGGTTCTGCGTGAAGTCGGGCAGGCGACAGCCCGCATCTCCGCGATGGTTTTTGCAATCCTGATCGGTGCCTCGATCTTTTCGCTGACGTTTCGAGGATTTGGCGGCGACCATCTCGTGCAGGAATTCCTGACCGGTCTCCCCGGCGGCTTTTTCACCGCGATGCTGATGGTCATGGTGGTTATGTTCGTCATGGGGTTCGTCCTCGACTTCATCGAGATCGTGTTCATCGTCGTCCCGATCGTTGCACCAGCGCTGTTTCTGGCAGGTGACGTCGATCCTGTCTGGCTCGGGGTCATGATGGCGCTCAATCTGCAGACGAGTTTTCTGACACCACCATTCGGTTGGGCACTGTTCTATATGCGCGGTGTGGCGCCGCCATCGATAAAGACCACCGAGATCTATCGCGGCGTGATGCCATTCGTCTTCATCCAGATCCTGATGCTGGCACTGCTCTGGACGTTCCCCGAAATCGCGACCTGGCTGCCGCGCGTGCTCTTCTAGGACACCACGCCCACCCCGCGTGAGGTCTTCCGGCTAGAGAAACATTCCATCTGACGGAATCGGCAAGAGCGGTCGCGTATGGCTGGATGATGTTCTAGCTGCGCGCGCGCGCTGCATTGCTTGACCTTTCGAAGTTGCTGACTTCAGCAGCAAGCTTGGCGACGCTTGGTGCGGCCGCCTGCATGCTTTCGATGGCGCTCGTCGCCGTGAATTCAACGGGGGGAAAGGGTGGATTCGTCGATATCAGTTTCAGCTGGCCCGATTCAATCTCTCTGGCATAACATCGCGGTGGCAGCAGTGTCAGGCCCAGGCCGGCCGCCGCAAGCGACGCTGCGACCGTGAAGCTTTTGCAGGTATCCATGCGCCGGCAATAGGCATCGCCGGAGCGGAACCAGTCCTCAATCGAGGTGTGGTGGTAGGATTCCCGCGACAGAGCGATGACCGGGAGTTCCTGCATCTTCTTGGGCGTCAAAACCTCCGCACCGATCGCAAATTTTGGACTCGCCATCCAGGCGAACTCTACATAGCCGAGCGACACAGGCGTCACGCTATAGCCTGGGACGCGGCCTGGTATCAGGACGATATCGAGCGCACCCTGGTTGAGGTTGGCGATGAGGTCATGCGTCAACGCTTCGTCGAGTTCGAGGGTCATCTTGGGGTAGCGCTCATGAATCCTGCGAACCAACTCAGGCAACCAGGTCAGCGTTACCATTTCCGCGACGCCGAGGCGCAGAACGCCCGGGGTCGCTTCCTCCGAAGCTATGCGCTGCTGCATCTCCTGCGACAGCCGCAGGGCCTCTTCCGCGTATTGCATGAGGTCGCGCCCCTTCGCGGTCGGCCGGGCGGATCGCTGGCTGCGGTCGAACAACTCGACACCCAGGTCTCGCTCAAGTTCAATGATGCGCATGGAGACGGTGGACTGTGTGGCATTCAGGCGCTGAGCTGCGGAACTGAAGCTGCCGAGCTTGACTGCCCAATAGAAGGTTTCCAACTGCTTGAAATTCATGCCTTCCCCGCATCAGGGGCTTCCAGAAAGGACTCTTCCATGGGTATGTCGAGAGCCTGATTGAACGTGTTGAACAAGGCACACAAACCGACCCTGATGGTGAGTTCGACGATCTGCCGCTCGCTGAAATGACGACGCAGTTCATCGTGGAAGCCGTCCCCGATGCCCCACGGCCGCTCGACGAGAAGTCGTGCATAGTCACGAACCAGCAGTTCCATGGCGCTGAATCCGGGGACGTCGGATTCAAGAATTGCCTTAACCGATTCCGCCGGCAGACCGGTGCGTTCGAGCGCCACCGAATGGTGCGCCACGCAGTAGGGGCATTCGTTGAGTTTACTGGTGGTCACGACTGCGATCTCGACCAGCCGTTCTGACAGGCTGGAGTGGGCGCGCATGGCGACCACGAGACCGTAGAGGTGGGCGAAGGTTTCAGGCGAATGAGCTAGCGCGCCGGCCTGATTGGTGAAGTCTCTTTCGCCCTGCGTGAACTGGTCCCACAGATCGTGCAGTGCGTCCGGCAGCTTGTCTTTTCCAATTGGGCTGACTCGCGCCATGGAGATCCTCTTACGGGCTGCGCATCATGGCGACCACCCGTGCTGTTAGCGCCCCCGGATGGGCCTTTTCAAGGGTAATCTATATCGGATTTTATGGGGATATTCGATTGAAAAATATCGTTTGTTCCGATGCTCGGCCTGACAGATAGTTCTTTAGGCCAAGAAGCATCTTGCTCGCACCTCAACAAAAAAGATGCCGGCCCGCCGTTAACTCCGGCCACGCCAACGCGTCCGGTTTACGGACGCCAACGCCGAAAAGATGTTTACTTTTCCGCTGGGAGGAAAACACCATGCATCGCAGAACGTTTCTAAAAACGGCTACCGCTGTGACTGCTGCCACGGCCGCTGCCGCAACCGTCTCAAGCCCCGCCGTATCGCAAAACCTGCGCAAGTGGCGGATGGTGACGACTTGGCCGAAGAACCTGCCGGGCCTCGGCACGGGAGCTCAGTATTTCGCCGATCAGGTCACCAGGTGCTCAGGCGGGCGGCTCACCGTGCAGTTGTTTTCATCCGGAGAGATCGTGCCGGCTTTCGAATCGATCGACGCTGTCAAATCCGGCACCGTCGAAATGGGACACGGCTGCCCGTATTACTGGAAGGGCAAGGCCGCGGCCGCCGAATTCGTCAGCAACTTTCCCTTCGGTTTGACCGCCCAGGAATACAACGCCTGGTATCACTTCGGTGGCGGCGACAAACTGTGCGACGAGCTTTATGCGGATGCCTTCGGCTGCAAGTTCCTGGTTTGCGGCAACACCGGAGTGCAGCATCCCGGCTGGAGCCGCAAGGAAGTCAATTCGCTTGCCGACTTCCAGGGCCTTAAGATCCGCATGCCGGGTCTTGGCGGGGAGGTCATGAAGCGCCTCGGGGCCACCGTGGTCAACCTGCCCGGCAGCGAAGTGCCGACTGCGCTCGCCTCGGGAACGATCGATTGGGCGGAATGGAACAACCCCTACGGCGAAGCCTCGATGGGCTTCTGGCGCCACGCCAAATATTACTACGCGACTGGCTGGCATGAACCGGGAACCTGCCTTGAGCTGTTCGTCAACAAGGCCTCCTGGGACAGCCTCGAGGACGACCTGAAAGCCATTGTCGAGCAATGCGCGTTCTCGACAACGCAGGTTATGCTGAGCGAATTCCAGGCGCGATCGGGACCGGTCCTGGATCAGTTCATCAACAAGCACGGCGTCATCATCAAGAAATTGTCTGATGAGCAGATCAAAAAACTCGGTTCAACTTCCGCCGAGGTGTTGACTGAGATCACGGGCCGCGATGCGATGGCCAAGAAGGTCTTCGACAGCATGAACAAGTTCCGCGGAGAGCAGAAGGTATACAGTGACGTCGCAGAAGCCGATTTCCTGCGTGCCCGCTCGCTCGACTACAGCTGGCCGGCGGCCTCATAGCGGTCACTGGTAGGGATGGCCTCCCTCATCAAATTTGTAGTTGGTGGGGGGGCCGTTCCCACTCATACCCGGCGTGGTGACCAGCGCAGCCGCTGCGCAAGGCGCTGCGTCAACTATCCCCGGTTTCCCGGGAAGCCACGATCGCCTTGTTCCCGACGGCAACCTTTATCATCGAAAAAATTGATGTAAAACTGTTGTTTTTTATCGTTTGTGTCGATTTCAAAGTGTGGGCATTATCCTTCTCGCGCCCGGCGAAGCGGACGCATCATAGGACGAGCGAGACATGCTTGAAGATCAAAACTTAGAGCAGACGGCTGAAATGGATGCCGACCAAACCAACGACCCGAGCCCGATGCGTAAAGTAAAACTTACGGTGAAAGTTTCCGAGATCCTCAACGAAGCAGAGGGTATCCATTCCTTCGAACTGGTCGACCCCTCAGGCAATGATCTGCCCCCATTCACAGCCGGCGCGCATGTCGAAGTGCGGCTGGGCGAAGGTATGATCCGCTCCTACTCGCTGTGCAGCGATCCAGCCGATCGCAGTCGCTACCAAATCGCGGTGCTCAAGGAAGAAAACGGCCGCGGTGGATCGAAGGCGATGCACGATGATGTAAAAGCCGGTGACGTTCTGACTATCTCGGCGCCGATCAATCACTTTCCGCTCGCTGGGCGTGAAGCTCGCGCCCATCTGCTGCTTGCCGGCGGAATCGGCGTGACTCCGATGCTCGCCATGATTGCCGAATTGGAGGCCAAAGGCGCACGCTGGACGATGCATTATCTGACGCGGAATGAAGAACGGACGGCCTTCCGCGATCGGCTCGCGCCCTATGTCGCGACCGGCAAGGTCCACATCCATCACGATGGCGGTGACCCTTCGAGAGGACCCGGATTGCAGGCGCTGCTCTCCGATTTCGAAGTCGGCACGCATCTCTACTACTGCGGTCCTACCGGCTTCATGAGCGCATGCGTTGAGTCGGTCGGAGCCTGGCCGCCCCATGCGGTACACCGCGAATATTTCTCGGCACCCGCAGGTCTGCACAGTGACGAGGCCAACTCGCCATTCGAAATCAAGATCAAGAGCACGGGCAAGACGATCCCGGTTCCCGCCGACCGGAGCATCGTCGACGTCCTTCGCAGCGAAGGCTGCGATGTCGAAACGGACTGCAACGAGGGTTATTGTGGAACGTGCATCACACGTTACCTTTCGGGGGAACCCGAGCACCGCGACACCGTGCTTAGCGAGAAAGAGCGCAAAAGCTACGTGATGGTGTGCTGCGGGCGGGCCAAGGGCGGTGTGTTGGAACTCGACCTTTGACGATGACCCTTGCTGACCCAAACAATCGCATCGCAGTACGGCGAACGTTTGCAACGACAGGAAACGAGGTAACGCCATGACAGAACAGTTTATCGTCAAGGATTGTTGGTACGTCGCCGGACTTTCGGACGACTTTCCAGCCGAGAAGCTGACCGGCCACGTCATCGCTGAACGCCCGATCGTTATGTGGCGCACCAAGGACGGCGACATCGTCGCCTATGACGACCGTTGCTCGCACAAGCGCTTCCCGCTTTCCAAGGGGCGCTTGATGCCCGACGGGACGCTTGAATGCGCCTACCACGGTATGCGCTACGACATGTCCGGCAAATGCGTGATGATCCCCTCACACCCCACCGGACCGATCTCGCCGCAGGCGCAAGTGCGCCCCTTCCCCGTCATCGAGCAGGATGGTCTCGTCTGGATCTGGCCTGGAAATCCGGAACGGTCCGAAACCAGCAAGCCGCCGCGCGTCCCTGAAGTCGGCGACAGCACGTGGAAGACTGTCAGAGTCGGGCCTATGGATGTCAGCGCGAACTATCTCCTGCTCATCGAAAACCTTCTCGACATCACGCACTTTTATCCACTGCACGACGGCAACATCGGTGACATCGCCAATAGCCGCATTCCTATCGAGCTTGAGGAAGGTGAGTGCGACGGCAACAAGTACGTGATGACGATCCGCAAGACCTCGAACTACGTCCAGCCGCCCTATCTTGTCGATTGGTTCCATTTCGACACCGTGGATCGCCACCACACGCACTGCTTGATGAGCCCGGGTCTTACTCGTGTTGTCATGCGCAACGCACCCCCAGGCGAATTGAAAGAGCGCGAAGGCGACCGGGAATTTCCAGGGTCCATGGAGGTGGATGGCATCGAACGTGGCTACGTCCTCATCCATACCCACACCCCTGTCGACAGCCGTCGGCACATTTGGCGTGTGCTGGTGAACTGTCCGGCACAACACATGTCGAAGGGGGACCCTGGCAAACCGACCGCCACCCGCGTCGCCGAGATGTTCCCCGAGGTTGCGGCCGAGGATCTTTGGGCGGTCGCTGAACAGCAGAAAATGTTCGAGTATCCTGACGAAGGTTATTCGGAAGTGTTCCTGAAGCCGGACCTCGCACTGCGGCGGGCACGCAAGATCTTCCATGATCTGCACGCAGCCGAAGTGTCCGCTGTCGGCGCTCAGGCGGCGGCCGAATAAGCGCTGCTCAGCGCGGCAGCCCCTGAACGCCCTGAGGAACAGTATGTTGCAGAAGTCTAAGAACGCCGGTCCTCTGGCTGGTGTGCGCGTCCTGGAATTCGGCCAGATTGCAGCGGGTCCGTTCGCGGGCTCACTGCTCGCCGATCTGGGCGCGGACGTCGTCAAGGTGGAAAACCCTTCGGGCGGCGACGGGATGCGCGGCTGGCCGCCCTTGACCCCCAACGAAAGCGGCGAGGTCTACAGCGAAAACTTTGCTTCCCTCAATCGCAACAAGCGATCGATCACCGTCGACTTGAAGAACGAGCAGGAACTCGCCCGTCTTGCCGGACTTGTCGCGCGGTCGGATGTGCTGATCGAAAACTTCAGGGCTGGAGTGATGGAGCGCCTGGGCCTCGGCTACGATGCCATGGCTTGCCGCAACCCGCGTCTCGTCTACTGCTCGATCACGGGTTACGGACAGACCGGTCCTTACGCACAAAAGGGCGCTTTCGATGTAACCGTGCAGGCGATGAGCGGTCTCATGAGCGTCACCGGCGAAGAAGGTCGACCGCCGGTCAAGTGCGGCGTACCCGTCGGGGATTTCTGCGCCGGCCTTTATGCCGCCTACATAATCGCTGCAGCGCTGTCGCAGGCGAAGGAGACCGGACGCGGCGCGTATATCGACTGCTCGATGCTTGGCTCACTGTTGGGCGTTGCGGCGCTACAGACGAGCGAATATTTTGGAACCGGAGGCGGCGGCAGGAAGCTTGCCTCCGCACACCCGCGCAACGCGCCCTATCAGGCATTTCGCGCCAGCGACGACTATTTTGTGATCGCTGCCGGCAACAATGCACTTTGGTGTCAGGTTGCAGAGGCGGTCGGGCTGCCGGAACTGGCCGAAGACGAGCGCTTTGCGACGCAACCGCTTCGGGCGCGCAATCAGGAAGAACTTGCACATCTGCTCGAGGAGCGTTTCGCTTCGCGCACAGCGCGAGCGTGGCTCGAAGAGATGGACAGGCGCGGCGTACCCTGTTCACCCATCAATGGCTATGCAGATATTATCGACGACCCGCACGTCGCGGAAATGGGACTCGTGCGTCAGCTGAAGCTGGCAAACGGTGTCGAGACCCGTACGACCGCGTTTCCCATGAAGATGAGCGGCTACGAATTTGAAATACGGCAGCCCCCCCCGCTGCTCGGTGAACACTCGCAAGAAGTTTTCGAGGAATGGTTGGCGGATACCGAAAGGGCGGCCGTCGCGCCACCAGCCATCCAGGACAATTCCTGAGACGTTATTTGACGCCAAACACACAAGCCGCGCAGCGGCGTCCGAAGAGACCCTCCCGGTTGCCCGATGCTTCGGCATCTTCTGCGCGAGCAGCAATCTGGCGGCGAGCCTGCTCTACGGCCTCACGGAGCCTTTCCACGGCCCACTGCCGGTCGCTGCCCGGACAAGCTCTCAGGACCTTGGCCGCGTTACGCGCTTGGGTAACCGCATCGACGACTGCCGGGTACGAATCGTTGGCGAGACCGGATTTGGCTTCTATCGCCGGGCAGTGGACGACGTCATCAAGCACAGCGTCCAAAGCGTATGGACCGTTCGGCCGATCCTCGGCCAAGGCGGCTGACAGCGCCTCAAGCGTCGAAAGCAATTGCGCGACGCATCTTGGCGCTGCGGTCATTTCGGCGTGTTGGCTCCCGGCGATTAACGTCATGGCTCAGTTCCTCGATAAAAGCACGCCACAAAATAAGCCGGGGACGCAAACCACGTATTGATTACGGTCAACAGAAACTGGAAGAAAACAACAAAAATACTGATGGATAATTCTCAGGAATTCTCGTCGAACCGTTCGTATGAGAGCCTGTTTAGCAAAATGCCTGCCCCCGCAAAGGCGGGGGGGGTACGCGGTGTCTTGCCGACGGCGAGCGGCGGCCCGGGCAGGCCGCGCACACGACTTGCCGGGCCACCCGTTCCCGCAAACTCATCAGCCTGCGTGAATGAACCCGTATGCGATGTTGCTGCGGTCGGCGCCATCCGCGTTGTACTTCTTGCGATATTCAGAAAGCCGGTCGTTGGCGTAATGCGCGACCGTCGCCTCCTCTGCGGTAAAGTCGTAGAGCTTTGCCGACGTTCCCCCGAAGATCGCCGTCTTGGTTGCAGACAGCCCATCACCGAGCGGAGCGAAGCCATACCGTTCGCGCAGATCTTCAGGGATCTCCATGCGGCGGAAGGCTTCGATCTGCCATTGCGGCGACCCATACCAGACAGCATCGGTTCCCCACACGACACGATCGACGCCCAAGCCCTTGATAAGAATCCCCATAAGCGCGGCGGCATGGCGCGGATGCGTCAGGCAGGTCGTCGCGAACGTGGTGCCGATGTCGGCGTAGACGTTTGTCACCCCGTGCTTTTCCGGGATCTCCGCCAGATCCGATACCCAGTCGATGCGCCCGGTCTTCTCAAACCGCGCCAGATGCTCTTCCGGCGGCACCGTCAGCGGCTTCAATGCGGAGTGATAGATGATGAAGTTGAGCTCGGGCCAGTCCTTGGCGGCCTTGGCAACGTCTTCGACCGTCGCGAACCGCCAAGTGTCGCGGAAGCTCTCTTCATAGTCCGACGGCAGAAGCCCCTTGTGAATGCACACGTTGCGAATCCCGGCCTTCCGGGTTCGATCGTAGAAAGGATACATCAGCTTCTCATCGTCGAGCCGGTAGGGGTACTTCGACGGCGCCAGCGGATCGCCGACCGTGTAGCCTTTCCAGCTGTCGGGACGGTCCTTCTCGATGACGCGATCAACTTCGTCGAGCCAGCCGTCCTTGCCGGGCTCGAATATGGCGTGGCGCAACAGCCGCCGCGAGCCGCACATCTTGTTGATGCGCATGGCGCCGTCGACGAGCTGCGGGTTGGTCAGGAAGATGTTGGCAGGATCGTCCGCCGTTGCACTCGACACGAGGCCGACGGTCGTGTCGCTGTCCAAGAAGACTTCCTTGATGAAGTTGTCGATCTGCAGGTCCTGGAACTTCGCCTTGTCGTCCTTACCGATGTCGGGATTGCCATAGACCGCCCCGAAGTGCCGCAGCCCCAGTATTCCATCCCACTTGTAGTCGTCGGCGACGAAATGCATGTGGCCATCGAAAATGAACTGATCGGCATAGCGCGCAGCCGTCTCGGCCATCGCATCGCTATCGCGCGTCTCGGCCTGAGCCACGCTGAACACATCGCCATAGACGACATTCATCGCAGCAAAGGCCGTCGCGAGCCCAAGGCTCGTTTGCAGGAAGCCTCGGCGGTCCATGCCGAGGCTCGGTGCGCGCTCATCGGCCATCTCGTCAATCAGGGCTGCGACCTGTCGTTGCTGCGGGGTTTGAGGCATTGGCCGGTACTCGCCATTGGAGACGACCTGGTCGGGGATAGGCCGCCGCTGCAGGTCCGTTCGTTTGGCAAGTAATTCCACGCGCTCAAGATCTTCTTTGCTCAGCCAGCTCATACCTGTTTCCCCTCTGCGTACATGACCAGTTTGCAGCTATGCGCGGACTGCCGCACTACGAGTGAATCGTTCACGTCGCTGCACCACCTGTCAGAACGTGCGGCGTCGCTAAGCACGTCCGCTTGCTTCAAGACATCGCGAGATTAGAATAGCGTCCCGTCTTCCGATAGATGCCCACGAACGCGACAGGTGTTGCATCTGGTTTTCGGTCCGTGCTGCGGCCTCACGTGCCGCAAAACGTCCGGTAAGGCCCGAAGCCCTCTGGCGGACCTGCCGCGTATTCGCGCAACTCACCAGACGCGTCATACGGGCGCGAGAGCACGCCCTGCAGCTTGTGGAACGGCGACAGATCGCCGGCTTCGACGGCCGTCGTGAGCGCAGCTTCAACCAGATGATTGCGCGGGATATATATCGGATTAACCCGGTCCATGGCCGACGCTCGCGCCTCCGCCGGAACGGTCTCGGCAGTTTGGCGCTGCTTGTAACGTCCAATCCAGTCGCCGAGCGCCTCAGGTGAATCGAAGAGAGAATTCACCGCACTCTCCTCACCGCGCACGACGTCGGACATGCGCCGGAACAGCATTGTATAGTCCACACCTTGGCCATCCATGATCGCATGGAGTGCGTTGGCAAGATCGAGGTCGGCCTCCTCGTGCACGAACAGGCCCAGCTTGTCTCGCATTCCCGACAGCCAATAGCTCTGATACAGCGCCGGGAAACCGGAAATCACGTTTGTGAGTTGGCTCGCGGCTTCTTTCGAATCCGGCGAGACAAGCGGAACAAGGCACTCGGCAAACCGCGTCAGGTTCCATTGCGCGATAAGCGGCTGCTGGCCATAGGCGTAGCGCCCGCCGACATCGATGGAACTGAATACCGCGTTTGCATCGTAGGTATCTATGAAAGCGCACGGACCGTAGTCGATCGTCTCTCCGGAAATCGTCATGTTGTCGGTATTCATGACGCCGTGAACGAAACCGGCAAGAACCCATCGGGCGATGAGTTGCGCTTGCCTATCGGCGACCGCTTTAAAGAATTCGAGATAGGCGGAGTCGCCGCCGGTAAGATGCGGGTAATGACGCGCGATACTGTAATCGGCGAGCCGTTTGACCTTTTCTATGTCGCGGCGGGCAGCGAAGAATTGAAAGGTGCCAACCCGGATGTGGCTTGCCGCAACGCGGGTTAGCACCGCCCCGGGCAACGCACGTTCACGGTAGACGTCTTCGCCCGTCGTCACCACCGCCAGCGATCGCGTCGTCGGAATGCCGAGCGCGTGCATCGCTTCGCACATCAAATGCTCGCAAAGCATGGGGCCGAGCGCTGCCCGCCCGTCACCATTGCGCGAAAAGGGCGTCGGTCCCGAACCCTTGAGCTGGATGTCGAACCTTAGGCCTGCCTCGTCCACGACTTCTCCCAGCAGCAGTGCCCGCCCATCGCCGAGTTGCGGCGAAAACGAACCGAACTGATGCCCGGCATAGGCTTGCGCAATCGGTTGCGCACCCGATGCAACAACGTTGCCGGCCAGAATATCGACACCCTCCCTAGATGAGAGCGACAGCGCATTGAGTCCCAGCTCTTTTGCCAGGGACTCATTGAAAACCACAAGCTTCGGATCGGGTGCGCGAGCCGCGCTCCACGCCACGTAAAATCCGTCAAGGTCCCGAAAGTAGCTGTTGTCGAACTGGAGCATGTTGACCCGCTTGTAGCTGCCGCGTTTGCGCGGTTGTGACGCCGTGCCTGAGTGCAAGGCAACCCGACAGGCGAAGAGGCGCTGGACGATACCAGATGGCAAGATGTGACGCTGTTTCTTTTCGTACGCCTGCAACGCTCAGTCAGACTATTTTTCGCCGCTCCTTGCAACCGGGGTCGCCGGATCTGGCCCGTCGCGAACTGAGGCGCTGCCAACTTGTGTTCCCGCTGCCGAAAGCCGGTTTATTGTATCTATGAGGTAAAACCCTGGCAGGGTATTCTTGAGTTTGTGCTCGAGAGTAACCCGCAACGGGGGGGTCCGGTAATGCCGCCGGCTAGTGTAGCGCACCAGACGTTTGGTTCCCGCGTGCGGCTGGACTCGAAGCCAAACGTCGGGTGCAAAATCTACACTGGAACATCAACCGGAGTATTCCCAACTCCGCGAACACGACGCACGCCGAACCGGCCAAAGAGGATGTGAGAGCAGCCGTTCATACCGACGGTAGGCATTAGAAGTCATTTTTGGAGGTCTACGTAATGAGCCTTTTGACGCTGCTTCTCGCCAATCAGGGCATGAAACTCATCGAATCGGTCGGCCGTGAATATCTGGCGAGTTCACAACAGGCAGAACAGGCCGCCAAGTCTCTGCTGCCGATTGTTTCCGAAGCGATCAAGAACAAAACCGCGACCCAGAAAGACCTTGTCGACTTTCTTGAGAAGGCGGATCGGGCGACCCTGGAGCGCTATTCGAACACCTTTAACGGCGCATGGACCTCGGGCCGCTCAAGGTCGGCGGCACTGAGGTCGCCACGAAGCTTTTTCGGTAGACGCCTCGACACAGCGAAGAGCGGGGATTTAACGGCATGCAACGCGTTACACTTCTCATTCCGACGTTTAACCGCAGTTATTTCCTCACCCGGCAGCTCGACTACCTCGCCCGGCATTTCAGTGCGGACTTCTATACGATCCGTATTCTTGACGGTTCCAACCATGAGCACGAGCGCGAACAGAACAGAGGACTCGCCGCCGCTCATGGCGTGGAATACGGCTGATGGGACTCATCACTCGTGGCTGGGTACCAGCGACTGATTGCCGGTTGCGAACTCGTTGTAACCGATTACGTGCACTTTGTGCCTGACGACGACTATTTCTCCGAACCGGCGATGCGACGTCATGCCGAATTATTGGACGCCACGCCTCAAACCGTGGGGGCCTTCGGGCACGCGATCTCGTTTCGCATCGTCAACGGCCCCGACCATGAAGACTACCACGTTGAACTTCGCAATACGGCCATTGAAAACCGGCCCGACTACACGTTCCATCATCCCATCACACGAATCCTGTATGCAACGTTCGAAAAATCCCGGGCTGCCTACTATTGCCTGTACCGGCGCGAAACTCTGCTCCGCGCCCTTCTCGCGGCGCAGAAATCATCGGTCTTCAAAGGCGGCTCGAAGGCCGATGGCACCGATTCTCTGATCGACTCCAGATGCTACTATTTCGGCGACCTCGCCATGACGATCTCGCCGCTTATCGCCGGAACGAAGATTAATTCAGGACTGGCCTCGGTCGGCTTCCAGAAGGGCCAGTCGTTCGACAAGGGTGGAGAAAGCGCCAGGAAGAACAACGTGCCCGAACGGCTCCCGCATCACCGGCTGCTGCTGGAACCGAGTTTCGAATTCGCAGCCCGCGCTGAACAGTTCATCAACGCGATGACCCAGGAATACCTCGACCAGCAACCGGCAGCGGAGGCAGCGGCCGTCAGGGATTTCTTCACCGACTTGACGACCGCGTTCTTTGGGGCGCTTGCGTCGGGAACCACCATGATCTCACGTTACAACAACACATGCCGGGCTTTGGCCATGGACCCCAGGAAGACGATTGACGAACTGCGCCGCGAAACGACGCTAACCCGGACATGGCAAGTTACCGGAGAAGAGTTTCGCAACGACTACGCCAGCCGCTATGCGTTTCTGACCGAGGACGTCGCGCAGCACTACGGCGTGACGAAGTTCAAGTTGTACGAGATCGGAAACGTCGACATGGCCGCGGCGCGCTCGCTCTATTCCTTCGAGCGTCCATCGCCCATCGGCACGCGCGAAAGCAGATCCGGAGAAGCCAAGGCAAACGAAAGAGCGCCGATAGACGATGAAACAGAGTCCGGCGGCTGGCCATTTGCAGGAGCACTCGCCCGCCGGTTGCTCCCCCAAGGGTTCCGGCGCGGCTGAAGCCAGCCGGTGGCAGCCTCGCGCCGATCGGTTCAGCGCCGCTCAGCGATACCACCGCCGCAGCCCCGGCAGGTTGCCGCTCAACCAGTGATCGATCTTCCTGAGCTTGCCCGAGACGACCTTGGCCGCACCCCGGTCGGGATCGAACGTCGTTCGCTGCTTGTTGATGAGATCGGAAATGGTCAGCGCCAACGATTGCGCGACTTCCGGCTTCAGGCTCGGCTCGTTGGTGTATTTCGAGAAGTCGATGTTGTCGTAGGCCTCGATGCCGAAATTTTCGCGCAGCCAAGCAACATCCGGCCGCGTCATTTCGAAGATACGTTCCGCCACCTCTTTCGGCAGACGGAACTTGTCACCCTTGATATTGCGCAGCGCGCTCACTTCCTTGTACAGCGATCGGTTGCGCATCGTCCTGCCGTCGACGAAAAGCGGTCGGTGCGCGTTGAGGCTGGAGAGAATCAGCGCCGCCTCATTCGATAGCGAGGAGTTATCTCTTCGCGCGGCCTCATGGACAGCCTTGCGCACTTCCTGATTCGCAACACCGAGATAGTCAAGAAATGAGCCGATGACGCCGTCGGCGTGCCCACACATTTCCTCGAAGGTAAGAACCTGCACCGCCCCCGCCCCGAACACCTTCATCACTCGGCCAATTCTCGATTGGTACAACGGCCTCGGCGGCTTCGAATACTTTGCCTCCAGGATGTGTCCCTGCTTGAGCAACTGCTGCACTGCGCTGGTGGTGTATGCGACTGGCTCCCGAACGACAAAGAGCACCTCGATATCGTCGAAGAATTGCGATAGCCAATCCTTGAGCTTTACCAGTTCGCCCGGCTGATGATTTGATAGCCCCTCGTTCGAAAACAGCACCGACTCGGCGTCGGACTGCTCGATCTCGGACTTGAACTCGCCCAAAATCTGCTCGCCTTCGCGACGCAGTTCGGCAAGGTCCGTGCGCTCCGCGAGCATATTGGAGGGATGCTTGCGCGGATCGTCGACAAAGATGGTTCGAAGCGCCTGCTGCTTGTCGGGATGATTGCCGGGGTAGAGGATGCCCGCGCCCTTGTGCAGCTTCATGCGCGCTTCGAAACAAGCGTTCTGGATCGTCGTCGTCGCGGTCTTGGGTAGACCTGCGTGCACGATCGCTCGTTTCTTTGCGCGTCCCGACGCCATCGGCGATCCTTCCTTGTCGGCTACTCCTATTGCCTGCGATCACACCGACAGGCTGGCCCGCACAACGATACAACAGTTCGGTAGTACGATCACGCTTCTTATAAGATCATACAACGTCCGAGCCGAACGGAATAAACGCATTGCGCAATGAAATTTGACCGTTCCGTTGCATCCATCGCGGTAAGATCCAGGCATCCGCAAGGATATTTAGCCCAATCCCCAAACGAGTACAGATCTGCGTCGGAAATCTTACCCAGATCCAGATGCGTTGCTGCCCGCTCGATTGAAGTTTTCGACAATGGGACTGGCTGGAAGTTTTCCAACTTTCTTGCCCCCCACTCGCTAAAATCACTGTGTTTCTCAAAAATTTGCGACATAACCTCTTTAGCCAAATCCCAATTTTCGTGTGGAAGCTCCCTTAATCTGCTAAGGAAGGACATGATCCGGACTTTACCATCGATGCTCTTATTATCTTCTGGCATCAGATTGGCGCGCAAGTGATAGAGACCTTTGATGGCGGCAAAAGGGAGCGAATCATTTGCTCTGTAGATGTTAATGTCCTTTCTCTCTACCCCGATACGACCCAGGAAATCTACAACAACATCCTCCTCCTCTAGAGCATCGGGATGGAAATGGATCATACTCGGCGGTTGACCCGATATTTCATGCAGAAAATCCAGTCTCCCATAATAGGTCGCCTCGCGCGGCATGCCTAGTAGCCATCCATCGATGTTCTGAAGGTCCACGGCATTTTGCTTCAATGTTTGTTGCAACATGGCCTTAAAGTATGGTACGGGATTTCGGACATAGCCAATATAATTGATAGAGAATTTCCTCTCCATTAGGAAGCAATGAAATTCCTGCATCTCCGTTTTTGAAAATGCAGAAATGACCTCGGCAGAGATGATGCCAATGCGCCCGTCCAAAGCCTCCAACTCGTCGTGCAGCTGGCGCTTCAATCGCTGGCGCTCCTCCAACTCAATTCCGTACCCTCGAAAAATTCGACTAAGAATTATGCTCGGGTTTACCACGCCAAAACTAATTAATTTATGCTTTGTAAGCTTGTCACTGTTTCGGTACAACGTCAGCTGTATGGAAGATGTGCCGGTTTTATGTGTTCCAAAATGGACAAATATCTTTCTTGGGTTCATGTTGCTGGGCCCGTGCGTTTCGCTTCTAGTCTTATCCAGCACATTTGCATACACCCGAAGGTTGTCCGGTTAAATGGCTGTTGAAATCGAACTAAAGATGAAGCCGTTTTCCAAGCCCGATGTCCTTTCAGGTCGTTCTCTGCACACCGGTTTCAACTAAGCCAGACGAGCGCACGCTTCGGCCGGCCCGATCTTCGCATCGATAGCTCGTTACCTGAATGCATCGATGGAATTGCACTTAACACGCGACATCAGCATCCGAGCAACCCAAAAAAACCGCTAGATTTTTTCACCGATGCTGTGTGCCAGCTTCCTGGCATACCGGTAGCCTTCAAACAAATCGCTTTTCAACGACTGATTGATGTGGCCCATCAGTTCGCGTGCGAAATTCCTCGATTTCATGACCTGGCCGATCTCCGCGAAGTCGTCCTCTCCCACCGACGGCTCGACCCAGTTCGGGTCCTCCTCGGGCTCGGGATCCTTGAAGAGAATGCCGTCAGGACGGCCCATCACGTCTCTGGCAATCCACGTGTTGAGGTGGCGTGCCCGGTTCAAGATCATCTTGCGCTCCGCACCTGCCAGCAGGTCGGATTCGTGGAAGATTGCAGTCGATCCCTGATCCACATCGGCCGAATAGGCAAGCAGCGCTTCGTTGAAGCGCGTGGACGCCTGCGTATCCTTGACGACATTGTTGATAGCCCGCTTGTACTCCAGCGCCGAATAGGCGAACCGCGGATTTTCGTTTGTGTTTGATGTTTCGAACTTCGAAGCATCCTCGATGCCGAGGACTCCTGCCAGAAAATCGCTGCGAATATCACCGTCGCGCAACTGCCCTCGCTCGTAAGGGCGCAGAATCAGGTTGTCTTTGCCGAAAGCATCCATCCACGGCTTGATGCGATCCTCGTAATCGAATCGCTTGTAGAGCATCCCGAGCGCGGAGCGGATATCGAGGACCTGCGTCCCTGCCTTGACCTGCTGGTTGTAGGCCGCAATCATCACGTGGTCCTGCCGCCGCAGATAAATGATGACTTTGGGACTGAAGTACCGCTGCAGCACGGCCGCCACGCCGCGAACGAGTTCGGGTTTCAGGCTGGAGATCAGCTCGCTGGAAAGAAGAACAGGTCTGTCCGCCTGCCGGTAGATCTCAGGCGCCCACTCTTCCACCGGTATGAATTTCCAGACGTTGGCCAGGAACGGGGGAACGTGCGGCGAAAGCACATGATGGGCCCCGGCCACCGCGCCATACTTCGGGTAGAGGATGCCGAGCTTTCCGAGCAGATTCCGGTTCGCCCAGAAGAACGTCTGCAGCGACGTGGTTCCGGTCTTCCCCAGTCCGATGTGCAAATAGAGGTCTTTCTTCGTCCGTCTCAGCATGTGGCTTTCTCAATCTTGTCTCGTATCCGTGCGGGTTTGCGCTCAGGGTCAGCTTTCGCGCGCCATTACTTCGAGCACTCGCTCGATACCTTCGCCTAGACTGGTGCGCGGCCTCCAGCCGAGTTTCTGCCCGGCAAGGCTGACATCGAGACAAGTTCGGTGAACGTCGAACGCCCGCGCGGGCAGGTACGTCTTCGAAACCTCGTTCCCCGTCAGTCCCTCGATCGTCTCGAGGATCGTATTGAGGCTGACGCTGGTGCCGGACCCTATATTGGCAACGAGATTCTGACCCTCGAAGGCAAGCCCGGCAGCAAAGGCATCGACGACGTCGCCGACATAGATGAAATCACGCGAAACGGTGCCGTCGCCCCAGATTTCCACGGTCTTGCCCGTCACCGCCTTGTGGCAGAAGGTGGCGATGACACCGAGGCCGGTGTCGTGGCGCTGGTGCTCGCCGTAAAGATTGGAGATGCGCAGCGAAACGCTTTCGAGGCCATAGAGCCGTTGATAGAGCGCAAGGTACTTCTCGACGGCCAGCTTCACGATTCCATACGAACAGATCGGATCGGTCGGGTGGTCTTCGCGCACACACGCGACCGACGGCTCGCCATAGACCGTCCCGCCCGACGACGCATAGATGAAGCGGCGCACGCCCGCATTCACGCTCGCATCGAGCAGCTTCAGGGTTCCAACGAGGTTGGTTCGCGCATCGAGCAGCGGATTGTCGTTCGACGTTTTCGGGATCACCGACGAAGCCAGGTGGATCACCGCTTCACACCCCGAAACCGCCGAGTTCAGGATACTCTCGTCGGCGACACTGCTGGTGATGAATTGCACCTTGGGATCGCGCCAGCTCGCATCCGACACGTCGAGCATGCGCACTGAGTACCCAAGGCTCAACAGCCGGGGAACCAGATGCCGTCCAAGAAAGCCCGAGCCGCCTGTTACAAGAACGTTCATCGCGATTCGATCAGTCCTTGTTGTCAAAGGTTGTCATGCCGGCACGGCCAGGGCGTCGCTGTGCGCGTCGTCGCCGCGAAGAACGCGATGATAGACCTCAACGTACTTGTCGACCATCACTTCCGGGTCGAACGTTGCATAGGCCGCCGGCACTGCGCTGAGCATGCTGCGGTACTCATCGCCCCGGACAGCCACCCGGGCAAGGAGCGCGGCCATCTCCGCGACCGGCAGTTGCCAGTCCTCGAGCTCGAACAAGGCGCCGGCCACTTGCCCGCCCGCTTCCGGCCCTGCCTTCAGCATATGCTGGATCTCACCGACGTTTGAGGCAAGTACCGGCCTTCCCGCAGCTAGGCAGTCGATCAGCGTCAACGGGAAGCTTTCGCCACGAAATCGGGACGGCAGTAAGCCGACGTCGGACATCGCGAAGTAGTCGCGGAGGTTCCTCTTGAACCCAAGAAGCTGGATATGAGGACCAACCGCGCCCGGCTGGCTCAGCCGGGTGTATTCCTCCCCCTCACCGATCAGTACGAGACGGATGTCCTTGCCGCTCTGCTCGCGCGCCAGGTCGACGGCCTTGACGGCTTCATCCCAACCCTTCTCCGCGATTGCCCGGCTTACGAGGCAGGCGACGAAGGCCTGCGCGGGGATGCCCAGTGAGGCGCGGTCAACTGCTTTGATAGGGACTTCCGGCAACGCATTGGGAATACCGACAAGCTTAGGGCTGTCCGCCAGACCGAGCCGCTCGAACGGCCCGAGGTTCTTCCGCGAGGTGAACACCAGCGCATCCGCCTCGCGGGCAATGCGCGCGACAACCGCATCCTGGTCGATTTCTTCCATCATCTCGTACATGCCATGCATGGAGAAGACGGTGCGCGCCCGCGAAGCTTCGCTCAAGTGATCTAGGATAGTGCTGTCGACCCAGCCGTGGTGCGAGTGGATGATATCGATACCGAAGTCTTCAACGACGCGTTCGAGATGGGCAAAATCCGTGACTATGGGAATGTCGGAGCGCAACATGCTCCTGACGCCGGGTTCCCGCGGTTCCATTTCGCACGACAGGAACGTCACGGCATGGCCGCGCGCCTTCAGCATGTTTGCCATGAAGATCGGAAGCGTTTCGCCACCGCCAGCCGCAAATGCGAAACCCGCCATCATCACCGACGGCTTCTTTTTCTCCTGGCTGACCTGCACTCGCGAGGGATCATAGCAGGCCCGAAGATCGTCATCCGAGTAGTCTGCTCTATGCGACTTCCAGTGCTGGCGCAGGTTTTGCTCCTGCGCGAAGACGAACTCGCGCGAAACGTCGAAATTCTCCACCACGAACCGCGCGACGTCCTCGTGCTCTCGGTAATAGACATCCTTGACGAAAGTGCTCTTCGCCGTGCTCGCCTCGTGGACGCGATAGAAGTTGCGCATCTCCGGTAGGTAGGCAACGGCCCCGCCCTTGATCAGGTTGAGATAGAACAGCCAGTCCCCGCAGATCTTCATCTGCGTCCACGGCCCTGTCAGCAGGTCGCTGTCTCTGCCGGGGTGGCGCAACAGCGCGCTGCTCACGTTCGGGACGAGATTCTTCGTTGCCCACCCCTTGGCCACGAGCTGGTGGGCGGTCAACTGGAACGGCCTGCTCCACAAGTTTGGATCGATGTCGTTGAGATACTCGTGGGTCGACCATATCGCAGCCTTGCCCTCCGCATCCATGAAGGCCGAATTGACATAGGCGAGCATCACGCTTTCGTCTTCAAGAGACGGCAGTAGGCTTTCCAGAAAGTGCGGGTCCGACCAGTCATCGCTCTCTGCGATCCAGACAAGGGAGCCCCTCGCAAGCGACAATCCCTTGGCCCACTGGCGATAGCCGCTGCCGGAGTTCTTTTCATTCGGGATGAGGCGCGCCCTGTCTGGGTGCTGCTCCTCATAGCGACGCATGATCTCCAGACTATTGTCGCTCGAACAGTCGTCGAGCATGATCAGCTCGAACTTCTGGTAGGTCTGCGCCAGGATGGTTTCGAGTCGCTTTTCGAGGAACGCGGCATGGTTGTAATTCGGCACGATTACCGACACCAGCGGGTGAGTCCGGCGCACGGTGCGCGGCATGTTCGTGCGCGCTTCGAGCTGCGTCAGCGTTCTCACGCGGTTGCGGACACCGCTCAGTCCCTGCTGTCTCAGGACGTGAACCGCCTTCTTGACTGTCGGGATAACCCCGCCGCGGCGGCGCAGTGCGGACGCGAGCGCGGATGTTCCCGTCGTCAGCTTGTTCGAGGCCGCCTTGGCGGATCTCAGCGGGGCAGTGATCTTGTAGCTCGCGGAATTCTCGAATGCCTCGACCGAGGCTCGCGTCAGCCGCAATTCCTCCTCGCGCTCTAGCAAAACATCACGGACGTAGTCCAGCCGGCCTTGCAGGGTCGCGATCCGCTCGCTCAGACCATCGAACTGATCCGCAAGCTTCGCTCTCGTCGAGCTGATGGACGACAAGATCGGCAAGGCCTGATTGAACTCGGCGCGCACGGCCCCGATGCTACTCAACGCCGGCGCCGACTGCGGCGACTGCGCCAATTCCTCCATCGCTTCGAAAGCCCGGCTGATCCAGCCGCGCATGACCGGATCGATCCGCACGGCATCCTTGCCGTGCTTCTGATGCCGGTAGTCCGTCGACAGGAACGCCTCGACCTGCGGTGCGATGTCCTCGATCGAATTTGGGAGCGGCAGGCCGGTGTCGTCGATCAGGCGCTGCAGCGTGCCCCGCCAGTCGCGCAACACCGAATCGTAGGTCACAAAGGTGCGGGCCACGTTCCGGGTCGCCTCCTCCGCGTCGAGCACATGGCGCAGCCATAAAAGTGCGCCGTCCGCCGAGGCATACTGTTGCGGCCACAATCCCGCCCGCGCTTCGAGTGAATGCACGACATCGAGCGGGTTGCGCGAAATCAGAATCGGCACCGTCCGTATGCCACCCTCTGCCAGTGCCGAAGCAAACAAGGGAGCGAACCGGCAAATCCGCGGATCCTTTACGACGAACAACCGGGCGTTGCCGAAGTCCTGATTGATCAGCCCCAGAAGCTCGCTGCGTACATCACCAAGTCTCTGCTTTGAAAGCTTCGTGAAATCCGGTCCGCACCAGTCGTGCCACGCCGAATCGATTTCTGAAAGCAGCGCATCGTGATAGACAGTCAGCGCTTCGGGTTCCCAATGCCCGGTCTCGTTACCCTCTCCTGCGCCGAGCAGCCGCCGCGGCAGTTCGGCGCCGGCAAGACTCAGCAGCCGAGTCAGTGCGCTTGTTCCCGAGCGGTGCATGCCAAGCACGAGCAGGCACGTCCGATTGCCGGCGTCAGCCGGACCGGGGACAGGCCAATTCGCGCTCGAACTCGACGGGTTGTTGTCGTCCCACACGCCTTAGAAACCTCGGATTGGCCCGAACCCAAGCATTAAACCATGATCCGCCCGTCGGGCCGAAGCCACGGGCGCAGACACCGGGCTTTAGCTTGTGCGAAGTTCAAAGGCAAGCAACCGGGCCGCCCGATCCCAAATCGAAATTGTCCAGTATCCTTTTGTCCGGTTTCGGCACGTGGCGCCGCATGACCGCCGCGGCGGCATGGGAAACCTCTTGTGACGGCGCGATAAGGGCTAGCGGCATCCGCTGGCGATTGACCGTCCAGTCGCCTATGGTGTAATCACCCCCGCGATTGGTCTGTGGGCATTTTTCACGTTCGATACGACCGATCGTTGCGTCCGCGACGATCCCCTCTTTTGGTACGGTAATGCCTGCTAGACCGTCGGGCCAACCGGACCACTGTACGAGGACTCTGAGGCCCGCTCCCGCAAGCACCCGCAGGGGCTTACGCAAGCGCGGTCGCGCTCTTGGAAAAATCGAACGCCATACAGGGACGTGCGGCGGCAGCGCGAAGGACAATTCAGTATGCTGGTGACTCCGCTGGGTCTGCCCGAAGTCCTGGAAATCGCGCCTGCGAAGTTCGGTGACGCGCGTGGTTTTTTCTCGGAGACCTACAACGCGAAAAAATTTTCTGACGCCGGTCTGTCCATGGCGTTCGTCCAGGACAATCACTCCTTTTCGGCTGCGCGCGGCGTCCTGCGCGGTCTCCATTACCAGCTTCCGCCGTTCGCCCAGGACAAGCTGGTGCGCGTCATCAAGGGCGCCATATTCGACGTCGCTGTGGATATCCGTCGCGGATCGCCGCGCTTCGGTCAATGGTGCGCCCGCACGATTTCGGCCAAGGCATGGAACCAGATGTTCGTGCCGAAAGGCTTCGCGCACGGCTTCCTCACCCTCGAACCCGACACCGAAGTGATCTACAAGGTCTCCGACCTCTATTCGCCCGAACACGAACGCGCAATTAACTTCGCCGACCCCGACATAGCCATCGAGTGGCCCCTTGACGGCATTGAGCCGACGCTCTCCGACAAGGATCGCGTCGCACCCTTCCTCAAGGACCAGCCTGAACTATTTCAATTCTCCGGTGAAGGAATCAGCAGTTGAAAATTCTCGTCACCGGCGGCGCCGGCTTCATCGGCTCGGCGGTCTGCCGTCATCTTGTCAAAGATCTCGGCACCGCCGTCGTCAATGTCGACAAACTGACCTACGCCGCCAATCTCGATTCGCTGAAGCCGGTCTCCGAAAACCCGCTATATTCGTTTCACCGCCAAGACATCTGCGATCCTGAGGCGATCCTTGCGATCATGAGAAGCGAGAAGCCGGATGCCGTAATGCATCTGGCCGCCGAGAGCCACGTCGATCGCTCCATTGACGGCCCGGCCATCTTCATCGAAACGAACGTAATGGGCACCTACTCCATGCTGGAAGCCGCCCGTACCTACTGGAGCGAACTTGAAGGTCCGGCCCGCGATCGATTCCGCTTCCACCACATCTCGACCGATGAGGTCTACGGCGACCTGCCCTTTGACGAAAGCCTCTTCACCGAGACTACACCTTATGCGCCCTCCTCACCCTATTCGGCCTCGAAGGCGTCCTCCGACCATCTCGTGCGCGCCTGGAACCACACCTATGGCATCCCCGTGGTGCTCTCCAACTGCTCGAACAACTACGGTCCCTATCAGTTCCCCGAGAAGCTGATCCCGCTCGTCACCCTCAACGCCCTCGAGGGCAAACCGCTTCCCGTCTACGGCAAAGGCGACAATGTCCGCGACTGGCTCCATGTCGAGGATCACGCCAAAGCCCTCGCAACCGTTGCCACCAGGGGCGAGATCGGCCACTCCTACAACGTCGGGGGGCGCTGCGAGCGCACCAATCTCGCCGTCGTCGAAGCAATCTGCGACATCCTCGACGCCCAACTGCCGCGCCCCGACGGCCTGCCGCGTCGCAACCTCATTTCGTTCGTGACCGACCGTCCAGGCCATGACCGCCGCTATGCGATCGACTGCTCGAAGATTGAAGCCGAACTTGGATGGACCCCTTCGCGCACATTCGAGGAAGGCCTCGCCGACACCATTCGCTGGTATCTCGCCAACGAAGACTGGTGGCGGCCCATCCGTGACAAGAACTATGCCGGCCAGCGTCTCGGCACCGGCTCAACCAAGACCTGATCTGGCCTCATGCCATCGCGGGAGAAACGGGAGAATACATGAGAGGCATTATCCTCGCCGGCGGTTCCGGCACCCGGTTGCACCCGATGACGCTCGTCACGTCGAAGCAGCTTCTGCCGGTCTATGACAAGCCGATGATCTACTACCCGCTGACCACGCTGATGCTGGCCGGCATTCGCGAGATCATGATTATCTCGACGCCCACCGACCTGCCGAATTTCCAACGCCTTCTTGGCGACGGCACCCAGTGGGGCATCGAGCTGACCTACGCCGAGCAGCCGCGCCCCGAAGGCCTTGCCCAGGCCTATCATATCGGCGGAGATTTCGTTTCCGGTCGCAACTCCTGCCTCGTCCTCGGCGACAACGTCTTCTACGGTCACGGCCTGATGGAGCTTCTGTCACGCGCCCGGCAGCGCACAATGGGCGCCAGCGTTTTCGCCTATCACGTCACCGATCCCGAGCGCTACGGTGTGGTCGAACTCGATAAGGACGGGCGCGCGCTCTCGATCGAGGAAAAACCCGCGAAGCCCAAATCGCGCTGGGCCGTCACCGGCCTTTACTTCTACGATCCAAGCGTCGTCGAAATCGCTGCCAATCTGAAGCCGTCCGCACGCGGAGAACTCGAGATCACCGACGTCAACGCCGCCTACATGGCGCGCGGCGAACTCTTCGTCGAGAAGATGGGTCGCGGCTTTGCGTGGCTCGACACCGGCACCCCGGATGCCCTCAACGAAGCAAGCGACTTCGTCGCCGCGCTGCAGAAGCGGCAGGGTTACCGCATCTCGTGCCCCGAAGAGATCGCCTTCCGCATGGGCTTCATCGACCAGGCAGCCCTCGAAGGACTCGGCGCCGCGCTCGGCAAGTCCGACTACGGCAAATACCTGATCGAGGCCGCGCACTCCGAGATCTGAACCGGGGTGACCCCCTGGCCGGCCCGAATTGGGCCACAACCGTGGAGTGCGCAATTGGCCGACGTTTCTCGCGATAAGCCGCGCATCGTCTTCATGTACCTGGGACGACGCGGCGCGCTCGGCCGCTTCACGCTGGAACTGGCCGAAGCCGCAGCGGCCGCATCGGCCACCACCGGCTGCGAATTCGAGTTCGTCATCTCCTCGAGTAACGAGATCGCTTCGCAATTCGAGCGGCTCGGGCTGAACGTCACGAAGATCGATACCTTCGAGCGCGCCACCCCGCTCAGCGTGACGAAGCAGTACTTCCCCGCCCGCCGCGCCTTGATGGAACGCCTGGCGCGCCACCGGCCGGCGGCTGTCGTCACGCTCATGCCGCACGTCTGGTCGCCGATCCTGGCGCGAGCGATCCGCCAGCTGGGGATCAAATATCTGACGATCATCCATGACGCCGTCCCCCACCCTGGAGACAAGACGGCCTGGATGACCCGCTGGTTGCGCTCCGATGCGAAAAACGCCGATGTCGTCATCACCCTCAGCCGGGCCGTCACCGAGAGTCTTGTCGCAAACCGCCTCGCCGATCCCGCCCGCGTGTTGCCGCTCTTCCATCCCGACCTGACATTTGCCAGCCCCATGACGCCACGCCGCCTGCTCCCCGGTCAACCGCTACGCCTGCTCTTCTTCGGGCGCATCATGCGCTACAAGGGTCTCTCACTGCTGCTCGACGCCGCCGAGATTCTCAGCCGGCAGGGCGCCCCGGTGCGCCTCGGCATCGCCGGGTCGGGCGATCTCGAACCCGACCGAGCGCGGCTCGAGGCCCTTGGAGCCGATATCCTCAATCGCTGGATTTCCGACGACGAGGTTCCCGGCATCCTCGTCCGCTACGACGCCATGGCCTGCTCGCACGTCGAAGCCAGCCAATCCGGCGTCGCCAGCACCGCCTTCGGCAACGCCATGCCGGTCGTCGCCATGCCGGTCGGTGGCATTGCTGAACAGGTCGTCGAAAACAAAACCGGCGTCCTCGCACGCCGCGCCGATCCGCAAGCCTACGCAGCCGCAGCCCAGCGGCTCGCCACCGAGCCGGGCCTGTACGACGCCATCAGCAGCAATCTCGTGGCAACCGCCCGCGACCGCTCTATGGCCCGTTTCCTTGAAGAAATCGTCGCGGAAGTTGAGATCCTCGGCAAGAATTCTCGGTAGGATTGAGCCGGAAAACGCGGCCGGCGTCAGAAGCCGATTCTGCGCCCGAATTCGGCGACAAGTGCCGGATCGCCGACGAGATGCATGAAGTCGGCGTCTTTCTTCAGCGGCGCAAGTTTCGGGTGCGCGAGAAAAGCCTCCAGGTCCCGCTCCCACCTATCCATGTCGAACAGTCGGTTCCCGTCCTCGAAGGAGTGCTGTGTCACGCTGCCGACCAGACTCGCCACCGTCCGGTTGTAGGTCGAATGCCGCCGGCGCAAAGCTTCCGCATGAATTACCGAAACGTGAAAGCGGCCGCGATACGCCGCATCCAATCCCGCCAGATCCCGGAATGCCCGGTAGATTTTCGGCGCGTGCTGGGTCCGCGCGTTGGCCATCAACTTGAATGCCAGAAGATTTCCCGAAATCGACGGATTGGCGTCCCGCGTCGAAGCCGGCGCCGGCATCACCAGCCCGCCATGCGCGAAGAAGTCGTCGACCACATCGCCGTTGATCAAGCGCTCGCGGTCGAAGTCCGCGAAGCGAACGTCATCGCAGAGCCACCTCCAGAACCGAGCCCGCACCGCCAGTGGGCCGCGAAACGATCGCGCGCAGAACTCGTCAATTCCGCAGCTCAGATTTGAGGACTGCACCTGTTGCGCGTAGCTGCTGCAGGCGATGTCGAGGAACTCCCGCATATAGCAGACCGTCTTGAGGGAAAACGCCCGCCCCCCTCCCCCAGGCATCCCGAAGAATGCAATGAGGCCAGCGTAACCGCGCGGGCTTTGTAGCGCTTCACTGCTGACCACCACCCGCTCGAAACCTGAGGTTTCGGCGATGAAATCCCGGCGAAGTCGGCGAAAATTGCCGCCGAGCGGAGACACCCCCCGGCAGGCGAGCGCCAACTCGTGGTGCGCGATGCTGCCGCGGCCCGCCTTTGGATAAATTACCCCTTGCGTGCGCAAAGCGTCGGCGTTTTCGGCAAGGTAGTGCTGAAGCGTGCTCGTCCCCGTCTTAGGCAGGCCGATATGCAGGATCAATTCGGTCATCCGGGCCGGGTCACCTTGATGAAGCGCAAGTCACAAACACATCAGGTTGCACGCTTCGAACCGATGAGCCGGCGCGGCGAAAACTTGTACAGGCCCGGAAGCACGTTGCGGCGCAGATATCGGATCCCGTTCGCCTGATGCAGCCCCCAATGAACGGCTTTGCGCGCACCGGCCTCGCGGCATTCCCGCCCGAACAGCATAATGCGCAACCAATCCTCGCGCTCGAAATCGGCCGCGAGTTTTTGCACGTCTGTTTCGCCCATGATCTCCTCGATCGTCTTCAGGCTCTTGGGTCCAGGGTTGAGTTCACCGAGATTCTGCTTGCCGCCCTTGCGGAAGAACACGCCCTGCGGGTCCTTCTTGATCTTGCGCAGTTGCTCGATGGTAACGCTTTGCCTCAGAGCTTCGATGTCGACACCGTACAATCCTGCGAATTCCATCATCTCGCCCGCCGCCTGCTCGAAATTGTCGACAAGATCGAGATAATTCCACGCCCTCACGCGCGGATCGTCGATTCGCTGCCAAGACAGCTTCTGCAGGCAGTTTCTGAGAAGGATCTTCCGCCCCCGCCGCCGGAAGTAGTCGTCGAAGTCGGTGTAGACATGGCCGCCGCGGCGCTGCGAGAAGTAAAAGTCTGAGACAAGCGAATCCCGCTGATCCCGCCAGACCAGGAACACGCGCGAATTCTTCGCCGAAAGCACCGCTTCGACCTGCTCGGGAAACGCAGCATGCGACTTGCCGAGAAAGTAGGTGTCCGGCGAACCATCGAGTGCCTGAAACGACTTGCGGATGTTCTGCAGGTGGAACACGGCAAGCGCCGCATTGTCGGTCTGCCGGTAGGTGATGCCGAGCTGCTTCAGCGCGTTTAGCCCGGTGAGGTACTGGAACGTCGATCCCATGCGATGTCCGCCGGCGAAAAGTAGCAGCACGGTGTTTCGTGTCCCTTGTAATCCCCCCGGGCGGCCCCTTTGCAGGCGGCAGCCCGGCCCGCGAAATGGAGCGCATTGAATAGCCCGGGACGAGCCATCCGGACAAGAGCCAAGCCGCTTTGCATCAAATGGGGTGGGATTCGATGCCGGCCATCCGCAACGCACCCTCTGCGAGTTGCCTCTGTGCAAATGCGAAGGGACAGTCCTCGCCGCGATATGACAACCGCAGCCAAACCGCCTCACCATTCTCCGATTCGACCGTGATCACCGGGGCATCGCCGGCCGGGGAACCTGCCGCTTTCGCCTCCCCGCCGCGAACGACGGCCGGTTCCTTTCCCGACAGCGACCGCGCCAAGGCGACGAGCGCGATGAAACCCGCCGCACGCGCCTCGCACCGACCGAAATAGTCCTCCATCAGTTCAACATAATGTGGATGGCGGTCGAGGAGCATCATCTGTCCGGCGCGCGCCTTCTGCTGCCAGTTACCACCGAAACTCTGTCCCGCCTTGTGATAGACGTAGGCATTGGGCGCAATCACGCTGCGAAAGCCGGCCTGCCGGGCGCGCATGCAGAAGTCGGCTTCTTCACCATACCCCTGTCCGTAGTCGACCGAGAACGGCCCGATCTGGTCCATCATCTTGCGCGAAATCGCCATGCAGAACCCGACCCCGCGCGGAATGTCGATCGGCGCCACCGCGCCGAGCGTCTGGAAAGCGCGATCGACTTCGTCCGTCGTCGCCCCGAACGGTCGCTCGTTGTGATGGATGAGATCCGGTATCCCGACCCCGTAGGCACTGTTGGAGAACGGCGTCACGGTGGCGATGTCGCTTGCAGAATGCAGCGCCGCCAGCATCCGGCCCACCACCCCATCGGGCAACTCGATGTCGGTGTTGAGAATCACGACATCCCCGGTCGAGCGTTCAAATCCGCGGTTGCAGGAACGAACAAAACCAATGTTGCGACTGTTTTCGATCACAACCGCATTGCTGACGTTGCCCGCGAAGTCCCGGACCAGCGGCGAGATACGCTCGTCCGGGCTGCAATCGTTGACGAGGATCACACTACTGAAGGCCGCCGCTGTTGCGCTAACCCGGTCCAGCAGCGCCTGCGTATCTTCCAGATTGTTGTAGATCGGTATGACGATATCGGCAGGCGGCCACGCCGGCCCGGCCACGCCGCTCGACGATGGCAACGCCGCCGGCAACCGGCCGATGCGCATCTTTGCATACTCGCGGTTGAGCATCGCCATCCGCGCATATCGCCCCAGGAGCCAGGATGCCCCAAGACCGGCGGTCTGGAACGACAGGCGAGCAAGATTGAGCACGGTTGTCGAGATGGCCAAGATTTGCGAAGCCCCGATTAGTCGGGACTGCCCTCCGGAGTGCTCCGGGAAAAGCGCGAAGCGGTTTTCCGATGCAGAGCACGGCAAAACAGGAAGTTGGGGTCCCGACGCGAACCTGATTAAATCTGGAGGACCCCAACGGGATACGGCTGCCGAAGCGATATCCGATGCCGGCCCTGCGGTCCAGTGCGGCGCAGCCTATCGGGCCAAGTCGGAAAGTTCGGCAACGTCTGCAGAGGACAGTTGGCCAACGTCCGCAAGCCGCCGTGCCACCGCCTCGATTACCTCAAAATCAGCTTCGACCAATGCTTCGGCCTCGCGATGAAGTGCTTCCAGCTTCTCGACAAACCTTTGCGGCAGGTCTTCTAGCTTTACGACATACTCGCCCTTTTTGGCTGCGATTTCGACTTCCGCTTTCACCAGCTCCCGAACGAAGAAGCGCGCATCACGCTCGTCCTTAGCTCCACTGGCGAGTCCGACAGCCGCAGTCAATCCGCAACGCGCGCCCCGCAACTCCGCCGACGGGCCGGCATACGCCACGATGATCTGGGCCCGGCAACGCGCCGCGAAACGCTCAAGCCGCAAAGCCTCACCCACGCTGTCGTTCGACCCGCGGTCTAGACAACTCACCGTTTCGGTATCAACGGCAGCCACCCCGCTGCCACCCTCCCGGCTGATAGAAACCCGGTGAAACGCCACTCCGAGCCGGTGGCACGCGACAGCGTGCGCCGCTTCGTGGATGGCGACGATGAAATCCCGGTCGCGTGCCTTGAGTTCGATGAGATACTTCTCCCGGCGATTCACCAATTAAAGGGCTTCGCTCTCCGCCTCACCCTAGCCGGACCATGTAATGCGCACCCCCCAGCGCGCACAAGCTGACGCGCCACTCGATCGGCTTTTCATCGAACGAAAACATGGTGCGGTCGAGGCGCAGGAGCGGGGTTCCAACCGCCACCTCTAGCCATCCGGCCTCGCGGCTCCCCGCCGCAATCGTATCGAGCCTTTCCTCCCCGCCGGTCGCCGTCACCCCGTAGACCTGTTGGAAATGATCGTAGAGTGTGTTGGGAATTTCGGACGCGTCGGCGAGGCCGGGAAAGAGCGCTTGCGGCACAACGATCTGCTCATGGTCGAATGGCCGTCCACGATGCCCTCGTACACGCGTGATGCGAACCACCTCTCTGCCCGCTTCGAGCGCCAGCCGCATCCGCTCGGCAGGCTTCGCGACACCCTTGCGCGCCTGCACCCAGAGCGTCTCCGGCGCTATTGGCTGCCCGTCCGCATCATGGAAATTGAAGAACCGGAACAGCATCGATTCGGGAGTATGGCGCTGCACGAAAGTCCCCCGCCCCTGACGACGGACCAGGAGCTGCTCTGTGGTCATCTCACCCAGTGCCTTGCGCACTGTGCCCTGGCTGACGCCGAGTTCACGCGCCAGGGCGAATTCGTTCGGGATGAGCTGCCCCGGCTTCCAGTCGCCTGACTGGATACGGGCCACAAGCAGCGCCTTCACCTGCGCATAAAGCGGCAGCAGCGCCGGCGCGGCGGTGTCGTTTTGTCTTGCCAAAGCCATTGGCCTTTCTAAATCGCGAAACGGGGTTGCAACCTCGTCTTATATCTTATACAAGACTCGCAGGGATGACCACCCTTATCTTCCCAATCCCATATCCCAGACGACGGATTAGATCCGTAAAGGAGCCATCGTGACTGCCCCACAGTTCCTCGTCCACAGCCCCAAGGACAACGTCGGCGTTGTCGTTGTCGAAGGCCTGAAGGCCGGCACCGAGATGCTCGGCGTCATCACCGAGAGCGACACGACGATCAAGGTTGCCGCAAAGCATGACATTCCGATCGGCCACAAGGTGGCGCTGAAGGCGCTGAAATCTGGCGACACGATCATCAAGTACGGCGAAGACATCGGAAAGATGATCGCCGACGCCGGAGAAGGCGATCACGTCCACGTCCACAATCTCAAAACCAAGCGCTGGTGAGGGCTCAAAAATGGCTTCGAAATATTCGAACCTTACGTTCAAAGGCTACCGCCGCGAAAACGGCCGCGTCGGTGTCCGCAATCATGTCGTCATCCTGCCGGTCGACGATATTTCCAACGCCGCCTGCGAAGCGGTCGGCAACAACATCAAGGGCACGCTGGCAATTCCCCACTCCTATGGCCGCCTGCAATTCGGTGAAGACCTCGAGGTACACTTCCGCACCATCATCGGCACCGGCGCCAACCCCAATGTCGCCGCCGTCGTTGTGATCGGCATCGAACCGGGCTGGACGAAGCGCATCGTCGACGGCATCGCCAAGACCGGCAAACCCGTCGCCGGCTTCTCCATCGAACAGAACGGCGACCTGCGCACCATCGAACAGGCTTCCCGCAAGGCCAAGGAATTCGTCCACTGGGCGACCGAACTCCAGCGCGAGGAGTGCTCGATCTCCGAACTGTGGGTGTCCACCAAGTGCGGCGAGAGTGACACCACGACCGGCCTCGGCTCCTGCCCGACCGTCGGCAACATGTACGACAAGCTGATCCCCGAAGGCATTTACGGCGTCTTCGGCGAAACCTCCGAAATCACCGGCGCGGAGCATATCTGCAAGTCCCGCGCCGCCACTCCGGAAGTCGGCGAGCGCTGGCACAAGATGTGGAAGGCCTACAACGACGACGTCATCGAGGCCAACAAGGTCGACGACCTCTCCGAAAGCCAGCCGACCAAGGGCAATATCGAGGGCGGTCTTTCGACCATCGAGGAGAAGGCGCTCGGCAACCTCGAGAAGATCGGTCGCACGTCGACTTACATCGACATCCTGGAGCCCGCTGAAGCCCCAGCGAAGGGCCCCGGCCTCTACTTCATGGACTCCTCTTCGGCAGCCGCCGAATGCGTCACTCTGATGGCAGCCGGCGGCTACGTCGTCCACACTTTCCCGACCGGCCAGGGCAACGTTGTCGGCAATCCGATCCTTCCTGTGATCAAGATTTCAGCGAACCCGCGCACGGTCCGCACGATGGGCGAACACATCGATGTTGACGTCTCCGGCATCCTGCGCCGCGACATGACGATCGATTCAGCCGGCGACGCACTGATCGACATGATTGTGCGCACGGCGAACGGCCGCAACACCGCCGCCGAAGCCCTCGGCCACCGGGAATTCTCGATGACGAAACTCTACCGCAGCGCCTGATCCTCCCTGTCAGCAGCGCCTCGCAAGACAAATGGCCGGGACGGTTTCGCTCCGGCCATTTCCGTTCGTATTATTCAAATCGAGCGCCGCCCACCGACGTCATTCTCGCGAGGCGCGTTTCAACAATGCCATTCGCAGGAAACCTTCTGGCGTAGCCGCCACTCAGGCGAGATTCGCCAGCACCGCATCCGTGCAAACCCGCAGGCTCGCCTTTCCGCCAAGATCGGCCGTCCGCGCCTCCGGATCGGCAAGCGCGGCTTCGATCGCCTTTAGCACGGCAGCACCCGCTTCCAGTTCACCCAGGTGGTCGAGCATCATCGATGCCGTCCAGATCGCGGCCACCGGGTTGGCGATGCCCTTGCCAGCGATGTCGGGCGCCGAGCCGTGCACCGGTTCGAACATCGAGGGGAACTTGCGCTCAGGATTGATATTGGCCCCTGGTGCAATGCCGATCGAACCAGCAATCGCCGGCCCCAGGTCCGACAGGATGTCGCCAAACAGGTTCGACGCCACCACCACATCGAACCAGTCCGGATTGCGCACGAAATGCGCCACCAGGATATCGATGTGGAAGCTGTCGGTGGCGATTTCAGGATATTCGGAGCTGATGGCCCTGAATCGCTCATCCCAATACGGCATCGAGTGGCTGATCCCGTTCGACTTGGTTGCGCTTGTCAGTTTTTTTCGCGCCCGCTTGGCTGCCAGCTCGAATGCGTAGCGCATGACGCGGTCGGTTCCGAACCGCGAGAAGATCGCCTGCTGCACCACGAATTCGCGCTCGGTCCCCCCATACATGCGCCCGCCGACCGACGAGTACTCACCCTCCGTGTTTTCCCGCACGACGATGAAATCGATATCTTCCGGCCCGCGGTCGCGCAGCGGCGAGACGACGCCCGGCATCAGGCGCACCGGGCGAAGGTTGATGTACTGGTCGAACTCCCGCCGCAGCGGGATAAGCAGGCCCCACAGCGAAACGTGATCGGGCACGCCAGGGTAGCCGACGGCCCCCAGGTAGATGGCATCGAACGGCTTCAGGATTGCAATGCCGTCTTCCGGCATCATCGAGCCGGTCGTGCGAAACCGGTCGCACGACCAGTCGAAATCGGTCCATTTGATTTCGAAGCCGAATTTGCGACCCGCCGCTTCCACAACTTGGACGCCGGCCGGAATTACCTCCTGCCCGATGCCGTCACCGGGAATTGTTGCAACCGTGTAGCGTCTCATGGGGCGTTTTCCTTGTTGTTGCAGCGACCTGCCGCGGCGGTGGCCCCACTTCTCTCGGAGCCGGCCTCGTCGAGCAAGGCGCTATGATTGATCTGTTTCTGCGATCAATCCCGCCGCCGAGAATGCAGCCGCTGCAAATGCATGTCGATAATCGTTTCGAACTCGTCAGCGATTTTCGAGCGGTACGACTTGCGCCGGACGAGATGCACGTGCACCTCCGGCGGGGTTTCACGGATCGGCCGGAAGACGACATCGGGATGCTGAAACTGCGACACCCACTGCGGCAGGATCGAAATTCCTAAACCGGCCGCTACGACTGCAAGGATCATGTGCCGTTCGTTGGCTTCCTGGGCGATGGACGGTGACAGCCCGGCCTCGCGAAACCAGTCGCGCAGCATATCGTGGTGGATCGGACGGGCACTTCGCGGCGGCAGGATCAGGGGCTCGCCCGCCAGCTCTTCGCGCGTCACCTCGCGCTTTTTCGCAAGCCGGTGATCGGCCGGCAGAATCGCCACCAGCGGCTCGCTGAAAACATGTCGGGAGGTGAGCAGCGGATCGACCGGCGCCACACGCACGAAAGCGATGTCGAGATGATGATTGAGGAGTGCTTCGAGTGCCGGAGCGGTCAACATTTCCCCGACACGCAGATCGACGCTCGGTAGCTTCTTGCGGAAATCCCGGATGACTTTCGGCAGGAGCCCTGCCGTCGCCGTATCGACGCCGCCGATGCGCAGCCACGCAATGTCGTCTTGCTCGCATGACCGCGCCCGCCTCAGCGCCTCTTCGGCGCGCTCCAGAGTTTGCCGGGCTTCTTCCAGGAACACGGCCCCGGTGGAAGTGAGGCTGACTTTGCGCGTCGTACGAAACAGGAGCCGCGCGCCAACTTCTTCTTCAAGCGACTTGATCTGCGCTGAAAGGGCCGGCTGAGCCATGTGCAGGTGCTCGGCGGCACGGCCGAAATGCAACGCCTCCGCGACGGCCACGAAACACTTGAGCTGCTTGAGCTCCATCGGTCGGCTCCAATTCTTCCAATTGAAGGCAATAATAGCGGCTGCCGCTAGGCTGGACCAGATTTATAGAAATGATTTATAAATGGATAAGCCTCAATCGAAGTCGCGTTTGCACCTAGCATTCGCTGCGAAAATGAGAAGCGGACCAACTCCGCCCGTCGACGTCAACGCATCTGCTGTTCCTGGGAGGATAAAGCATGAATCGACTAACCCGCTTGAGCGCCGCGCTCGCCGCCGCCGCGATGGCTGCCGGTTTCGCCATCACCGCACCCGCTTCCGCCGACGAATTCCCCTCGAAGCCCGTAAATTACATCATTCCGTTCGGACCGGGCGGTGAATCCGACATTTCGGCCCGCCACCAGCAGCCGTTCTTCAAGGAACTCACCGGCCAGGATCTGGTGATCTCCTACAAGCCCGGCGGCGGCGGCGCAGTTGGGTGGTCGCAGCTCAACTCCATGGGCGCCGACGGCTACAACGTCATGGGCATCAATCTGCCTCACATCGTCATCAAGCCGATGCAGAAGGACGTCGGCTTCAAGACCGAGGACATCTCCGGGTTCAGCATGTTCCACTACACGCCTGATGCCCTTGTCGTCACCGCCGACAGCCCGTTCAAGACCCTCCAGGATTTCATCGATCACGCCAAGGCCAACCCCGGCAAGATAACGCTGTCCGGTTCCGGCAAAGGCACGGCTAACCATCTCGCCCAGGTGACCTTTGACAAACAGGCGGACATCAAGACGACCTATGTCGCCTTCAAGGGGACCGGCGCTTCCGTCCAGGCGCTTCTCGGCAACCAGGTCACCGCGCAGTGGGGCTACACCACGGTCGGCGTGCAGCACGAGGGCAAAGTTCGCCTGCTGGCCGTCGCCATGGAGGAACGCCATCCCATATTGCCCGACGTTCCGACATTCAAGGAACTCGGCTTCGACATAGTATCCGGTGCCTACCGCGGCATCGCTGCACCCAAGAGCACCCCCGCCGACGTCAAAAAGAAGCTGTCGGATATCTTCGCCAAGATCAACGCCGATCCCGCCTTCAGGAAAAAGATGGAAGGTGACGGTTTCGCGCTCATCGATGTGACTGCCGAAAACTACGACGCCTTCATCGCCGAGAAGAGCAAAGAGCACGCCGAAGCCGCCAAGGCTGGCGGCGTCCTCGAGTAGCACGACCGCCACCGGCCTTGGGTCGGAATAAGCGCGCCGCGGTCCCCCTCGTCGGATCGCGGCGCGTTCCTGCCGGGCTGCACCCGCCTCGATCCTTCCTCCAGCAGGCGCGACATGGCTGCACTTGAAAACCTGTTTGCGGCGATGAGCCCGATGAACTTCCTGCTGGCCCTCGGCGGCGTCATAGCGGGAACGGTGATTGGATCACTGCCCGGCTTGACGGCGACGATGGCGGTCGCCGTCCTTGTTCCAATCACCTTCTCGATGGAACCCGCCTCTGCCCTCATCCTGATGGGGGCCATCTACACGGGCGCGATCTACGGCGGCGCCTACTCGGCAATCCTCATCAACACACCCGGCACGCCATCGGCCATCGCTACCACGTTCGACGGCTACCCGATGGCCAAGAATGGGGATGGCGACCTCGCCGTGACGCTCGCTTGCATCGCCTCAGTCGTCGGCGGCCTCGTCGGCGCGCTGTTTCTCCTGATCCTCGCCCCGCCCCTAGCCAGCGTCGCGCTGGCCTTCGGTCCGGTTGAATATTTCTGGCTCGCCATCTTTGGCCTGTCCCTCATCGCGGCGCTATCCGAAGGCCACCTGATCAAGGCGTTGATGGGCGGCTGCCTCGGCCTGCTGCTCTCATCTATAGGCGTCGCTGAAGTCAGCGCCGACATCCGCTTGACCTTCGGCTCACAGGTGCTCGTCGGCGGTATCGAAACGGTTTCGGCCCTTATTGGTCTCTATTGCGTCCCGGTCCTCATCGACCTCGTCGCCACACCCGACAAGCACCTCAAGGTGGCGAGTGAATCGAAGGGCATCCGGCTCAAGGAAGCGCTGGCCATTTCCTGGCGCGGCAGGTTCAATCTCATCCGTTCCTCGGTCATCGGCACCATGGTTGGCATCCTCCCCGGCGCCGGCGGTTCGATTGCGGGCCTCGTCGCCTATTCGGAAGCCCGCCGCACCGCCAAGAATCAGGACCAGTTCGGCAAGGGCGCTCCAGAAGGCGTTCAGGCAACCGAATCCGCCAACAACGCCACCGTCGGCGGCGGCTTCATCCCCACCCTCGTTCTCGGCATCCCCGGCACCCCGCCCGACGCCGTCATCCTCGGCGCGCTTCTTGTCCAAGGCGTCAAGGTCGGTCCCAACCTCTTCACCTCCGAAAGCTCCATCGTCTACACCTTCATCTGGGGCCTTTTCCTCGCCACGATCCTGATGCTTCCGGTCGGTCTCATCATCGGCCGCTATGCTTACTCATCCATCATCGCGATTCCCAAGGCCCTCCTTGTCCCGACGGTTGCGTTCATGACGCTGATCGGCACCTACTCGATCCGCAACTCAACTTCCGACGTGGCGATCATGGTCATCCTCGGAGGCATCGGCTGGGTGCTGGGCCGCTTCGGGTTCTCCGCTTCCCCGATCGTCCTCGGCCTCATCCTCGGCTCGATTGCCGAACAGGGCTTCGTCCAGGCCTGGACCATCGGAGCTGCCACCGACAACCTCTCCGGCATGTTCTTTGGCCGGCCAATCTCGCTTGCCATCATCGCGATGATCGTCCTGTCGCTGTTCGGACCATCGCTGGTTCGCCTTCTCGGCAGAGGCGAGAAGGAGACGACGAAATGAGCGAGAAGCGCACTCGGGACATCTCGACTCCGTTCATGGCCGCCATTTTCGTCACCATCGGCGCCGTCGTCATCTGGGACACCACCACCTATACCGACGCCGACTCCTACGTCTTCCCGCGCACTATCGCGACGGTGATGATCGCGCTCTCGATCCTTCTCGTCCTGCAATGGCTGATCGGCTGGTCGCCCTCTGCAAAGGACCCGGGCATCGTCGGCGCTCAGTCCGTCCCGCGCCGCCTGGCTCTATTCGCCGCGATGATCGCGGCCGCCCTGCTGATGCCGTTACTCGGCTTCCTTGGCACTGGCATGATCGCATTCGCCGCCATCATGCTGACGGCGATGTACGACCCATGGACGCCGTACCGCTTCATCGTCTACCCCGTCGCCGGCGCGGTTATCGTCGGCGGCTTCTACCTGCTGTTCGCCCGCGTCCTGCAGGTCCCGCTGCCGGAAGGCACTTGGTTCTGATTTTCTTCGCCGCGAGACATCAACCATGAAGATCACCCGCATCCGCACGGCGGTCGGACCGATTCAATCGGAAATCCGCAACGCCTACATTTCGTTCTCGACCATGACGATCAACCTCGTCGCTGTCGAAACCGACGTCATCCGCGATGGCAGGCCTGTCATCGGCTATGGCTTTTCGTCCAATGGCCGCTACGCGTGTACGTCGATCATCGAGGATCGATTTGCACCGCGCATCCTCGCCGCCGACCCGGCCGATTATTCCGGCGACACCTCCTCGGCGCTCGACCCTCGCGCCGTCTGGTCGATCTTCATGACCAACGAAAAGCCCGGCGGCCACGGCGACCGCGCACACGCCGCCGGAGCCCTCGACATGGCAGTGTGGGATGTCGCCGCCAAGATCGCCGGCAAGCCGCTTTGGCGCCTCTTGTCTGATCGGTTCAACGGCGGTCGCTTCGACGAACGGATCCTCGTTTACCCCGGCGGCGGCTATTACTATCCCGGCAAGGAACTCGATGGCCTCAGGCGCGAGATGGAAAGCTACCGCGAGCAGGGCTACGCCTACGTCAAGATGAAGATCGGCGGCGCCGACCTTGCCCTCGACATGAAGCGCATCGAAGCCGTCATCAATGTCGTTGGCGATGGCAAGTTCCTCGCCGTCGACGCCAACGGCCGCTTCGATCTGGACACCGCGCTGGCCTACGCCCGCGCCATGGAACCATACGGCCTGTTCTGGTACGAGGAAGCCGGCGACCCGCTCGACTACCGCCTCAACGCCGTCCTCTGCGAGAACTATTCCGGCGCCATCGCCACCGGTGAGAACCTGTTCTCGCAACACGATGGGCGCAATCTCTTGCGCTACGGCGGCATGCGCCCCGACCGCGACTGGATCCAGCTCGACCCGGCCCTGTCCTACGGCCTGACCGAATACCTGCGCTTTCTCGACGTCGTCGACACACACGGCTGGTCTCGACGCCGCCTCATCCCGCACGGCGGCCACCAGCTCGCGCTCAACATCGCGGCTGGTCTCCAGCTCGGCGGATCGGAAAGCTATCCCGGGGTCTTCCAGCCCTACGGCGGATTCGCCGACAACATCGCGATCGAGGACGGCTACGTGCGCCTGCCCGACGACCCCGGCATCGGCGTCGAACTGAAGCCCGACATGCTCGCCGAAATGCGGCGCCTGCTTGGCTACGATTGACCTCAACCCACCGCCACAGTGAGACAATGCCCAAAATCGTCATTAGCGAATTCATGGATGAAGCAGCGGTCGAGACACTGCGCTCCGGCAACGACGTCCACCTCGACGAAACGCTCTGCGAGCGCCCGGACGACCTCGCAGCCGCCATTGCGCAAGCCGCCGCGTTGATCGTCCGCAACCGCACCCAGGTGACGGCCGATCTCATCGCCAACGCCCCGAACCTGAAGGCTGTCGGCCGTCTCGGCGTCGGCCTCGACAATATCGACCTTGGGGCCTGCAAGGTGCGCGGCATCGCCGTGCTGCCGGCTGTCGGCGCCAACGCCGCCTCCGTTGCCGAATACGTCCTGTGTGCCGCGATGCTGCTGCTGCGCGCGCCCGCCTTCTCCGGCACGGCGCAGCTTCAGGCCGGCAAGTGGCCGCGCGCCGCCCTGAGCCAGGGTCGCGAGATCGCCGGCAAGACGATGGGCCTCATCGGCTTCGGCTCGATCGGCCAGGCCACCGCCGACCTCGCCCGCGCAGCCGGCTTCACCACGCTGGCTCACGACGACTTCCTCCCAGCCGATCACGCCGCCTGGATAACGACAAGCCCTGCCGCAACGCTGAAGGAGCTTCTGAGTAAGTCGGACGTTATCAGCCTGCACTGCCCGCTGACCGATGCCACACGCACCCTGATCGGCGCCTCCGAGCTCGCCGCAATGAAGCCCGGCGCAATCCTCATCAATACGGCCCGCGGCGGCATCGTCGATGAGGCCGCACTCGCCGCCGCGCTTCGCTCCGGCCACCTCGGCGGCGCCGCCGTCGATGTCTTCTCCACCGAACCCATCGACGCCGCGACCGGCAAGGTCTTCGCCGGACTGGAAAACATCCTGCTCACCCCGCACGTGGCAGGCGTCACCATCGAGAGCAATGAGCGCATCAGCTCTATTACCGCCAAGAACGTCCTGCGCGCTCTCAATGAGGCCAACCCATGAGCCAGACCCGCATCCCGGTTCCCGACCTTGAAACCCTTGTCGCCCGCCACATGATGACCGCCAACATCAGCGAACCGAACGCCGCGCCCATTGCCCGCGCGCTCGTTCTCGCCGAGATTGACGGCCTGAAGGGCCATGGCCTCTCACGCATCGACAGCTACGCTCAGCAGGCGCGCACCGGCAAGGCCGACGGCCACGCCGATCCAATTCTCGACCGCACGCGCCCCGGCGCGCTGATGATCGACGTCTGCCACGGCTTCGCCTACCGCGCGCTGGAACAGGCCACAGCAACGCTGCCGGACATGGCAAGACAATGCGGGATCGCCGCTGCCGGCCTCGTCCGTTCCCATCACGCAGGCGCCCTCGCCCAGGTCGCCGAGCGACTGGCGGCGACGGGAATGCTCTCTCTCATGTTCGCCAACACGCCCCACGCGATGACCCCCTGGGGCGGCCGCCGGCCTCTGTTCGGCACCAACCCCATCGCGTTTGCCGCTCCCCGCCGCAACGCCCCGCCCGTCGTCGTCGACCTCGCCTTGTCCGAAGTCGCCCGCGGCAAGATTCTCGCCGCCTCCCAGAAGGGCGAACCGATACCCGAAGGCTGGGCCAAGGACGCCGACGGCAACCCGACGACGGACGCTGGCGCCGCCCTCAAGGGCACGCTTGAACCAGCAGGTGGCGCCAAAGGTGCCGCGCTCGCCTTCATGGTGGAAGTCATGGCCGCTTCCCTCGTCGGCGCCAACCAGTCATTCGAAGCAAGCTCGTTCTTCGACGGCGAAGGCCCCCCGCCCGGCGTCGGCCAGTTCATCATCGCCATCGACCCAGGCGCATTCGCCGGCACCGACGCCTTCGCCGACAACCTGGAAAAGCTTGCCGCTGCCATCGATGCCGACGACGGCGCCAGGCTCCCCGGCTCGCGCAAGGCCGCACTTCGCGCCGCCGCCGACCGAGACGGCGTTGCCGTTGGCGAGGAACTGCTGGCGAAACTCAACAGCACCCGTTGAAAGCGAGTGGCGACCTATCTTGTCGCCCCCGCCTCCAGCGCTTCCGCAATTACGTTGGCGTTGTGCCGCATCATCGCAAGGTAGCTGTCTGCGTCGCCTCCGGCCCTGGATAACGCGTCCGAATAAAGCCGTCCCGCCGGCTTCAGTCCGGTCTCGCGCGCGATCTGCTCGATCAGCCGCGGGTCCGAAACGTTCTCGACGAAGAGCGCCTTGATGTCGTACTTGCGGATCTGCCGGATGAGTGCCGCAACATCGAGCGCCGCTGCTTCCTGCTCGGTTGAAACGCCCTCGGGCGCAAAGATCTCCAGATGGTAGCGCTGGCCGAAATAGCCGAATGCGGTGTGCGAGGTGATGACCTTTCGCTTGCCCGCTGGTAGAGCCGAGAACCGCGCCGCGATCTCGTTGTCGAGTGCAGAAATCTTCGCTGCATACGCCGCCGCGTTCGCTCGATACGCCGCGCAGTCTTCGGCATCGGCGGCACACAGCCCGCGCGCGATATTTTCGACATAGACGGCCGCGTTCGCAAGGCTCTGCCAGGCGTGCGGATCGACCCCGTCTTGCTCGCTTTCCTGCGCATGTCTATGCGCATGTTCGCGGCCATGCTCATGGCCAGTCGCCGACCCGAGCGGCGTGATCCCATTGCTGGCAACGAGCCGCTCTCCCTTGTAACCCGACGCCGCGATCAGGCGGTCGAGCCAGCCTTCGAACCCCAAACCGTTCTCGATCACCAGAAAGGCGCGCTTGAGCATCACGGCATCCGCAGGCGTCGCCTGGAACACGTGCGCATCGCTGCCAGGTCCAACAAGCGCAGTGACCCGCACCCGCTCGCCCCCGACGATAGCGGCCATGTCAGCCAGTATCGAAAAGGTCGCCACCACCTGGACCCTGTCGTCTGCCGCAGCATCACGGACCCAAAGTGCCGGCGCCTGCGAGGCGAGAACCGCCGCCAGCAGGAGGAGTTGCAGGAATTTCATTGGACACCTCTCAGGCTGCACGGTGCTTGTGCGGCAGCAGTTGCCAGATTACCCCGCCCGCCGGTCCAACCAGTAGCGACCCCAGGTAGAACACGCCGGCCGCAAGCGTGATGCACGGTCCCGACGCCAGCCGCCAGTGATAGGAGATCAACAATCCCGCGACGCACGACAGGATCGCCACCACGACGGCCGCAACGATCATGCCGCTGAGCCGCCGTTGCCAGAACCGCGCCGCAACCGCCGGCAGCACCATGATCCCGACCGCAAGCAGCGTGCCCAGCGCCTGGAAACCGGCCACCAGGTTCAAGACGACCAGCATCAGGAATATGAGGTAGGCAAGCGCACCGGGCCCGCGCACGGCTGCAAGGAACCCCGGATCGACAAACTCCGCAATCAGCGGCCGCAGGATCACGGCCAGCCCGCCGATCGTGAGGGTCGCCGCCGCCCCGAGCACGATCAAAGCTTCGTCATTGAGTGCCAGGACAGTACCGAACAGCACATGCATCAGATCGACGCTCGACCCCTTGAGGCTGACGATCAGCACACCCAGCGACAGCGATATGAGGTAGAATGCTGCCAGGCTCGCGTCTTCTTTCAACGCCGTGCCGCGCGCCACCAGGCCTGCCGCCAGCGCCACCACCAGCCCGGCGATCATGCCCCCGATGCTCATCGGCAAAATCTCCAGACCGAACAGCAGGAAGCCGACCGCTACTCCCGGAAGAATCGCATGCGCGATCGCGTCGCCCATCAGGCTCATGCGCCGCAACATCATGAACACGCCGATCGGCGCAGCGCTGAACGACAGCGCAATGCACCCGGCAAGCGCCCGCCGCATGAAGGAGAACTCGACGAATGGGGCGAGCAGCCAGTCGTAAAGGAACATCAGGTCATACTGCCTCGCGCTCGCACCAGGGCGCGGCATCATCCCAGCACTCCGACATCGCCCGCGCTTTCAAAAGATTAGCCGGCGTTATGACTTCGCAAGCCTGCCCCCAGGCGATCTTCTCGCGCGCCAGCAGCAGCGCGTTCGGAAACCGCTCGCGTGCCAACTCGAGGTCGTGCATCACCGCGACGACGGTGCGCTGCTCCTGATGCCAGCGCTCGATGAGGTTCATGAGATCGGCCGCAGTGTTGGCATCGATGGCGTTGAACGGTTCGTCGAGCAGAATGAGCGGGCTGTCCTGCACCAGTACGCGGGCAAACAGCACGCGCTGCACCTGCCCCCCCGACAGGGTGTCGAGTGTGCGCTCTTCGAACCCCTCAAGGCCCACTGCCGAAATCGCCCTTGCGACGACGGCCCGCTGCTCCTTGCTGACGCCACCGAACGTGCCGCACGCCGACCACAGCCCGAGGCTCGCAGTTTCCTCGACCGAAATCGGAAACGTCCGGTCGATGTTCGCCTGCTGCGGCAGATAGCTGATAGCGCTTCGCCCAAGCCCCTCGATCTCGATGCGCCCATGAATCGGCTTTATGAGCCCGACGATCCCCTTGAGCAGCGTGCTCTTGCCGCTACCGTTGGGACCGACGACAGCCGTCATCGAGCCTGCCGCGATTTCGCCGCTCAGGTGATGCACCGCCGGATGCCCCTCATAGCCGAGCGTGACATTGGACAACGCGATGCGCGGAGCGAAAAGTCTTGCCGTCATGCTTGACGCCTAAATCCTAGAAAATTCAGTTCCAGATCGCCAGCAGGATGACGGCCCAGACGCCGGCTATCGCAACCGCCGCGATCCCAACCCTTTGCATCGCGCTCATATAGAGCATTCCAAAGCTCCCGTGCTCTTTGCAGTAGAAGACCGATCCCGGCCGGGACAATATCGCTCCGATGCGGTTTCATTCACGCTGCCTTGCCCAGGCAAGCCGAGCAACTTCCGCGAAGTTCAAGCGTCGTTTGACGCAGTTTGAACTGCGCGCGAGCCGCCCAGCCCTCGAGAATTCCGGTCAACTCCTGCGACTCGAACTCTTCCACCGACCCGCAGTCCTCGCACACCGCCAGCGCCACCGCTGCGCTACCATGTTTATGGGTACACGCCACGAACGCATTAAGAGATTCGAGCCGATGCACAAGGCCCGCTTCCATAAGCCTTCCGAGCGCGCGGTAAACCGTCGGCGGCGCTTTCACCCCTTCCGGCTTCAACGCGTCGATGAGGTCATAGGCACTGGCCGGCTTTCGGCAGCGCCGCAGCGCTGCCAGCACGAGCTTTTCCTTGGCGTTGAGCGGTCGTTCCACTTAGGTCTCCGTATTGCCAGGCTGAAATGTCTGGGCTTCGGTAGAAGCGTCGGCATAGCCGTCGTATGTTATAATATCCATTTAGCCGCACGCAAGTCGCGCGTATCCCCAGCAGCCCCGATACCAGCATGCAGCCTACCCGGCCCGCCCATCACATCTGTGGCAGCCTGGCCACAACACACGCACAGGTTTTAGCCGTAGTGAGAACTTCAGCTTGCGCACGGAATTCATGCGGGTCTACGCTCGCTATGGTTAACAGCGGCGCAGACTTAGGCAGACGGGCTAAAAACAAGGGCGAAAGCCACCCACAGCACGGCCTGAGCACTGCTCCAACATTGCCTGGGAGGGCGAACAATGCCACGCGTTAGAGTTGAAAGATCCCCGATTGAGGGATGGGTCGGCATTTTCGGCGGCGACCATCTGATCCTGACTTATCAACCCGCATCATTCGTCGATCAGGTGCACTGGTTTGGCATTGAAGGCGCCCGCGTCACATTTTCCGGCAGCACAACGCCGACCCTCGGCGTTCTCGGCGCCAACGGCACGACGACACTTGCGACCCTCAACGCCTTTTACGACGGCACCAGATATCGCGCACCCGACGAAACCGAACTGGCCAACATTATCGGTACGCCTGAGCAGCGCGGCAGTCGGGCTCTGCCCGTCCTAAATCCCGACGAAGCCTGGGCGACAATGGCCTCCTACGCCCGCCAGATCGACGCGCAAGCCTACCCCTACACGGCCGTAGCGCTCCCCTTCACGGCCAACTCAGCACTGAACTCCACCTCGCTGATCGCCTCCTTGCTGCACTACGCCGGCACCAACCTGTCAACCAATCTCCCTTTCGGCCTGCGACTTTCGCCGGGCCGCGAAACGCTTCTGGGCACCGGTGCCGATGAGGAACTGCGCATCGAGAATGGCTTCACGTCCCTGCATGGCGGTGGCGGCGCAGACACATTCTATGGAGCAGACGACGTTTCCGTGCGCGAACGCTTCTACGGCGGCACCGGTGACGACACCTTCAACTGGTCGAAAGGCTCGCACGTCTATCACGGCGGCGTCCTCGACCTTTTGTACATCAAGGACGGTATAGATACCGTCGTTTATGATCAGATCGGACCGTTCTACATCCGTCTCCCGGCAATCGACCACGTACCGCATTTCAATGCCCAGTTCGTCGTCGAGCACGCCACCGGCGAAGACTGGCTGTTGTCGATCGAGCGTCTCGAATGGCGTGACAAGAATGACTTTATCAAGCTCGGCCCCGGCGTCGATCTCATTCGCGAAGGATTGGATTTCCATCTCGGCGGCCAATCCTCTGCCGCCCCCGATGACGACCGCGGTGACGTCGTCGATTTCACAGACGTTGAGGGTGGCGGCCTCCTTATCAACGCCGTCAATTCGCACACCGTTTTTGCCCAGGCTTCACAGACCGACCTGAGGGGACTTTGGATCGAGGACGCCGAGTGGGTTGCTGGAACCGCCGGCGACGACCGCATCTACCTTTCGGCGGGCATGCGCGGCGCTGAAGGCGGCAGCGGCGATGACCTGATTGACGCGCGCCTCGCCACCGCCCTGTCCGGCCCGACCGCTGACGGCGATACTGCTCGCCTGGAAGGTGGCGCGGGCGATGACACCATCGTATCGACGAGTGGCGAGACGCTCGCCATCGGCGGTGCCGGATCGGACCGCTTCGTCCTTTCCAACCTGACTGGGCTTGACGGCGCCATCGGCAAGGTCGAGTTCATCATCGACGACGCCGAGTCCGACGACCGTCTGTTCGTGCCCTATGATTATTTCACCGGCGCCCAGGGCGAAGGCCAATTCGACGGTTCCGAACTTCTGCCGCTGCTCGGCGCCATTGGCACCTACGCGGACATGCGCGACAACGGTTACGTGTTGCGCTTCGAATGGCGGCTCGAAGACGATTATTTCTTCGGCCATGACTTCACGCAAGGCGTTATCAGCTTCACTGGCTCCATCGAGTATTCACTCGATGGTAACGATCTCCTCATCAACATCTATCAGGGCGAAACGATCGACAATCCAGTCTTCGGCGACCTCGGCGAGTTGCTCTACACCGAGACGCTGCTACTGATCCTCGAAGATGAGACGACGATCCGTGTCACCGACTTTGAGCCCGGCGACCTCGGCATCGACTTCCACGACCCCGGCGAAGGCACGAACATCACTCTGCCCGGTGGCTTCGCTGCGACAACCTACCCGAACTTCGACGCGGCCGTGAATATCCTGACCAATGGCGGCACGCTCACCGAACCGCTTGATCCCCGCCCCGAGGCCCCCACCTCGAATCCCAATCACGACGATGAAACCGGCGGCAGCGACGCGCAGATCGCATCCGGCACCGGCGGCAACGACATCATCGCCATCGCCAGCCCGGCCGACCACGATATCTTCGGCGGCGGCGGCGACGACATGCTCTCGGGCGGCGACGGCAACGACACACTCAATGGCGGCAGCGGAAATGACACCCTCGAAGGCGGCAACGGCGACGATGGCTACGTCGTGGACAGCACCGGCGATATCGTGATTGAAGCCGCCGGCGCCGGCAACGATCGCGTGATTTCGACAGTCGACTACACCCTGACGGCCAACGTCGAATCCCTCACGCTCATTGAAAACGCAGTCTCAGGCACCGGCAACAGCCTCGACAACACTCTCACAGGAACCGACTCTGCGAATGTCCTCAATGGCGCAGCCGGAGATGACACCCTGATCGGCAAGGCAGGCGACGACATCCTCGACGGCGGCGAAGGCAGCGACACCTACGTGCACAGCCTGGGCGACGGCAACGACTTGATCCGCGATAGCGGTGCGGCCGGCGATATCGACCGCCTCTACCTGCCGGGCCTCACCCCTTCGGACATCACGCTCCTGCGCCATGCAAGCTCGCTCGACGACCTGCGCATCCTCTTTTCTGACGGCGCCAACATCACGGTGGAGGACTACTTTTCCGCGACGCTGGCGGGAGCCGGGATCGATGCGATCGCCTTCGACGTCGCTCCGGCTCTGACGCGTGCCGACATCGACGACCTTGTCGCCCTTTCCGGCGTCACCACCAACGCACCCCCCCAGGCGGTCGCCGACGACACCTACACCGTCTATGGCCACGACATCGTGATCCCCGCCGGTGCGCTGCTCGAAAACGACCGCGACCTCGACGGCGATACCCTGACCATCGTCGCCGTCGGCACGCCCTCGCTGGGCACAGCGACACTTCTCGCAGGCGGCGACATCAACCTCATTGTGCCCGCGGGAACCGAAGACGTCGTCACCTTCACCTACACCATCCAAGATCCCGCAGGCGCCACCTCGACGGCTCAAGTATCCCTGCTCGTCGGCCCCGAAAACATCGCTCCCGTTGGTGTCGCCGATGGACCCATCGACATCGCCCGGGATGCCGCCATGACGCTTCTGGCTTCCGATCTGCTGGAGAACGATTCAGACCCGGATGGCGGCAGCCTCTTCGTTTCCGGTGTCGCCAATGCCGTGAACGGCACTGTCGTCCTCAACCCCGACGGCACGATCACATTCACGCCGGACGCCGGCCAAATCGGTACAGCATCCTTCACCTATACGGCCGGCGACGGCAGCGACGAAAGCGCGGCAACCCTCGTCGATCTCATCGTTCACGACGTCAATGAGATCTTCGGCACATCGTTCAACAATTCAATAACCGGCACCGTTGGCTGGGACCGTATCTTCGGCCTTGAAGGCAGCGACGAAATCTTCGGCGGCGATGGCCACGATGTGATCGAAGGTGGTGACGGCAACGATGTCCTCCACGGCGGCGACGGTCACGACATCCTGGTCGGCGGCAATAACGGCGACGCACTCTACGGCAACGCCGGCAACGATGTCCTCGACGGCGGTTCCGGCGTTGACGTGCTGTTCGGCGAGGATGGCGCCGATATACTGCTGGGCGGTAAGAGCGGCGACACGCTGGTCGGCGGCGCTGGCAACGACGACCTTTACGGCGGCGATGGCAACGACACCTTGGATGGCGGTGAAGGCGAAGACGTCCTGCAGGGAGAGGCCGGCAACGACACGCTGAACGGCGGCAACGGCAACGACCTGCTCGACGGCGGCGGCGGATATGACAGCCTCGACGGCGGCGACGGCGCCGACCAGCTTTTCGGCGGCGCCGGTAACGACACGCTGGCAGGCGGCAATGGCGACGACACGTTGAACGGCGGCACCGGCACCGACCTCCTCGATGGCGGAGCGGGAGACGACATCTTCTTCGGCGGCGATGGCGCCGACACATTCCTCTTCGCACCCGGCAGTGGCCACGATACGATCCTGGACTTCGAATGGGGCGTGAATGGCTCCGACAAGCTCGATCTGTCCGCTTTCGCGCTGAGCAGCCTCGCCGATGTAACCGCACTTGCAACGGAAACAAATGGAGATACGCTAATCGCACTCGACGCCGGCACAACAGTGAAGCTGCTCGGCGTCGGTATCGCCGACCTGCATGCCGACGACATCGTTCTCTCCTGATAGGAAAAGCAGCCCTCGAGTTCAAAGGCGCGGAGCGGACTGCTACAACCTTTCGGCCGTTACAACGACTCGGCCGGCGACGAGTAAAAAACGAGTTCGATAATGCCTCCAGCTGAGAGACGGCGAACGATAAGCTGCTTGAGGTTTGGTTTCGGAACTGCGTTAGCTCGGCCAGGAGTTGTCGGATCCGTGACCGGCGCTGTGGCACTTCTCGTCTCGCTCTCGGCGGTTCCAGCACCATTGCACGCCGCCGAGTCGACAGCCGCGCCGGATTACCGGCAGTCAACTTCGGCCCGCCGCTGCGCCGACCGCACCGCTATCAGTTTCCCGGTCCGCTCCATTACCGATTCCGAGAACGTCCTCCTCGACGACGGCCGTGAATACAACATCGGCATTCTGACGGCTGGCCTCGATGATGAAGCAGCAAGGTCGGCACTGCAGGACTTGGTTGGAGGGCGGTCCATCTCGATATTTTCTCCGCAAAAAGGAGAACCGATTGGCGTCGACCGCTACGGCCGTCTTCGCGGCGATGCGATGGTGCCGGCAACAAGGGGCAAGGAAAGGTTCTCTCTGCAGGAATCGCTTGTCGCGCGCGGGCTGGCTCGGGTCACCTTCGATCGACCGTTGGTGTGCAGTCTGCAGGCCTTGCTCAAAGCGGAAGAAGAAGCCCGTCGCCGCAAGCTCGGCCACTGGGCCAGCGGTTTATTCAGCGTTCTTGACGCGAACGACGCGGCTGCCGTTGCAGCCCATATTGGACAATTCGCCATTGTCGAGGGACAGCTGCGCCGAACATCGAAATCCCGCAAAGGACTCTATCTCAACTTCGGCCGCAACTGGCGCAGCGACGTCACCATTTTCGTACCCGCCAGGCTTTTGAACCCGCGCCAAACAAAATCCCAGCGCGGCGGCCGCCGCCCGGGCGGGCTCACTGCACCGCCTTTCAGCAAGAAAGCAGGCAACACCATCTCCAACCTTGGGCTGAAACTGAGGGCACTCCCCCGCCTCCGCGCCCGCGGCTGGCTCGACCATCGCGCCGGCCCCATGATTGAGATCCATAACCTCGAACAAATCGAGAAGCTCCATTGACCCCCCGGATCGGCGCGAACGGTCGCGAGACAAAAAGAAGCGCCGGAAGCGAAGCTTCCGGCGCTTTGTCCTGGTAGTCGGGCCGCGAAGACCCCGAGCGGTAATTCAATTAGGCAGCTTGCGAAGGCTCTCCGTCGCTCTCGGCAGCATTTTCCGCGGCCCGCCTCGTGCGGGCGCTCTTTGACAGCACATCCGTGATCGTCTGAATCGCGCCGCGCTCGTCGAGTTTGTAGACGACGGCAACTTCGCGAGCCATCCGGTCGAGAGCCGCTTCATAGAGCTGGCGCTCCGAATAGGATTGCTCGGGCTGGGCTTCGGAGCGGTAGAGATCGCGAACCACTTCCGCCAGCGCAATAAGATCGCCCGAATTGATCTTCGCGTCATATTCCTGCGCGCGTCGGCTCCACATCGTCCGCTTGACGCGGGCGCGGCCCTTCAGCACGTCGAGCGCCTTGGCAACGACTTTGTCCTCGGCAAGCTTGCGCAGGCCCACCGACTCGAGCTTGCCCGTGGGCACGCGCAAGGTTAGCTTTTCTTTCTCGAAGTTGATGACGAACAGCTCAAGCGCCATGCCCGCGATTTCCTGCTCCTCGATACCGATGATGCGGCCCACGCCGTGCGCTGGATAGACCACGTGTTCGCTGGTCTTGAAACCGTGGCGCTGGCTGACGGATTTCTTCTGCTGCGAAGCGTCGACATTGAAGGCAGATTTTTGCGCAACGGCCTTCGGCGTCTTAAGAGGCGTAATCGGCGAGCTGATCTTACGCTGTGCGGCTTCGGCGATCGAAGCAGCAACAGCACGTGCAGCAGCGCCCGTCGCCACGGCAGCGTTCGCAGCCGGTACGGGCTTCGCGAAAGTAGCTTTCGGTGCCTTTGCTTTTCGGGCAGCAGAAGCCTTTGCCGGCTTGGCAGCAACCGGCTTCTTCGTCGCCGTCGCCGCTTTGCTCGCCGCAGCCTTGGTGAGAGGTGGCTTCTTGGCCGTCTTCGCTGCGGCCTGGCCAGCGGCCGCCTTTGCCTTGACAGGCGCAGACTTCGCCTTCGTGCCAGCCTTTGCAGGGGCGGCCGACTTCTTGGGTGCAGCGGGTTTGGCTGCGGACTTTGAAACAGACTTTTTCAAGTTTTGCGATGCCTTTTTAGCCGAAGTGGAAGCGGCAGCTTTTGCGGTTGTTTTGACCGATGCTGGGGCCGGTTTTGCCTTGACAGGTTTCGTCCTCGATGCAACGGAAGACTTGGAAGAAGTTTTGACCTTGGGAGTCGCTGAACGCGACCTGCCGGCAGCGCCGGACTTTTTCGGCACAGCAGCTCGTTTCGACGAAGTTGCCGAAGTCGTAGTCGCTTTCGTCGGCTTGGCCTTCGGTTTCGCTGGCCCGGCCTTTGCCGATGCTTTTGTCTTTGCTGCCATCTGAAGTCTCACCTCTTCCCACGCATACAATCTGACCACCATCGACATGATGAGGTCAGGTGCGCCGGCTTGAGTTGCCGGTCGCGCAAAGTCCGCCAAGCACGATCATAGCGTGGCGGAATCGAAAAGTGCTCCAATGCGTCTCCAAGCAGGAGCTGCAAAGGTCGCACCCAGTCAGTTATGGCTATGCTGTCCGAAGTCTGACCCTCGGGCGACTGCGCCTGCGTGCGCTATTTCAAGTTCCGTTCCAGCCTGAGATGGACTGCCGGACCCCCTTTTGTTCGCCGAAGTTCTACAAGTGTTCAGCTACGCCACTCGTTGCGAACATAACACATTCTTCACTGAAATTGAAGAGCCGTTTCAATTGCTGTATTTACATGGTTACGCAAATATGTTTCACGGCTCGCGCAATCTCGCAGTGATTGCAATCAACAAAAAAACTCAGAGCCTGAATCGAGACTCAGTCGCCTTCACCTGGTTTTTCGGAGAAGTACTTTTGAAATTTTCCTTCTTCCTCGCGGTACTTGTCTGCATCTTCAGGTGCAGGCTTCTTCTGAGTAATGTTCGGCCATTTGTCTGCAAAATCGCGATTGACTTCTAGCCACTTCTCCAGGCCTGGCTCCGTGTCCGGCTTAATGGCATCGACAGGACACTCCGGCTCGCAGACACCACAATCAATGCATTCGTCGGGGTGAATGACAAGCATGTTCTCGCCCTCGTAGAAGCAGTCGACAGGACATACTTCCACGCAGTCGGTGAACTTGCATTTGATGCAGTTGTCATTGACGATGTAGGTCATTCGTTCTTCTGCTCTCGGTTTTTTCCATGGCCTCTTGGCCCGTTTGGTACGCGCTCGGCTAGTGGCCCGTCGCGCCAAAATCGCATCATGGCCGCAACCTCGTCCGATTTTGGCGCGACATCAGGGCCACTAGCAACATCAATAGCTTAGTGAGGCGTTTATCGCGCCTTAGTTGACTCAAACCTCGCCGCACCATCGGTCAACTAAGGCGCGACGCCTCACGAGTTTTCCGGTTCTGACATCTGCTCCCATTGCGGCAAGTTCCGAGCAAATGTCAGAACCATGAGGAATACCACCAACTCTATGATTCTAGTGTAGTTTTTACACCTGGAGTTTAGTGTCGAGTCCAGCCGCAAGCGGTACCAAACGTCAGGTGCGCTACACGAGATCGGTGCGCGCTCCGCCGGCGCCGCCACTTATCGCGCGCGCGGCATTGATTCTCGGTCGTCTCGCCAATGGCATATGTGCCCAGAACCAGCGCCGCGCGCAAGAGGCTGAGACGGTTCGCCCCTCAAGGTGTGGGGAATGTCGAATGCGGGCCATCAGCGGTCCTGTCCCTTGAGCCGTACAATCTGCCTCCGCTCTTTCTTGCTCGGGCGCCCGGTTCCGGTATCGAGCACGCCCGGCAGCCCGGGTCGATGCTGACTTTCGGCGGGTCGATCCGCCGCACCGCTGGCCGCCGTAAAGGCGGACGGCCGAGGAGCCAGATCCTCATAAAGCGTTTGCGCTTCACTGGCCGGCCCTCGACGCGTCCCGGGCAGGAGCACCCTCAGCACCCGCACGTCGCGTGACACCGAAGCCGTTATGACGTCGCCGGGCCTGACTGTATGGCTTGGCTTCTGCGTTCGCTCGCGGTTGACCCTCACCCGGCCCCGTAACACAAGCGCTGCCGCCATCGAGCGCGTCTTGACCAACCGCGCATACCAAAGCCACTTGTCCAGCCGCTGCGCGGCGCCGTGCGGAACGTTGTCAGACGCCTCTTCCACAGGAATTCCCGTCAACCTTGTTCAAGCTCAGTCCTGTCAGCCATCGTTGTCGCCCCGCTCCAGTTGGGCTTTCAGGGCGCTCAATGCGGCGAAGGGTGAATCAGGGTCGACCCCGCCGCCCTTCCGCGGGCTGGACGAGTGAACTTCCGGCCGTCTTGAACGCGCTGGCCCGGCCGCCTTGTTGTGTCCACCTTGCCTGGGCGGTCTTGACCCATGCCCCTTGTCGCCCTCGGAGCGTTGTCCCACCGGGCGCCCGCGGTCTCCCTGAGGGCGCCCACGCCCATGGCGTCTTTGGACCTGCTGATCGTCCGGCCTCTGCGCACCATCGCCGGCCTGATCGGCCGCATTCGAGCCGCTGGCAGCAGCCGCAACCTCGCTGTTGGCCGGTTGAGCGGGACTCGCCGCGCTTGTCGCTCGCCCGCGCCCGCGCCCCTGCCCCCTGCCGCGTCGAGGCGCACGATCTCCTTCGCTGCGATGACGGCGCGGACGCCAAACTTCAATGAAGGCCTCTTCGTCGGCTTCTGCAGCTCTCAGGGTGACGTCGGGACTGCCTGCCGCAGCCTGATCGTCAGAGGTCGATGCTACATCGTTTGCCGCCGCGAGCGTTCTTGCGTCGGCCTCCAATGGGGAAAACGCCGAAATTGGGTCCGCGGTCGTCACCTCTGCCGCCGTCGATGCAACAGCCTCTCCGGCATGCGCCGCATCATCGCCGCTTGTCTGCCCGGTTGCCCCATCCGCAACGCCGCCGCTTCCGCCTTCGATTGCCGTCGCGGCCACAGGTTCGCGGCCCGCCACGTTCCCGGCCCCGCCGTCGCTCGCAGCTTCGGCAACCTCTTGCGTTGCATCCTCAACAACAGGTGCCGCGGTTGCCTCTCCGCTTTCCGGTGCGGCCGCTTCGACTTCAGTTTCGCCAGCAACCTTTTCATCGGCCGGTAATTCACCAACTGCGCCATCCCCCGCAGCCAGGGCCGCCTCCGCGACCTTTGGCGCAGGCTTGCGTTCCACTCTGAACCCTAGCGCCTTCAGGACATTGCCGAGTTCGGCAGGCGAGCAGCCGAGGATCGACATCATCTCGGGCGTCACGGTGAACCCGCCATCCCCCGTTGCTCCCTTCGGCGGCGCTCTGTCGTCGCCTTCTTTGGCGCGCCACGCCACCAGCGGCCGGATCAGATCGGCGAGCCTTTCAAGAATATCGAGGCGCACAGCCCTCGGCCCGCACACATGGAAACCGAAAGCGCGGTAATAGGCTTCCGGCGTCGCCGGCTCGGCAACGACCGATGTCAGTCCGGCACGCGGCGGCTCGGGCAGCGCATCGAGGCTGAGCCCGTGCGCGGAGCCGTGTTTCAGCGCCCATAATGTCGCCGCCAGTTCGGCGGCGGCCGGTTTTAGCAGCATCGGCAGATAGATGTTGAACGCCCCGAAGCGAACACCGTATTTGCGCAGCTGCGCTCGCGACGGCTGGTCGAGGGACTTGACCTCTTCAGCAACATCCTCGCGCTTGAGGATGCCGAAGTTTTCCTTCAGCTGGAACGCGATTCCCCGCGACAGCCCCGACACGTCTTCCGCAGCCGCCAGGTCCTTGAGCTGCTTCATGCGCTCGGAAATGATCTCTTCGACCCACCGATCCAGTCGCGCTTGAACCTTCTCCTTGTCGGGTCCTGAAAGGTGTTCGTCGCACAATAGCAAGACGCTCGGACGCAGTGGATCCTCGCCCGCCTCGACGCGCCCGATCTCCTCGTCCTTCCATACCACCATGCCGTTGCGCGACAGTTTGAACGCATCGGTCTTGGCTGCCGCCACGCGTCGCGCGCGCATCGAGAGTTCGCGCGACAGGACCTGGGCCGCGGCGTGTCGCGTCGCCTTGCCATCGAGACTTTCCGAATGCGTTTCTGGCGCAAACCGGAAACCGTTGAGGCGTCCGACATAGTGGTCCTCGACGCTCACGGAGCCGTCCTCGCCGATTTCTGCACTCAGCACGTCCTTATCCCGCATACCCTTCATCAAAGCGCTTGTCCGCTTGTCGACGAACCGCTGCGTCAACCGTTCATGCATGGCGTCCGACAGCGCGTCTTCGATCTCGCGGGTGCGCGACTGCCAGTGTTCTGGGTCCCTCAACCAGTCGCGCCGGTTTGACACGAAGGTCCAAGTGCGGATGTGGGCGATGCGGTGCGCCAGCGTATCGATATCTCCATCCGTCCGATCGGCAAACGCCACCTGCTTGGCAAACCAATCCTCGGGAATGACGCCGTCGTCCTTCATCAAGAACTTGTAGAGCGTGCCGACGATCTCCGCGTGGCTGGCGCTCGAAATCTTGCGGTAGTCGGGCACCTGGCAGATTTCCCACAGCTTTGCGACCGCCGCCGGCGTCCGCGCCATGTCCAGGATCTCCGGATCCCGGCACAACGCTTCCAGCGTTTCGACATCGTCCGCCGTCCGCGCCCGCGTCAGGCGGGGTTGGGTCGGCAACGTCCGCAAGCTCTCATGGAGCGCATCAAGCGACGCGAAGCTGAGACCGCTATTGCGCCACTGCAGAACCCGGATCGGCTCGAAGTTGTGCGTTTCAAGCCGCTCGATCAGATCGGAATCGAAGGGCTCCGCGGCGCCGGTCACGCCGAATGTGCCGTCGTTCATGTGCCGGCCTGCGCGTCCGGCGATCTGCCCGAGTTCGCCCGGCGTCAGGTTGCGGTGATTGTGGCCGTCGAACTTTCGCACTGACGAGAACGCCACATGATCGACATCGAGATTGAGGCCCATGCCGATAGCATCGGTCGCGACGAGAAAGTCGACATCGCCGGACTGATAGAGCGCGACCTGCGCATTTCGCGTGCGCGGGCTGAGTGCCCCGAGCACAACGGCGGCCCCGCCGCGCTGGCGCCGGATGAGCTCGGCGATGGAATAGACTTCGGCGGCCGAAAATGCCACCACCGCCGAGCGCGTCGGCAACCGGGTAATTTTCTTCTGGCCCGAATAGGTCAGCCGCGACAGTCGTGGGCGCGAGATGAAGTTGGCCCCAGGAATGAGATCCTGGATCACCTCGCGGATGGTCTGCGCGCCGAGCAGAAACGTTTCCTGGCGTCCCCGTGAATGCAGCAGCCTGTCCGTAAAGACGTGGCCGCGCTCGGGATCGGCGGCCAGCTGCACTTCGTCGATTGCGAGGAAATCGACATCGATCTCGCGCGGCATCGCCTCGACCGTCGACACCCAGAAACGCGCGCGCTCCGGTTTTATCTTTTCCTCGCCCGTGATCAGCGCGACTTTGTCGAACCCGATGCGATTGCCGATCTTGTCGTAGACTTCGCGCGCCAGCAGCCGCAGCGGCAGGCCGATCATGCCTGTCTCATGGTCGAGCATGCGCTCGATGGCCAGATGCGTCTTTCCAGTATTGGTAGGGCCCAGAACCGCCGTGACATGGCGGATGCGGGTGTCAAGATTAAAAGCCATGAGAGGAGCCCCTCCAGTTTTCCGGAGCCGACAGGATCGCCTTCGAACTTGGCATAAGGTTGGTGGAACCTTTGAAGTGCACGGTTCTTCGCCCGCGCGTTCAGCTAGGGCGCTAAAGCCCCTCGTTGCAAGACCGAATCGAACGGTCCGGCGGGCGCAAGGAAGACCGCATCTGCGTGCGCCTGTGCTCGATTGCCCCAGCCGGCCGTGAAGATCAAGTCCCGCGCAAGCTTTCTGGCCGGCCTGGAGGCTGCCATGCACCGCTGACGCAGGCGGCAATGCTAAATAGCGGACCGCATATCCGATCCGCCATCTAACCGGTTACCTCGGACACGGAACACAAACCAAGGAGTTCGCCGGAGGCGCTTGGAAACCAAGCGACGCAGTCGGAAACACTAGCGCCCCTCGAGCAACGCGACACGTCGCTTGTACCCGTCCGTTACGGTAATTTTCTCTGCGGTCAGGATCACACTGCCGACGCTCGTTGGAATTCGCACTTCCTGCGGTACGGCAAGGTTGGCGCCGGCAACGGGCAGCATGGAAATCTCGATGCCGGTGGATTTCGCGAGCTGCTCGGTTTGCGCCGTCATCTGGAATCCGCCGAGCGGCCGGTAGTCGACGCCGCACACGACGCTCAATCCGCCGGAGCGCGGGTCGCCTGGAAATCCTCTCGTCTCTCGCTCTGCGCGCTTGGAAAGCTGCAGATCAAAGCGTTGCTTGCCATCAAAGATGGCGAGTTTGCGGTCGCACGGGTTGGCAGCCGAGCCGAAGGTCAGGGCCATCACCGCCGTCAGCGGATCGAGCGCGCCGCTGAGATGCTTGCGCTGCAAGGGAATTTCGTCCGAAGCGACTGGAATCGGTGGAACGATCGACGCCGAGGTCACGCCTTTGCCGTCAAAGCCGACCTTGATAGAGCCGCTTCGCCCAGTCCCGTTGAAAGCCAGCGAATAATCGGCGGGTTTCGGCCCACTGCCGCTGACCCGTCCCGAGGCGCGCGAAATTCCCCGCCACTTGAATGCGCCGAGCAGCGCCGAAAGCTCCGCATCGCCGTTGAGCGTATAAGAGTGTCCCTCGACGTTCGCTTCGAATTTGAAGCTGCCGATATCGAACCCGTTGAACGAGATCGAATAGACGGCATTCACCTTTTCAGGCACGCGCGCCGGCTCGCTGGAAGCTGAATGTGTGAAGAGGCCAAAAAAGGCTGCGGGCAAGAAACCCACGGCGGCGGCCCGGACCAGAGGGATTTTACCAATGGTTGGCGTCGAAAAGCCCAACAGGACTTTAAGAACTGTTGGCGAAGAATAGCCCAACAGGACTTTAGGAAGTGTTGGCATAACAAGACCACTAACGACGCTTTTGAACATTACGCAAATTCCCGTAAACGCGGGCCCTCGGCCGCCAACGAGGCTGCCAGGGGATTGAGACGACTAAGAGACTGCCCTCAAGCTAGCGCTCCTTGGTTAACAATCCGCTTAAGTCCGTCCGGTTCCGAAACATTCGCCAGCCCAACGCGACCTCGGGAAGTGTTGGCGAAAAACCAGCCCAACACGACCTTGGAAAGTGTTGGCGAAAAACCAGCCAACTGGACTTCAGGAACTATTGGCAACACCAGACACCTCTCCCCTTGACGAAACCTGCCTGTCTCCGCTAGTAAACGCCTCTGTTGCCCGCTGGCCGCGCCGGCGGGCTATTCATTTTCGTCATCGCCGACACGAACAACCGGCGCGCGCCTCCAGCAATTGGGGCCTGCGGCGCCAGGAGAGACAGACATGACCAGGCAATGCGAGCTGACGGGCAAGCTCCCGCTTTCGGGCCAGAACCGCAGCCACGCCGAAAACAAGTCGAAGCGCAAGTTCAACCCGAACCTTTGCAACGTCACGCTGATGAGCGACGTCCTCGGCCAGAAATACCGGCTGCGGGTTTCCGCCCACGCGCTGAAAACCGTCGAGCACCGCGGCGGCCTCGACGCCTTCCTTATGAAGGCTAAAGACGATGAGCTGTCCGAGCGCGTCCTTAAGATCAAGCGCGAGCTGAAAAAGACAAGTAAGGCCGCCGGCGAAGAAGCCGCTGCCTGAATCTGACAAAGACGACAATAAGAAACGGAATAACAAAATGACGCGCCGGGTTCGCCCAGCGCGTTTTTTTATGCCTTCTTGACCGCCAGCGGATGATGCTGTTCGACAAGCGCCTTCAGCCGCTCCTGCAGGACGTGCGTATAGATCTCCGTAGTCGAAATGTCGGCATGCCCGAGAAGCTGCTGCACCGCGCGCAAATCGGCGCCGCGATCAAGCAGATGGCTGGCAAAGGCGTGGCGCAGCACGTGTGGGCTGACCCGCTCCGGATCGAGCCCGGCCTCTTCGGCGACCCCCTTCAAATCCTGCGCGAACCGCTGCCGCGTCAGATGTCCCTGTGCGCTCTTCGAAGGGAACAGCCAACGCGTGGCAACCGTCGAACTCATTTCATCTTCAGCCGATTGCCCCAGCGCCACGAACTCCCGCAGAGCCGCCACCGCCGCCCCTGACAACGGCACCATCCGCTCGCGGCCGCCTTTGCCCTTCACCGTCAGTACGCGGGCGTCGCCGGTCAACACATCGCGCGGCAGCGACACCAGCTCGGAAACGCGCAAGCCGCTGGCATAAAGCACCTCAAGCAGGCAGTAGAGCCGGACCGCCCGGTAGCGCTCCCCGCCATGGGTCGCGCGACATCGGCCCCGCGCCGTTTCGATCAGTCGGTCGACCTCCCCGATCGATAGCGTCCTCGGCAGCGCGCGCGCTTTCTTCGGTCCTGTGAAACCATGGCAGGGATCTTCCTCGATCAAACCCTCGGCGAGTAGGAAGCGGTAGAATTGGCGGAGTGCCGAAAGTTTCCGGGCCCGCGTCGCAGGCGCCATGCCCACTTCGCCCAGTCCGGTGAGAAATTTCGCAACGTGGTCGGGTTCTGCATCGGCAAGACCGGCACCGGCGCGACGGAATTCTTCGCCCGCATGGTCGAGATCGCGGCGGTAAGCGGCAAGCGTATTCGCGGCGGCGCCGCGCTCGGCCGCCTGCATTTCGAGAAACAGGTCGATCAGGTGGCTATTGTCGGATTGGGCGGCGGCAGCGTTCATTTCAGCTTTCGTTGCCTCGTGTCGCACGTGGTTTTTCACTCACACACTGAAACAACGCCAGCTCTGGGCAACGCGCCAGGCCTCGGACGGTCGTCAATATCAGCCCTGGGCCGAACGCGGCCACGCCGTGAATAAGGCCTCAACGCCGAGCCGGCGCGCTTCCCGCTCCATGCCGGCTCGCTTGAGGGCCCTGATGACATCCCCAAGCGCTATGATATGCGCGCCCGCCGGACCGTCCGGACCGATGGCACTGGCGACGAGCAGGATCATCTTCGCAGACTCGCCCGATTTGGCCGCCTGCTGCAACTCCGAAAGCACCCCCGTCGGCGGCAGATAGCCATCGGTCGGCTGCGGCGAACGGCTAGCCGCTTCCCACAACGGGATCGGGACCTGATAATCGAGCGCGTCCAGCACGGTCGCGAGCCGATGCAGTTCGGCTGGCTTGAAATCCCCGCGCAGCGCCATCCGTTCCAGCGATGCCAGACTGTCGCCACGCCGCGCCGGCCGGCTTGGATCGGCGATGTCGACAAGAGCGGCCCAGTGAGCCAGGGCTCCGGGTCCGCGCGGATCGGCGTTTTCGGCGAGTTGCAACCATTGCCGCGCCTCTTCGATCCGCCCGCCAACCAGCAGCGCCTCGACGGCCGTCTCCGCGAACCAGCCGATTTCATCAACCGGAGCAATGCGGGACACCGGCTCGCTCATGATTCCCAGCGCCGGTTCCAGAAGCCCTGCCTTGCCACTGGAGTCGAGGAAGGCCCGCACAAGTCGCACCTTGCGCAGCGGCGTCGGTTGCCGTGTGGCGGCAACATAAAGAACAGCCCGGCGAAGCGCCGGACTGCCCGTTTCGGCATCCCGGCCCGCAGGCATCGCCTCGATGTCGGTGCCGCGCGGCGCCTCGCCATAGGATTTCGCCAGCATCTCTGGCGCCAGGATATAGGCTGCCGCCGATTTTTCGGCCGCCTCGATGCGCGCTTCGGCAGGCAGCAATCCGTCGACCGGCATCACAGCCAAGAGCGCAGCATCAGCCTGCGCGGCAACGAGTTGCCCAGGATCCGCGCCGGCCTTTTGCAGCATCCTGTAGGCAATCGGCGAAAGTTTCAGCGATGTGGGAATACGCGGCCGCGCGCCGCGTGCTACCGCTTCGAGGCCCGCAAGCCCCGCTGGATCGAACCCGGAACGGTCACGCGCCACATCGGCCGCCAGCGTCACAGCCGCCGAAGTGTTGGACAGCGCCCCGCAATACCCGGAAAGCAGGATGCCGAGATCCTTGTCCTTGCCCGGCAAGCCATCGGCAACGGCGATAATATCGCGCGCATCGCGACACGCGTCCTCTCCGCGGCCAAGCGCCAGCATCGCCACCGACCGCCGCAACGCGAACCCGGCCCAATCGGAGCTTTCCCGGTTCAAGCCTTCCGGAATTGGAAACGCCGCCGCTTCTTCGACGAAACCGAGTCGCAGCTGCGCATCGATCTTCGCAGCCGCGGCTGACTGGCCTTCGCGATGAGCTGCCGCCCCGGCATTCGCCAATACAGAGCCAAGCAGCTCGCGCAACGTCCGCGATTTAGGCGCCGCGCTCAGAGTCTTCAGCAAGCGTTCTGCTTCGCCCGGATCGATATGGTTGACGTCCGCAATTGTGGCGGGTGCCCACGACGATGACGTATTTGCCGCAGGCGTCGAATACATCTGCGAGCGGTCCGCCCCGGAACCGCCGCGCGGAACTTCAGAACCTGCCCGCCCCGGCACGTAGCCTTGCTGTGCCGGCGGAACGCCCGAACCATGACTGCTATTGCCGTCGTCCACAGGGGCGATCGGCTCGAGCGGGCTGAGATCTGCCCGGTCGACGGCCGGCGGTGTCGCAAACGATGGCGCCGCGCCGCTACCGGCGCCCGCTGCCCCAGTGTAGCCGTCTCTTCCCCAATTGCCATCGCTGTAAGCATTGCCGGTGCGCGGATCACCAAATCGCGGGGCCCCATCCAAAGGTCTCAGTGCCTCGTTTGCCGGCGCCGGCGGGGCCGGGGCAGGCTTCGCCTTGCGCTCCTCGTCATTCCAGGCGCTGTAGGGCCATCCTTCCTGCGCATCGACCGGAATTGCGATGCCAGCAAGGCCCAGGACGCACACTCCCAGGGCCATGACGAATTTCAAACGGACATCGCTGGCGATCAAGCGCGGCTCCAGTTTTGTTCGAGATCCGCGTGAGTCGTTATCAGTTCGACTCCGGTGCGCGCTCCACCTGCAGGTCTTCGATCCGGTATGAGACATCGCGCTGTTCGGGCTCGAATTTGGTTGCAAGCACATAGAGCCCGGCGAACGCCAACCCCGAAATTGCCCCAACAATGAAGAGAAATCTAAAAAGGCTGGGCATTTTTCCTTGGTTCCGCTCACGTAAGTGTCGTTACTGAATAAATTGGCTGCAGTATGTCCGGCGGCAAGGCATTCCGGCCCCTCCAGGAACCCCTGCCAATCGAGCCGACCGATCGCGGCGATCGATCAACGTCTGCCCGACCGGCAACCGGCATTGCCCGTGTGACGGTTTTCGCATATTCCGCCCCTGGACCAGCGTGCACTATCCCGCACGAATGACTGACTGAACTGTGCAAGCGATGTTATGAAGCAGCCGCGTGATTCTATCAAACGGCGCAGCAAGCCTGCCCTGAGGCAATAACGTAAGGACGACGAGGGAAACGAGGAGCGCTCGATATGATCCGTTTCGGTTTCACCCGGCGTGTACGTCGGCCGGCCCCGCGCGAGATCGCCGCCATTGTTGGAATGCTCGATCACAGATCCATCGTCCTTGTAGGGCTGATGGGCTGTGGCAAGTCGGCGATCGGCAGGCGGCTGGCGAGCGCGCTGGAACTTCCCTTTGTCGATGCCGATGAAGAGATTGAGAAGGCTGCCGGTAAATCCATCGGCGAAATTTTCGAAGATCACGGCGAGGTCGAGTTCCGCGACGGCGAACGCAAGGTAATTGCCCGGCTGCTCAATAATGGTCCCCAGGTTCTCGCCACCGGCGGCGGCGCCTATATGGATCCAGAGACACGCGCCCGCGTCGCCGAAAAAGGCATCTCTGTCTGGCTGAAGGCGGACCTGCCGGTGCTGCTGCGCCGCGTCGCCCGCCGCGACAACCGGCCGCTGCTGAAAACCGGAAATCCGTCCGAAGTCATGTCGCGCCTGATGCGGGAGCGCTATCCAACTTATGCTGAGGCCGATATTGTCGCCGAAAGCCGCGAAGTGCCGCATGAACAGATTGTCTCGGAGATCGTGGAGAAACTCCATGAGCTGTGCCCGAGCCGGAAGTGACGAGTAAGCGGCGTTGCCCGCGCCATTTCAAAGAAGCACTCGAACGGAATTGTGAAAATCCAGAGCCATGCCAACGATTGTCCACTCCAATCTCGCCCGGGCCGGCGCCCACCGCGCCGTGCCAATCGATCTACCTGGCCGCGAATACGAGATCCTGATCGGCGCCGGTCTCCTCGATGATACCGGCCGGTTGATCGCGCAGCGGCTCGGCAAGGGAAAATGCGGCATCGTGACCGACGCGAACGTTGCCGCTCATCATCTGGCGACCCTCGAAGCGGCTCTGAAGTCCGAAGGCCGCCATAAGGGATCCATCGTCATGCCGGCGGGGGAAACCACAAAAAGCTTCAGAAAGCTTGCGGAACTGAGCGAGACGCTGTTGGAAATGGGGCTGGAACGCGGAGATCTGGTCATCGCATTCGGCGGCGGCGTCATCGGCGATCTTGCCGGCTTCGCCGCCTCGATCCTGCGCCGCGGCGTCCGCTACGTGCAGATTCCAACGTCTCTTCTGGCCCAGGTCGATAGTTCCGTCGGCGGCAAGACCGGCATCAACACCGCGCAGGGCAAGAACCTGATCGGCACCTTCCACCAGCCAAGCCTCGTCCTGGCCGACACCGACGTGCTGACGACGCTTCCTGGGCGGGAGATGCGCTCAGGCTACGCCGAAGTCGCCAAATACGGTCTCCTCGGCGATGCCGAATTCTTTGCCTGGCTTGAAGGCAACTGGCAGGCCATCTTCGCCCTCGATCCTGCCGCCATGACAAGCGCCATAGAGACGAGCGTCCGCGCCAAGGCCGCGATCGTTCTGGCCGACGAGAAGGAAGCCGGTGTGCGCGGGCTCCTCAATCTCGGCCACACCTTCGGCCACGCCCTCGAAGCCGCAACGGGTTATGGCGGCCGCTTGCTCCATGGCGAAGGCGTCTCGATCGGGATGGTTCTCGCTCTCGAACTCTCCGAACGCCTCGGTCTCACTGGCCACGGAACCGCGGGGCGTGCGGCAAACCACCTGTCGGCAGTCGGGCTTCCGACCAGCATCACTGAAATCGCCGGCCCGCCGCTCAACGCCGACGAATTGGTCCACCTGATGGGCCAGGACAAGAAGGTTCGCGACGGCCGCATGACGTTCGTTCTCGTCCGCGGCATAGGCGACGCCTTCCTCACGCAGGACGTCGATATCGAGGTGGTCCGCGCCATGCTCGCTGAGAAGTGCACGCCGGCAACCTGAACGCCGGCCCTTGCGCCTTGCCCGCTGCGATCGACCGTCATGACTTGCAGCAGCAACGGAACCGTTAACGCCCCGCACGACCATCTCGGTTATAAGGGTGCCAACGCATCGTTGCGCCTCGGCAGGGCGTCCATCGGGTCACACCCGGCAAGAAACACGAGCATTTGGAAACATGGAAATCGAGATTCTGTTGACCCTTGGCGGAGTCCTCTTGCTGCTAGGGCTTTCGGCCTTCTTCTCGGGATCGGAAACGGCGCTCACGGCCGTGTCGCGCGCCCGAATGCACACGCTGGCCGAAGAGGGCAACAGCAACGCCCAAGTCGTCAACCGGATGCTGGCTTCGCCCGAACGCATCATCGGAACCGTCCTGCTTGGCAACAACCTCGTCAACATCCTGGCCTCGGCGTTGACCACCAGCCTGCTGATCAGCCTGTTCGGTGAATTCGGCGTCGCCTACGCGACCGTCGCCATGACCCTGCTCGTCGTCATTTTCGCCGAGGTCCTTCCCAAGACCTATGCACTGGCCTACTCTGATCGGTTCTCACTCGCCGTCGCCCCCATCATGAGCGTGCTCATTGTCCTGCTGCGGCCGGCGACCATCGCCGTCGAGTTCATCGTCCGCGCCCTCCTGTCCATTACGCCGACAACCCGCGACGACAACGCCAACTTCCTCTCCGGCCATCGTGAGATCCGTGGCCATATCGAGTTGCAGACCAAAGAAGGTGCGGTTGCGCGCCACGATGCCCACATGCTCGGCGGCATCCTTGACCTGGGCGATTTGCAGGTCGCCGACATCATGGTTCATCGCACCAGGATGGAAACCATAGACGCCGATGACGACCCTGCCGAGATCGTCGGTGATGTGGTGAAATCCAAGCATTCCCGCCTTCCGATCTGGAAGAACGAACCAGAAAACATCATCGGCGTGCTGCACACGAAGGATCTGCTCGCCCACCTCGCCGGTGCCGACTGGGACATTTCCAGGCTCGACGTCGGGTCGCTTTGCAAGGAACCCTGGTTCATTCCCGACACGACGAGCCTCAAGGAGCAGCTCAGCCGGTTCCTCAAGGGCCAGATGCAGATGGCCCTCGTCGTCGACGAGTACGGCGAGGTTCAAGGCCTCATAACGCTGGAGGACATCCTGGAGGAAATCGTCGGTCAAATCGTTGACGAACACGACCCGCAGGACATGGCGATCCGGCCGCAGACCGACGGCACCGTCAACGTCGACGGCTCCGTTCCAATCCGCGACCTCAACCGCCAGATGGACTGGGATCTGCCCGACGACGAGGCGACGACGGTTGCCGGTCTCGTCATCCACGAAGCCCAGTCGATCCCGGAACCCGGCCAGGTGTTCACGTTCTACGGTTACCGTTTCGAAGTCCTGCGCAAGAACCGCAATAAGATTTCAGCCTTACGCGTCAAGCCGGTCAACGCCGCGGCCGGCTCGGGATCCGCAGCGACCGCCGACGAGTCCTCTTGAAGACCCTGCCGCCGCCTATTCGAACTTCTCGCCCGGCGCAAATGTCCTGAGCGCCAGAGCATGAATGAGCCCGCCAAGCTCTTCGGCAAGGATTTCGTTGACCAGCCGGTGACGCTCGACACGGGACTTGCCGGCGAAAGCAGGAGACACGATAAGCATCCGGAAGTGGCTGTTTCCCGTCCCCGGCGAGGACCGGTGGCCGGCGTGCTGTTCGCTTTCGTTGAGGATGTCGAGGCGTGTCGGCTCCAGCGCTACGATCAATTTTTCGCGCATTTGTTGTTCAATGCTCAAGGTTTGATCTCCATGATCACTCTCCCTCGGTGGGCCTGGTAGCGATTGCGCGCACCCGACCGGCCGATTCGTATCGATTGGCTCTGAAACTTGCACGTCTGTCGTCACAACGCCACTTTGGCCGACACCTATGTCGCCGCCGCAACGATTGACGCACACCTGCAAACCATCGGCTTGTGCAGCCCCGTTGGAGAGATCATACTTCGTCTCATGAAATTGGAATCCAAATACTTCGACTCGATCCGCGTTGCAGGCAAACGCGGTCGCTCGGCCAAAGCCGCCGCCAAGACCGAAAGGTCTGACGGTTCGCTTTCATGCCAGTGGAAAGGTTGCGACAAGCCTGGGCCGCATCGCGCGCCCATGGGCCGCGGCCGCGACGGCGAGTACTTCTGGTTCTGCGTCGATCACGTCCGCCAGTACAACAACTCTTACAACTACTTCGATGGCATGTCCGACAACGAGGTCGAGACCTTCCTGAAGGAATCGATTACCGGCCATCGCCCCACGTGGAAGCTGGGCGGCGACGATGGCACAACTCCCGATGACGGCAAGTCGGCCGGCGACTCAGATGACGCCGTACGCAAGGCCCGCGATCCCCACGGCTTCTTCGCCTGGCGCGCCAAACAGGCTCGCGAGGATGCCCGCACCAAGAAGCGGACGCTCAAACCGCTCGAGCGCAAAGCCCTGCAGACGCTGCATCTTGGTGCCGAGGCCACCAAGGATGACATCAAGACGCGCTATAAGACGCTCGTAAAGGAGCACCACCCCGACGCCAATGGCGGTGATCGGCGCTCCGAGGACAAGTTGCGTGAAATCCTGCAAGCCTATAACTACCTGAAGCAGGCAGGCCTCGCTTGAGCCGCCTTGCAGTCGTGTCGGGCTCACAACAGTGAACCGGTTAATGCGCGCGCGAGTTAACCGTCCCGTATCCACGTCGACTCTGTTCACACCCTAGGCACGGTCATACCGGCCTCGCGAGAATTCGGAAAGAATACCCAGATCATGGCGTTGCAAACCAACCAGGCCGCCCCGGCCGCCGATGCAGGACTGCCCGACATTGAGGTCTCCGTCCGCCAGCTATTCGGGATCGACAGCGATCTCCAGGTCCCCGCCTATTCGCAGACTGACGAGCACGTGCCCGATCTCGACCCGGATTATCTCTTCAACAAGGACGTCACCCTGGCGATTCTTGCGGGCTTCAAACACAATCGTCGCGTCATGGTCCAGGGCTATCACGGCACGGGCAAATCGACGCATATCGAGCAGGTAGCGGCCCGCCTCAACTGGCCGTGCGTCCGGGTCAACCTTGACAGCCACGTCTCCCGCATCGATCTCGTCGGCAAGGATGCCATTGTCCTCAAGGACGGCAAGCAGGTCACCGAATTCCGTGAGGGCATCCTGCCATTCGCGCTGCAGTCCAATACCGCCCTTGTCTTCGACGAATACGACGCTGGCCGCCCCGACGTTATGTTCGTCATCCAGCGCGTCCTCGAGGTTTCGGGCCGCCTGACGCTCCTCGACCAGTCTCGCGTCATCCGTCCGCACAAGGCGTTCCGGCTGTTTGCAACGACCAACACCATCGGCCTTGGTGACACCTCCGGCCTCTATCACGGCACCCAGCAACTCAACCAGGGCCAGCTCGACCGCTGGTCGATTGTTGTGACGCTGAACTACCTGCCCCACGACGACGAAGTCGGCATCGTGCTGTCGAAGGTCAAATCGTTTGCCAAAAACGAGGAGAAGCGCCAGGCCGTCTCCAACATGGTCCGTGTCGCCGATCTCACGCGACAGGCCTTTATCAACGGCGACTTGTCGACCGTGATGAGCCCGCGCACCGTCATGACGTGGGCGGAAAACGCCGAAATTTTCGGCGACATCGGTTTCGCCTTCCGGCTGACCTTCCTCAACAAATGCGACGAACTCGAACGCCCCATCGTCGCTGAGCTATACCAGCGCTGTTTTGGCGAGGACCTGCCGGAAAGTTCCGCCAACGTCGCTCTGGCCTGAGCGGGGAATCCGCATTGCCGCAGGAATCAGAAACCCGGACCGCCAGCGCCGACCCCATCGAGGTCGGTCGCCTCGTCTCGCGCCGTTACACGTTCACCACCGAGAACATCAGGGCCTATGCCGAAATGGCCGGTGACACGAACCGGCTGCATCATGATCTGGAGTTCGCTAAAGCCAGCCGCTTTGGCGGGCTCATCGCATCCGCGGCCCACTCCACCGGCGTACTCTTTTCCGTTGCCGCCGATAAGTTCGCCCCCAACGGCGAGGCGGTCGGTCTCGGCTTTTCCTTGACCCTTCGCCGCGCGGTACGGGCCGGCGCCGAGACTGATCTGATCTGGAAGATTTCCGGCCGGGACTGGTGCGGAAAGCTCAACGGGACTGTCATCGAAATGGCTGGCGAGATCCGCGACATCAATAGCACTCAGACGCTCGTTAAGGCCGAAGGCCGCATGCTGATGCTTAACGGGCAGGACTCGCGCCCGCTTCTCGCCGCGCCCCCCTCGGAAGATCCACGCCATGACAAGTAAGCGCAAGGAACCGCCGATCGAACCGTTCAAGCGGTCGTTGACGGCATGCGTGCGCACGATTGCCGGCGACAGCGAAGTCCAGGTCGCCTTTCACCCTGGCCAGCCGCTCCTCGTCGGCAAATCCGTCAACCTGCCCGAACCCCCGCGCACCCCGACCAGGCTCGAGATCGCCGTCCTGCGCGGCTGCGCCGACTCGCTATCCCTCCAGGCCGCCTGTCATGATAAGCGCCTGCACGAACGTCTCGCCCCCTCCCCCGGACCCGCCCGCGAAGCCTTCGAGGCCATGGAGCGCGCCCGCGTCGAAGCCGTAGGTGCCAACCGCATGGAGGGCATGGCGCAAAATCTTACCGCCAAGCTGGAGGCGACATATGCCCACGGCCGCTTCGCAAAGATCGCTTCGCGCGAGGATGCTCCGTTGCCCGACGCCCTCGCCTTGCTGGTTCGCCAGCAGCTGACCGGCGCCGTCCCACCCGCCAACGCCAAGGTGCTCGTGGAACACTGGCGTCCGTGGATCGACGAGCGCGCCGGCGATCTCTTCGAACGGCTCGGCGAGCATGTCGAGGACCAGGAGGAATTCGGCCGCCTGATGCAGGACATGCTGCGCGCCTTCGATCTCATCCAGGATGCGCAGGAGGCGCAAGGCTCGCAGGAAGAAGACCAAGAGCCCGACGTCTCCGAAGGCGGCAGTGAATCCGCCGAAGAAAACGAAGCCGGCGACACCGGTACCGAGGAGCAGGAGCCCCAGGACGCCGCCGACCAGGACGACCTGGGCGACTTCGACGAGAACGACCAGCCGGCCTCCGCCGACGAAAATCAAAGCGACGAGCTGGAAGGCGACGAGGCCACCGAGACCTCGGAACCTTGGCGGCCAAACACTTCCGTCCTCGATGACCCCCAATCGTTCGGCTACAAGATTTTCACCCGCGTCTACGACGAAGAGGAGGCCGCCGAAAGCCTCGCCACCGCCGAGGAACTGGACCGCCTGCGCGGCTTCCTCGACAAGGAACTGCGTGGCCTCTCCAGCGTCGTCGCCCGCCTCGCCAACCGCCTGCAGCGCCGCCTTATGGCGCAGCAAAGCCGCGATTGGGACTTTGACCTTGAAGAAGGCACACTCGATTCGGCGAGGCTGACCCGCGTCATCATCGATCCCACTGCGCCGCTATCCTTCAAGCAGGAAAGCGACATCGATTTCCGCGATACCGTCGTAACGCTGCTAATCGACAATTCCGGGTCGATGCGCGGCCGTCCGATTCTGGTGGCCGCCTGCTGCGCCGACATTCTCGCGCGCACGCTCGAACGCTGTGGCGTCAAGGTCGAGATCCTCGGCTTCACCACGCGCGCCTGGAAGGGCGGCCAATCTCGCGAAGCCTGGCTCAACGAGGGCAAGCCGCCCAATCCGGGTCGGCTCAACGATTTGCGCCACATCGTCTACAAGACCGCCGACGCGCCCTGGCGGCGCACCAAACGCTCGCTTGCCTTGATGATGCGCGAGGGTCTTCTGAAGGAGAATATCGACGGCGAGGCACTCGCCTGGGCGCACCGGCGGCTGCTCGGCCGTCCCGAGCAGCGCCGCATTCTGATGATGATCTCCGATGGTGCTCCCGTCGACGATTCCACCCTGTCGGTCAACTCGCCGCACTATCTGGAGCGCCACCTGCGCCAGGTCATCGAAGAGATCGAAACCAGAAGCCCGGTGCAGCTCATCGCCATCGGCATCGGCCACGACGTCACCCGCTACTACCGCCGCGCGGTCACCATCACGGACGCCAGCGAACTGGCAGGCGCCATGACCGATAAGCTGGTTGAGCTGTTCGAAGAAAAGACTGCCGCGCCGGAGACGAACAGGCCTATGCGCTCCACCCGGGGCAGAAGTAGCGGCGGCAGCAAGAGCCGCCAGCGCCGGCAGTGAGGCATGGATGACTGAGCCGGTCCGGAAAAAGAAGACCGCGATCCTGCAGACCTGCCGTCGGCTGCATCGGCACCGGATCTCGATCGGCTTTTGCGCAGCACTCGCCGCGGTACTGGCCGGAACTTTCGCCGTGGTCGACCGATCGACGGCAGAGCCGAAGCCCGACCCACGAGGCTTGGGCGTTCGCGAAATCAGCGTCACCGCCACGCCGATCCCGACATTCGACCGCACCGATTCATCCAGGCACAAGTTCGGCAAGCTTACGTTCCTCGGAGGACTGAGACTATCGAGCCCGGAAAAAAGCTTCGGCGGCTGGTCGGGCCTCGCCATCGATCCCGACGGCCGCGGTCTCATCGCCGTCTCCGACGCCGGTCTATGGATGACCGCCCGCCTTGGTCACGAGGATGGCCGCCCCGCGACGTTTGGGGATGTCCGCACCGGCCCTCTCAAAGCCTTGAGCGGCAGCCCGCTCGGCCGCGAACGCGACCGCGACGCCGAAGCCGTCGAACTCGTCGCCGGCACGTCGAACAACGGCAAGCTCCTCATCGCGTTCGAACAGAACCACCGCATTGGTCGCTTCGACATCGGTCCCGATGGCGTTGCGCCGCCGACATCCTACATTCGCCCCGACAGGAGCAGCGGCACGATGGACGGCCTCAAGGGTTTCGAGGCAATGACCCTTCTTACCAAGGGCCGCTACCGCGATTCCGTTATCGCGATTGCAGAGCGCCTGCACGATTCCAACGGCGACCACACAGGCTGGTTCTGGACCGGCTCCACCGCCAACGCATTCACGCTCACCGACATCGACGGCTACGACATCACCGGCATGGCCGAACTGCCCGGCGGCGACCTCGTTCTGCTCGAGCGCCGCTTCAATTGGCTCGAAGGGGTCAAGATGCGTCTGCGCCGCGTGGCGCTTGCCGAACTGAAACCCGGCGCGAAAATTGAAGGCGAAGTCCTCCTCGAAGCGACCATGGCGCAAGACATCGACAACATGGAAGGTCTCGCAATTCATCAGGACCATGCCGGCTCAGCAATTCTGACACTGATCTCGGACGACAATTTCAACCAGCTGTTCCAGCGCACCATCCTCCTGCAGTTCAAGATGCAGGCCGGCGAAGGCGAGCAGGCCGTGGTGCGCTGAAAATTCGTTACACGCACTTCGTCAACGAAAACGCTCCAGCACTTTGCCGCGCTCGCGAACGATTTGACCTCCCGCAACCGAGAAGTCGAGCGTCAGCATCGCGACGCCGCGGCCACGCGCGCGTCGTTTGCCAGATCGCGTGTCGAAGAGATAATCGAACACGACGTCGATAACCTGATCGGCCGCATCGGAGCGAACAACGCTCAGCGTCTGGGGGATCAACTCGAATTTGCGGTCGGGCCACCGGCGGTAGTAACGGAGCTGATCGCGGACAATTGCCGACCGGCTTTTGCGGCGGCTCCCGAAATAGTTCACCACTGGCGCGTAGATCGTTTTCAACTGGTCTTCCGACAGGTCTTCGCCAGCGAGGTAGAAATTCTCCACGAACCGTTCGATCACAGATCGAAGTTCGGCCTCGCTCATGTTGGCGATTGATTTTTCCGCCGCCGCCGCCGCCTCTATCCGCTCCGCGCCTTCAGCCGGTGCCGGGACGGCCGCAAGCGGCTCCACGACGACAGCGGCAAGAACCACGGCAGTGACGAGAACCAGCAAGCGGTAATTGTTACGCATCGGGTTACTCCAAAAAACTGGAAGACCCCTCAGGACTGTAGTGACCGATCCGCCTTTTTTAAAGGTTGAATGCTGGACTGGCTGTTTGCAGAGGACGGCCGCCGGCCGGGGAAGGGGGTTGAAAAACCCCGGCCGGCAGACCGCACCCTCCCCGCTGGGGACCCCCTGGCTGCGGCAACGGTCATGCGATTCGACGTCCGTTGCCGTTATCCGAGTATGGGTGCGGCAAGTGCGGGTAGTCACCGCCTGGTGCTTACCGCTGCCTCGATCAGCGAAGATGGAGCGGCCGCCGTACAGTTGAAGTGGGTGGGAGGCCCCGGCCGGCGACCGCTATTCTCGCTTATGACTTCGGCAACAGAACCGTATCGATAACGTGAATGACGCCGTTCGATTGCTTAACGTCTGCGATAGTAACAGTGGCCACGTTGCCGCTTTCGTCTTTGATTTTCAGCTTGCCGCCATCGATCATCGTCGTCAGCTGGTCGCCCGACACCATCTTGACCGGATGCGCGTTATCGTCGTCCTTGGTCATCTTCGTGATTGCGGCGCTTGTCGGGGCTTTTCCGCCGATCACATGATAGGTGAGAATTTTCTTCAGCTGCTCTTTGTTCTCCGGCTTGAGGAGGTTCTCGACAGTACCCTTCGGCAGCTTGTCGAAAGCGGCGTTGGTGGGCGCGAAGACCGTGAATGGCCCTTTGCCAGACAAAGTGTCGACGAGACCGGCAGCCTTGACTGCGGCGACGAGCGTGGTGTGATCTTTCGAGTTCATCGCGTTCTCGATGATGTTCTTCGAGGCATACATTGGTGCGCCGCCGACCGTGACCGTCTTCTCGGCCATTGCAGGCTGAAGTTCGACCATGGCAATGGCGGCTGCACCGCAAAGTGCGATTGCTGCGAGTGAAAGGGCGTTTGTCTTGCGAGACATGAGCATGAAACTCCTCAGGTTATGTGCAGCTCGTTTGAGCTACCGGAGTTACGACGGGGCACACCTCGAGTTTCACGAACAGCGGTCACGTTGATGTGAAAAAATATTCGATACCTAGTGTGATCCGTTTTCTGGACACGGGCAGCGAGTGAAGTCGTGCAGTTGGCCGGTCTTGTGCGCGATGTCCTGATCCAATCTCTGGCACTCGCGACGGCTACGTGCTTTGAACCGGGGTTCCCCGATACCCTCGCCACACTCGCCACTAATGAAGGAAACTCGCTGCAGCCACGAATCAGTTGTAGGGCCGGACCGGTCTCTGGTACGTTCTCAGATCCGTTGACGCTGCGAGCCGTCACGACACCGGCGAATTCACACTCGACACAAACACTTCCCAGAACGCAGGTCTTGGTTGATGCAATCTACCGCCACTCAGCTCTGTGACTGGTTGGCGCTCGCCGCCGATGGTGATCGTGCTGCATTTTCCAAACTCTATGACGCCAGCGCATCGAAACTCTACGGTGTGATTTTGCGTATAACCAAAGACAGATCCTGTTCGGACGATCTGCTTCAAGAAGTCTTCATGAAGATTTGGGAACGGGCTAGCACATTTGACCGCGACCGCGCTTCGCCGATCACCTGGATGGCGACGATCGCAAGAAACAGCGCCATCGACGAAATTCGCAGACGTACACGCGAACTGCAGACTGCCGACGCCGATGTTGATGAGGTTCCCGACGCGTCACCCCGGGCAGATGTAGCAATGGAACTAAAGCAAGCCTGGCTACGCCTCGAAAGCTGCCTCGAAACTCTCGATCCCGAGCACCGCGATACAGTAAAACTGGCGTATCTGGAGGGACTGTCGCGTGAAGCCATCTCGGTCCGGCTCAGCATGCCTGTGGGAACGGTCAAGACTTGGCTGCATCGCAGCCTGAAGCGCCTGAAGGAGTGCCTCCTCGAATGAGCGGCGATGAAGATAAAGACATGTTGGCCGCCGAATACGTTGTCGGAACCCTGACTGCCGACGAGCGTCAGGCCGTTGCCGCGCGCCGCTTGCACGAAACCGATCTGGACGCAGCAATTATTGCCTGGGAAGCACGCCTGTCGGCCTGGCTGTCGGAATATGAACCCGTCGCCCCCCCTCCGGATCTGCGCGCCGCTATCATCAATCGCATCGACCGCTCGGATATCCGCACACGACTCCTCAGCGATGAACCCGTAAAGTTGCGCCGCTCTTTGAACCGTTGGCGTACCGCCGCGATCGGCGGCTACGCGCTCGCAGCGAGCCTGATTGGGTTCATGGTGTTTCGGGAAGCCCCGGTCGCTCCGTCGACAGAGCGCTTCGTTGCTGTTTTCCAAAGCAACGACGAGCAGCCCGTATTCATCATGACCATTGATTTGAAATCACGCCAGATTGTTGTGCGACCGGTCACTGCCAAGTCCGCTCCGGGCAAAACCTATCAGCTGTGGATTGCATCCGACCGTCTGGGAGACAAGCCCAGGTCGCTTGGGCTGCTCGACGACCCCTCCCAACCGACCCGCAAAACTCTACCATACGAGCCAGACCTCCTTCAGGAGGCAACCTTCGGCATCAGCATCGAACCCGAAGGTGGTTCCCCGACTGGCACGCCGTCAGGACAGCCCATCCATGGCCGTCTGATCCCGACAAAGCACTGATTTTAGCTAGCCATCCCGTTTTCATTGAAAGTCAGATGTACCCCATTTGCCCCGTGTTGCATCGGGGGCTGAATTTGCGAGACATCAATTTCCAGGAACGAAATAACGCTTATGTGTTGACGGGTTACCCCGAAGGGGAACCGCACGAAGACTTGTGTGTCCAGCGCCGGTCTGGCGCCGCGTTACCGCATCGTCATCCGACTGAACGGCTCACGTCATCAGGTTCCCTTATGCAAAAAATCAGAGAAGGAAACTTTACCTTATGACGACTTTGGGGTAGGAGCGGCTTCTAGCAATTGCCTCACGACTCATTCGCACGCGATGGAGAGATGAAATGTCTGCCGAGCTAAAGGACCTCAATAAGTCATCGGCTGGTTGCCCGGTCATGCATGGCGCCGCGACAGTTGGATACCGGTCCAACCGCGACTGGTGGCCAAACCAGCTGAACCTCAAGATTCTTCACCAGAATACCCCTGAAGCCAATCCCCTGGGTGAAGACTTCAACTACGCCGAGGAGTTCAAGAAGCTCGACCTGACGGCCTTGAAGAAGGATCTCACCGCGCTGATGACCGACAGCCAGGAGTGGTGGCCCGCCGATTATGGTCACTACGGCGGACTCTTCATCCGCATGGCTTGGCACAGTGCCGGCACGTACAGAACCGCCGACGGTCGCGGCGGCGCAGGTTCGGGCAATCAGCGCTTCGCACCGCTCAACAGCTGGCCGGATAACGGCAACCTCGACAAGGCGCGCAGACTGCTCGAGCCCATCAAGCGGAAATATGGGAACAAGATTTCCTGGGCGGATCTGATGGTTCTCGCCGGCAACGTCGCGATCGAGTCGATGGGCGGCAAGACATTTGGCTTTGGCGGCGGGCGAGAAGATATCTGGGCGCCGGAAGAAGATATCTACTGGGGTTCGGAAACCGAGTGGCTTGCCTCTAGCGACAAACCCAACAGCCGCTATTCCGGCGAGCGTGATCTAGAGAATCCGCTGGCCGCGGTGCAGATGGGCCTCATCTACGTCAACCCCGAAGGACCCGACGGGAAACCCGATCCGCTCGCCTCCGCACGCGACATCCGCGAAACCTTCGCGCGCATGGCCATGAACGACTACGAGACTGTTGCGCTCACGGCAGGTGGCCACACCTTCGGCAAGACGCACGGCGCCGGCGACGCCGCTCTGCTCGGTCCCGAGCCGGAAGCCGCGCCGATCGAGGCGATGGGCTTCGGCTGGCTCTCCAGCTACAAGAGCGGCAAGGGACGCGACACCACCACCAGCGGTCTCGAAGGCGCTTGGACGCCGAACCCGACGAAATGGGACATGGGCTATTACGACGTCCTCTTCGGCTACGACTGGGAGCTGACGAAGAGCCCCGCCGGGGCTTACCAGTGGACGCCGAAGGACCTCAAGGAAAAGGACATGGCGCCCGATCCTGAAGATCCGTCCAAAAAGGTGCCGATCATCATGTCCACTGCCGACATGGCGATGCGCATGGACCCGGATTACGAGAAGATCTCGCGACGTTTCCACGAGAACCCGGAGGAGTTTGCCGACGCTTTCGCCCGCGCCTGGTTCAAGCTGACCCACCGCGATATGGGTCCGAAGGTGCGCTACCTCGGACCGGAGGTTCCCGCAGAAGATCTTGTCTGGCAGGATCCGATACCGGCCGCGGACCACCCGCTGATCGACGCGAACGATGTCGCCGATCTCAAGTCCAAGCTGCTCGCTTCGGGACTCTCGACTGCTGAACTCGTCTCCGCTGCATGGGCATCAGCGTCCACCTTCCGCGGCTCCGACAAGCGCGGCGGCGCCAACGGTGCACGGGTCCGTCTTGCACCGCAAAAGGACTGGGAAGCCAACGAACCTGTAATACTCGCCAAGGTCCTTTCGGCGCTCGAAGAAATCACGAAGGCATTCAACGAAGCTCAGTCCGGCGGCAAGAAAGTCTCTTTGGCCGATCTGATCGTGCTCGGTGGCTGCGCGGCAGTCGAGGCGGCCGCCAAGGCTGGCGGCCACGCCATCGAAGTCCCCTTCACCCCGGGCCGCACGGACGCGACACAGGACCAGACCGACGCGGAATCCTTCGAGCCATTGGAGCCGGAGGCCGACGGCTTCCGCAACTTTGCCAAGACGCGATACTCCGTGTCTCCAGAAGAGATGCTGATCGACAAGGCCCAGCTCCTGACGCTGAGTGCGCCGCAGATGACAGCATTGATCGGCGGCCTGCGCGTGCTCGGTGCCAACCACGGCCAGACCCAGCACGGCGTCTTCACGAAGCAGCCTGGAAAACTCACCACAGACTTTTTCGTGAACCTCCTCGACATGGGGACGGTATGGAAATCGGTGTCGGATGACCAGGACGTTTTCGAAGGACGCGACCGCAAGACCGGCGAAGTCAAGTGGACCGGCACGCGTGTCGATCTTGTGTTCGGCTCGAATTCGCAGTTGCGGGCGCTTGCAGAGGTCTATGCCGCAGACGATGCCAAGGAGAAGTTCGTTCGTGACTTCGTTGCGGCCTGGACGAAAGTGATGAACGCCGACCGCTTCGACGTTGCTCGATCCGCAGCCTGAGACTTATCCTTCGGCCGATCCCGTTCCAGGGATGAACGACCGAAGCTGAACCTCGCATCTTTTGGAGATGCGGCAGACGAAAAGGGCGGCGGTTGAGAACCTCTCAAGCGCCGCCTTTGAACCATCCACTCACATCTGCCCGTCGCTGACGAACGGTTGTCTACTGTGGCCTGAAAATTCGCCGCCGAACTCAGGGGTCTGTCCTCTTCAGTTTGGGAACGTCCAGAAGGCGCAGCGCGACTTTTTCGAAGAAGTGCTCGCTGATCCCTCCTCGCACCTTGTGCAGGAAGTATTTCTCGAAGGCGACTTTGGCGAGGTGGACCCAGATTCCCTCCGACGCCCAGTTCACGTTTCTCGGCGGGTTTTGCGGCTTTGCCAGGAACGCGACACCGCGATCACCGAAGTCGGCGAGACAAAAGGCGTTCCAGGTCGCCTCGCTGCTCGGAGTTTCCCCGGCCAACAACTTGACGATGTTCTGACAGGCCGCGGTGACCATACTCTCGATCATGTAGCCGGTCTTGGGCACTCCTGTCGGTACGGGCGTCTGTTCCAGCGGCGCGATAGCGATGGCCACGCCGACGCCGAAGACGTTGCCGAATTTCGGATTGCGCTGGTGCTTGTCGACGATGATGAAGCCGCGCGGATTCACAAGACCTTCGATGCCCATGAGCGCGGGAATACCCCGGAAAGCGGGCAGCATCATTGCGTACTTGAACGCCAGCTCATGCTTCTTGCGCTCATTACCGTCGTCATCGACTTCGCTGACGAATGCTCTGCCGGGTTCGAATTTCTGGATCTTGGAATTGGTAATCCATTTGATCGAACGCTGCCGCATCTCATGTTCCAGCATGCCCTTCGTGTCGCCGACACCACCGAGCCCAAGGTGACCCACGTAAGGTTCTGCGGTCACGAAGGTCATTGGCACCCGGTCACGCAGTTTCCGGTTGCGCAATTCCTTGTCCATGATCATCGCGTACTCGTAAGCCGGACCATAGCAAGATGCGCCCTGGACGGCTCCCACGACGATCGGCCCCGGATCTTTGCAGAACGTTTCCCACGCGACATGCGCCTTCGTGGCATGGTCGACCGTACATACCGACTGTGTGTGGCCATCCGGCCCGAAGCCGGGAATTTCATCGAACGCCAATTCGGGTCCGGTCGCGACAACGAGATAATCGTAGTTGAGCGAGGTCCCGTCGGCGAGTTCGAGGCGGCTCTCCGCTGGATGCAGGCGGCTGGCCGGTTTGTTGATGAACTCGATTCCATGCTTTGCCATCAGTGGCGGCAGCTCGACGGTAATATTGTCCTTTGACCGCCAGCCGACTCCGACCCACGGATTGGAGGGAGTGAACTGGAAGAAGGAGTTATTGTTGACCAGTGTGATTGCATGCTTGCGGCCCAGCGCATCCCTCAGTTCGAAAACCATCGAGATGCCACCGATGCCGGCGCCGAGGACCACGATGCGGGCCATGACAGTGCCTCCTTTGATGTCTGCGACACGCCGGGCGGACCAAACTGCCCTTGCCGCTACAGGTGCGAGAATTGCTCCTGAAGGCCCGCAGCGCCTTGATCAGGCTCAACGGCTGACGTTGTCCGCAGGCAGTGTCCAGCAACCTCCCGCTGCCACCGCGCCGTTCACGCTGCGCGCCTGCGTCGCTTGACACTGTCCCTCCTGCTCGCTCTAACAGCCTGAAAACCTTTCAACTCCCGTGCCGCCGAGGCACCCAGAGGCCTGCAGAGACATGGCAAGCATTGACGAAATTTCCGACGACCTTCCCGCAGAGCGCAGTACCTCGCTGCGCACCTATCTTGACTTCGAGAAGCCGATCGCGGAGCTCGAAAGCAAGGTCAACGAGATGCGCGCGCTCATCGATGAGGACACCGAGAAAAGTCTCACCGGCGAGATCAAGAAACTCGAGGAAAAGGCCCGCGCGGCGCTGTCCGAAACGTATTCAAAGCTGACTCCGTGGCAGAAGACACAGGTTGCCCGGCACCCTGAGCGGCCTCACTGCCTTGATTATATCGAGCGGCTGTTCAAGGACTTCACGCCGCTTTCGGGAGACCGTTACTTCGCCGATGACGCGGCGATCGTCGGCGGTCCGGCGACTTTCCGTGGCCGCTCGGTCATGGTGATCGGCCACGAAAAGGGCTCGAACACAGAAAGCCGAATCAAGCACAATTTCGGCATGGCCATGCCCGAAGGCTACCGCAAGGCGGTCCGCCTGATGGAAATGGCCGACCGCTTCGGCCTGCCGGTAATCACGCTGGTCGACACCGCCGGCGCCTATCCCGGCATCGACGCCGAGGAACGCGGCCAGGCCGAAGCCATCGCCCGCTCGACCGATTGCTGCCTCGGCCTCGGCGTGCCCATCATTGCCGTCATCATCGGCGAGGGCGGATCTGGCGGAGCCGTCGCCATCGCCACTGCAAACCGCATCCTTATGCTGGAACACGCCATTTATTCGGTAATCTCGCCCGAAGGCGCTGCCTCCATCATCTGGCGCGACTCCGCCAAGAAGGAGGAAGCCGCCACCGCCATGAAGATCACCGCCCAGGACCTCGAGGAACTTGGCGTCATCGACGGCATCGTGTCCGAACCGGTAGGCGGCGCCCACCGCGACCCGAAGAGCACCATGGATGCACTCGGTACCGCGATCGCCCTGGCCCTCGCCGAATTTGACTCCATGCCGCCTGAACGCGTCCGCCGCCAACGCCACGACCGCTTTCTGCAGATGGGCCGCAACCTGTAGGGTCGGCAACACAAGTCGCACGCCCGGACGTGTCCACCGCAGGGGCATACAGTCGGCCGCGACACCGCCTTCACGCCTGCGACATCTGCACGGCGGCGCCGGTACTTACTGTCGCGGGACCGGCGGCATCAAATTCACGACCTTTTTCCGCTTTTGTTTCAATCTCTTGGAGCAAAAACACGCCGTCGGAATGCCGCGACAACGCCGCATTCGACAGTCAGATTACGAATCAGGGAAAAAGTTGATCGCTGAGACCATCGCCAACACTTTTAGCAGATGTTAACGTGCTGTTAACGATGCTGATTCGAATGTGGTTGGCGTTCGTTAAGGGGCACTACGTTATGAGTTCGGTCCGCTTGGGACATCGGAGCCTGTCAGGCTGTCGCGTCATCCTGCTCGGCATTGCTGCGGCGATGCTCGTTGCTGCTTGTGCTGGCGCGCCTCAACTTCCACCCGCCGAACAACCGCTTTCCAAGGAAGCCTTGATGCTGCTAGGCCGCAAGGGTATGCAGCCCGGCGCGCCGATGTTCGTGCGCATCTTCAAGGAAGAATCCGAGCTTGAAGTCTGGAAGGCGCGCGACGACGGCCGCTTTTACCACTACAAGACCTATCCGATCTGCAATTGGTCCGGCGACCTCGGCCCCAAGATACAGCAGGGCGACAAACAGGCTCCCGAAGGCTTTTACACGATCGCCAAGCACCAGTTGAACCCGAACTCTTCGTTCCACATCGCATTCAATCTCGGTTACCCGAACGATTACGACAAATCGCTCAACCGCACCGGCGATTTCCTCATGGTGCACGGCAAGTGCCGCTCGGCAGGCTGCTATGCGATGACCGACGCGCTGATCGAGGAAATCTACGGCCTCGCCCGCGAGTCGTTCCGTAACGGTCAGGAAAACTTCCAGGTTCACGCCTTCCCGTTCCGCATGACGGAGGCCAATTTGGAGCGGCACAAGAAAAATCAGTGGTATGGCTTCTGGAAGACGCTGAAGGAGGGCTACGATCACTTCGAGGCGCACCGCATTCCGCCAAATGTTGTCGTCTGCCAGCGCAGATACATTGTCAACGTAGCTTGGCCGTCGAACAAGTCTCTTGATCCCAACGGGTACTGCCCGCGCTTCACCAAGCCGAGTATCGAACCCTTCGTGCCGCGCCCGTCCGAAGAACAGATCGCATTCGAAACGATTAAGGCTCCAGGACCGAAGATGCGCACAGTCGCCAGTAACGGCGTCCAGACGCTGGTGCCCTACGGTCTCGGCATGACCCAGAGTGCGCTCGAACAATCGACGTCGACCGCGACCTCAACCAATCCTCTCGCGGCGTTGGGCTTTTGAGCCGTCGGTTACCGCCCAAAACCTGACGCGATTGCGCGCTCCAATGGAATTCGGGAAGTACATGCCCAACACGCGCCTGCGCAGTGTTGGCTAAGAAACGCACCCCAACACGCGCCTGCATTTGACACGAGCCGGCGTAGTGTCAAGCAAGGCGGTGTCGGTGAGCAAAGGCCCCGGCGGAAGGCGATATGGCGGCAACTCAGTTCAGGCAAAGGGCAGCCGGAATGCTGTACACCGTGACCCTGATGATGGTCGCGGTTGCCATGCTCGCGAGCGCCGCCCTCCTTGAATCGAACCTCGAAACGCTTCTCGGCAAGCGTATAGGCGGCTTCATTGCCAGCGACGACAACCGCGCGGTCGCCTTCCAGCGGATCTGGCGCTCGACGTACTGGGCCTTCGGCTGGACGCTTCCCGGCACGCCCGACCTTGACTCCCTCGACGCCCGCCTGGAGGCAGCCGGCCTGAAGCCCGGCTCGCCCGTCCTGGTGCGCATTTTCAAGCGCGAGTTTGAACTTGAAATCTGGCTGCAGAAGAATGGCCGTTTTGAGCGGTTCACCACCTACCCGATCTGCCGGTACTCCGGTCGCCTCGGCCCCAAGTTGAAGCAGGGCGACCACCAGTCTCCAGAGGGCATCTATACCGTCAGCGCCGGCCAGCTCAATCCTGGCAGCCGCTGGCACCGCTCCTTCAACCTTGGCTATCCGAACCTGTACGACCGCAGCCACGGCCGCACCGGCAGTTTTCTGATGGTGCACGGCGGCTGCTCTTCTGTCGGCTGCTATGCCATGACCAACGCCGTCGTCGACGAACTATGGCGCATCGTCACCGCGGCGCTGAACGGCGGCCAGAAGCGCTTCCAGGTTCAGGCCTTCCCGTTTCGCATGACCGACGCCAATCTCGCCCAGCGCAGGGACGACCCGCTCCATCCCTTTTGGTCCCAGCTGAAGATGGCCCATGATCTCTTCGAGGACGCCGGAATTCCACCCCATGTCGACATCTGCGGCAAGCGCTACGTTGCTTCCTCCGGTACGCCTGGAAACGACGGCAGCCGCAGCCTGACGCGCAGCTGCAAGGCCTCGAATTCGGTTGCGACGAACTGAAGGGCTTCTCCGCAACCACCCGCCGTCTCTTGCTCCATCGGGGCGAAATCTCGAAAGCGGAACCGGCCGGGCGCCCGCGGGTTACGACGTCCGCTTCAATTTGCTAAGCTAAAATCGGGTTTTGCCGTTTGGTCATCCCAATGCTGTATTAAAATGCAGCTCGACCGCCGCTTTGACTCAGGGCTTGAAGATTGATTAACGCCGCCAAATCGACTGAGGCCATCGCCTACCTCGCCGTCGCGCTGTCGGGGAGAACCGCCGCCGTAACTTTGAGAGCCCTCAGTTGCGCAGCGCTTTCCGCCGCCATGCTGTCCCATCAGCCGACGACCGCTGCCGCTCTCACGATCGAACTAAAGGACGTAGCTCCCGACCGTATCGAGCGCCAGCGTCAGGCCGCCCGCGGCGCGCTGCCGCTGCCGGGAACACCCGAAGTCGGCGAAACCGCTTCACGGCTGCAGAAGCTGGACTTGACAGAAGGCACGCCCGTTCTCATCCGCATCTTCAAGGAGGAATCTCAACTCGAGTTGTGGATGCAAAAGGGCGAGCGCTACGTCCTCTTCGCGACCTACCCGATCTGCCACTGGTCGGGCACGCTTGGACCCAAGCTCGTCGAGGGTGACAAGCAGGCCCCCGAAGGCTTCTACACCGTCACCCGCCGCCAGATGCACCGCTCCGGACGCTGGCCGCGATCGCTCAACCTCGGGTTTCCAAACGTCTACGACCGCTCAATGATGCGCACCGGCTCCTACATCCTCGTCCATGGCGGCTGCACGTCGGTCGGCTGCTTTGCCATGACCAATCCGGTCATTGCCGAAGTCTTTGGTCTCGTCCAGAACGCGCTCAAGGCCGGGCAGGTACACGTGCCCGTCCACGTCTTCCCGTACCGCATGACGCATGCAAATCTCGAAAAGCACCAGAACAGCGAATGGGCCAACTTCTGGCGCAACCTAAAGACCGGCTATGACTCCTTTGAGACGACACGCTTGCCACCCGCCGTGAGCGTTTGCAACGGCAAGTACAGCATTCGAGACGGTCGCCCCACGGAGGTGGGCCTGTCATCGAGCCCTTTAGCAGTGTGCGGGCAAACCGCACAAATCCTGGACGCCGAGGAGCAATTACAAAGCATTGTGAGCCGCCCCTCCCGGTGGTCAACGCTGACCGACAGGGAACAGCGCCTGCTCGGCCTGTTGAAGGCCCCTCCAAGTCAAATCCTGCGCCGTCGCCAGGAAGCGATCGCGCGCGCCTCTAGCATCACGAGTGTCGGCAAACCCGGCAGAGGCACTGACCGCGCGAGCCCATCGGTCAGCGTGCAATGCAACCTGCGACTCGCCAGCTGCCGCAGGCATCTCGCCCTCAAGCAGAAGCGCGCCACCCGCAGCATTGCCGAGAAGACACGCAAGCAGCAGCGCCGTCAAAGCGCGAAACTCCGCCGCTGAAGCTGACTTAGATGGGCCCCGGCGTGAATGTCCGTTCGGCCCGGCTGCGGGCCGCCGGATTGCGATCCGTCACGTAATGATTGCCGATCGCCAGAACGTCCATTCCGGTGCGCAGATAGCATGAAATCGCTTCACTCGGCCGCGCCACGATCGGTTCATGGCGGTTGAAGCTCGTATTCAGCAACACCGGAACACCCGTCAGATTCCCGAACTCGGCAATCAGCTTGTAGTACAGCGGATTTGCTGTCCGCGAGACAGTCTGGACTCGCCCCGTTCCATCGACGTGTACTGCCGCCGGAATGACGTCGAGCTTTTCCCGGCGCACATGCGGGGCCAGCGTCATAAACGGATCGGGCTGCGCGATCTCGAAGAATTCGGCTGCCCGTTCCTCGAGCACGGCCGGTGCGAAAGGCCGGAACTCCTCGCGGTGCTTGATCTTCGCGTTCAGGATATCGCGCATTCCAGCCTGACGCGGATCGGCGAGAATCGAGCGGTTGCCGAGCGCCCGCGGCCCCATCTCGAAGCGCCCCTGGAACCAACCGGCAATCTTGCCCTGGGACAGATCTAGGGCCACGCGTTTCACAAGCTCTCCGACGCTGACAATTTCCGATTGCAGCCCGGCCTCGGCAAGCTCTTCAGCGATCTCGTCATTCGAATAGGCGAGACCGTAGGAGGCATGCGTCAGCTCAAAGCCGCGTGGCTTGCCGAGAGTCTGATGCCAGTGCCAAAGCGTGCTCCCGAGCGGCGCACCGGTATCCGAGGCGCACGGAGGCACCCAGACCCGTTCGACGTCCGTCTGCTCCAACACCTTGGCGTTTGCCACGCAATTGAGCGCTACGCCCCCGGTCATTACGAGGTTGGGCGACGGCCGCTCCTTGACCACCGCCCGGACGATATGAACGACGACCTCTTCGGTGACGGTCTGCAGCGCATGCGCAATCGCCAGATGCCGGTCTTCGAGCTGGCTGCCGGGTCGGCGCGGCTCCCCAAAAATCTCGTAGAACTTGGCCGACAATGGCTTCAACTCACCGTATCGGGGATACTGAAAGTAGTCCATATTGACGGCATAGCGCCCACCTGCACGCAGCCCAATCACATCCCTGAAGCGCTGCACATAGCTGTCGTCCCCACACGCGGCGAGCGCCATCACCTTGCCTTCATCCGAAAATCCACGGAAGCCGAGGAACTTCGTCACGAAGGTATAGACGAGCCCGACCGAGTTCAGGATTCCCTCCTGGCGGTGTCGCGCAATCCGGTTGCCGCACCCCGAATACACGCTCGACGCTGCATCGTCACCGAAACCGTCCATGACAAGGATGTTTGCTTCTTCGAAGGGCGACACGAAAAACGCAGCTGCATGGGAATCGTGATGGCCAACGCACAATATCGGCGGCACCTTCACGAAACCTTCCGTGATACGGTTCATCCGCCGACTCAGAATGGCGCTGAGTCGCACAATCTCATTGCGTTGCGGGGTGTGCGTATTTTCGCGCAGCAGATTGAGACTATGCGGCAGCCCGCGCAAAATGACCTGGACAAAGCTTTGCCGCAGCTTGCCTTCATCCCAGGGCGCCGTAATGAGGTCGACTTCGGCAAGCCCCACCGCCCGCGGCCCCATGGCCTCGATCAGGCAGTGCCGCGGAAAAGCCTTCGTACGCTTTTCCCTGTTGAGCCGCTCTTCCTCTAGGACGAGAGTCGGCACCCCGTCGTCGAGAAGCGCCAATCCACTGTCATGGGTCGCGGCGACCAGCCCCATAATCCGCAACGCGGCTCTACCTCCGTGCGACTCTTCCCCCCCCAGGTACGAGCCGGAGCGCCTACCTTCCGGCGGCTGCTCATAGCATTTGTCGGCCATTAGCGAAACGTTTTAGCCGCCTTCGCGTCGGTCAATCGTTACGGCCGTGGCAGTGCTTGTACTTCTTGCCCGAACCGCAAGGGCATGGCGCATTGCGCGAGACCTTGCCCCAGGTCGCGGGATCTTTCGGATTTACCGTATCGGCACCCTTGCGTGTTTGCAGCGGCGCGCGTCTTTCTTCGCGCCCGTCATCAAATCGGGCGCGGCCCTCGATCACGGCGTCGGCCATTTCGAACTCGTCGAGCCCTGTCGTCGCATCGATATGATGGGCTTCCATCGGCGGCAGTTCCTCGTACTGCAGGAACTCTTCTTCCTGATTGGGCGCCAGCTCGATGTGCATGAGCTGGCCGGTCACCGCTTCCCGCAAACGTCCCAGCAGCGCTTCGAACAGAACGAAGGCTTCGGTCTTGTATTCGTTGAGCGGGTCGCGCTGTCCGTAGGCGCGAAAACCGATTACCTGACGCAGGTGCTCCAGCATGACGAGGTGCTCGCGCCACAGGTGATCGAGCGTTTGCAACAGCACCATCTTCTCGATCTGGCGGAAAAGTTCCGGTCCGATCTCGGCAGCCTTGGCCGCCGCACGTTCGTCGACGGCCTTTATCAGCCGTTCCTCGATTTCCTCGTCCGCGATGCCTTCTTCCTCGGCCCAGCCCTTGATCGGCAGGTCGAGCCCGAACAGTTTCGCGACCGCTTCGGTGAGCCCATCGGTATCCCACTGCTCGGCATAAGCCTTCTCGGGAATATGCTTGCTGACCAGTTCGCCTATGACCTGGTGGCGCAGATCTTCAACCGTCTCAGAGACATCCTCGCTTTCCATGATGCCGAGACGCTGCTCGAAGATCACCTTGCGCTGATCGTTCATCACGTTGTCGTACTTGAGGACGTGCTTGCGCGCGTCGTAGTTGCGCGCTTCAACCTTCTTCTGCGCCATTTCAAGCGACTTGTTCATCCAGCGGTGCGTTATCGCCTCGCCTTCCTGCATGCCGAGCTTGCTGAGAATGTTGTCCATCTTGTCGGATCCGAAAATCCGCATCAGGTCGTCGTCAAGTGCGAGGTAGAACTTGGACCGGCCGGGGTCGCCCTGGCGTCCAGACCGTCCGCGCAGCTGGTTGTCGATCCGCCGGCTCTCGTGGCGCTCAGTCGCTACGACGTAGAGACCGCCTGCTTCCAATGCTTTCCGCTTGTTTTCGGCGACATCGGCCTCGATCTCCTGGCGCTTGGAGTTAATCTCGCTCTCTGAGGGTTCGCGACCCTGGCGCGCCTCCTCCTCCTGCCAGTCGCGCAGCCGGAACTCGACGTTCCCGCCGAGCTGAATGTCCGTGCCGCGGCCAGCCATGTTGGTGGCGATCGTCACGGCACCGGGCACGCCGGCCTGGGCAATGATGCTGGCTTCCTGCTCGTGATAGCGCGCGTTCAGAACCTTGTGATCGATCAGCGGCTTTCCCGCCTTCGCCGACCTGGCAAGCTCGACGAGGTGCTGACCCACGTCTTCCAGGTGCGCGCGATATTCGGCCTCCTTCGGCGATTGGAACGTCTCGGCCTGCGCCAGGATCTTCTGGCCCAGATCTCCGATGTATTTCTTGTCCTTCAGAAGCTCGGAGAGATATTCCGACTTCTCGATCGACGCCGTACCCACCAGCACCGGCTGTCCGCGGCGCACCGCATCCGATAATTCCATGATGATGGCGCGGTATTTTTCGTCCTGCGTCCTGTAGACTTCGTCGTCTTCGTCGATCCGCCCGACCGGGACGTTGGTCGGAATTTCCAGCACGTCGAGACCATAGATATCCATGAATTCGGCAGCTTCCGTCGCGGCTGTGCCGGTCATGCCCGCAAGCTTGTCGTACAGACGGAAGTAGTTCTGGAAGGTGATCGACGCCAGCGTCTGGTTCTCGGGCTGGATTTCGGCGTTTTCCTTGGCTTCGAGCGCCTGATGCAGGCCTTCCGAATATCGCCGCCCCGGCATCATGCGTCCGGTGAACTCGTCGATGATGACAACGTCTCCGCCCTTGACGATGTAATCCTTGTCGCGCTGGAACAGCTTGTGCGCACGCAGCGCCTGATTGATATGATGGACGACAGATACGTTTTCGATGTCGTAAAGGGTCGTACCTTTCAAAAGGCCGGCTTCCGCAAGCAGCCCCTCCATGAATTCGTTGCCCGCGTCCGACAGCGCCACCTGCCGCTGCTTTTCGTCGATGTCGTAATGCTCGGGCTGAAGCTTCGGTATCAGTTTGTCGACCGCTACGTAGAGATCGGCCTTGTCTTCGAGGGGCCCCGAAATGATCAGGGGCGTGCGCGCTTCATCGACTAGAATAGAGTCGACTTCGTCGACGATCGCGAAGGCGTGCCCACGCTGCACCATCTCCTCGGCGCTCATCTTCATGTTGTCGCGAAGATAATCGAAACCGAGTTCGTTGTTGGTTGCATAGGTCACGTCGCAGGCGTACTGGGCCTTGCGTTGTTCGTCATCGAGTCCGTGAACGATGCAGCCGACCGTGAGTCCGAGGAAGCGGTAGACCTGCCCCATCCACTCCGCGTCGCGGCTGGCGAGGTAATCGTTGACGGTCACGACGTGCACCCCGCGCCCGGTCAGTGCGTTGAGGTAGACCGGCAATGTCGCCACGAGCGTCTTGCCTTCACCGGTTTTCATCTCGGCGATGTCGCCGCTGTTGAGCACCATCCCGCCGATCAGCTGCACGTCGAAGTGGCGTTGCCCGAGCGTGCGTTTTGCGGCTTCACGCACCGTCGCGAAGGCAGGCGCCAGCAGATGATCGAGGCTGGCGCCGTTAGCCAGATCCTCTTTGAACGTCGCGGTCCGCTGACGCAATTCGTCGTCACTGAGGGCCGCGAGCTCGTTTTCAAGCCCGTTGATCGCCTCCACCCTTGGTCTGAACTTGCGCACCTGGCGCTCGTTGGAGGAACCGAAAATCTTGGTAGCGATTGTGCCGAGAGAAAGCATCAAAGTCCTCGAGAGGCGTGGTGCGGACGGGATATCCGGCCGACGGTGAACAGGCAGCCCCGCAAAGCGCGGGGTGCGGCCGGAAACGAGGCGGCAGCTGGGGTTTCACCTGTAATTAGGCTGGTATTGATAGCGAACCTCAGGCAGAACGGGAAGAGAACGCTGGGCGCGAGTCATCTCTAGGCGAAGCCCCAGTGGCATCACGGCTGCACAGCAATAAGGAACGCTGGCAACGATTGTCAACGCGGCGAACAGCCTGTAGCCCTCTTCAATCACTTCCGTCCTGTCCAATTCTTCACTTGGCAGGTCGCGGCCGCTCTGGTCTAACGGCCTGCGATATTCCAATCGATGCGCGCAAGGCTGGGATTGTCTAGCAAATGAAAACGCCCGCCGTCGCACCGATAGATCCCTGAAAACCGAGTTGAGAGCCAATGATTGCAAATATGAAGAGCAAATTGAGCCCGATCGCAATTCTGGTGGTGGCTGCCGGCTTCTCATTCGCAGCCCTCGCCCCCGCTGCCGCTGAAGAAGCCAAATCGGTCATCGCCACCGTCAACGGCCACGACATCACAGAACGCGATGTCGCGCTCGCCGAAACCGAAATTGGCTCGGATCTCGGCCAGCTACCCCCCGAGACCCGCCGCCGCGTCCTCGTGGAGTACGTCATCGAGACGCAATTGATGGCCGATGCCCTCGAAAAGGAGAAGGCCGCGAGCGGACAGGATCTCGACAGCGCGCTCGCCTACTTCGAGCGTCGCGCCAAGCGTGAAACCTATTTCGAAAACAAGATCAAGGCATCGGTGAGCGAAGCCGCCGCCAAGACTTTCTTCGAAGACCGCGTCAAGGGCATGAAGCCGGAAGAAGAGGTCAAGGCCCGCCACATCCTCGTGGAGACCGAACCCGAAGCCCGTGACATCAAGGAAAAGCTCGCCCGCGGCGCCGATTTCGCGGAACTGGCCAAGGAATTCTCCAAGGACCCCGGTACCAAGGACAACGGCGGGCTTCTTGGCTTCTTCTCGCGCGGCCAGATGGTGCCGCAATTCGAGGAAGCAGCGTTCTCGGCCGACCTCAATGAGGTCTCCGAGCCGGTGCAGAGCCGTTTCGGCTGGCACCTGATCCTTGTCGAGGAAAAGCGCGAGAAGCCGCTTCCGACATTTGACGAGGTCAAGGAACGCATCCTCAACGGCATGATCCACCAGAAGGCCCAGGCCGTCGCTCAGGAACTGCGCAGCGGCGCCAAGATCGACTACCTCGACGCAGACATCAAGAAGCAGGTGGCCGAAGAACAGAAGCGCGCCGACGACCAGCAACAGCAGGTGATCAAGCAGATTGAGGAAATGAAGAAGGCTCAGGACGCCCAGGCGGCTGGCGAAGACAAGGCAGGCGCTGGCCCTGCCGCGGAGGAAAAGAAATAACCCTGGTGCAGCGCATCCGACGTTAAATGCCCACGAGCGTCGAGCCTCTCAATCAAACGTCAGATGCAAAAGCTGCACTAGTACCCACTTTCCGAAGTTCGTGAGTCACCCGCGGCGACCTCCGGAGCGAACTTCGGAAAGTAAAGAGTACTAGAATTCAGAAAGTTGTTAGTGTGATTCAGAATCAGAAATTCGCTCTGAACCTAGCCGCGGGGGGTAGCGAACTTCTGAATCATCACACTAGAATCATAGAGTTGCGTAGAGGCCATCCCGGCCATGTTCCAGGATGGCCGCCGAGCGTTCGGCTCCTCAAATTGATTACGGATCCCCGACGATGGGCAAACTTCACCCCGTCTCCCCCTTCGCCCCTAAATCCCTGCCCGAAATGCCGGTGGTTCCCGGGGTCCGCTTTGCCACCGCCGCAGCCGGTATCCGCTATGCCGGCCGGCCCGATCTGCTTCTCGCAGTCTTCGATCCCGGAACGGTCGTCGCCGGCGTCCTCACCCAATCGAAAACGCGCTCCGCGTCGGTCGAATGGTGCGCCGAGCAGCTCAAGCATGGCCGCGCCCGCGCCCTCGTCGTCAATTCCGGCAACGCTAACGCCTTCACTGGTAGACGCGGCGAGGAAGCCGTCAGGATGACCGCCGAGTCGGCTGCCAAAGCGGTCGGCTGCACCCCTGAAGAAGTATTAATTTCGTCGACCGGCGTAATTGGTGAACCGCTCGACGTTGGCAAGTTCGCCCACCTGCTCGACGACCTCGCCAGAGCCGCTTCCAGCGATGCCTGGACCGAAGCCGCCCGGGCAATTATGACCACCGATACCTTTCCCAAGCTGACGACCGCCACGCTGGCCGAAATCGGCGACGGCAGCGCCCGGTTATCGGGAATCGCCAAGGGAGCCGGCATGATAGCCCCCGACATGGCGACGATGCTGTCGTATTTGGCAACCGATCTCGCCATATCTCAGCCGCTCCTGCAGCGCGCCGTCTCCGCCGCAGCCGACAAAACCTTCAATTGCATCACCGTCGACGGCGACACCTCGACCAGCGACACCGTCCTGGTCTTCGCCACGGGCAAGGCAGCCGAACGCGGTCTCCCCGCCATCGATGCTGCAAACAAGCTGTTCGGTACGTTTTCCGACACGCTCTCGGGCAACATGCACAACCTCGCCCAGGCTATCGTCCGAGACGGCGAAGGGCTGACGAAGCACGTGGCGATCAAGGTCTCCGGCGCCGAAAACGACCGCGCCGCCCGCGTCATTGCCTTTTCGATCGCCAACTCCCCGATCATGAAGACGGCGATTGCCGGTGAAGACCCCAACTGGGGCCGCGTCGTCATGGCCGTCGGCAAGGCCGGCGAAGCCGCCGACCGCGACAAACTCGACATTTGGTTCGGCCCCTGCCAGATGGCCAAGGCTGGCGAACGCGCGCCCGATTACAGCGAGGCCGCCGCCGCTGCCTATATGAAGAACGCGGAACTCGAGATCCGCGTCGACGTTGGAATCGCCGACGGCAAGGCGACGGTCTGGACCTGCGACCTGACTCACGGCTACGTATCGATCAACGCCGATTACCGCAGCTGATTTCGCGGGATCCGGACCGGCTTCCACCTTCAACGATCAAGGGGCGTTTCATGGAACCCTCGTTCTGGCACGAGCGATGGCAGAAGGGCGACATCGGATTCCATCGCGATGCGGCGCACGCCGCTCTCGACAGCCATTGGCGCGCGGTCGGCGTCGCCCCGCCGGCCGTTGTATTCGTCCCTCTGTGCGGTAAGAGCCTCGACATGGCGTGGCTCGCCGGCAAGGGTTACCGCGTACTCGGCGTCGAATTGAGCCAGCTTGCCGTCGACGCCTTCTTCGAGAGCCAGAACCTGACCCCCAGCACCCGTCAGCAGGGCACTTTCGCTGTCAGTACTGCTGGCCCCTTTGAACTGTGGTGCGGCGATCTCTTCGCGCTTCCCGCCGACGCCCTGCGCGAAGTTGGCGCCGTCTATGACCGGGCGAGCCTCGTGGCGCTGCCGCCGGCGACCCAGCACGCCTACGCCGACTGGCTCTCGACAATGACCGGCAAGGCCCCCATTCTGTTGGTTGGCCTTGCGTACGATGAAGCCGAAATGGACGGCCCACCGTTCTCCGTCCCGCAATCGCGAGTTCGAGAATTGCTCAGCGCCAACTATGATCTCGACGTCCTGTCCGATGCGGACGTCATTGAAGCCAACGTCGGAATGAAGAAGCGCGGGCTGACTGCTTTGCAAGAAACGGTGTACCGGGCGCGGAGAAAAACATGAGTGAGTTGAGAATCCTGGAAGCCGTGCCCCCCGCCACGAAGGCGACCACCCGCAAGGCTGTTCCGATAGTCCTGGTCGCTGCTGCGGCACTTGTCGACGCCGACAATCGCGTTCTGATCTGCAAACGCCCGGAAGGCAAATCGCTCGCCGGACTCTGGGAATTCCCCGGCGGCAAGGTCGAGCCTGGCGAGTCGCCTGAAGCCGCACTCGTTCGCGAGCTGGGGGAAGAACTCTCAATCAAGGTTTGCGAAACCTGCCTCAGCCCTTTCACTTTCGCAAGCCACACCTACGAGAAGTTCCATCTCCTCATGCCGCTGTTTTTGTTGCGCAAGTGGGAGGGTGAAGTTACACCGACGGAGCATCCGGAGATCGCCTGGGTTCGCGCCAACAGGCTGAGCCGTTACCCAATGCCGCCTGCCGATATCCCGATGATACCGTTCTTGCGCGATTTGCTGGGCTGACGAGAGCATGTTTAGCAAACGTGTTCGGCGTTGCGAATCTATGGGATTTTGGAAGAATGAATTCTTTTTGTGAAAGCCGGTCTCCGGCTGCGCACAAAAATGAAGGCAACTTGCAGATTGCTTGATGGCTAGACCGCATGAAACGGGCCATCGCGATGTCACAACCTCGGGCGTTGGATGTAGTCGGCCCAACATGTCTTTCGTCATGAGAGAAAGCAGCTCGGCCCGCCTAACTAAAACGAGCACGCTCGGTCTCAATGTATGCTTGCCCGCCTGCACAAACCGGAGCTGCATCCAACGCCCCCGCAACATTAGCAACGGCACATTGCAATATCTTCATATATATGGGTGAACAGCGTTGATTTGCATTCAGAACATCGAAAATGAAGGAAACACAGAACGAGTTTGCGCACGTATACAAAACAAATCAGTGTGTGGAATGGGATTGCCATTATCTCCCGCTCGGTGGCCTTTTGAGTTTCGGTTCAGTCCTCTGTCCTTGACCCGAGCACTTTCGCGAGGCTGATTTTTCCCGATCCTGGCTTCAGTGGTTTTGGCTGGCTGTCATGCGGCACCCAGGCTGTCAGGGACAGAATTTCGAAGGTCGCCGGCACGCGCCCGTCGTCCAGCGCAAACCGTTCCGCATAGATCTCGCAAGCTCTATGCACCAGCCCCCGGGTCACCGGCACGCGCCGTCGCCCGCGAAGCATGTTGCTGGCGCCCATGGCCCGCAATTCGTGCATCAACGCGAGTGGCGACCCGTACGTCACCGTGATTGTCTCACTGTCGACAACCGGCAGCGCGAATCCCGCACGCTGCGCCAGTGACCCGAGTGTGCGCACATCGGCGAACGGCGCCACCCGCGGCGACGCCCCGCCCAGCATGTCCGCCTCGGCACTCAGCCAGGATTGGCGCAATTCCGTCAGGGTGTCCCCCCCGAGCATCGCGGCAAGAAACAGCCCGTCGGCCTTCAAAGCCTTGCGAATCTGCACGAACGTGCCCGGCAAATCATTTACGAACTGCAGCGATAGCCCGGAGACGACGAAGTCGAAAACACCGTCAGCGAACGGCAGAACTTCCTCTTCGCAGCACACGCGTGGCCCGATACAGGCTGAGAGCAAGCCTTCGCAAGCATCCGCATCAATAACCAGCCCGACATTGGGCAGGTTTCGGATCCGTTCGCTGACCGCTCCGTTGTGCGCCCCAAGGTTGAGAGCCTTCGGGAAGTCGCGCTGCACGATCTGTAGGCGCTCGCCAATATCGTCCGCCACCCTCCGCAATAGGAAGTCGCAGGCTCCGGCACCCGACGCGAAACGGTTGCGCCGCCGCACGAGCAGCTCCCGGTCGAAAGGCTTGGCGTCGTCGTGCAGCATCCACTCCCCGTATAACTGTTGCCGGCATTGGGTTACCCTGGAGAGACTATCACGCCGCCAGTTCACCTCCCATCCCCAGACTCTTCCCCAGAATCGTCCGCAAACTCACCCCAAGTCCCAACCATGTCCACGACCGAAACCAACCTCGACGCCAAGGCACCACCCCCCGAACGCGTCCCCGAACCGGCCGTTGTTCTGGATCCAGCGCTTGATCCCGGACGAAGATCGTCAACCGCTCGCAACACGAGCCGCGTTCCCCCTGTTCCGCACCTGATCGCCAGCCTCAGGAACTGGTTGACCGATCTCTTGATGCCTCCGGTCTGTCTCGCCTGCCAGGAAGCCATCGCCAGCCGCGATGCGCTGTGTCCCGGTTGCTGGAGCGGCGTCGACTTCATCGGCCCACCGCTTTGCGACCGTCTCGGCATCCGCCTCCCCTACTCGACCGGTGGCGCGATGATCTCAGCAGCAGCAGCGGCACGACCGCCGCCCTATGCGCGCGCTCGGGCTGTCGCCCATTACGAAGGCGCCATGCGAAAGCTCGTCCACGGCCTCAAGTTCCGCGACCGCCACGAAGTCCGCAGCCTTTTCGGAACCTGGCTTTGCCGGGCCGGAAGCGAACTCATCGAGGACGCCGACGTTATCGTTCCTGTCCCCTTGAGCCGGTCGCGACTTCTGCAGCGCCGCTTCAATCAGTCGGCGATCCTCGCCCAGGAAGTCGCACGCATCAGCGGTTTACCGGTCCATACCACTGCACTGCACCGCACCCGGCGCACCCAGCGTCAGGTCGGCCTCTCGCGTGAGCAGCGCCGCGACAACGTCCGTGGAGCGTTCGAGGTGCCGCGTCGCCAACTCGCCAATATCCAAGGCCGCCGCGTGCTCTTGATCGACGACGTCATCACCACAGGCGCCACGGCGGAAGCCTGCACCACGACGCTTCTGAAGGCTGGCGCGACCGATGTCGACGTACTCGCCGTCGCCATCGTCGCTGACCCGCTGCGCATCACCACGTGACCCTATCGGCTCCAGGCTTTTCGCGGGCGTTGCCCAACCCTATGTTATGCGCACAGGGAGACAAGAGCGCGCATGACCAACGACACTAACCAACCTGACGACGCCGGCACACTGCCCATCGTGATCTACACCACGATGTTTTGCCCGTTTTGCCACCGCGCCAAGCACCTCCTCAACAAGAAGGCGGTCCGGTACAAGGAAATCGACGTAACCCTGCGCCCGGTCGAGCGCCTCGCCATGCGCGAAAAGGCCAGCGGCCGCAACACCGTGCCGCAGATCTTTATCGGCCAAATCCACGTTGGCGGCTGCGATGATCTTTTCGCCCTCGAACGCGACGGCCGCCTTGACGGGCTGCTCAAGGGCGCCCTTTAGTTGAGCGGTTGGATTTTCTTTTCCCCCGTCTCACTGACCAATCGAGCCAGCTTCCATGACTGAACGTTCCGCCCAGTCCGTGTTTCGCGCCAGTCTCGTGCAATTATGCTCGGGCCGCGATCCGGACCGCAATACCGCCGCCGCCAGCGAATTGATTCAAGAAGCGGTCGCCGCCGGTGCGAACTACGTGCTGACGCCGGAAGTCACCAACGTCATGGAAGTCGAGCGCGAGGCACTATTCGTTGCCGCCGAGCCTGAAGATCGAAACCGCTCCCTTGCCTCCTTCAAGGCGCTCGCCGCCGATCTGTCCGTTTGGCTCCACATCGGTTCGCTCGCCATCCGCAAGTCACCCGACAAACTTGCCAACCGCTCGTACCTGATCGCGCCCGACGGCAATATCGCCGCCCGCTACGACAAGATCCATATGTTCGACGTTTCGCTCGCCAATGGCGAAGTCTATTCGGAGAGCACCAACTACGCCGCCGGCAGCGAGGCGGTCGTTGCCGCCATGCCCTGGGGCGGACTTGGCATGACGATCTGCTACGACCTGCGCTTCCCTTACCTGTTCCGCACCCTCGCCCTCAGTGGCGCGCGCATGATCGCGGTCCCCGCGGCCTTTACCAGCCCGACCGGGCAAGCCCATTGGCATGTCCTCCTGCGCGCCCGCGCCATCGAGACCCAGTGCTTCGTCTTTGCCGCCGCCCAGGGCGGCACGCATGAACACGGCCGCAAGACCTACGGCCACTCGCTCATCATTTCGCCTTGGGGCGAAATACTCGCCGAGGGCGGCGAAAGCCCCGGCGTCGTCACCGCCGATATCGATATGTCCAGGCTCGAAGAAGTCCGCACCCGCGTGCCCTCGCTGAGGCCAAACGCCACGTTCTCGATCGCCGCACCTCCAGCAGGCCAGGCTGCCGCCGCAGGAGGTTTCAGCCGATGATCAAGTACGCGCTGCGCTGCGCCAACCAGCACGAGTTCGAGGTCTGGTTCAATTCGATTGCCGCCTATGACGAACAGCGGCACGCAAGGCAGTTGCGCTGCCCGGTCTGCGACAGCGACGGAATCGAAAAGGCGCTCATGGCTCCAAGCGTGGTGACGACCAAGGGGAAGACAAGGACGGTCCCCGCGGCCGGCGCCGAGCAGCCTTCTGCTGCTTCCCCCGTTCCAGCCTCTGGCGCATACGTTCCGGTTGCGACAGCCCCGCCACCTGCCAAGGTCATCGAATTTCTGCGCGAAATGCGCAGCTTCGTCGAAGCCCACACCGAGGACGTCGGCAAGGCCTTCGCCGAGGAAGCGCGTAAAATCCATTACGAGGAGGCGGAACCGCGCGGGATCCGCGGCGAAGCCACCACCAGCGAACTCCGCGAATTGGACGAAGAAGGCATCACGGTCGCCGCCCTGCCCCGCCTTCCCGAGGACCAGAACTGAGACGGCCACTCATTCCACAAGGACAAAGCGCGACTTTGTTGTCCTAAACAACTTCAACCTCAAGCAGCCCGACGCCCTCGACTTCCCCGACCATCCGGTCGCCCCGCTGAACCGGACCGACACCGGCAGGGGTTCCCGTAAAGATCAGGTCCCCCGGTCGCAGGACGAAGAATCGCGACAGCGTCGCTATCTGCTCTGCCACCGACCAGATCATCTCCTTGAGGTCGCCCGTCTGCCGCCGCTCGCCGTTGACGTCGAGCGTGATGGCTCCGACCGCGGGGTGTCCGCACGCCGAAACCGGGACGATTCCCGTGCAAGGCGCGGCCTCGGCGAAGGATTTGCCCGTATCCCAAGGACGGCCCATCTTTTTGGCCTCGCCTTGCAGATCGCGACGCGTCATGTCGAGGCCAACTCCATAGCCGAAGACCTTGCCCAGCGCGTCTTCAACGGCGATCCGCTCGCCGCCCTCGCCCAGCGCCGCCACCATCTCGATCTCGAAATGCAACTCCGCCGTTTCGGCAGGATAGTGCATGAAACCCGCCCCCGTCAGGTCATCTGCCGACTTCTGGAAGAAGAACGGGGGCTCGCGATCCGGATCGTGGCCCATCTCGCGGGCGTGCGCGGCGTAATTGCGGCCGATGCAGTAGATCCGGTGCACCGGGAACACCGCCTCCCGCCCCGCAACGGCCAGCACGACGGGCGCCACCGGCGCAAACACGAACCCTGTATCGGCTTCTGACATGTCGACCCTTTCAATTTTGTACCATGGGACCGGAGGCGAACGCCCGTACCTGCGTCCAAGCCACGCTGGTAGTTATCCCGCCGATATGCTACGCGGCTGCAGCAATTCCTTCGACGCCTTCGCTTCAATCGACGGACGCGCTGGACCGCATTCCGGCCGCGGACACGATTAGTGCGCCGAAACCAACACCAGGGGTCAGGGCCCGAAGTGCCATGAAACAGGCGCTCAACGGCCCGCCCCCACAGCATTCGGAACCCCGATGGACATCCGCAATATTGCGATTATCGCACACGTCGACCATGGCAAGACCACCCTCGTCGATGAACTCCTGAAACAATCCGGCGCCTTCCGCGACAATCAGCGCATCGCGGAGCGGGCAATGGACTCCAACGACATCGAGCGTGAGCGCGGTATCACGATCCTTGCCAAGTGCACCAGCGTCGTTTGGAAGAACACCCGCATCAACATCGTCGACACGCCCGGCCACGCCGACTTTGGCGGCGAAGTCGAGCGCATCCTGAACATGGTTGACGGTTGTATCGTCCTCGTCGACGCATCCGAAGGCCCCTTGCCGCAGACCAAGTTCGTCGTCACCAAGGCCCTCAAGCAGGGCATGCGCCCGATCGTCGTGATCAACAAGATCGATCGCCCCGACGAGCGCCACAACGACGTCCTCAACGAGATCTTCGACCTCTTCGCCAACTGCGATGCAGACGACGACCAGCTCGACTTCCCGGTGCTCTACGGCTCGGGGCGCAACGGCTGGATGGCAGCCGACCCGTCGGGCCCGCAAGACGACCTCACCCCGATGTACGACCTGATCCTCAAGCATGTGCCGCCGCCCACCGTCCACCCGGGCGCTTTTCGCATGCTTGCGACGACGCTCGAAGCCGATCCCTTCCTCGGCCGCATTCTGACCGGTCGCATCTTGTCGGGAGCCGTCAAGCCGAACATGTCGGTCAAGGCGCTAAGCCGTGACGGCGATCTGATCGAGAACTTCCGCATCTCCAAGGTCCTGGCGTTCCGCGGCCTGGAACGTACCTCCGTCGACCTGGCCGAAGCCGGCGACATCGTCGCCATCGCAGGCATGAGTGAAGCCAACGTCGCCGACACCATCTGCGACCCGTCGATCGAAGCGGCCATCCCGGCTCAGCCAATCGACCCGCCGACCCTGTCGATGACTTTCCGCATCAATGACGGACCGTTCTCCGGCCAGGAGGGCGACAAGGTCCAGAGCCGCGTCATCCGCGACCGCCTGATGCGTGAAATCGAGCGCAACATCGCCATCCGCGTCGAAGAATCCGAAGACAAGGAAGCCTTCATCGTTTCCGGCCGCGGTGAACTTCAGCTTGCGATCCTTATCGAGAACATGCGCCGCGAAGGCTTTGAGCTTACCGTTTCTCGCCCCCGCGTCGTCTTCAAGAGCGACCCCGAAACCGGTCAGCGCCTGGAACCCATCGAAGAGGTTATCGTAGACGTCGACGACGAGCACACCGGCGTCGTCGTCAAGAAGCTGTCCGAGCGCCGCGGTGATATGGTCGAGATGAAACCGTCGGGCGGCGGCCGCACTCGGCTGGTGTTCCGCGTCCCGACCCGCGGTCTGCTCGGATACCAGTCCGAATTGCTGTCCGACACGCGCGGCACGGCCGTCATGAACCGGCTGTTTCACGCCTACGCGCCGTACAAAGGCGAGATCCCCGGCCGCCGCACGGGCGTCCTGATTTCCAACGGCAGCGGCGAAGCCACCGCCTACTCGCTGTTTTATCTGCAGGATCGCGGCCCCGCGATGATAGGCCCGCAGACCAAGGTCTACGAAGGTATGATTATCGGTCAGCACACGCGCGAAAACGACCTTATCGTCAACGTGGTAGAAGCCAAGAAGTTGACCAACGTGCGCGCTTCGGGCAAGGACGAAAATCTGACGCTTTCGCCTCCAATGAAGCTGTCGCTCGAAGCCTCGCTCAGCTACATCGCCGACGACGAACTCGTTGAGATCACGCCCGAGAACATCCGCCTGCGCAAGCGCTGGCTCGATCCCAACGAGCGCAAGAAGCAGGAGCGCAAGCGCGACGCCGAAAGTAAGGTCGCCTAGGACGTGTCAACGGTCGGCGGGCTTGCGGATCTCATATCCCAGCGACAGCATCGCCTTAATCGTCTCCATCGAGGTGCCCCGGTTGAGAACCTTGTCGGTTTCCGAAAGCTCGTTGTAGGACACTAGTAGCCCGTCGCGCCTAAATCGCACCATAGCCGAACCTCGTTCGATTTAGGCGCGACATGAGGGCCACTAGCAACATCAATGACTTATGTCGTCGGTATCGATCGGCCGGGGCTGATAATTGGTCATATTCGGCGCGCCTTGTCTCGAGTGGCCAGTGCTGCAAACGAAGATCGGTTGACCCATCCGAAGAGTTCTCGCCGGCCAGACGAGAATCTCCAAATACCAATCTCAAGCCACCAGATTGCGGTAATCTTCTACGTGGCCGTGTGACGTCAGCCGATAGACCATCGGCACCCCGGTTGCCACTTCCCGCTCCAGTATCTGCTGTGCGCTCAGCATCTCCAGATACATGATCAGGGCGCGAATGGAATTTCCATGAGCAGCCACGATGACGTTCTTGCCAGCCTTCACGTCCGGCCAGATGCGCGTCTTGTAGAACGGCAGCACGCGGGAAGCTGTGTCTTTGAGGCTCTCGCCGCCCGGCGGCGGCACGTCGTAGCTGCGACGCCAGATCAGGATCTGTTCTTCCCCGTAGCGCTGCCGCGCTTCATCCTTGTTGAGACCGGAAAGTTCGCCGTAGTCGCGCTCGTTGAGCGCCTTGTTGCGGATCACCGGCAGACCGTCCTCGGTCTGCCCGAGGTTCTCCATGATCAACGACAGCGTCCGCTGGGCACGCTGCAGCATGCTCGTATACGCTACATCGAAGTGGATGCCCTGGGCTTTGAGAAGCTGGCCGGCCTTTTTGGCTTCCGCAACACCCTGTTCCGTCAGATCGGGATCCCGCCAGCCCGTGAACAGATTGCGCTTGTTCCACTCGCTTTGACCGTGGCGCACCAGCACAAGCACGTTATCCATCCTCTCGCGTTCCCTCAGAGTTCTTTTTGGGCCCTGGTGATCTGGATCAAACGCTTGAGTCCGGGCGAAGGTCGACAAGCGTTTGTGAATCCAGAACACAAACAAGGAGGTAGCCTAGTTTCCCGTCTCCGAATTGCCGACACCTTTGCGGCACCCGTTCATCGGCAATTCGGAGACGGGACACTAGCCAATTGCTATAGGCCGAGAACGTCGATCATGGAATAGAGCCCCGGCTCTTTGTCGCGCGCCCACAGAGCCGCCTTGACGGCGCCGCGGGCGAAGATGGATCGATCCTCGGCGTGATGCGACAATGTAATTCGCTCGCCGTTTCCGGCGAAAATCACGCTGTGGTCGCCAACGATCGAGCCCCCGCGCAGGCTCTGCATGCCGATATCGCCGGCCCGGCGCGGCCCGGTATGCCCGTCGCGCACGCGCACGGCCTTTTCCCCCAGCGCCACGCCACGGCCTTTCGCCGCGGCTTCCGCCAACATCAGCGCCGTCCCCGACGGGGCATCCACCTTGTGCCGGTGGTGCATTTCGAGGATTTCGATATCGAAATCGACATCGAGCGCGGCGGCCACCTTGGCGGTGAGCGCTGTCAACAGGTTGACCCCGAGGCTCATGTTCCCGGCCTTGACGATCGCCGTCCGCGTTGCCGCTTCCGCAATCGCCGCTTCGTCCTCGGAGCTGCAACCGGTCGTGCCGATGATATGCGCCACCCCCTGCTCTGCCGCCGTGCGTGCAAACTCCACCGTTGCCGCCGGCGCAGTGAAGTCGAGGATCGCGTCTGCACCCGCAATGACGGCGCTGGCGTCGGAACTGACGGCGACACCCAGCGGTTCGAGGCCGGCAAGCGTGCCAAGATCGGCTCCGACAGCCGGCGAACCGGGTTGCTCGGTCCCGCCTGACAGGACCGCACCTTTTATCTCGCAGACGGCGCGGATCAGCACCCGCCCCATGCGCCCGGACGCGCCCATAACCGCAATTTTCACGTCAGCCATGCGTTCCTGTCGATCCTTGGAATTTCAGCGCACGGGCCGATACGCCACCAGTGTCGTCATACCTTCTTCGCCCGCTCGATCCCCTCAGTAATATTTCTGCGCGCTTCCTGGAAGTCTCCCCAGCGCTCGATCTTAACCCACTTGCCCGGTTCGAGGTCCTTGTAGTGCTCGAAGAAGTGCTGGATCTGGTTCATCGTAATGTCCGGCAGATCGGTGTAGTTGCGCACCCTATCGTAGCGCTGGGTAGTTCTCGACGACGGCACCGCGATGATCTTCTCGTCCCCGCCCCCGTCGTCTTCCATTCTCAACACGCCGATCGGCCGGCAGTTGATGACCGCACCTGGGAATATCGCCCGCGAATTGCAGACTAGCACGTCGACTGGATCGCCATCCGAAGAGAGCGTATGCGGGATGAACCCGTAGTTTCCCGGATAGCGCATAGGAGTATAGAGGAAACGGTCGACGAACAGCGTCCCCGCCTCTTTATCCAACTCATACTTGATCGGGTCGCCGCCGACCGGCACCTCGATGATGACGTTGATGTCTTCTGGCGGGTTGTAGCCGATTGAAATGGCTTCGATGCGCATGCGGTGTCTCCAATTGACGGAATGGCCTAGTCCCGGCCCCCGTTTGTTTGACTTCCCCCTTGCATATCGGGGAAATCGGCCAAGTACGATGCGCATTTGGTGGCAGACGGTGGATCCTGTTGCACCGCGCAAAGTGCCGGCCTTTGGCAATCGCATCCAGATATGCTGGAAAAGCTCCAGCAGCTACGAATTTTGGCGATACCCGCCGCAGTGTTAACCAACTCTCCTCACCCCCGCCAAAAAATTCACGTTCCCGCCCCAAGGATGTCTCCCACGCCTGCGTCTAATGCTCCAAAACGTTTTGATTTGGAAATTTGCATGCGACCAGTGGGTGCCGAAAACAGGCTTGCCTTAGCTGCGGCGGCGGGAGATCGCGCAGCCCTCGCAAGCCTTCTCGACGCCTATTACGAGCCGGTCCACCGCATGGCTTGGCGCTGGTGCGGATCGGCTGATAGGGCCGAGGACATCGCCCAGGACGTTTGCGTGAAGATCGCCGGCGGCATTCGCGCCTTCAAAGGCGAAGCCGCCTTCGCAACGTGGGTCTGGCGCATCACCTATAACGCAGCCCTCGACCATCTGCGCCGGGCGAGCCGCCTTAGGCCGACGCCCGAGAACGAAATCATGGCGCTCATAGATACCGAAGCGCCTTCGCGCGAGACGCCCGAGTCGAACGCCATCGACGGCGACTTGTGGCGCGAGGTGCACGCACTGCCACCCCAGCAGCGCGACGCCGTCCTACTGGTGTACGCCGAAGACATGAGCCACGCCGAAGCCGCAACGGTAATGGGCATTACCGAGAAGACCGTTTCCTGGCACCTGCACACCGCCAGGAAAACCCTCAGGAACCGCCTCGAAGCGGCGGAGTAAAAAGCATGACAGAGCGCGAACTGAAAGGATTGAAGGACCTGCCCACCCCCTCGCCCCGCATCGGCGCGAAGCAAGCTGCCCTGCGCGCAGCCCTCGACGCCTACGATCGCACGGCTGAGGAAACCTCCGGTCAACTGCCCCAAGGATTCCCCAGTCGCACGCGTCGAACCCATACGACTTCCAATTTTCCCCGGAGACGTATGATGAAGTTTTCGCGTTCGACTTATGCCACCGCCGCTTCTATTGCCGTCCTTGCCATCGCCGCACCAGCCGCGTTCGTCTACCTGGACCACACTGACCCACGCCAGGTTCTTGCAGACCGCCAGCCGGTCGGGAGCGTTCTGGATATGTTCAGCTCGGGCGGAAACCCGGACGGCAGGCAGGGCGGTGAAGCGAGCATGACCAGCGATATGCAGCCGGCGCTAAGCGGCGCGAACAGGCGAACTTCTGCTGTCCCGTTGTCACCATCCACGACCACGAAAGACAAGATCGCGTCGAAAACCGGCACGGGGTCACGAACTGTAAGTCGCTCCCGTGATTCGGACCTGCGCTTCGCCGGTGTCAGCGAGGAAAAAGCGGCACTGCCGCCGCCACCGCCTTCCCAGGAAATAATTGGGCAGGGTGCTCTCGCCAAAATGGACGACGGATTGCGTAGGGAGCAACCAAGAAGCGGAGCCATGGCGCTTGGTGCATATAACGGAGATCAGGATAACCAAGGCTCCCCGGTGTCTGGCTTCACAGCCGCACCCCAGGTGGCAAACAACCAGATCAACGGGATTATCTCCCATAACATTCCCCAAGACCTCATCGCCCAGCCTCCCGCCAACCGCGACCGTTTCGACGGTGCCGCCCCGAACCCGGTGAAGCAGGTCGCCATCGAGCCCGTCTCGACCTTCTCCGTCGACGTCGACACAAGCTCGTACTCCTTCATCCGCCGCTCGCTCAACGCTGGCCAGATCCCGCCGAAGGATGCCGTCCGCGTCGAGGAGCTGATCAATTATTTCACCTATGACTATCCGCGCCCAGAGACGGCAGCCGAGCCCTTCAAGCCGACCGTCACCGTTCTGCCGAGCCCCTGGAACCAGGACCGCCAGCTCGTCCACATCGGCCTCAAGGGTTACGAATTAGCCAATCGAGAACGCCCGCGCGCCAATCTCGTCTTCCTCATCGACGTCTCTGGCTCGATGGCCTCGAACGACAAGCTTCCCCTCCTGAAGCAGGGGCTGTTGATGCTGCTCGACAAGCTGCGCCCCAACGATACCGTCGGCATTGTCACCTATGCGTCCGGCTCCGGCGTCGCTCTTGAGCCAACGAAGCTGTCCGACAAAGCCAGGATACAGTCGGCGATTGAACAGCTCGGCGCAGGCGGATCGACGGCCGGCGCGCAGGGCATCCAGGACGCTTACCGCCTCGTCGAACAGGCCTTTGACAAGGACGCCGTCAACCGCGTCATCCTGGGCACCGATGGCGACTTCAACGTCGGCATCACCGATCAGGGCCAGCTGAAGAACTTCATCGAGGAGAAGCGCAAGACCGGCATCTTCCTCTCGGTGCTCGGCTTCGGCCAGGGCAATTACAACGACGCGCTGATGCAGGCGCTCGCGCAAAACGGCAATGGCACGGCCGCCTACATCGATACCTTGAGCGAAGTCCGCAAGGTGCTGATCGAGGAAGCCTCTTCGACGCTGTTCCCGATCGCCAAGGACGTGAAGATCCAGATCGAGTTCAACCCCGCCGTCGTCAGCGAATACCGCTTGGTCGGCTATGAGACGCGCGCGCTGCGCCGCGAGGACTTCAACAACGATAAGATCGACGCTGGCGACGTCGGCTCCGGCCACGCCGTCACTGCGATTTATGAAATAACCCTCGTCGGCGCCGAAATGAAAACCGTCGACGGCTTGCGCTATCAGCCCAACACAAATTTAGGAAGTGTTGGCCAAAAGAAGCCCGCGGAGCCGGCACCGACTCCAGCACCGACCCGTACCAAAACTGACAGGCCCGATGAACTCGCCTTCCTCAAGCTGCGCTACAAACTTCCGACCGAGGACGCGAGCAAACTGCTGACGATGCCGGTCCTGACATCGCAAGCACTCGATGGCGCAACATCTGCCCCGCAAGACGTTCGCTTCGCCATCGCGGTTGCAACATTCGGTCAGCTCCTGCGTGGCGACGAATGGATTGGCCGGTACGGCCGGTACGACTACGACAACATCATCACGCTCGCCAACGCGGCTAAGGGCGACGACCCCTTCGGCCTGCGCGCCCAATTCGTGGAACTCGTCCGCCTTGCCAAAGCGCTGTCGGCCAAGCGGTAAGATTTCAAAAAAGAAAGGGCAGCCAACACGCTGCCCTGATCACGGCCTTGCTATACCAGCCTAACCCCAGACGTACCCGAGTTTCTCGAGCGGTGCGCCGGTCGTAAGGTCGATGCGGCGGTGCTTGGCGAGTCCGCCGCGATGCGCGTAAAACGACCGCGCGCCCCGGTTCTCGCGCAGCACCCAGACGATCAACCCGTTGAGGCCGCGATCGTCGAGGCTGGCGCGGCAGCCTTCGAACAGATGCTCGCCGAATCCGAGGCCCTGGTACAGCGGGGCGAGATAGAGTTCATAGATTTCTCCTTCCTCCCGGCCAGAGCTGCGAGACTTGCCGAAAGAAGCATAGCCTGCCGGCTCACCGAGGACCTCCAGCAGCAGGTGCGGGCCGCCCGCCACCAGGGCGCGGGTCCACCAGCGCTCGCCATGCCGCTTGATCGTCTCGCTCAAAAAGATGTGTGGAATGATACCGGAATAGGCCTGGCGCCAGGACTCTTCGAAGATCCCGGCCAGTGCTCCTGCATCCGACGCGACCGCCGGGCGTATTGAGACGTTTGGATTGGTCTCGAGCATGATGGACAGCCTAGTGTAGCGCACCTGACGTTTGGTACCCGCGTGCGGCTGGACTCTAAACCAAACGTCAGGTGCAAAAGCTACACTAAAATCATAGAGTTGCTAGTGTTCCTCATGGTTCTGACATTTGCTCAAGAGTTCGCCGCACAGGAAAGCAAATGTCAGAACCGGAACACTAGCAGCCCGATGGCGCCCGAGACAAAAGAAAAGCGGCGCGAAAATGAATTCGCGCCGCTTCCTCGAACTGGCGAATAACTGCCGGTAGCGAGACTTCTCTTCCAATCGCAAGCTTTCGACCTTGATTAATCAAAGTCCAGATCGCGACTGCGATCCGGCGCAAGCGCCGCCCTCGCGTCTATGCGAAGCATGGCTCTGCCATGAAGGCCCGAGCGTAGCTCGGAATAGCCGCGAGCGAAAAAGAGATTAGTTCTTGAACTGCTCGAAGTTCTTCGCCGACGCCGTGTTCATCGTTTCGAACGTCTGACGGGCAACCTTCGTGGAGAGTTCGAAGAGTTCTTTCGTCTGCGCGCCGGCAACAGCGAGCTGCTGCTGGAAGAAGTTGGCCTGGAGGCGGGCGGCTTCAGGAACCGTCTTCGCACGTGCGATGGACTCCGCGGCATCGAACACAGCCTGCGCGTTGACTGCGGTGTTGTGCACGACCTTCTCGCCAAGAGCCTTGGCGCCAGCCTGGGCTGCCAACATCACTTCTTCCGCAGCTTTGGCGTTATCCTGGGCGACGGATTGCATCTTAGTGAAGGCTTCGCGCGACTTAGTGATGGAATCTTCGGCGAAAGCCTGGATGTTTTCGGGAATACGGGCATCCTTGGCGGCTGCGAACATATCCTGGGCCTGGCGGGTGAACTGTTCGTTCATGACTGATCTCCTTTGGTGATGGCTGTTGTGTTGTATGCGCGAAGCAAACTCGACGGATTGATTTGGCCGGGGGCGGCGCTGATTTGTTGAAAGCGAATGCGACGACCTCAGTTGCGATGATTGGCAATATAGTGCGGTCGATTGTGCAGTGCAACAAAATTCTTCAGTTCAGTTCATAAACGTTGGTAGGGTTCAGGGATCAGTAGTCCTTATAAATTGGGGCTGACATCGGTCAATGCACCGCAACAAATGCCTGCCCTGAAGATCAGTGCACCGCAGCAATTTCTTCCTTTGGAATCAGCCGGTTCGTCAGCAGAGTGCGTGGAAGCGGTCTCGATAGCCGAGCGCCGTTCGATCGAACAAGATGTCCTGTGGCTTGAGCGGCCGGGCCAGCGCCAGCCCCTCCAGCGCGCGGCACCGCGACAAAGCGACATAGGCCTGCCCGTGGGCGAAGGTGCCTCGTCCAAGATCGATATAAGCCCGATCGAGCGTCAATCCTTGCGATTTGTGGATGGTCAGAGCCCAGGCGAGCCGCACCGGGAACTGTGTGAACGTCCCCGCGACTGTCTCGACAATCTTCTCCTGAGCCTTATCGTAGGCATAGCGCCTCTGTTCCCAGGCTACCTGCTCGATTTCGTATTCCCGCCCTTCGATGTCGATCCACACACGATCCTCGGTCAGCCGCGATACCCGCGCGATGGACCCGTTGACCCAGCGCCTGTCGGGATCGTTGCGCAACATGATCACCTTAGCCCCTGGCTTCAGGACAAGGCGCGTGTCGGTCGGATGGGCGCCCTGGCTGAATTCGCCCGTAAGCCCGGCTTCGTAGGCGCGTGGCTCGCTCGGCAAGGCGTCGAGATAGGCAATGTTGATACGCTGCGCCGCCGCGTTGGTCGGTGTCAGGATCACGTAGGGGTCGCCTTCGCTCAGGGTCCGGATTGGTGAGACGCGCTCGTTCAGCGCCTCGAGATCCACTTCATCGACATCGCCCTCGCGGATGCGGTTCAACACCCGGATCAGATTTTCATCCGACTGCCGGAACACCTGGTTGAGTTCAAGGAGCGCCGTCCCCGCACCCTCGCTCAGCGACGGAACGGAAAAAAAGAATGGCCCTCCGAAATTGTACTCCAGATGCTCGGCGACTTCAGCCTCCTGCACCACCGGCGGCAACTGATGCAGATCCCCGAAAAGAATGAGACGGCAGCCGCCGAATGGTTCGCGCGCGCGCCCCCGGTTGAGCCGTAGCGATTGATCGATCGCCCACATCAGGTCGGAGCGCACCATCGACACTTCGTCGATGATGATCAGCTGCAGCTTGCGCATGACGCTGCCATTACGGCTTCGCTTGATGTCTTCGGGCCGGATGAGACGCGGCGGCAGGCCGAAGAATGAATGGATCGTCTGCCCGCCGATATTGACTGCCGCCAGTCCGGTGGGCGCCAGGATGACCATCTCGCTTGCAAGCATGTCGCGAATGGCGCGCAACAGCGTCGACTTGCCGGTGCCGGCGCGCCCCGTGACGAACAGATGGCCGTCGTCCTTCTCGATGAAATCAAGCGCGGCCTGATATTCGTCGGTCTGCGTCAGGCCTTTCGGCCAGCGGGTCGCAATTTCGGTCATCGGTTTCCAGACATGACGGCGAACGAGCGCGCCGCCTGCTTCCGCAGACCGCCGCGAGGAATGCCGATCGGTAGCTTTGCCAGTTGCCGTGTTGCCAATCGTTGTGAACTTGGTGTTGCCGGAATTTGTGTTGCACGTCTCACCCGCTTAGGCGCGTTCGCCAAGCGTGTCAAAGCCACCTGTGGGCGGCTAACAACAACTCACCGCTAACGCAGCTGGAATGCGATCCGCCGCTCAGCAACGACTTTTGCCGCCCCGCCCTCAGCTGAGGGACGAAGCACCGAGACACCGCCCTTGTAAATGCCCGCAGGCCAACGCTCGGCAACCCGCTTTTTGCCTGCATAGATCATTTGCGCCGCCCTGTTGCGCTCCAGCGGCTTCGTCGTTGACTCGGCACGAAATCCTTCCGGCCCGGCGATCGCAACACTGATCCGGTCGCCGGCCTTGAGATTCATCATCCGCGCATAAAACAGGAGCGCCGGACTGTCGGGTCGAACAATTTCCGGGTGATGGTTCCGTTCCATCTGGTCGTTGTCCGGAGGGGCGCCCGCAAAGCCGGCATCGAAAATGACGTAGCGGCCATACTCGAGCTTATCGCGCAGATCCTCCCGCCAGAGCCCCTTAGAAGCCTCCGCGTTCGGATCGCAGGAAGCTCCCGCAGCCCCGACTCGCCCGAGGAAGGGATCGACGACATCGTCGTCGTGCCGCACCGTCAGGTGCACATGCGCAAAATCGGCCGTTCCCGAATACCCGACCGTGCCCAAGGGGTCGCCGGCCTTCACCACCTGCCCCGGCATGGCGACGATGCTGCCGCGTTTCAGGTGACAGTACTGCGTCGTCCAGCCGCCGCCGTGATCAATAATAAGACCGTTGCCGCATTGATTCTCGCCGACGATGGATTTCAGCTCTGCCTTGGAAGCGTAATCGCGCAAAAGCCGGTCCGGCATCGAATCGCGGCCACGCAGAACCTTTCCATCGGCTGCCGCCAGCACAAAGACGCCCTCTGTTGCCGCGGCCGACAGAACCCGGAAGTCGGTCCCTTTGTGTCCGTTGAAAGTCGCGCCGCCACAGGCAAAATCCTGCGCACCGGGTCCTTGATCGACATCGACGTAGTTCTGGACGAAGCAGGTCTCGCCGAGCCTGCAATCGATGGGCAAAAACAACTTCGGCGGCTCCGACCCGTGCGCCGTCAGCGGCGCCAGCACGCACGCCAGCAACATTCCCACAGTGAGGCGCGCGCGCCACGAGACAATGTCCCGGGACGCGCGTTCAGTGCGAGTTGTCATAAGCCTCTCGCGAAGTCTCAGGGCTTGACGTAGGTATAGCCGATCTGCTGAAGCCGGCTCAATTCCGCGACTCCTGAAGGCACGATATCCTCGTCGTAGACCTCGAACAAATCCTTGTCCTTGTCGATCTTGCGGCCCTTCAGCGTATTGGCGCAAACCTCGAACTTGACGTTCTGCGTCTTCAAGTTTGAGACGTTGCCTTGCAGGGTAAGGTCGGACTTGGCCTGTTTCAGGAGATCGACGCCGTTGCCATGCATGACAACCTTCACTTCGATATTGTCCTTGCCGACTGCATCGATATGATTCTGGATGTTGCGCAGTGATCCGGCATAGTACTTGCCGCCATCACCACCCGGCAGGTTGATGTGATAGACCACCTTCTGCTTGCCATAGCGAGCGTCGTCCGCAGCCTGCACGCCTGCGGAAGCGGCGATGGTCATCAGCGCACTGATCGCCAGTGTCGTGATCGCTTTCAACATTTCCTCTACTCCCGAAGTTTCTGATTTCTGGATGCCGCCGGATCTACGAACGATGCCGGGAGCTGCGACATATTGACATGTTTGAATACGTCTATCCAATCAACTTGCTCGTGATCGCCAGCCGCCGCTCGTCATCGTCGGAAATGGCCGGTCGAACTTGCGAGCCGGAATTTCGCACGGTAGAGCATGCCACCACCAGCGCCGCGCCATCTGGCAGTCGGTGCTAACCTCCCATCATTCCGACTTTCAGAGACACAGAGATGACAACACATAAGCTGCTCCTGCTGCCTGGCGACGGCATCGGCGTAGAAATAATGCGCGAAGTCGAGCGGATCATCGCCATTTTGAACAGCAAGGGCGTCGCCAACTCCTTCGAAACGGAGAGCGATCTCGTCGGCGGCGCGGCGATCGACGCGCACGGAGTTGCCATTTCCGAAGGCGCCATGGCAAAAGCCGGCGATGCCGATGCCATCATCTTCGGCGCGGTTGGCGGTCCGAAGTGGGACGATGTCCCCTATGAGATCCGCCCGGAAGCCGGCCTGCTTCGCCTGCGCAAGGACTACGATCTTTTCGCTAACCTGCGTCCCGCGATCTGCTATCCCGCCCTCGCCGACGCCTCGTCGCTGAAGAAGGAACTCGTCGAGGGCCTCGACATTCTCATTCTTCGCGAACTGACGAGCGGCACCTACTTCGGCGAGCCCAAGGAAATCGTCACCCTTGAGAATGGCGAAAAGCGCGGCGTCGACACCACCGTCTACACAACCTCCGAAATCGAGCGCATCGTCAGAGTCGGCTGCGATCTCGCCCGCAAGCGTTCTGGCAAGATGCACATGGCAGCCAAGTGGAACGTCATGAAGACCGGCGTCCTTTGGCGCGACGTCACGGTTGCGACCCACAAGGCCTACGCCCCCGATGTCGAGCTCGAACTGATTCTCGCCGACAACTGCGCCATGCAGCTCATCCGCAACCCCAAGCAATTCGACGTCGTCATCACCGACAACCTCTTCGGCGACGTTCTCTCCGATGAAGCCGCGATGATGACCGGCTCACTCGGCATGCTGCCCTCCGCGTCCCTCGGCGCACCCGATCCCAAGACCGGCCGGCCGAAGGCGCTTTACGAGCCTGTCCACGGTTCGGCCCCCGATATCACCGGCAAGGGCCTCGCCAACCCGATCGCCATGATCGCCAGCTTCGCCATGGCGCTACGCTATTCCTTCGATATGACGAAGGAAGCCGACATCATCGAGAAAGCCATAGCCGCCGTCCTAGGCAACGGGCTGCGCACTGCCGACATCATGCAGAACGGCCTCAAGAAGGTCGGCACCGAAGACATGGGCAAGGCCATCGCCGCCGAAATCGAACAGGCTCTGGCCTGAGCGCGGCGGACGATGCACCATTGAAGGGCAGGCCGGTCGTGGTCTGCCCCACAAGGACAGGGCCGGGGAGCGAAAATGGCAAGCAATCTTGAAACGATAGGGTTGGCCGTCGATGATCGCGAGGCCTTCGAGAATCTCGTCGCCAACCTTGCCGACGGCGCGCGAGAAGGCCTTAAGACGCCAGTCGGCGATTATGCGATCTGGCGCTCGCGCTCGGGCGCCGAAGTCTGGCTGCACGTCAGCCCACCCAGTGACGACGGCGCCGAGACGACTCGCGAGATCAAGGGCCTGACGCCATTTTTCGACGGCACCAGCGATGTCGCACTCAACGTCACGGCCCGCATCAACCGCCCCGACGACAACGCCTTCGAAGGCGCCTACCAGGCTTGGGTCGGCGCCGATCCCGCCAGCCCTCAATCGGACGGCGATTACCCTCTCGTTTTCGATGCTGTCGATTATGCCGCCTTCTCGACGCAGAGTTTTCCAGCCTCCTGCCGTGCTCGCATCTGCGGCTTCTGCCGCGAGCTGAAAGCCTTCCCCGACGAGCAGGCCTTCAGCGCCGCTCAGACCACCGGCCCCAGCTTCGCGGCACAGTCGTTCTTCCCCGTCGGCCTGTTCGCCGAGGCCGAAGCCAAAAACGCCGGCAACCCGGCCGCACCGTCCTCGAACGCGCTGATCAACGGCATCGTCAAGGGCCACCGCGAACTCATCAACGAATTCACCGGCCAGTCATTTCACTGGCTCGAGGTCGAAAGCTTGTCGGCCACCTACGACATCGTCGCTTCCCCTGGCGTTATCTCCGGAAACATCACGGAAGGCGGCATCGTCCAGGCGTCCTGCTGGTTGTTCGGCCGCATCCTCAAGTAGCTGTTCGGAAGGGTTGACGGGCCTGTGCCGCCGCACATCGCAGCAACCGCATCCCGCACGATGTGCCGTTTGCATGGCGCCGCCACGCCGAAGTCCAGATCGGATTCGCTTACTTTGCCTGAAGGCCGCGCGCCGCGCATCCGACCAGAAACTCAATCTGCTTGCGGGTTTCGTCCGGCTCGAACTCCCCGAGCTTGCGGTCCAGTGCCAGCGACACGATGCCGTGGACGGATGCAAACAGCGCCCGGGCGGCGCGACGTCTCTCGGCTGCATCGGAAATGTCGTCGATCAGGCAATCTTCAACGAGGGCAAATAGTGAGTTCTGGTCGTCGCGGTATTCGGCCGGCGCCTTTGCGCCTTCTGGCAGGTGATGCTCGAAGATGGCGCGCCACAGCTGGCGGTTGCTGCCGGCAAACTCGAAGTAGGCCTGCGCCAGGGCCAGCAGGCGTTCGTGGGTCGGAGCGTTTTTCGATGCGTCGTGAGCCGCCTTCAAGGCGCTTCCGAGTTCGCCGAGCGTCACTGTGTTGAGGGCGATGATGAGCGCGTCGAGATCCTGGAACACGTTGTAGATCGAGCCGACGGCGCAACCAGCCTCGCTCGCGATGCGGCGAGCCTGGACGCTTGCAAGCCCCTCTTGGACGATGAGCCTGCGGCCGATCCCCATAACCGTGTCGCGCAACTTGTCGCGGAACGCCGGGTCGCTTCTTGGATTCGATGGCTTCTTCAATCGACTGCTCTCAGGTTTGCGCCGTTCCAGGTCGTCTTCCCCCAGGTTTCGCGGCAATCGGTAAAGCATAAGTGCACAATTGTGAACTACGTTCACTTCAATTCAGCAGCTGAAATTTCGTTCATGGTCTCTTGGCGAATACTTTTGTACGGCTTGAACGCCGTTCAAAAAGGCCGTTTTAAACGTCGTGATTGGGCTTGTGACAACGCAGGACTTCGCAGAGGCGACGACAGCACCGCCGCGGCTGGAGAAGTGTGCGCGGAATGCTGTGATTCTGGCGCCGGTCGGCGGATCAATGCATATCTTCGCCCGGTTAATTGATCTAATCGCGATGCGGAGCACCCGGCGGAAAAAATCGGCGGTACGGGCGCGCATCGTCGACGGCACGGGCGAAGGAAGGCCGGGCGAGCAGGCGGCTTCGATAGCGGCGGACATTTGGAAATTCGTCGGTGATGGAATGCACCCAGTCGGCATAAAACAGTGCCGGTGCTGCTGCGCAATCGGCCAGCGTAAAGGCTGCTCCGCATGCCCACTCGGAAGATTCGATTCTGCGATCCAGCCAGCGGTAAGCCATATCGAGCAGCACGTGCGCGTCCGTATCGGTCTGCGTATCTTTTTCGTCTTCGCGCCGCATCGCGTTGAAAACGATGCGCTGCATCGGTGTCGCGACATAGTTGTCGAAGAAGCGGTCCATGAACCGGATCTCGAGTGCTTCTTTTGGGTCCGGCGGGAGGAAGCGGACTCTGCCGGGGTAGTGGAGGTCCAGGTACTCGATAATGATGGTCGCTTCCATGACACTACGACCGTCGTCGACGACCACAGGCATTCGTCTGATCGGCCAGACGCCTGCGAACTCTTCCGCGATCTCTTTGTCGCCGAAATCGAGCAACCGCAGCGAATGTTGCGTATCGTTCTCGAACAGCGCGATGAATACTTTTTGGCAGTAGGACGAGAACGGGTGAGCGTAGAACGTAATACTCATGCCATTGCCTCAAAATTACCGGTCGCGACGAGTTAGCCGCGACCCGGTGTCGTGGCGGCCAGCTGCCTCAAGCCGCCTTCTTGATCATGCCGCGAGCGATCAGCGTTTCAGCGATCTGGATTGTGTTGAGGGCGGCGCCTTTGAGCAGATTGTCGGAAACGACCCACATTGATAGGCCATTGTCGACTGTCGAATCGGCACGGATGCGGCTGACGAAGGTGTCGTACTCCCCGGCGCATTCGGTTGGCGTCACGTAGCCGCCGGGCTCGCGCTTGTCGACAACCGAAATCCCGGGAGCATCGCGCAGGATCTCGCGGGCTTCCTCCGGCTCGATCTCGCGTTCGAATTCGATGGTGACGGCTTCCGAGTGGCCGACGAACACCGGCACGCGCACGCAGGTCGCGGTCAGCTTGATCGCCGGGTCGAGAATCTTCTTCGTCTCGACCATCATCTTCCATTCCTCCTTGGTGTAGCCGTCCTCCATGAAGACGTCGATCTGGGGAATACAATTGAAGGCGATCTCTTTCGGGAACTTCGAGGACTTCACTTCCTGGCCGGGAACGTACTTGCCCTTGGTCTGCGACCACAGTTCGTCCATCGCCTCCTTGCCTGCCCCGGAGACCGACTGGTAGGTGGCGACTACGACGCGCTTGATCTTGGCGCGGTCGTGAAGCGGCTTCAGCGCGACGACGAGCTGGATTGTCGAGCAGTTCGGATTGGCGATGATGTTCATTTTCGAATATCCGGCGAGCGCGTCCGGGTTCACCTCGGGGACGACGAGCGGCACGTCGGGGTCGTAACGCCAGCACGACGAGTTATCGATGACGATGCAGCCGGTGGCGCCGATCTTCGGGCTCCACTCCTTCGAGACCCCGGACCCCGCCGACATCAGGCAGAAGTTGGTACCCTTGAAGTCGAAAGTTTCAAGGTCGCGGCACTTCAAGGTCTTCTCGCCGTAGGAGACCTCGACGCCGATCGAGCGGCGGGAGGCGAGCGCCACCACCTCGTCGGCAGGGAACTTACGGTCGGCAAGCACTTCCAGCATTTCGCGGCCCACATTGCCCGTGGCGCCGACAACCGCAACCTTGTAGCCCATGTCTCAGATCCTTGAGTTCGACTCGAATGCGCACTCATACCCGGGCAAAGCATCAAGTATTTTGCAAAGGGTCCAGCGCTCTCGTAATTCGGTGTAGCCGGGCACACTTAGCGCCTGCAGGGCTGAGGTTCAAGGAGGCTTCGCAGGCCGGGGCGGTTAATTCTCCTCGCGCATTTGCTCGCGCCGGGCCGGCGGCCCTTGATTGCAAACTCCATTGCCGGCTTGAGGCGGTCACAAAGGCGTGCCTCCCTTGTTGGAGCGTAAGGAGGAGAAGATCCGTGGGGTCTCTAATGGAGAGCCGCTGGCGCCAACCGATTCGTTCGGGGCTGATAGCCGTTGCGCTGGTGTTCGTGGCATCGGGTGGAGCGGGGCTGAAGGCCGTCGCCGATGATTTCTGGATGGCGGACGAGGACCTGCAGGCGACTTTCGCCGGGGTAACGATCGACGGCCACTATGCCGACGGGCGCCACTTCACCGAACGCTATGGCAGCGACATGGCGCTCGATTATTCCGAGGGGCCGCGCCAGACGACGGGGCACTGGTCGGTCGCGTCCGGAACGTTCTGCACGATCTATGAGGGCGATCCGTCTGGCGGCTGCTTCCGCGTGGCGCGCGTGGGAGCGAACTGCTTCGAGTTCTATTTCGTGGCGCGCACCGAAGACCAGGTGCGGCGCCGCCAGGACGGCAAGCCGGGCTGGAGCGCGCGCGGCTGGGTCAAGGGGCGGTCCGCGACATGCCGCGATGAACCGATTGTCTGAAGATTCGTCTTAGCCTTTTGAGCGGCAGCCTCGCCGCCCGGGCCGGGATATTCGAAAGCGTCGAAGTCGTCTGAGGTCAGCATCTCGCCTGCTCCAAGCGGTTTCCTATTCGAACCGATGTAGCGCCGAGGCAAGTCGTGAACAGTTACCGGGGAAACCCTTCGACGCCCTGGGACAGGCTCGGCGGCCGGACGGCGCATTTTCCCGACGACCACTTCATTTGCATTTTTCGCTACCTGCCACTGCACGCCTGGGCATGCACTACACACACCAATTCCGTACGGTGCACGCCAGACTGAAATGGCAGTCTGCTCAAAAATATGGCCAAGAGCCAAGTCATTAGGAGGAAGACTGATGAAACCCAAGGCGCAGGACGAATACGTGCAGATCGATGATGGCCCGTGGGCACCATTTGAGGGATTCGCAACAGGCGGCATCAAGTGGCGTCTCCTTCACGTCTCGCCGGAAATGGGATCTTGGACCGCAATTTTCGATTGCCCCGCCGGTTCTTCGTTTGCAACGCACATTCACACCGGGCCCGGTGAATACTTCCTCTATAAGGGAAAGATGGATATTCGAGGTGGCGAAGCCGCAGGCGGCGAGACTGCTCGTGCACCAGGTTATGGTTTTGAGGCTTCCGACGTACGCCACGACCGGACTAATTTTCCGGTGGACAGCGCCTTTTACATGACATTCCTCGGTCCTCTTGCCTTCCTCAATGAAGAAGACGGGTCGATCATTGCCAATGTCGGTTGGGCCGAAGCTCAGCAGGTATGGGATGCGTTCTTGCAGGAGCAAAAGTCGGCGGCGGCGTAGAGAACATTTCTGAGAAGAATTTCAAGGGTGTCTGGCGCGTTATGGTTGGACACCCTTACTTATTCGGACGCTAGAGCATAGCCGGCAAAAAGCCGGCCCCCTAGAAGGCGGGCACAATAGATGCGGTTCGAACATGCGATAAAACAAACACTGAGACGCGCGGCCGCGAGTCCATGAAAAGAACGCGCTCTAAGAGGAATGCGTATATTCCCAGTATTCGAGCGGCGTGCGCCCGAAGCGTCTCTTGAACACGCGGCTGAAGTGGGCGGTATCGTTGAAGCCCCATTGGAATGCGACGTCCTTTACCACACCACGGCTTTGGTGGCGTGACGCAAGAGCGTCTTTGCAACGTTCGAGTCTACGTTCCATGATCCAATGAGAAACCGTTTCGCCCAACGGACTGAATAAAGAGTGGACATAACGAATTGAGATTCCATTGTTGTCCGCAATCTGTTTCACGGAGAGGCTGGGATCCTGCAGATTTTTTAGTATATAGTTTTGAATTTGACGGGTATGCGTTTGAGCGGAGGTGAGCATTGGTTGTTGCAGCCATACTGCTGCGGCAGCGGCCAGCTCGATACTTGACCATTTGACGCCATAGACTTCCTGCGACGAAATTTCCTCAAATTGAATACACAGGCCGCGGATATGAGAATAGAGTAATGCACCGGTCGCTGTGCGGGTGTCTACGATCCCGCCTCTGATCAGCATTCCAAGCTGAAGACGAGATTCGAGTAGCGCCTGAGGCATGAGCAAGGTTATTTTGTGCAGTGGCTCGACGACCTCGAACTCAGTGGCTTCATAGCTATTCCAGAAAACAACATCTCCACTGCCGACGGTTATGGTCTTGTCCCCAATCTTGAATCGTTCGTGGCCCGAAACAACGATCTGAATCCCAACAAAGGGTTGGCCTTCCTTGTCGAGTTGCTGTCGAACCCGCCGGCCTGAGCAAGGGTCGCAGTAACACTCAACCAGGCTGACTTCATCGAGCCTGCGTTTACGTATTTTTGCTTGAAATTCGTCTGCTACGGCTTTGGTCAATTCCCAGTCGAGATAACAAGATCGCAGCGCTCCTTCCCATGCGCTTGATTTGTCTCGTGCTTGGTTGGTCGTCCACCAAGCGCGACGGACCTGTTCTTGCTCGACGTCCACCCGGTTGGCTCCTGATGTTACCGCTCAAATTCTCTCGGATTCAATTTTCATGCGATCGAAGCAACTGAAGGCGGAACTATAAATCATAACAATGATCGTTGCCACTTGCTCAAGCCCTGACCGAGACGCTGACGTGCTGGGTCTGCCCCGACGTCGCGCCTTTGGCGTCCGCTACGATCGTGTCGAAACCCGCCGCCTGTGTGCTCCCGCCGTCGTGAACGAAGATGACGCGCCCATTCTCGAGATCGGCCTGGGTAAACTGGCTAATGGATGTCGAACGGTCCGCGACCAACGCGACGAAGCCGCTGGTCGGGGTCGTAACTGTAAACGTCAGATCCTTGGCGTCGTCGTCGGGATCAAAAGCGGTCAGGTCCGCGGTTGTAATTTGCACAGAACCGCCTCGGTCGACCGACAGGTTGAGATCGCCGGCCAGATGCGGGGGCACGTTTCGCAGCGTCGCACTCAGCGTGCCGCCCTGCGCCATTGCTATCTTCCCGTACTCGACCTTGCCCGTGACTGAGCCCGTCTCGCCAATCCGGATCAACTCGCGAATGTAAACATCGCCTTGAACGGCGCCGTGCACTTCGGCGTCTTGCGCCCGCAACGAGCCGAATATTCCACCGGACTGGCTTATCACCACCGAGTGCGCGGATACATTACCCTGCACCCGTCCGCTGACGGTGATCTGCCCCTTCGAGGTCATGTCACCTTCGACGACCATGTCGGGCATGATAACGCTCTTACCGGTTCGCTCGCTCACTTGGATACTCCGCGCAAATACTTTCTTTTTCTAGGCCGGAACAATCCGGAACCCGGCCGATATGTCAAGTACAGCGACACCCTTCTCGCGAGCGGGCCGCTCCGATCTTCATGGCTCACGATTAGCGTAAGTGACAACGTGTGGCATTTCGATGATCGAGGCGTTGCGGCGGGTTTCGATGCCAAGCCGCGTCGGTGCGGACTTCCCGGCGCCGCTGGCTTGCTGCCGCCTTGATCGGGGTCGCCGGTTGGAACACTATCGAGACGGCGGTACCCCTGGCGCGGCTGCGCTCGCTGCTTCCCACCACACACCTTGGTTGAGGTATAAAAACGTTTGTCCACTGACAGCATAAGGATCGAGACGGCGTTCCCTACAGGCCTCGATGCGGGCGGGGACGGGAGCTTGTTTAAGCCCGGCCATGGCAAGCGGGAGTGGTTCGCGGATCTGGCCGGCGGACCGGAATTCGTCGTCGTTCCGGCGGGCAAATTCGCAATGGGCTCCGCGGCAAGCGAGCCGGAACGCGGAGCCTCCGAAGGCCCAGTCCACACGGTCACGTTCGCCGGACCTTTCGCAGTCGGCCGTCACGCCATTACGCGCGCGCAGTTCGCAACCTTTGTCGAAGCGACTGGCCACAAGGCCGATGCGGGAGCCTACATCTGGACGGCGAGCCGCTGGCGGTTCGATCCCCACGCCTGCTGGCGCAATCCGGGCTTCGCGCAGGACGATGACCACCCCGTCGTTTGCATCAATTGGAATGATGCCAAGGCCTATGCGGCATGGCTTTCGCTGCGCGCCGGCGAGACCTACGGTCTGATGAGCGAGGCCGAGTGGGAATACGCGGCGCGAGCCGGCACGTCGACGACGTTCTGGTGGGGTTCGACCATCTCGCCGGAGATGGCCAACTACGATGGCAATCATGCCTACCAGGGCGGCGGTGCCACTGGCGAGTGGCGGCGCGGAACGGTGGCCGCCGACAGTTTCGAAGCCAACCCCTGGGGCATATATCAGATGCTCGGCAACTGCTGGGAATGGACCGAGGACTGCTGGAACGAAAATTACGTCGGCGCTCCCGGTGACGGCTCGGCCCGCACTAGCGGAAACTGCACGGTTCGGGTCGTTCGCGGCGGATCGTGGTTTGCCGTGCCTCAGGGACTGCGGTGCGCGACGCGGTACAGCTACATCACTGGCGGCCGCTACAGCCTGCAGGGTTTCCGCCTGCGCCGCTCGCTTGCGATAGGCGAGCGATCTTAAAGCATCCGGCCACCAAGCGAACTCGGACAACGTGCGAACCGGGCAGGTATTTCGGCCATCGGTCGTTCCTGTCGACGGGAGTTGTCGGAAACGCGGAATCCCGAGCCTGCTGTTCGACCCGGACGATCCGCCGGAGAATATATTTTTTATCTATCGACGCATAGTTGCGATATATCAAAAATTGTTGCTATTTATTTTGCTCAATAGGAACTGTTTTCCAGGATTCACATGCGCGACCTCAGCCCCAATCCATGCCCAGTCATCATTTCCGCAGACGACAGCGCAGGTGCGCTCGGCAGGCTGTGCCGAGCCATCAACCATGAGTATGCAGGACGAATTACGCTGGTGTCTTCCTTTGGTGCGGAGGCGATCGTACTCCTGCACATGGTTGCCACGATCGACCCGGACTTGCCGATTTTGCTGAACGAAACGGGCATGCTGTTTGCCGAAACGCTCGACTATCAGCGTGAGGTGGCAGCGACCTTGCGCTTAAGCGACGTAAGGTTGATCCGGCCGACGGACGACTATCTTCTCCGTAGCGACCCCGAGGGCACGCTGCACCGGACAGATGCCAACGCCTGCTGCCAGCTGCGCAAGGTGGCGCCGTTGCAGCGGGCCCTGAAACCCTTCGCGGCTTGGATCACGGGACGCAAGCGTTTCCAGTCGGATACGCGCGCTGCAATCCCGTTTGTCGAACGGGATGGAGAATCGCGCGTGAAACTCAATCCGCTGGCGGACTGGATGCCAGAGGACGTCGCGAATTACATGGACAGGCATGAACTGCCGCGGCATCCCCTCGTCGCGCGCGGTTATCGCTCGATCGGTTGCGCGCCATGCACCAGCCCTGTTCGCGACGACGAAGATGCCAGAGCCGGGCGCTGGCGCGGGCAATTAAAAAGCGAATGCGGAATCCACTTCAAGAATGGCAAGGCGATGCGCGGGGCGGCGTGAGACAGCAGGCTTGAAGCGATGTCTCGCGAAGTAGGGCGCGTTTCCAGAAGCGCCGCCCCGGCTGACTGGCGCCGGGGCGGGATCCAAGCAACTGGTAGGCCAGCCTCAAGGGTCCGCTGCAGAACCGCCGGGATGACGATCCGCATGTGACGTCTATCTGAATCCAGACGCAAACGTCGTGATCAGCCTTTGCGCCGACCTGCCGACTTGACCTGCCCCGGCACTGCGGAAGCCGCTTCAAGCTTCCCGAGGGCCTCGACAATCATACTGAGGTCTGAAAGGAAGCGCTCACGTTCCGCGGCCGGCAAAGCCTGCAGGATGCGCTCGTCGACCTTTTTGGCCATCGGTTCCGCGGCTTCGAGAATGCGCCGGCCATCTTCGGTCAGTTTGACCGCATAGGCACGCGCGTCTTCCTTCGTACGGCGGCGTTGCACGAGGCCCTTTTTGAGCATCCGCCGGATGATGTCGGCGAGCGTCGACCGGTCGATTCCGGTCATGTCGACGAGGTTCGTCTGGCTAAGTCCTTCGTTCTCGGCGACGGCGACCAGCACTGCGTACTGACGCGGTGTCAGATCCTCGGTCCTCATCTCCGATTGGAACACATCACCCGCACACTGACCGGCGCGGTGAAGCAGGTGAATCGGCGACTGTTCAAGTTGCACGACTTTCGACTCCTTCTGCATACCTGGCTTCTGATTGCTCGGCTTGTTGCTTTTCGATTTCTTGTTATTTGCCATCAGTCTTCTGGTTCACGATGTTCAGGGAACAGCTACACGCTCCTTCGCCCGCATTGAGAAGGAGCTAACTCGTAAACAAGAAGATACGAATTTAACCCATTCGTCTACATCCGACCTTACCAGAAGGATTAGAAGAACTGAAATTATGCACTAAGTTGAAACATCCGCATTTGCTCATGACAGAGATATTCAGTGTCCAATCGAAGTGTATAATTCCAAATCTGATCCGCGCACGGATCAGGAAAGCTGTTCTCGTTCTTTGCTCTTTTCGTAACGCTGCAGGAGTCCGATCTGAGACATGGCGAAGACCATTGTCAGCGGCATCAGCCCCCACAGTTTAAAGCTGACCCAGAAGTCCTCGGAAAAGTTCCGCCACACAACTTCGTTGAGACCCGCAAGAAAAAGAAAAAAGACTGCCCAGCGTATCGTGAGAATCCTCCAGCCTTCATCTGTTAGGCTGAATGCTTCTCCAAAGACATGCTTAAGTAAAGGGTGGCCCAGCGAGAGACCGCCAAATAATATCCCTGAGAACATAAGGTTTACGATCGTGGGCTTGATCTTGATATAGAACGGATCGTGCAGCCACAGCGTCAGCCCGCCGAAGCCCAGAATGAAAATGCCGGAAATGAGTGGCATCACTGGCACCCTGCCGAGCACCAGTTTCGACGCTGTCAGCGCCACCGCCGTCGCAACCATGAACCAGCCCGTGCCGACGATTATCCCAGCCTGCGAGTTGACTGTGAAGAAAACGACAAGCGGCCCGAGTTCGACGACAAATTTGACGAGCTGACGCCATTCGATCTTTATCTCTTCAGCCTGATCGCCGCCTTGCTCTTTCCGGCCATCGCCCATACCAAACGTACCTTTGCAAAACAGAGTCACTCGAGCAGAAGGTTCGAGCCGGCGGGTGCCGCTTTCAAGACGTACGCGACGAAGCCGGACCTATCTCGCCCACCTTGCCCGCCACGGCGCGTTCTGCGCCTCCGGCAGGGTAGGTCTTCCCAGACTTGCTTCCGCCGTATGTATCTGGCGGTTCGCCGCCCAGGTCGCCATGAAGCCCAGGGTCGGGCAGTTGATGCTTTGACATCAACTTGGTCAGATACCAGGCATAAAGTCCCGACAGCGGCATGATGAAAGCGATCTTGAAAAGGATCCAGACGTTGACGCCGTCGATCTGGAAACCCAGCATCTCATGAAGTGGGGTGCCGAGCGGCGGGTACATACCATCTTTTTGAAAGTATTGACGCACGGCTTCATTCAGGACAGCCGTCAACACAAAGAACCAGGCGAAGCTCCAAGTGAAATTATCCCATCCTTTTTTGGTGTAGTGGAATGTTCCTTCGAAGATGTGCTGGAAGAAGTTCTTGTTCAACATCAGCCCGCCGAACAGGAACAAAGCGAACATCACGTTGAAAATCGTCACCTTGATCTGGATCCACATCGCATCGCCGGTGACCAGCGTCATAATGCCGAAGAGAACGGTGACTGCCGAGGCAATCACGGGAAACACCGGCAGGCGTCCAAGCACGATTTTCATCACGATCATCGCGACGCCGGTTGCAATGATCAGTGCCCAGGTCCCGGCACTGATCCCGGCCGCAGCGTTGACGATGAACATCGCCACCAGCGGACCGAACTCACTGAGAATATTGACAGTTTGCTTGGCGTTGAACGGAAACCAGCTCTTCTGCGCACTCATTCAGTCCACCAATCCGGTTGTAGGGGCGCTGCGCTCGTCGAGCAGCAGCCTTCTCGCTTTAGCCTAATCCAACGCGTTATACAGCTCTTTAACGGGGCGCTTGCGCCTCGCATTGTGTTCAAGCCCCGGCGATAGCGCTCGCGAATTCTCCCGCATCGAACGGCTGCAAATCGCTGATTCCTTCACCAATTCCGATGGCGAATACGGGGAGCTTGTGGCGCGCGGCAATCGAAACGAGTATGCCCCCGCGCGCCGTCCCGTCGAGTTTCGTCATCACCAGCCCGGTAACACCCGCACGTTCGCGAAACACATCGACCTGCTGCAAAGCGTTTTGGCCGGTTGTGGCATCGAGCACCAGAACGCACTCATGCGGGGCACGGGAATCGAATTTCCCCAGCACCCGCACGACTTTCTCGAGTTCCTCCATCAGCAACTGCTTGTTTTGCAGGCGGCCGGCCGTATCGATCAGCAACACGTCATATTGTTCCGCCTTGGCCTGTTTCAAGGCGTCAAAAGCGACACCGGCAGCATCCGCGCCGACGGACCGGGCGATCACTGTTGCCCCCGTGCGCTCGCCCCAGACCTTGAGCTGGTCGATAGCAGCAGCGCGAAAAGTATCACCGGCGGCGACCATGACTTTTTTGCCCTCACTGGCGAATTGCGCAGCTAGTTTGCCGATCGTCGTGGTTTTTCCCGTCCCGTTTACCCCGACCATGAGGATCACGTGCGGTTTATTCGCAGGATCGACGACGAGCTTCTGCGCCACCGGTCCGAGCACCTTTTGCACCTCCTCGGCAAGAATTTTGCGAACTTCCTCTGGCGCGATTCCCTTCTCGAAGCGGCCCTTGGAAATTCGGTCGGTGATGCGCGTGGCAGTCTCGACGCCAAGGTCGGCCTGCAGCAGCAGGTCCTCGAAGTCATCAAGTGTCGCGGCGTCGAGCTTCTGGCGGGTAAAGAGACCGGTGATCCCGTCGGTGATCTTCGAAGATGTTTTCGACAGGCCGGCGGTCAGACGGCTGAACCACCCGGCCTTGGCGGGTTTTGCAGCCTCCCCGTCGGGTTGAGCGGCCTCGGCCGCAACGTCGCTCGCCACTGGCTCCTGGGCCTGGATTTCGACAGGCTCGACAGTGGCGGATGGGGCGCTTGCAGGATCCGATTGCGCAGACGCATCCGCGGCCAAGTCTTTGACGGGATCCTTCTGCACCTCGTCTGCCTGTTCGCCCTGGCGGCCTCCCAGAATTCGGCCGAAGAAGCCGCGCGATTTCTGACCGGGCAGGCTCAACTGATGACCTCCCCACACAGTCTGCGCCCGTCATGGCCCGTAATCCGGGCACGCATCAGTTCACCCGCTGCGCCTTGCATATCCGTAGTTGTCTCCGCAAATTGCGCGGTCCGCCCGAAGTGGCCGCGCTCGAACAGGATCTCGGCCTCAAGCCCGATCTGTGTGTCGAGATACTCTGACACCGTCTTTTCGCCTTCCTCGCGCAGCCGCTGCGCCCGCGTCTTCACCGCACGCCGCTCGACTTGCGGCATCTTCGCCGCTGGCGTGCCCACGCGTGGCGAGAACGGGAAGACGTGCAGATACGTCAGCCCGCAGGCCCGCACCAGTTCGAACGTGTTTTCAAACATCGCCTCCGTTTCGGTCGGAAATCCGGCGATGAGGTCGGCTCCGAACACGACATCGGGTCGCAGACGCCGCACCTGTTCGCAGAACCTAATTGCATCCTGGCGAAGGTGGCGTCGCTTCATCCGCTTCAGGATCATATTGTCGCCGGCCTGCAGCGACAGATGCAGATGCGGCATCAGCCGTTCTTCCTCCGCGAGCGCGGCGAAAAGATCGCCGTCCACCTCCACCTGATCGATCGACGACAGTCGCAGCCGCCGCAGGTCCGGTACAAGCTTCAGGACGCGCCGCACAAGATTTCCAAGCGTCGGCTGTCCGGGCAAATCCCGGCCGTAGGACGTCATGTCGACGCCCGTCAGCACCACCTCGTTGTAACCATTCTCGACGAGGCGGCGGATCTCGGTCACGACCTCACCGGCCGCTACCGAACGCGACGGGCCGCGCCCGAACGGGATGATGCAGAACGTGCAACGGTGATCGCAGCCGTTCTGCACCTGCACGTAGGCGCGCGCCCGCGAGCCGAGTCCGTCGATCATGTGCGAAGCCGTTTCGGTCACGCTCATGATGTCGTTGACGCGAACCCTTTCACCAGCACCGCTTGCCAGCGCCAGGAACGTCTCCGCCTGCATCTTTTCGCCGTTGCCGATGACGTGGTCTACCGCGTCGAGGTCGGCGAAACGCTCCGGCTCGATCTGCGCTGCGCACCCGGTGACGATAATTTTCGCGTCCGGCCGTTCGCGCCGCAGTCGGCGGATCGTCTGCATCGCCTGCCGCACCGCCTCGGCAGTCACCGCGCAAGTATTGATGATGATGGCGTCCTTGAGCCCGGCGGCATCGGCATGAGCCCGCATCACCTCGGACTCATACGTGTTGAGCCGGCAGCCAAGTGTGACGATCGACGACTCTGCCGCTTCGCTCACAATGCCGTTTTGAACGGACGTTCGGGCCTTGATCGCGGATTCGTTCACGCCGCCTCGCCCCCATCCGCAAGAATGCCTTCGTGCTCGAATTCCGCAGGCCCCGTCATCAGGATGCGGCCAGCCGGCGTCCATTCGATCTCGAGTTCGCCGCCGGGCAGCGCGACCGTCACCTTGCGCGCAACGAACTTCTTGCGCACCGCACACACCGCCGCCGCGCAAGCCGCCGATCCGCACGCCTTGGTCAGGCCCGCGCCGCGCTCCCACGTGCGCAGGACGATCCGGTCGCGCGACACGATCTGTGCCAGTGAAATATTGGCGCCTTCTGGAAATCTCGGATGGTTCTCAAGAAACGGCCCGATACGCCCGAGATCGTGCGCGTTGACGTCATCGACCCAGAAAACGCAATGCGGGTTGCCGACGTTGACAACCGATGGCGAGTGCAGCACCGGATTGTCGATGGGCCCGACCTGCAGTTCGATTGCGCGCGCGTCGCGGAACTCCTCGTTCAGCGGAATATCCTGCCAGCCGAATTTCGGTTCGCCCATATCGACCGTGATCCGGTCTGCACTGCCAACCTTGACGGTCAACAGCCCTGCGCCGCTTTCAAGCGTCATTTCGCTGTCCCCGGTCGCCTGTGCGACACTCAACCCAACGCACCGCGTTCCGTTGCCGCAGGCGGAGACCTCCGACCCGTCGGCGTTGTAGATGCGCATGTAGGCGGTCGTCCCCGGCGTTTTCGGGTTGTAGAGCACCATCATCTGGTCGAAGTGCGTTTCGGGACGGTTGGAAAGAGCCGCAACTTCCTGTGGCTTGAAAACTTTCGAATTTCCGCGCAGGTCGACCACCAGGATCTCGTTGCCGAGTCCGTTCATTTTCTGAAATGTGATCGGCTTTGTCGATGAAGTCATACCGCGGTTATATGGCGGAGGCTTTGCACCTTGGCAACGCCGCTTAAGTTAACAGCGACACCAAGGACCCCCAAAATGCGCGAAAGCAGCCCGCCTTCCCCCTGGGTGAAACGTTTTCTGGCCGCCGTCCGGCCCGGCGGCCGCATCCTCGACGTGGCATGCGGTTCGGGCCGTCATACTTTGGTGGCAGCCTCCCTTGGCTTTGCGGTCACCGGAATCGACCGCGACATCTCGAAGGCCCGCAAACAGGTTGAGGCATGCGCCGCATTGCCAGCCGTCGATTTGATTGAAGGCGACCTTGAGAGCGGCGACCCCTGGCCGTTTGCTCCCGCCAGCTTCGATGCTGTTGTTGTCGCGAATTACCTCTGGCGGCCGATCCTCCCCGACATCGTGGCTACACTCGCAACATCCGGGGTTCTCATCTATGAAACCTTCGGTCTCGGCAATGAGCGCCTCGGCAGGCCTTCGAACCCGGATTTCCTGCTCCATCCCGGAGAGCTTTTGAAAGCTGTCGAAGGCCGGCTGGTCCCGATAGCCTACGAGCATCTCCGAATGGAGAGCCCCGACCGCGTCGTGCAACGCCTCTGCGCACTTGGACCCGATCACGAAGGGTTGAGGATGCCGCCACGGCTCTGACCCGCTACCGCGCACCTATATGCAGTGGTGAACGAGCGACCGCTAAAAACGAAAAGGACATCGCACCCGATATGCACGCATCCCTTGCCCGACCCAAGATCGCCAACCGAAAGCTGACCAGCGCGGCCACCATCTCAGCGGCAGCGATTCTACTCAGCGCCACTCCGGGCAAGGCCATCGTGACGGACGCCCCAGTGGCTCGCCCGACCGCCATCAAGGTCGAAAAAGTCGCATCCGGGCTTGTTAACCCTTGGTCGCTGCAGTTCCTTTCCGACGGCCGCATGCTCGTAACTGAGCGCCCCGGCCGCCTGCGCATCATCGCCAAGGATGGCAGCAAGTCCGAACCCGTTTCCGGCTTGCCCAAGGTCTACGCGAGCGGCCAGGGCGGCTTGCTTGACATCCGGCTGGCCAAGGACTTCGCCACATCCGGGACACTGTTTTTCTCATTCGCCGAACCGCGCGAAGGCGGCATGGCTGGAACCTCCGTCGGGCGCGGCAAGCTCGTTCTGGAAGGTGACGCCGGCCGCCTTGAAGACGTCGAGGTGATCTACCGGCAGAAGCCAGCCGTCCGCTCTAGCCAACACTTCGGGTCGCGCATCGTCATTGATGACGGCGGCGCACTCTTCGTCACCACCGGCGACCGCGGCAGCCAGAGCGATAAAGCCCAGGACCCAGGCGTCCCGATTGGCAAAGTACTGCGCATAACAGCCGAGGGAACTCCGGCCGCAGGAAATCCGGGGCTCGACGGGAAATCCGGCTGGGCGCCTGAAGTCTGGTCGATTGGTCATCGCAACATTCAAGGCGCCGTCCTCGATCCGGCGACCGGCCAGCTATGGACCGTGGAGCACGGCGCGCGCGGCGGCGATGAACTGAACCGCCCGCAGGCCGGCCGCAACTACGGTTGGCCGGTTATCAGCTACGGCCGCCATTACTCCGGCCAGAAGATCGGCACCGGCACCGAAAAGGCAGGCATGGAGCAGCCGGTCTACTATTGGGACCCCTCCATCGCGACCTCTGGCCTTGAACTCTATTCCGGCGACCTGTTCCCCGACTGGAAAGGTAATCTGCTGGTCGGCGGTCTGGCGGGTGCGCACGTGTCGCGCCTCGTCATGGAGAACGGCGAGGTCATCGCCGAAGAAAAACTGCTGCAAGAGCGCGGCGACCGCATCCGTGACATCCGCCAGGGACCCGACGGTGCTGTCTATGTTCTCACCGACGATTCCTCGGCCGATCTTCTGCGCCTGTCGCCGCAGTAGTTCAGTCCGTCGGGGACCGGGATCTCAGCGGCGACCAGGGCCACCGGGCCCGCTGCCAGGCATGTCGTTTGGAGCATCCCCGCCCGATGACTTGAGCTGCTGCACCTGCCGGGTCTGCACGATTTCGTCGGGACCGATCTGGCAATCCTTGTTCTTGTCCAGGATTTCGAATGCCGGGTTCGGCTTCGACGTCATCTCCAGAAGCGCCACCTTGCCGTCCTTGTTGGCGTCGAAATAGGCATGGTCGGCCGATTCGAACAAACGGTCTGCCTTGATCACACCCTGATACTCTTCGACCGTCAAAAACCCGTCCTTGTTGGCGTCGCCCTCGGCAAAAAGCTCACTCGTATACCTCTGCCACTCTTCGCAGGTGACGGCGTTGTTCTTGTCTAGATCCCATGTCGGCGCAGCGCTGACGAACAGCAGTTCGTTCGACGAAGCCTTGGAGAACGGCGAACCACCGCCCGAAAACGGGTTTCCCCCGCACCCTGCCGCGACGAATGCCGCGCATAGGGTAATCGGCACTGCCAAACCGAATCGCGCCATTTTTATGAAGTCCTTCCCTGACCGTCCCCGCCCAACCTGCCGAATAACGCTGTTCCAGGCACCTGTCCATGGCATACCGGCTAAGCAATCTTGCCGAACCGGTTGACATCTCCCGCACTATGACAGAGAAACTGGCGCTTAACCGCGAAATGGCCCGATCAAGACGAGCCACCCTTTTGCACGGTTTTCCTTGGGCCAGAAAAGCGGCAACCAAGTGATTTGATGCAACGGGGTCCACATCCGCCGGCGAGTTTCGCCCGCGGATGCATTCTTGTTTGGTTCGTTTCGATCTGGGAGCGCAAAGGCTTACGAGATGATGAAGCTGTGGGGACGCGATACGTCCGTCAACGTACAGAAGGTTCTGTGGGTTCTCGATGAACTCGGACTACCCTACGAGCGCATCGACGTCGGCGGCCCGTTCGGCGGTCTCGACACGCCCGAATACGCCCGGCTAAACCCCAATCGCAAGATCCCCGTCCTCGAGGACGGCAACTTCTCGATCTGGGAATCGGGCGCCATTGTGCGCTACCTGGCTGAGGCCTACGGCGCTGGCAAGCTGTGGCCGGCAGACGTCAAGTCGCGCGCGCTTGCCACCCAGTGGTGTAACTGGTGCCAGGGGTCGGTCTACGTCGATTTCATCGTCAACACATTCCAGCCTCTGATCCGCGTCACCGCCGCCGAGCGCGACAGCGGGTCGCTCGCTGCCGCCGCCGAACGAGTTGGAAAAGCCTTCCAGATCCTTGATCCCGCGCTGGCCGGTCACGACTTTATCGTCGGCGACGAACTTTCGTTCGCCGACATTGAGATCGGCGCGCTGATGCACCGCTATTTCACGCTGCCGATTGACCGTCCTGCCCTGCCCGACGTCGAGGCCTGGTATGGGCGCTTGAAGACCCGACCCGCCTACCAGAAGCACATCATGCAGGACTGGACGACCATGAAGATTCCGGGAGCCTAACGCCCAACACGACTTTAGGAAGTGTTGGCAAGAACCAGCCCAACACGACTTCAGTAAGTGTTGGCCAATTTAAAGAGACTTCATGTTTCAATCGCTGCAAGACCGCCTCTCAGGCGTCCTCGACAAGCTCACCAAACGCGGTGCCCTAAGCGAGTCCGACGTCAACGAGGCCATGCGCGAAATTCGCCGCGCGCTGCTTGAAGCCGACGTGGCGCTCGATGTCGTCAAGTCGTTCGTCGACAAGGTTAGGGAAAAGGCCGTCGGCCGCGAAGTGCTGAAATCGGTGACGCCCGGGCAGATGGTCGTCAAGCTGGTTCACGACGAACTCGTCGCCATGCTCGGCTCCGACGCCGACCCGATCGATCTCAACGCGGTTCCGCCCGTGCCGATCCTCATGGTCGGCCTGCAGGGCTCCGGCAAGACGACCTCGACCGCCAAGATCGCCTACCGCCTGAAGACGCGCGACCGCAAGAAGCCGCTAATGGCCTCTCTCGACACGCGCCGTCCGGCCGCGCAGGAACAGCTCCGCGTCCTCGGCGAGCAGACCGGCATCGACACCCTGCCGATCGTCGCCGGACAGTCCCCCCTGCAGATCGCCAAACGTGCCATGGAGGCCGCTAGGCTCGGCGGCTACGACGCGGTCCTCCTCGATACCGCCGGCCGCGTCACCGTCGACGAAGCGCTCATGGCCGAAGTCGCCGAAGTGAAGGCTGCAACAAATCCCCACGAAGTCCTGCTCGTCGCCGACAGCCTCACCGGCCAGGATGCCGTCAACACGGCGACTGCCTTCGACAGCCGCATCGGTATCACCGGCATCGTCCTGACGCGTGCCGACGGCGACGGGCGCGGCGGCGCTGCGCTTTCCATGCGTGCGGTCACCGGCAAGCCTATCAAGCTCCTCGGCACCGGCGAGAAGTGGGACGAACTCGAAGACTTCCACCCCGGCCGCATCGCCGGCCGCATCCTCGGCATGGGCGACGTCGTCAGCCTCGTCGAGAAGGCCGCCCAGACCATTGACGCCGAAAAGGCCACCCAAATTGCGCAGAAGATGCGCAAGGGCGCGTTCGACCTTGAAGACCTCGCCGAGCAGCTCACGCAGATGCAGCGGATGGGCGGCATGCAGGGTGTCATGGGCATGCTTCCGGGCATGGGCAAGCTGAAGGGTCAGATTGGCGATCTCGACGCGGGCGAGAAGGCCATGAAGCGCCAGCGCGCGATCATTCAATCGATGACGCCCAAGGAGCGCCGCGCACCCAAGGTTCTCGACGCCAAGCGCAAACGCCGCATCGCCAAGGGCTCGGGGACCGACGTCCAGGACATCAACAAACTCCTCAAGATGCATCGCCAGATGGCCGACATGATGAAGGCTATGGGCAAGAAGGGAATGATGGGCCGCATGATGGGCGGGCTCGGCCAGGGCCTGGGCATTGGCGGCGGCGGTGGCGGCCCGAGCGAGGCCGAACTGGCCGCCATGCAAAAGGAACTTGCAAGCCTCGATCCCAAAGCACTCGAACAACTCCCCGCCGAACTTCGCGATGCGCTGCCCGCTGTGGGCGGCAAATCCAAACCGGCAGCCTCAAGCAAAGCACCGGGCCTGCCTGGTCTCGGCGGCGGCGGATTACTCCCAGGCCTTGGCGGCGGCGGATTGCCCGGCCTCGGCGGCAGCGGCTTTCCCGGCCCTGGAATTCCCGCCATTCCGAGCCACGGCGGCAAAAAGAAGAAGAAGAGGAAGTAGGGCCGCCTCACCGGCCAACCGCGTTTAGACGAACCCCAATTCAACCAACCAACGCTCGACGAAACAAACTCACCTGAAAGGAACCCGAACTTGTCAGTCAAAATCAGGCTCGCCCGCGGCGGCTCGAAAAAGCGCCCCTACTACTACATCGTCGCGTCCGACGTCCGCTCTCCGCGCGATGGCCGCTATATCGAACGCGTCGGCACCTATAACCCGATGCTGCCGAAGGATTCCGAGGACCGCGTCAAGCTCGACGCCGACCGCATCAAGCATTGGCTCTCCGTCGGCGCCCTGCCGACCGACCGCGTCGCTCGCTTCCTCGATGCCGCCGACATCCTGAAGCGGGAAGCCAGGAACAACCCGGACAAATCCAAGCCGAAGAAAAAAGCTCAGGAGCGTACTGCCGCACTTGAGGAAAAGAAGCGCGAAGCTGAAGTGGCCGCCAAGGCTGCCGCCGAAGCCCCTGCCGAAGGCTGAGCCGCTTCAACCAGCTCCTGAGGCTCGAACAGCCGCCGTCCGGATCTCCGGCGGCGGCTTTTTCAATTCGATTCAAATGCGATCTAAATTCGATAGACGTTCGATGTTTATTTGAACTTCGCCGCTCATCGCCCATTCACCGTGCCGCCCAAAATACATCCCCCTTTCAACATCCTGTTTCCCCATTGCACCCCCTAATGAGGTACCGGCGAGGAAAACAACAGCCGGAGAAACAGAGGGGACCAATGAACAACGGGCAACTCCTGCCGACGAATCCGGCGTCGATTTCAAAACTTGCAAGCTGCGCCATCGTGGGTCTCGCCGCGGTAGCGCTGGGATCCTGCTCCAATACGCCAAGCAGCGAGCGCAGAGGCTTCGCGCCGTCCTTCACCGGCACCGAAGCCAGTCCGCGCGTTTGGGGCAGAGATGGCGGAACCAAGACCCGCCGCGGCGTCTACAAGCTCGGCAACCCCTATCAGGTCGCTGGCAAAACCTATATTCCCCGCCACGATCCAGGCTACGACAGCACCGGCACCGCCTCCTGGTACGGCGACGACTTCCACGGGCGCCTCACCTCCAACGGCGAAGTTTTCGACATGCATCGGATCTCCGCAGCCCACCCGACGCTTCCGCTGCCGTCTCTGGTACGCGTTACGAACCTCGACAACGGTCGCTCGCTGGTTCTCCGCGTCAACGACCGCGGACCCTTCGTCCACGATCGCATCATTGACCTCTCGCGTGCAGCCGCCGACCACCTCGGTTTCCTCAACAAAGGCACAGCGAAGGTTCGCGTCACCTACGTTGGCCCCGCCAATCTCGGCGGCTGACCAAGCTCACGAAAGCCATCAAAAAGAATGCCGCCCGGCGTGACAACCAGGCGGCATCGCTATTTGATGAGAGAGACGAGCCGGACGGACGTCGCCGTCAGCTCTGCGGGCCCAGATCGAACTGCACCTTGTCCATGATCTCGGACGCTTTTCCGGCATTCGCGGCTATTTCGCCAAGCTGCAGCTTGTCGGCTTTGAGATCTCCCCAGCCCTGCACGAGTTTGGAGGCCGGCACACCGTCCTTCAGCGGATACTCGTTGACGGCATCGGCGTAGATCTCCTGGCCCTGTTCGGACGCCAGAAACTCGATGAGTTCGATGCCGGCCTCTTTGTGAGGAGCATGCTTCGCCAGAACCGCACCCGAAATGTTGACGTGGGTGCCTCGGTTCGCGGCATTCGGGAACAACAGCTTGACCGACTTCGCCCACTCCTGCTGCTCAGGCTTCTTATCGTTGGTCTGCATCGCAGCCATGTAATAGCTGTTGCCGATCGCGATATCGCACTCGCCCGAGTAGATACCCTTTACCTGATCGCGGTCGCCGCCCGCCGGCTTGCGGGCAAGGTTGTTCTTTACGCCGCGAGCCCAGTCCTCCGCCTTCTCCGGCCCAAGATGCGCGACCATCGAAGCCAAAAGGCCGATGTTATAGGGATGCTGTCCCGACCGGGCGCAGATCTTACCCTTCCATTTGGGATCGGCGAGTTCCTCGTAAGTAATCGCGTCCTGTTTGACCCGCTCCTTGGAGGCGTAAACGAGGCGCGCGCGCTGTGACAGTCCGACCCACTGACCGTCCGGGTCACGGTAATTCGCAGGAATGTTGGCATCGACCTCTGCAGACTTGATCGGCTGGGTGATGCCCTTCTTTCCAGCTTCCGTCAGTCGCGCGATATCAACCGTCAGCAATACGTCGACCGGGCTGTTGCGCCCCTCGGCGGCGGCCCTTTCGATCAGGCCGTCTTTCGCGAAGACGACATTGGTCTTGATGCCGGTCTTCTTGGTGAAGGCCTCAAGCAGCGGCGCAATCAGGCCCGGCTCGCGGTAAGAGTAGATGTTGACCTCTTCGGCCGCTTGCGCCTGCTGCGGCAAAACCCCGGTCCAACTTGCGACTGCGGCAAGCGCGATCATGCCGCCGGTGGCGGCTCGTCTGAACGTCATGGTGTCCTCCGATCAACGGGGGTCAAGGCCCCGCAATGGATACTGTCGATGAATGCCGGCAAGTAATCCCGGCACGCCAAGTGAAACAGCAACAGCTTCCAAGTCAATACGCAATTTCTGATGAGTTTATACAATAGAACTATTCTAGTTTTACATTGGAATAATTCTAAGGGTTGTCATCGGAAGATGCCTTCGAAGCACACCGCATTTTTCCCGCCGGCTGACTGCGCTCAGCCCGAACTGGTTGCAATATTCCGGTCGACGCAAGACATTGATAATGTCAATAAGTAAAAAGCCAACGTCTTATAGACAGTTCGCCCCGGGAACGACGTGACGGCAACACACCGCTGAACCAGCCGTTGCGGAGTCAGGCTCTTTGTGACCACGCTCCAGGACTCGAGCCGCAATGATTTCCGAACTTTTTTCCATTGAGACCGCGGGGCTGATGGCCGCCGCCGGATTCATCGTCGGTCTTCTCGTCGGCATGACGGGTGTTGGCGCCGGCGCGCTGACGACGCCGATGCTGATTTCGGGATTCGGTATAGCGCCGGCCGTAGCTGTCGGCACCGACCTGTTGTTTGCCGGCCTGACCAAGTCCGGCGGAGCCTGGCGCCATCACAGCCTCGGCCACGTCAATTGGCCTATCCTCGGGGCTCTTGCTGCCGGCAGCATAACAGCAACCCTCCTGACCCTTGCAGCGCTATATCACCTGGGATCCGGACAAGGAGACATCGGTCAGCTGATCCGCCCGGTCCTCGCTTTTTCGCTGTTGATCAGCGCCATCGCCGTCCCGGTCATCCCGCTGATGATCACCCGGAGCCTCGAGGCACCGACACGGCCGCTAAAGATGCGCCCGCTCGCTACAATGTCGTTCGGACTTGTTTTGGGAGTCGTCGTCACCCTGACATCCGTCGGCGCCGGCGCCATCGGCGTTGCCGTACTGACGTTGCTTTATCCGATGCTGCGGCCGCGCCACATCGTCGGCACCGACATCGTTCATGCGGTTCCCTTGACCCTGCTTTCCGGGCTCGGCCACATGTCGGTTGGCCACATCGATTTCGCAGTACTCGGCACTCTCCTGATCGGCTCACTACCCGGCATCATGATCGGTTCGCGCTTGACTTCCAGTTTACCCGATTGGCTCCTTCGCCTCGTTCTTTCCGCGGTTCTGGGCTGGGCCGCCTTCCTCGTCGCTACAAAATTCTAACGACGATTAAGCCATTGTAATACAAAAGAAAAAAGGTGTCTCCGGCGGCCCGTTCCAAGCCTTTCCCACAGCGCACGCACACTTCAGGCAGCCGCCTAGGTCATGCTGGACGCTGCATGGCGAATCATCTCACGATCCATGCAGATCGCGCGCTTTCCTCGTCCTGTTTTGTCTGTCGGCCGCGGCGCAGTCCAGCGTCAGCTTTCGCTGAAAATCGAAGTAGGACAGGGTCAATGGCCATAGACGCTCTTGTGAAGCCGATGCTTCCGCTCGCCATCTTTACGGGCTTGAAGCCGCTGCAGATAACCGAGATCGCGCGCCGCGCCGAACGCATAATCTATCGGCCTGGCGAAACCATTATCGAGGAAGATGCCGTGGGCGATGCTGCCGTTCTGATCGTCGCGGGAGATGCCGTCAGGATTTCCGGCCCTGAGTACCGCGGCACGCCGGAACCCGTAAGCGCGGGTTCGCTCGTTGGCGAGATGGCCATGCTCGTCGAATCCATCCACTCATCGACAATTATCGCACGCGGTAACGTGAAGGCACTGCGCATTACACGCGCAGAGTTGCTCGAACAGATGGAGGAAGATCCAACCCTCGCGGAGCATTTCGTCGAGCGCATCACTGGCAGACTTAGATGTCTCGCTGAAGATTTGAAGAACGCCGACCACGCGTTCGCCAGATGGAGCGCTGGTGCATCACTCCATTGATGATAATGCCACCTCGACGGGCGTCTACCTTGACGGCTCGCTGGCTTCTTGTATACGTGCTCTACCCGCCCCGGAACGCCACTCTTCGGCGTCGATGCAGCTGTTTGATTTAGCGGCATGAAAACGAGAAACGCCCAGCCTCGGGGGGAGAGACTGGGCGTTAGCGCTCTCGCGCGTGATGCCGGGAGGGAAACCGGCATCTCAGGCTACATCTTCGGCTAGACGGGGGGCACTACCGATTTAATATGACGAGCCTGACTACGAACAATCTAGACACTCTTTCCACATCGTCAATAGCACCCCCCCCTCAACTTCACAAACTTGTGAACAGATTCTTACGGTTTGTGCCAGGATAAACTGTTGCCATGCGACAGAATCGACACAGTCCATTTGATTCGCACGCTGTTGCCCTGGATTACTGTGGAAAAGGATTACCAGGGGCCTTAATCACGAACTGACTGGCATCGATTTCGCTATCCCGTTCGATGTTTCCGACCTCGACGCGAGTATCCAGGCCCTGCGCGTCGGTCGTGATCCATTCTTTCAGTTCGAGATTTTCGCTGGACTTATCCAATACAAGTCGGATCCGACCGGGAGTGTCGGGGCTCTTGTCCTGCAGCGCAAGCAGCAAGGACGAGTCGTTTTCCTGGACTTCCATGATGTGGGCGTCCCGCAGCAAGTCGACGTCGCTGCGCAGCAGGACCCTGAACGGTGTCTGGTCCAGCGCCACTCTGTCTTCGCTCTTCAGGTCGAGATCCTGGATCGCCAGATAGGTCCCATCCGAGATGATCACTTGGCGCGATGGCCGCGAGTAGTCGAAGCGGAACATTCCCGGGCGCTTCATCTTGAACTGGCCCTTCATGACCTCGCCATCCGCGCCGGTCTGCAAGAATCTACCCTGAAGCGTCTTCATCGAGTTGAAGTAGCCGTTGATCTTTTCGACAGTCTTGGACTGGTATTCATCAAGCGTAATAGCGCTGCTCCCGTCCGGCGCGACTTCCGCGCTCCAGCCGGTCCCCGCCGCGTTGGCCGCGGGTTTCTGGGCACCTTCCGCCGCCAAACGCGATGGGCCGATCATGCCGGCCATTATGCTCGCACCAAAAAGGAGTGCCATCGCGACTGCCGTTGTTCTTGTCATGAAAGCCATTTCCCACCCCGTCCCGATCCACACGTTATCTGCCGCATCGCCCCCCGCCGATGCGATCCGCCTCGAAGCCTTGTTGGCAATGAATGAGTCAAGATCTGGGCGGTGGTGCCGCGATTGGTGCAAAGCTTTGCAAATAATAGCTGACCCGCAGCGGTTTACTCGGCCGCTGCCCGTATCGGGGGCGCTTCGGCCGGAGTTGCTGCAAGCGCTATTTCGAAGGGCTCGCAGACTTCCTGTAGCGTGGTCATCAGGCTCGAAGCATAGCGGGAAGGTCCACCGGCTCGCAGATGCGCCGCCACCGCCTCGACCTCCTCGGAAGACACGAACGGCGTATGCAGGCGTGAAGTACGGCCAGGCCCGGTCACCAGGATCGCATCGCCCTGGTCCAGGAGCTGCTCGGCGCCCTGCTCTCCAAGCACTAGCCGGGAATCAACCTTGGACCCAAGCCTGAACGCAATCGCGCTGGCCATCGACGCCCGGATCTTCTCGCTCAGGCACAGACCCGTGGTCGTCTTCGTTGCCGCCACCAGATGGACGCCCACGCCGCGGCCCTTTTCAGCGATCCGCACGAGAGCCGCCTCGCACTCCCGGGGGGCAGCCCCCATCAATACGGAGAGCTCGTCGATGGCCACCACGATATGCGGCATCGGTTCGAATTCCATTTGCTCGTGTTCATAGATCGGCTGCCCGGTACGCTCGCAGAAGCCTGTATGAACGGTACGCGCGATCATTTCGCCGCGCTTCCTGGCATTTCGCACGCGATTGTTGAAAATTTCCACCGATCGCGCCGTCAGCTTCGCCATGCGCTTGGCCCGTTCATCCATCTCGTCGACGATCCAATCGAGCGCCGCCATCATCTTCTCGACCTCGCTCAGAACGGGACACAGCAGCTGCGGGATGCCATTGAAACTGCCGAACTCCAGAAATTTCGGATCGAACAGCACCAGCCGGCAGTCATCTGCCCCGTGACGAAACACAAGCGAAAGCAGCATCGACCTGAGACAGGTGGACTTGCCCGAATTCTCGCGCCCGGCAATCAGCACGTTGGACAACAAGGCGAGGTCAGCGACAATCGGCAGCCCTCCGGTCGATCGACCGAGAGCCACAGGCAGGCTGCCGCCGAACGAGCGATAGGATTCCCCGCTCAGAAGGTCGCGCAAGGATGCCCGGTGACGATGCACGTTCGGTATTTCGATGGCGACGCCGGCGCCCGTTGGGGCAGGCAATACCGCCACGCGCACAGATCCGGCATTCATCGCTCGGCCGATGTCGTCCGCCAGCCCAACCGCACGCAACGGATTGGACCCCTTTTCAAGGTGGACTTCAAAAACCGTCACCACGGGACCAGGCCGGATTTCGCGAATCTCGCCTTTCACCCCGAACCGCTCCAACACGTCTTCGAGCAGCCGCGCCGTACCGCGCAGCACGGCCTGCGTCATCTCCGGCCCGGGCCGCGCCGCAGGCGAGCTGTGCAAGAGATTGAGCGAAGGCCGCTGATAGCCGCCGGCGTTGCGGGGCAGGGCAGGCAGCGGAGCCGGGCGGCCTGCAGCTCCATGTCTCGGCTTGAGCTCAGGCTGTGGTTGTGATTCCGGCTGCTGCTGCTGAGGCTGCTGCCGCCGCGGCGCCCCCGCCAGAGTTCGAGTGCGCGTCTGAGTCTGAGGCGGAGACCGCACGAGCGGCCCTGCGCGCCCCTGCGATGTGTCTGCATCGGCTGCCCACTCGTGCTCGCCAATATGGTCGCTCGCCTGATCTTCGCCCCGAGGCGCCGCCCGATGCGCAGTGGGATCGTTCTCGACCGCCTGCGCCCCCGCCGCATCCGCAGCGAGCCGATCCTCAGGATCGATTATTCTGAGGGCAGCTGACCGCAGCACGTTGCGGATCGCGCTGCGTTTTCCCGCGGATGATTGAGGCGCAAAGCGGCGGGCGATGCGGATGCTGTCTGCGTCCGTATCGGAATCGAATTCCGTCCCCCGGCCATCACAGCCCTCAATATCCAATTCGAAGGCCGCAACGAAATCCGGCTCGCGAATGCCGCTCCTCGATGCGCCCCTCGGTCCGGACGTCGTTTCGCCGCGCGGATCGGTTGCATAGGGGTCTCGCTCGAGCAAACTAAAATCGTTTGCTTCGTCGCCGGACGGTTCCTGCCAGTGACGCTCCGACACCGGCCCTGACGGCAAACTTAATCGGGGGCTCAATCGGGCACTGGCTTCGTTGTCCGGTTTGGCCCGTGCCTCTCGGAGCATGTCGACGTGCGGACGCAGTAGCGGCTCGCGACGGTCAGTTTGGTCGCTCGCCCGATTGCGTCCTTGTCGCCGTCCAGCGAACCGCTTCGCGCCCGAAACAGCCATCGAAGCGAACTGCCGCATGTGTTCGACGTTGACGCCAAGAGACGTCAGCACGAAGAAAAAGCCGCAGGCGAGCAGCGCACAGAAGCTTAGCGGTGCCGCATAGTCCGCCAGCGCCAGGGCGATGCCCCAACTGGCGACAGCAGCGATACCGTCTCCGACGATTCCGCCATAGCCATGGTTGAGCGGCCAGGCGATGAGTTTCGGAACGATCGACAAGGCGCCGGCCAGCATCAGCACGGACGCCGAGTAACTCAGGATCTTCCAGCGCGATCTCGAAACAGCACCCGACGCTACGAGTTCCAGCCCCCAGAACATCGGCGCCAGCAAAAGTAGCGCACTGGCAAGGCCGAACGTCTGTAGCATCAGGTCGGAGATGACAGCGCCCGGATACCCCAGGAGGTTTGCTGCAGCCAAGCGCGTCGCGTGAGTCAAACTTGGATCGGTGACCGACCAGGTCACGAGTGCCAACCAGCACATTGCGACGGCGGCAAGCAGCGCCATACCGGACATCCGGCCGAACCCACGCCTCAAAGCTCCCTCGACTGCGCGGGGCAGGAGGGTATATCCGTCCTCGTTGTGGTACTCTGAAAACATGTACGCGATACTGGTTGACGCTAGTGTTCAGGATCTAACGCTTGATTCCGGGCGAAGGTCGTCAAGCGTTAGTGAATCCAGAACACAGACAAAAATCTCGCTGGTGTTTCGGCAAAGCCGCTTGGGAACCAAGCGTCGGAGTCGGAACACTAGCCGAGAACGGTGACGATCCGTTCCAGCGCCATCCTGATCGTCGCCGGCTCCGCAACAAGCGCCACGCGGATGAAGTTATCACCCGGGTTTTCGCCGAAACGGTCGGTCTGGGCCAGGAAGGCGCCAGGCAGCACTTTGACACCTGCGCGTTTCCATAAGGTTACCGTTGTGTCGACGCCCCCACCGAAATGACCCACATCGAGCCAAAGGAAGAATCCGCCGTCGGGCCTGCGATACCCGAATTTTCCGCTTAGTACGTCGTCACATACGTCGAATTTCTCTTTGTAAGCCAGACGGTTGGCTTCCGCGTGAGTGTCCTCCGCCCAGATCGCGGCCGAAGCCATCTGCGTCGGCCCCGGCATCTGCGGTCCGATCAGGTTGCGGATACCCGTTAATTTTTTGAGAAAAGTTGCATCGCCAGCTGCAAAGCCCGAGCGCAAACCCGGCACGTTGGAACGCTTCGACAAGGAGTTGAACACGATGAGATTGTCGAAACGGCGATCGGTCGTCACCGCGACTTGAAGCCCGCCCATCGGCGGTTCATGCGAATAGATCTCCGAATAGCACTCGTCGAGAAACAACATGAAGTCATGGCGCCGCGCCAGTTCAAGCGCCCGGCCGATGTAGTCGGCTGTTGCAGCAGCCCCTTGCGGGTTGGCTGGCGAGCACAGATAGAACGCAACCGCCCGCCGCAAGAGCGGCTCATCGCCGGCAAGCCTGTCGAGATCGGGCAGGTTCCCCGTCTCCGGCGTGGCGTTGAGATAGACCGGCTCCGCATTCGTCGCCAGTGCCGCGCCGATGTAGGCGGCGTAATAGGGGTTGCACATCAGCATCGCGGGCACTTCGCCGGACGCCTGAGCTTTCCGCCCGACCGCCGGCAATGCCGCATAGAACAAGCCTTCACGCGATCCGTTGACGGGCAGGATCTCGCTGTCGGCGTCGAGCTTGACGCCCGCCCCGTATCGCCGCTCGGCCCATGCCGCGATGGCTCCGCGCAACTCCGGGTAACCGTTGATCGGCGGATATTTCGCAAGGAGCGCTTCGGCGGTCTTCATCTCGTCCATGATGAAGTCCGGTTTTCTCTCGCGCGGCTCCCCCAGCGTCAGGTCGATTTCGGGCGCCATCCCCGGCGCGAAGGAGGCCAACATCTCCCGGTTCCTCGAAAACGGATAGGGAAAGTTTCCGGACGCCAGCTGAGCCAGACCGCTTGCCGCTTTGCTGGCGTCGCTCGGTCGTGGTGAAGAACAACGGCTTGTCATTTGCGCATGAGGCTTTCGAGAAGTGATCGAGGCCGCGCACCATACCCGAGTTTGCTGACGAGTGTGAGAGGGGTAGCGAAGTCGACGACTGCCGAGCACTTGATGAAGCCGACATACGCGAGCGCTGCTATCTCGCCGAATAATCGAACCGATGACCCGCAGTGGAGCCCACAGCTCCTTTGCCGATGCATTTGCCTTCCCCGACATGCCTGTGTGGCACATTTTTTTCGACGGATGTGCACTTCATGCAGGGGCCTTTCGCACACGTTCCCTCGCCCATCTGGCGCGACATTCCGTGAGGCCATGCAACCTCGTGAGCCGACTCACTTGTCATTCCCGCAATCAGCAGTGCGGCTGGCAGTAGCAGCCGGGACTTCAGCATCGTGGCATCCGAGGCATTTCGAAACATCACACGGGCAGTCGAAAGGTTGCAGCCAGGCCGCCCTCGGGGCGATTGGCGAGAATAACGTCGCCGCCGTGGCTTCGGGCAACAGAGCGGGCCACCGTAAGGCCGAGACCGTAGCCACCGGTTTCCAGGTTGCGGGCATCGTCGAGACGTCGAAACGGCTCAAACACGGTTTCGAGCTTATCAGGCGGAATACCGGGTCCGGGATCGGTGATAATGATGACCGCCTCCCGTTCGTCCAGGCGCACGTTTATCGTGGCTGCGCCCCCATGACGAATCGCGTTGTTGACCAGGTTCGTCAGGGCCCGCTTGAGGGCAAGATGACGGCCTTTCACGACCAGCGAGCGCGGCAGTTCGACGTCGACCTCGTGCCCGGCATCGTTGGTGTCATCCGCGATCGTCTGAAGGATTGCGGCAATGTCGACCGGCTCCACGGGTTCGCAATCCGTACTTTCCTTCAGGAAGCCGAGCGACGCATCAATCATCTGTTCCATTTCGTCGAGGTCGTGATCGACCGATTTTTTCAACGTTACGTCGTCGATCGCGTTCGCACGCAGGCGTAGGCGAGTGAGCGGCGTGCGCAGATCATGGCTGATGGCGGCGAGCATCTGTGTGCGATCTGAGATAAGCCGGTTTATACGCCGATGCATCTCGTTGATCGCCGCTGCCACTGTGCGCACTTCACGCGTGCCGGTTTCGGCAACGGGGCGGCCGTCGTCGCCGGACACAAAGAGTGTCCGGGCCTCCCTGGCCAAGAGGTTCAGTGGGCGCGTAAGCCAGATACTCAGCAGCACGGCGATCCCCACCACGCCAAGCGCCCCGACAAGTAGCGAGACGAGGAAGCTTGGTGAGGACACGCGTGTCGTTTGCACTCGCGCAAGTGTCACGTTGAGCCAGCTGCCATCTTCCAGTCCGAGCGAGATAACCGTGGTGTGATTTTTGTCCCCATCAGTCGCCGGCGAGGCGCTCGAAGTTCCGAAGATGAGACCTCGGCGGCTGAGTACAGGGGCTCTCTCCAACAGATATGTACGCAGTGTCCGCGCTGCGGAGTCGAGCCGGCCGCCTGCGGTTGACAGCGGCTCCACGCTCCAATGCAGTTCCAACGGGCCGCCGGAGAGGCTGTGTGCGGTGGTGTCCCTGGTTTCCGGTTTGACAGCGGTTATCGTCTCGGCAAGCACCAGCAGGCGCTCGGCGACCCGGTTGGCGTTCGACTCCATGAGTTCGCGTTCACTCGCCACTTGATACAGGTACTGGGCGAGAAAGAGGATGGATCCCAAGCCCAAAAGGAGCACGAGAATGGTGCGCCCGGCGATCGTGTCGGTGAGCTTCATCCGCGCCGAACCTCGCCCACGAACATGTAGCCAGCACCTCGAACCGTCTTGATCAGGCCGTCGTCGCGCTCACTCGTATCGAGCTTCCGCCGAAGGCGGCTGACCTGGACATCAATGCTCCGATCGAAGCCGCCTTCTGACTTTTTGCGTGTTACCTCAATCAGGTAGTCGCGGTCGAGAACACGGTTTGGCGCTTCGAGGAAGGCGAGCAAAAGATCGTATTCACCGGCAGAGACATCGATGATGACTCCATCTGGGTTGCGGAGTTCGCGACGCAACGTGTCAAGGCGCCAGTTGTCGAAGACGAGATTGCGGCTCTCCGCCCTGCGTTGGGGTTCGCCCGGCATCCGTGCTCGGCGGATAAGAGCCTTCACGCGGGCGAGGAGTTCGTTGGGACTGAACGGCTTTGCTACGTAGTCGTCGGCGCCGAGTTCCAGGCCGACGACGCGGTCTGTTTCGGAACCCTTGGCCGTCAGCATCAGGATGGGCACGGTTGAGGTAACCCGGATCTCGCGGCAGATATCGAGGCCACTCTTGCCTGGGAGCATGACGTCGAGAATGATGAGATCGATATCAGCCGTCTCGATATGGCGGCTCACATCGCGGCCGTCGCAGGCGGGTGTGACGCGGTAGCCGTTCTCGCGCAGGAGAGCGGCAAGCAGGCGGCGCAGTTCCGCGTCGTCATCGCACAAAAGGATGTGCCCATCGGGCGGCAGCGAGGGCGCACCGCTTGCGGCATCGCCCTCGCTTGTTGTCATATGTTTCGATGCTTGCGCCATGGGCAGCAGTCTATCACTTCAATGGCGTCAAGCGCGCCTGAAAGCTCTCGCCACCAACACCGTCGGTTTTGACGATCACCTTCATGCCCTCCTTGGCCTCGAAGTCGCCGGTCGCCTTCATTGTGTTATCTCCGGCCGGAGTGAAGGTGACCTTGTGCGTTTTTCCTCCAACGAGGACCGTTGCGTCCGCCTTGCCGCCCGCCGTCTCGACTGGCTTTTCGGCGCTGTCGGTAACATAGAGCGTCAGTTCGTTCCCGGCTGCAACCAGTTCCCAATGCTGTGCGCCGCCGCCCGCGTCGATCATGTGGCCGCCGTTGGGCCCGGTGAGGAAGCTGCTCTCCGAATGCGCGAGAGCCGGACCCGCGATAAACAGCAGCATGGCAACGATGAGGGTTCTGATCATGATCGATCTCCTTTTTTGGCGTGACGTTGAATCTAGTAAGCCTCTTGTGCGACCGGAATCTTGCCGATTTCATCTCGCTCTTCGATGAGCCGCATCAGCGGTTTCTCGCCGTAGCGCAGGAAGAGGATCGGCGTAAGCAGGGTGTCGAGAAGTGTCGAACTGATGAGGCCTCCAAAGATGGTGATTGCGACGGGGTGCAAAATCTCCTTGCCGGGCGCATCGGCGCCGATCATGAGAGGAATGAGGGCGAGCCCCGCCGAGAACGCCGTCATCAATACTGGTACGAGTCGTTCGAGACTGCCCCGCACAATCATGTCGCGGCCGAAAGTCTCGCCCTCGAGCATCACGAGGTTGATGTAGTGGCTGATCTTGAGGATGCCGTTGCGCGCCGAGATGCCAGCCAGCGTGATGAAGCCGATCATCGTTGCGACCGAGAGCGACAGGTCCGCAACCCAAAGCGCGATCACACTGCCGATCAGGGCGAGCGGAATATTTCCCATTATAATAAGTGAGAGCGCGGTTGACCGGTACCGGCTGTACAGTACTACGAAGATGCCCGACAGCGAGATGAGCGACAGCAGGGCGATCGTCCGCGTTGCGTCCTCTTGCGCCTGGAAGGTGCCTTCGAGAGAGGTGAAATAACCCTCGGGAGGTTGGAGATCCTTCAGCATGGCGCGCAGATCGCCTACGATGCGGGCCATATCAGAGCCATCGGAGTTGGCAAGCACATAGGTGCGCCGCTTGGTATTCTCGCGGGAGATCTGGTTGGGCCCGTCCGTTTCGACGACTTCAGCGAATGTCGACAGCGGCAGCGGACCAGCCGGCGTGTCGATTGTGAGTTTCTTGAGCCCCGCTGTTGTCCGGTCTCGATCCAGAACGCGCAGGACGACGTCGTAGCGGCGGTTGCCCTCGACGATCTGCGAGACGACGCTGCCGTTGATGAGTGTGGCAAGTGCCTCCGTAACGGCGGCTGGCGTGATACCGTGGGAATAGGCTTCTTCGTAGTTGACCGACACCTGCACTTGCGGAATGCGCACCTGGCGCTCCACCGAAATGTCGACGAGGCCAGGTATTTCCTCCATTCGCGCTTTCAGCTGTTCTGCGATCCCGCGGAGCGTGTCGAGATCCTCGCCGAAAACCTTCAAGGCGATCTGCGCCCGGATGCCCGACAGCATATGGTCGAGCCGGTGCGAGATCGGCTGGCCCACGTTGACGCTCGCCGGCAGCACCGCGAGGCGCTCGCGAATGTCGTTGATGATTTCCTCGCGCCCGCGTTCGGACGACTTCAGGTCGACGTCGATTTCGGCTGAATGCACGCCTTCGGCGTGTTCATCGAGCTCCGCCCGACCCGTGCGCCGTCCAACGGTCTCGACCTCCGGGACCTGAAGTATGATTTGCTCCGCAATCAGGCCGACGCGGTGCGACTCGGCCAGCGATATGCCAGGCAGGAACAGCATCGAGATCGTAAGCGTGCCCTCGTTGAAGGCAGGCAGGAATGCGCGTGGAAGAGAGGTCGCGGAGGCCGCGGCAAACGTAACGGCTGCAACCGCTGAGGCCATCAGGAACACCTGCTTACGGAACGCCCAACCCAGGAGATAACGGTTGCCCGATTTCAACAGGCGCACGAGAAACCCGTCGCCATGCGCCATCGCGCCGGATTTCGGCAGCAGATAATAGCAGAGCACCGGCGTCACTGTGATTGCGGTAATGAGGCTCGCCAGGATCGAGACGATATAAGCAGCGCCGAGCGGCGCGAAAAGGCGGCCTTCGATACCGGAAAGCGCAAATAGCGGCACGAACACGAGGACGATGATCGCAGTCGCATAGATGATGCCGGAGCGGACCTCCTGTGAAGCGCGCGCGATGACCTTCAGGACGGATTCAGGCGCGGCCTTCTGCGCGTTCTCGCGAAGTCTTCGGAACACATTCTCCACATCTACGACGGCATCGTCGACCAATTCGCCGATGGCGATGGCAAGTCCGCCCAGCGTCATGGTGTTGATTGTCATTCCGAAAAACTGAAACACGATCACCGTGATGAGAATCGAGATCGGGATGGCAGTCAGCGAGATGAAGGTGGTGCGCCAGTTGAGCAGGAAAAGGAACAGGACGACAGCAACAACGATCATCGCTTCGACGAGCACGGTCTGCACGTTGTCGACGGACGCCTTGATAAAATCGGCCTGACGGAAAAGGACGTTTATTTCGATATCTTGCGGTAGCACCCGGCGCAGTTCGGCAAGTGCGCTCTCGATGTCTTCGCTCAGGCGCAGACTGTCGGACGACGGTTGCTTTTGTACCGACATGATGACCGCCGATTGTCCCATGTAGCCGGCATCGCCGCGCTTCACCTGCGCCGCATAATCGACTTCCGCCAGCTGTCGCAGGCGGATTGGAACGCTATCGCGATAGGCGACGGGCAGATTGCGCAGGTCTTCGAGTTTGGTGGTCCGGCCGAGATTACGGATCAGGTATTCGCGCGCATGCTGGTCGACGAAGCCACCGGCCGTGTTGGTTCCGAATTTGGCAATCGCGGCTTCGACATTCGCGCGGTCGACGCCCAGAAGACTCATCTGCGCTGTGTCGAGCGAGATACGGTACTGTCGCACTTCGCCGCCAATGGGGATCACCTGTGCAACACCCGGGATGGTCAGGAGGCGCGGCCTCAAAACCCAGTCTGCGAGTTCGCGCGTCTCCATCGCTGATTGCGATTTGCTGGCCACCGCGATCAGCATGATCTCGCCCATGATCGAAGTGACGGGCGCCATTTGTGGAACGACATCGTCGGGCAACTGTTCGCGGACGATGTTCAGCCGCTCGCTTATCTGCTGGCGGTTACGGTAGATGTCCGTGCCCCAATCGAACTCGACGTAGACGATGGACAGCCCTGCTCCGGATATCGAGCGAACTCGCGACACGCCGGCCATGCCGTTCATGGCCGTCTCGATGGGAAACGTGACGAGTGTTTCGACCTCCTCGGGAGCAAGTCCATGTGCCTCTGTCATCAGCGTGACGGTCGGCTTGTTCAGATCCGGGAACACGTCGACAGGCAGCGTGCGCAAGGTCAGCGCGCCGTAGATGACCAGCGCTCCCGCGAGCGCGAGCACAAACAGCCTGTTTTTGAGGCTTCCGATAACAAGGTGATTGAACATCTTCAGCCGCCCCTAGTGTTCCGGTTCTGACATTTGCTTCCCTGTGCGGCCAAGTTCCGAGCAAGTTTCAGAACCATAGGGGACACTAGCAACTCTCTGTTTCTAATGTAGCTTTTGCACCTGACATTTGGTTTCGAATGCAGCCGCAAGCGGGTACCAAACGTCAGGAGCGCTCCGCTAGCGGACCTGGTTGAGCAGCGTCACACCGTCGACGACGATGCGCTGGTCTGTCTTTATGCCGGCTGTGATGACCACCCGGTCGCCATCGAATGGTTCGAACTTGATGACTTGCGGTTCGAAGCGCTCGGGCTGCGTCTTGACCCAGACTATCGGGAGGCCCGCCGGTCCACGCACAACGGCGGAGGCTGGAAGGACAAAGCTTTCCATCTCGTCCTGCGACTGCACGATGACCCGCGCGGTCATGCCGACAGCAAGATCTTCGTCGGCCGTTTCCACCTTGAAGTTCAGGATCGTGGAGTGATGCCGCAACGCCGGTCCGCGGCCAACGTAGAGGAGATCCAGCCGATGATGGTCGTGAACGGTCGCAGCCGCCGAGGCAATGTTTCTGGCAATTTCCGGATGCCGTGCGACCGCCTCGATCCAGAACTCTGATGGGTCGATGATCTCGAAAAGCACGTCGCGGGTCTCGACGACCTGCCCCGCCACAACGTTAGCCGTCGATATTATCCCGCTGATCGGCGCAACCAAGGCTACCCTTGCGGATGTGCTCGGCAGAAGCTGTTCACGCTTCTTGATCAGGGCTTCGAGTTCACCGGCGATTTCATCCTCGCGGACCTTCGGGACTGAGCCGGGCCGCTCGCGATAACGCGATAGGATGGTCCTGTTCTTGACGATCAGCGCTTCTGTCTCCGCGATCTGGCTGACGATGTTCGCGCGGTCGGATTCTTCGATGTAGGTCTCGACGAAACCGAGCTCTTCCCCTTTTTCCACCCTCAAGCCGACATAGGGGACTTTGGACGCCGCACTCTCGGACACCTGGAAACGGCCCGGCCGGTCGGACTGCACGCGGCCCAGGTTCTGCGGGCCGGCGATCACGCGCCCACTCAACTCGGTCGCGCGCGACGCTTGCGTCTTGACAACAACGGTCGTGCGGATCGAGAGAAGATGCTGCGTCGCCTTCGGCACAAACAGTGTCGCATCAGGCATGCGCTGCGGCTGGTCGGTAGCCATGCTTGAGGGGATGGAGGGAGATGCAGGTATCATTTCGGCAGCTTCAGTCTGCACCGGCGAAACGAGCAGCAAGCAAGTAGCCCCCATCGCGAGGATTGTCACTCCGGCCGTACGGCGAAGCGGCGTGACGTCCGCGGTCGTATCGGCTTCCTCGGCACTCGCAACCTCCCGCGAATCTTTTTCAACCTTAGTGGTCTTCTGCGTCGGCTCCCTGTGCCCCGCAATGAAAAGCAGCGTCAAGAGCATTCCTGCGACGAAACCGCCGCCTAGCGTCCACATCAGCTTCTCGTCTTCGAGGAAGACTGCGTACCATTTGGAGCCCTTGAAAGCCGTGTCGGCAACTCGGGTGCGTTCAAGGCTTTCGGGCACATTGAGGTGGCCGGTCAGAAGGTCTTCAGAGCCGTCAGCGAACGTCAACACGAATAGCAGGTCTGCAGCTCCAGGTTCAGTGAGCCACGGGGCCGTAACGAGAAAAACGCCGTCGCCATCGGGCTTCGCCTCGACGCTGCCGCCGTCGACGGACACGGTCATGCTCGCACCCGATACGGGCTTGTTCGTCGCGAACTCGTGCAGGAAGACCGTCAGTTGCTCAGCCCCGGAGACGACACCGACGAGTTCCAGCTGTGGAGTAACGGCAACCACTCTTGGCGCTACCGCCAGATTGAGTGGCGGCGGCTTGTCGTGGTCATGCCCCTCATGGGCCGATACGGGCAGGGTTAAACCAGCTGCCAAAAGTGCGGCCAGCGCCAAACTGATCAGCTTTGTGACTCGGGTCATATCGATCCAGAGAATGGTTTCCCACTTCGTTGGCTTTAGCTTGACCGAGGTGCATTGCAGGAAGATTTCGCGAATGTTTCACTGTGTAACAATCCTTCAGCCACGCTTGAAGAACTCTATCAAGGCTGCCGACGTATCATCGGCGGCTTCCTCAGGCAGGAAATGCCCGCAGGCTAGCCCGGCCCCCTCAACGTTGGTTGCCTTCTCACGCCAGACACCTGCAACGTCATAGAGTTTGTGGACCAGACCTTTGGCGCCCCATAGCGCAAGCAACGGCATCTGCAGCCGCTTTTCGGCGTCCTCCGCATCGTGAGCAAGATCGATGGTGGCAGCCGCACGGTAATCCTCGCAGGTCGCCGCGATGCAGGACGCATCGTTGAAGCATCGAATGTATTCGGCGACCGCAGCATCGGTGAATGCAGCGGTATTACCCTTGCTCCATGCGGCCAGGTTGCTGCGAAGATAGAAGGAAGGATCGCCGCCGATCAGCCTTTCTGGCAATGGAGCGGGCTGGATGAGAAAGAACCAATGATAATATCCGGTCGCGAAATCTTTGTTCGTGCGCTCATACATGGTCGCCGTCGGCGCGATGTCGAGCACGGCCATCCGCTCCACGGCTTCGGGATAATCGAGTCCGAGCCGGTGCGCTACGCGGCCGCCCCGGTCATGACCAGCAATTGAGAACCGGCTGAAACCGTGCCGCGCCATCAACTCGACCTGATCGGCCGCCATCGCCCGCTTGGAGTAGGTTTCATGGGACTCGCAGGACACTGGCTTGTCAGAATCTCCATATCCTCGCAGATCACTGACAACGACTGTGAAGCCGGCCTTCACCATTTGCGGCGCCACCTTGTGCCAGCAATGGTGCGTTTGGGGGTAGCCGTGCAATAGCAGAACCGGAGGACCGCTCCCGGCTATCCTGGTGCGAAGACCCACGCCTTCCGACACTTCAATGCGCTGGTCGCTGAACCCTTCAAACATGCCGCCTCCTCGCTTCTCAACCAACCACGTCTCCACCACTTTGCTTGCGTCCCCGTCGCGTCGATCACCTCAGCCCGAGCCGATCTCTTCGACGACCTCAAGCCAGTCAGGCAAATCGCCCTGAGCCAGAAGGACGGGATGCTTATATTGTGTTTCACCTGTACCTCGCCGGTCGGCGGCTTCACCGGCAAACTTCGCCCAGGTTCCCGGAGCGACAAACCGCATCCGTGGTTTCTGAAGGTACAAGTCGTTACGCTTTTGTTTGTACATGACGTTCATCGCCATCAGTTCTTTGTCAAACCGGTTGAGAAAATCCTGGAGCGTGAGTCTGTCCTCGAAGTCACGGGCATCGACCAGGAGCACATAGTATGGAGTCCCCGTTTGCGGTCGAACTGGCAGGGCCGAAAACGATTCCAATTCAATTCCAGAATGCTCGCACGCGACGTCAACCGCTCTGGCGATCTGATAGCTGCTTAACTTTTCGCCCTCCAAATCTGAATGCTGGCCGCTCTTGTGCAGGAATTCCAGGACCGGGGCTTCGCCCATGAAACCATTGCATCGCACGACATCGCCGAGATCGTGGCGATAAAGCCCGCCGGATGTTGTCACGAAGACATTGTATTCCCGGCCGGTCTGCAATTCATGCCCCTCTAGAACTTTTGGATTTTCACCCCCTGCAAATTCCGCCGGAACGAATTCATAATAGGACCCGTCGACCGCCAGAACCCCGTCGGTGGAATTATCCGACAGCGCGATCGTGTGCCGTCCTTCCGTCGAGACGTACCCAAGGTCGCGCAGCGCTACATCGCCGTAATACTTCCTGAGCCGGCGCGATTGATATCCGACCGTGCCGCCAAGCCAGCACGCCAGCAAAACTAGCGGCCAGTAGTCCTTGGGATAGAGCGCGTCTGTCCGTGAAACGACGCTCTCGAGTTCGCGAGCGCGGCCGGGCCGCTTGATTTTTATGGCTCCATTTATCTTGCGGCGAATATCTTCGGGAATATTGAGGTCATGGCGCAACGTTCCCTCATGCAGGTCACGGATGAGCGCCTCACGGCATTGATCGCCGACTTCGGCAAGTCGAATCAAATTCGCAGGTGTAATCGTCGTGATGAAACCGACGTTTGTCCCGATGGAAAGTCTCAGAATGGTGTAATAGTGGGCTAACGGATCCACGATATTCGCAATGTCGATCGGCCCCACATAGAAGGATCTGACCAGTGGGCTTTGAAATCGGGCCGTTACGGCGCTTATCATTCCAATCGGCATGCCGCTTGGCGTCACGTCGACCGTCTCCGGCCCCGATATTTGCAGCCATCGTTTACCAGCCAGGTTTGGGCGGTCGATGACGGCCTTGACGCCCCACACTTCCCAGCTGCGACGATATTCCTGCAGCCAGCTGTGCGTGATTGGAATTATTTTTGGCCGGCCGGTAGTGCCGGCGGTGCAGGCAAAAGCCTCAACCTTTTCCGATTCCGGAAACAATGCGCTCTTATGCCCGTTGCACACCTTGTCGATGTAGGGGGCGACGTCAGCATAGGTCGAAAGTGGCACCTCTCGCCGGAAGTCCTCGAGCGTCCTGATTCCAGAGAAATTGTGATCCCTGCCGAAACCTGTGTCACGGCAGCGCTCGATCTTGCTGAACAGGGCGCGTGTTTGAACCGACCTCGCACGTGCAAGCAGCGACTCGAATTTTCGCAGCTTACGCCGGTAGAAAGGAAGGATCAGCAGCCTCGCGGCAGTGCCGATAATTCGCCCGAAGTCCATTGAGTGCCTATTGGTGATGCGGCCAGCCCGGAGTAAATTTGGTTCCGTTCCACTCAAGCCGGTCTCGCATCCTACCGCGGAATGTCAGCCCGCATCCGCCCCGGCTCATGAGGCGAAGCAGGAGCGGCCACTGCTGTGGCCCATCCTTTGCCCTCAACTTTTTCCCGGCTTCTCGGGTTTGTCGACGACCGGCCCGCCGGCCTTCTTCCACGCCGAGAAACCTCCTTCGACATGACTGATGTTCTCCAGCCCCATGTCGAGCAGCGTCGCCGTCGCCAGCGACGAACGCCAGCCGGACTGGCAGTAGAAGACGAACTTCTTGCCCGAGCTGAAGACCTCCTTGTGATAGGGGCTTTCCGGATCGACCCAGAATTCCAGCATACCGCGCGGCGCATGGAACGCTCCAGGAATCATGCCTTCACGTTCAAGCTCGCGCACATCGCGAATGTCGACGAAGACCGTATCCGCGTCGTCCACGAATGCTTGCGCATCCTGCGGGGTGTGCGCCTCAATGCGCTCCGCCGCCTCGGCCACAAGCTGTTTCACACCCTTTTTCAGTCCCATGATTACTCCCAATGATAGGTCCCACATTCCGCAAAGCCACGATCTCCTCACCCACGATGGAGATCGGACCCGACGCCGTCCACCACAAAAAAACAGGGGCGGCCACCGCAATGACCGCCCCACTCGTTTTAGCACGTCACAACAGGAGGGCCGGACTCACAGCCGGCCCATACGCACGTCCTCTTCGGGGTTGGCCGAGATCTTGTGAATCGAAAGGTCCGCGCCTCGGTGCTGGTCTTCGTCGCTCATTCGGAAGCCAATGGCGGCATCGACGAGCGAATAAATCACAAGGCCCGCCACCAAGCCGTAGGTCGAGCCCAGAAGGGATCCGGCAATCTGGCTGCCAAGCGTTACGCCGCCAAGACCGCCGAGCGCTTCGAGACCGAAGATACCGCAGGCAATCCCGCCCCACAGGCCGCAAAGTCCATGCAGCGGCCACACGCCGAGCACATCGTCGATTTTCCACTTATTTTGCGCGATCTGGAACATCTGCACGAACAACCCACCGGCAACGAGCCCCACGATCAGCGAACCGACCGGATGCATGACATCTGAACCCGCGCACACCGCGACGAGACCGGCCAACGCGCCATTATGCACGAAGCCGGGGTCGTTACGTCCAATGACAAGCGCGGAAAGAATGCCGCCAGCCATCGCCATCAGCGAGTTCATTGCCACGAGACCCGACACGCCCGACAGGGTCTGCGCGCTCATCACGTTGAAGCCGAACCACCCCACGCACAGCATCCACGAGCCCATCGCTAGCCAGGGAATCGACGATGGCGGAATTCCCTGGCTGCCACCCTTCGCATACCGCCCGACCCGGGGACCGAGCTTAAGGACGGCGCCCAGCGCCACCCATCCACCGAATGCATGCACCACGATGGAGCCTGCAAAATCGTGGAAGTCCGCGCCGAACATGCCTTTGAATACATCCGCCTGCAGTCCGAAGTTGCCGTTCCACACCGCCCCTTCGATGATGGGGTAACCAACGCCGACGATCATCGCTGTCGCGAGGCACTGCGGCCAGAACTTCGCGCGTTCCGCAATGCCGCCAGACACGATGGCCGGGATCGCCGCCGCGAATGTGCATAAAAAGAAGAATTTGACGAGCGAGATGCCCTGTGGCCCGAAACCTTCGACACCTGCGGCGCCTGTCAGCGCCGATGCGCTGACGAGGAACGTCACCCCGTAAGCCACCCAGTAGCCGATGAAGAAATAGGTCACGGTCGAAATCGCGAAGTCGACCAGGATCTTGACGAGCGCGTTGACCTGGTTCTTGTGGCGGACCGTGCCGACCTCGAGGAACGCGAACCCGCCATGCATGGCGAAGACCAGGATCGCACCGATCAGAAGGAAAAAAACGTCCGCGCCGTGCTGCAGCTCAACCATGCAGTTCCCCCGAACTCATCAATCGTTAAGACCGGTTGCCGCACAAGGCATCAGCATGCTTGGCAATTCGGCAAACGACCAATTTTTGCGCCTGTTTTCAAGGCGCGGGTGAGCCAGGTTCCAGCGTTTTGCGAGTGCCAGAGACTAGAAAGCAACCAAGAGCGGGAAATGGTTATTTTTTAGGCGCGATCAGCGCCAAAATGCCCGGATTATTGGCAATCCGGGCATTCGTTTTGTCAGTTTATCCACATCAAAAACCGGTCGCGGCTCAGCGCACCCGCCGCGGGTTCTTGTAGAGATCCGCTTCCTGGTGCTCGAGTGACGGCTGCAACCGACCGGCAATCACGTCTTTCCACAGCCGCCACAAATGCCAGCGCGCGCCACGGTTGAAAATGATCATGGCCGCGAACAGCTTCAGCACGGTCAGGAGCTTCTTGTCCGCATATTCGGTCTTGAGCCCGCACTTCCACTTGCCCGCGATCGACGTGATCTGACCGTCGACGTATCCGATTTTGTTGTTGTTCTGGTCATAGAGCGTGTAGTCGCCGCCGACGTTGATGAACGCCCGTTGCAACCGGAAGTACTCCGGCTTTCCATCCCGCATCAGGAAGAACGAGAAGTGCTCGGGAAACAGCGGCAATTTGAACGCCGAGCGCTCCAGATAGATGATGAAGTCATCATCGTCGGTGTTGATGGAATAGGCCGTGACGGGCAGCCCCCGCGCGCCCATCGTCAATTGCAGGCTGCGCCCGATCATCAGATCCATGGTGGCCTTCCAGCCCATGCTCTTCGTGAACAGCTTGAAGATCAGGCGGCGGTCCATACCCTTGTTTTCTTTCCACGGCGTCTTGCGGTAACCCATGAGTCCGGTCCGCACGCCGTTCTCGATCACGTCGGCATAGATATCCATGTCCTGCGTGAACTGCCTTGAGCGAGCGCGGTTGCGGTGGCGCTTGTAGATGCCGAACTCAGTCGGGTTGAGATCGGTCAGCCAGACGTCGATGACAAACTTATGCCATTCCTTGTCGGATGTGGACGCTCGCGCCGTGCGTTTTGAGATTTTTGTTTCGCCGCCATCGGCCGCTTCATCGGCCCGCGTCCGCTGCAGGACCTCTGCCCGCGCCTCGCGTGCCGCATCGTCGGCGGCGGCATTCGCTTCCGCCAGAATCACGCTAGTAGCCATTTTGGCCTGCCTCGTCGTCTATGACGCCCGCACTAACGCGAATCACTTTCCCGAGACGTTAACATTCTATAAACAGCTGACGAACAGGCCGGCGCCCCTATCACCGCCGAAACCCTGCGAATAACACGTATCATTCCGTTCAGCTTCCGCCCCGCCCGCCGAAAATCGCCGAGCCGACGCGAATGTGCGTCGCACCCAGTTCGACGGCAGTCGTGAAATCGCCCGACATCCCCATGCTGAGGCCCGATAACCCCAATTCACCGGCCAACTTGGCAAGAAAAGCGAAATGGATCGCCGGCTCTTCATCGACTGGCGGAATGCACATCAGCCCGGCGACCTCCAATCCAAGTTCGTCCCGGCACACCGAAAGCAGCGCCCCGGCCTCTGCCGGCGCCACCCCCGCCTTCTGCTGCTCCTCGCCGGTATTGACCTGGACGAAGAGAGGAATTCGCTTGCCCTGCTTGGCCATCTCGACGGCCAGCGCCCGCGCAATCTTCGGCCGGTCGACCGTGTGGATAACGTCGAACAGCGCCACCGCCTCCTTGGCCTTGTTCGATTGCAGCGGGCCGATGAGATGCAGGGTCAGGTCGGGAAAATCCTCCCGCAGCCCCGGCCATTTGCCCTGTGCTTCCTGCACGCGGTTCTCGCCGAAATGCCGCTGCCCGGCGTCGAGAACTGGACGGATCTCCTCGGCGCCGAAAGTCTTCGACACCGCGATCAGCGTTACTTCCTCAGGGTCGCGTCCGACACCCCTGGCAGCCCCTGCAATTTCTTCACTCAAATCGGCCAGCCGGCTAGCAACGTCTTCAGACAATTCGCACTCTCCCAACTTGCAAAAAAGAACAAAGCGTGTACATATCACCCCCTCAATCCACGAGTTCCGCCACCGGGACTCGCTGCCCTATATCTTACAGCGTGCAGGACAGGTATCATGAGTGACATAACCGACTTCCGCTCAGCGAACTTGAGAAACGCATGACCAACGCCGAGGATCTTATTGCGGACTTGCCCCACACGATGAACCTGCGGCTTGAGACGATCGTCGGCGCCCAGCAGGAAGTGGCAGCCCGCCTCGGGCTGATGGACAAGCAGCTCTCCATTTTGGTTCGTGACGTGCGCGATATGCGCGGCGGTGTCACCCGCCAGTTCGCCGAGCAAGACAGGCGTCTGAACCAACTAGAACACCGCCTCAACGGTGTCGAACAGCGCCTCGACGCTGTCGAACAGCATCTCGTAAGCATCGACGGAAAGCTCCAGCAACTGCTCGATCGCGGCTGATTGGGCAAACATTTGCTGCTGGTCCATACCACGCGCTTGACCCCCGCGAGCCTTTGCGGTCATCTCCCGCGCGAAGAACAGCTGAAACGGGATTGGCCAAAGCCGGAAAACCGAGCTTTCGGCAACTCCAACACCAGTTTGCATCTGACGCAAGCTTGCACCGCGCCACGCGGATGAAGTGTTGGTAGACAAACTCCGACACGGGCCTGCCGGATGTCGGACCAGAAAGAAGACAGACCCCATGGCAGTCGAACGCTACAACGCCCCCGAGCGCGAATCTCACTGGCAGCGCGTGTGGGAAGAGGCCGACCTTTTCACCGCCAACACCGATTCGCAGCGCCCCAAGTGCTACATCCTGGAAATGTTTCCGTATCCGTCAGGCCGTATTCACGTCGGACACTCGCGCAACTACACGATGGGCGACGTGCTGGCCCGCTATAAACGCGCCAAGGGTTTCAACGTCCTCCACCCGATGGGCTGGGACGCATTCGGCATGCCGGCGGAAAACGCTGCGATGGAGCGCAAGGTCCATCCCGGCGATTGGACTCGCCAGAACATCGCCGCCATGCGCGCACAGCTCAAATCCATGGGTTTCGCAATCGACTGGAGCCGCGAATTCGCAACCTGCGATGTCGACTACTACAAGCACCAGCAGCGGCTGTTCATCGACTTGCTCGCCCATGATCTGGTCTACCGCAAATCCTCTAAGGTCAACTGGGACCCCGTCGACAACACTGTGCTCGCCAACGAACAGGTCATCGACGGCCGCGGCTGGCGTTCGGGCGCGCTTGTCGAACAGCGCGAACTGACCCAATGGTTCTTCCGCATTACCAAGTACGGCGACGAACTGCTCGAAGCGCTCGGCACCCTCGACCAGTGGCCTGACAAGGTGCGCCACATGCAGGCCAACTGGATCGGCCGCTCGGAAGGCACGCTCATCCGCTGGGCGCTCGACAAGGACACCGCCCCAAAAGGCATAAAAGAAGTCGAGGTCTTCACGACCCGCCCCGACACGCTGTTCGGCGCCTCGTTCCTCGCCATCGCCCCCGATCATCCGATTGCCAAGGCCGCCGCCAAGGACAACCCGAAGATTGCGGCGTTTTCCGAAGAGTGCCGCCGCCTTGGCACCTCCGTTGCCGACCTCGAAAGCGCCGAGAAGAAGGGCGTCGACACCGGCATCCGCGTAAAGCATCCCTTCGATCCCGACTGGCTGCTGCCGGTCTGGGTGGCAAATTTCGTCCTCATGGACTACGGCACTGGCGCCATTTTCGGCTGCCCCTCTGGCGACCAGCGCGACCTCGATTTTGCTCGCGCCTACGATTTGCCGGTGATCCCGGTCGTACTGCCGGCCGGCACCGAGGCGAAGAGCTTCGAAATCGGCGAGGAGGCCGTCGACGGAGGCGGAACCATGATAAATTCCCGCTTCCTCGACGGCCTCGACCCCGCAGCCGCGTTCGAAGAAGCCGTCTCCCGCCTCGAAAAGCAAAAGCTGGCAGGCAGGCCGGTCGCCACCCGCAAGGTCAACTTCCGCCTGCGTGACTGGGGTATCTCGCGCCAGCGTTATTGGGGCTGCCCGATCCCTGTTATCCACTGCAAGGATTGTGGCGTTGTTCCCGTCCCCGCCAACGACCTCCCCGTCAAACTCCCCGACGACGCCAGCTTCGACGTTCCCGGCAATCCGCTTGAGCGCCACCCGACCTGGAAGAACGTCGACTGCCCGACCTGCGGCAAGCCCGCCCGGCGCGAAACCGATACGATGGACACCTTTGTCGATTCCTCCTGGTACTTCGTCCGCTTCACCGCTCCGCACGCAGCAACGCCCGTCAATCCCAAGGCAGCCGCCTACTGGCTCCCCGTCGACCAGTACATTGGCGGCGTCGAGCACGCCATTTTGCACCTGCTTTATTCGCGCTTTTTCTTCCGCGCTATTTCCGACGCCGGACACGCCCCGGCGGGCGGCGCAAACCTGCGCGAACCCTTCGCGGCGCTGTTCACGCAAGGCATGGTCACCCACGAGACCTACAAGGCCGCAAATGGCGCGTGGCTTTCGCCGGAAGCAGTAACGCTCGAAGGCGACGGCAATAATCGCACGGCCAAAGCAACCCGGACCGGCGAACCCGTAACGATCGGTGCCATCGAGAAGATGTCGAAGTCGAAAAAAAACGTCATCGACCTGGACGCCTTCATCGGCAGCTACGGCGCCGATACCGCGCGCTGGTTCGTCCTTTCCGACAGTCCGCCCGAACGCGACGTGATCTATACCGACGTCGGCGTCGAGGGTGCCCGCCGCTTCGTCCAGCGCATCTGGCGCCTCGTCAACGAAATCGTCGAAAGGGCTTCGCCTGTTGGCGCTGAAAAGCCGGAGAATTTCGACCCCGAGGCGATGGAGTTGCGACGAGCCGTCCATAAGACGCTGCACAACGTCGGCCGTAACATTGAGGGCCTGCGCTTCAACGTCGCCGTCGCCTCGCTCTATGAGCTGGCGAATGTTCTCGGTTCGTCCCTTCAGAAAAGCGGCGACGACCACGCCTGGGCTCTGCGCGAGGCAGCCGAAATGACTGTACAAATGATCGCCCCAATGATGCCGCACCTTGCCGAGGAGTGCTGGTCGCGGCTTGGTTACAACACTCTTCTCACCAATCAGCCCTGGCCTGAGGCCGATCCGGCCTTGCTCGTTGACGATGAGATCACCATTGCCGTACAGGTGAATGGCAAACGGCGCGACGAACTGAAGATCGCCCGCGACGCCTCCAGAGAAGACATGGAGGCCGCCGCATTGGCGCTTGAAACAATTGTTCGCGCGTTGGAAGGCCGGTCGCCAAGAAAGGTGATCGTCGTTCCACAAAGGATTGTAAATGTCGTCGTTTAGGCCGCATCAGGGGTTCGGCACCAATGGGCGTTCGGCGCAACACAGGGGCGCAACCGGCTCCCGCGCGCCTGCTCGTCTTATTCGTTGGGCTGCTGTTTTCGCGGCGGTGACGATCGGACCGTTCCTAGCAGCGTGCGGCGATAGCGGCTTCCGCCCGGTCCACGCCGACCTTGGCGGCATTACGCCAACCTCCCAGAAGCTTGCAAGCCTCTCGATCGCGCCGATCCCCGGCCGTGTCGGACAGCAGTTGCGCAATGAGCTGATCTTCCAGGCCAATGGCGGGGCCGATCCGCTGACGCCGGAATACCGCCTCGACATCGCCATTCGCGAGGGAGTAACCTCGACGCTCGTCCGCCAGACCGGCGATGCCCGTGGACAAGTCTACAACCTCGACGCCAAGTTCAAGGTTACGCGGCTCTCCGACAAGAAAGTCATACTCTCCGGCACAAGTTATGGCCGTGCCGGCTTCGAGCGCTTCGACTCGATTTATTCCAACGTCCGCGCCCGCCGCGATGCCGAGGACCGCGCAGCGAAAACCATTGCGGTCGACATGAAGGCCCGGCTTGCCGCATTCCTGGCCGCGTCCGCCTGATTTGCACTCAGCGCCGGCCCAACCTGCGACAGTGTTGAACTGATGGTCGCAATCAAAAGCCATGAGGCTGCCCGCTTCCTGAAAGCGCCTGACCGCTCCATTTCTGCGGTGCTCACTTATGGCACCGACGCCGGCCTCGTCACTGAACGCGCCCGGGCGGCGGCAAAAGCCTGGGCCGGCCTCGAAGACCCACCTTCCGAGATCACCCGCCTCGACGATGCTGATCTCGAAACGGATCCCGACCGCCTCTCGGTGGAACTCATGACGGTGCCGATGTTCGGCGGCCGCAAGATCGTCCTCTCGAGCACTGGCCGCCGCATCAACGCCGTGCTGCTCAAGGAGCTCATCGAACCTGGACCGCTACCCGGCGTGCTGATCGTCGAAGCCGGCAATCTGAAGCCCACCGACAAGATCCGCAGCCTGTTCGAGAAGGCCAAGCACGCCGCTGCCATTGCATGTTTTCCCGACGAGGGCCGCGACCTTGCCGTCCTTGTCGACGAAGAGGTCAAGGCCGCGAAAATGACGATCGCGCCCGAAGCCCGCGAAGTGCTGCTCGCCCAGCTCGGTGCCGATCGCGTCCTGTCGCGCGGCGAGATCGCCAAGTTGGTGCTCTACTGCTCGGGCCGCAAGCGCATCGAACTTGACGACGTGGAAGCCATAGTCAGCGACGCTTCTGAACTCGGCGTCGATCGCATCGTCGATGCGGCCGCCGGCGGCGAACCCGGCGTCGCCGTCAGGGAACTGTCCCGCGCGCTCAATTCCGGCGAAAGCCCTCAGACCGTCATCATCGCCCTGCAGCGCCATTTCATGCGCCTGCACCGCATCCAGGCGGATGTGACGAGTGGGCGCTCCATTGCCGACGCCATGAAGGCGCTGCGACCACCATTGCATTTCAAGCAGAAGAACGCCGTCACCGCGCAGGTCAGGAAATGGCCTATGGCGCATCTAGACCGCGCCCTGGCAGAGATTGCAAAGGCTGCAAGAAACGCCCGTCAGACAGGCTGCCGCGATGACCTCATTACCGAATCCCTCATCCTGGGGTTAGCCCAGCTCGCCCGCATCGCACGTTAGACCGATAGAGCGCCGAAGCCGTCCCGGTCGCAGCCATCAGCCGCCCGCGCTTGCCCTGACAGCCGCTATCCCTATAGTGCCGGCCAAACGCAACGCCGCCGTACCTCGCGAAACGTTGCCCAACATCGGCTTGCCGAATGTTGGAAATCAACAACCAACACCGGCTTGCATGCTGAGGCGAGCTTGCGCAGCGTCAAGCCGACGAAGTGTTGACTAAACTGCTCAACACCGGCTTGGCGAGTGTTGACCAAAAAAACAAGGAACCAGCATGAGCGAAACCCGCTACGACGTCATCGGAATCGGCAATGCCATCGTCGACATCATCGGCCGCTGCGACGACGACTTTCTGACTAAGCACGACGCCCCGAAAGGCCATATGCGCCTCGTCGATGCACCGACCATCGCAGCGCTCTACGGCGATATGGGTCCCGCCGTCGAAATCTCTGGCGGCTCGGCGGCGAACACGCTTGTCGGCGTGTCGTCTTTTGGCGGCAACGGCGCATTCATCGGCAAGGTCGCCGACGACGAATTCGGCAAGATCTTCGCCCATGACATCCGCGCCGCCGGCGTCACGTTCAACTCCAAGGCGGTCAACGGCAAGGACCCGACTTCCCGCTCGCTCATTCTCGTCACGCCCGACGGCGAGCGCACGATGAACACGTTCCTAGGTATCTCAACCGACATCGACGACGGCGAAGTCGACCCAGACGCCATCGCAGCCGCCAAGATCGTCTACCTCGAAGGCTACCTGTTCGACCGCCCCGACGCGAAGGCAGCCTTCCGCCAGGCTGTCAAAATTGCCAAGAGCGCCGGCCGCAGGGTCGCCCTCACCCTCTCCGATGGTTTCTGCGTCGACCGCCACCGCGGCGAATTCATCGAACTGATCCGGGATGGAATCGACATCCTCCTTGCCAACGAGGACGAAATCATCTCGCTCTATGAGACCGCCGACTTCGAGGAAGCCGCCCGCCGCACCATGGCCGATACCGAGCTTGCCGCACTGACCCGCAGCGCTTTAGGCTCGACGATCATTTCTCAGGGCGAGCGCATCGAGATCCCGGTCGACCCCGTGTCCAAGGTCGAGGACAGCACCGGCGCTGGCGACCTCTATGCAGCCGGCTTCCTCTATGGCATCGCAACCGGTAAGGATCTGGCCACTGCCGGCCGCCTCGGCAGCATCGCCGCCGCCGAAGTCATCAGCCACGTCGGCGCACGCCCGGAATTGAATCTGGCTGAACTGGCCCGCCAGAAAGGCGTGCTCTAATAATCTGGAACGTCGCGCCATGAACAAGCTCGCTCCTGCCCACCCGCGTGACAGGCTCATCGTCGCTCTCGACTTGCCGACGGTGGGCGAAGCGCGCGACCTCGTGCAGGCCATCGGCGATGAAGTATCGTTCTACAAGATCGGCCTCGAACTGATCCTGTCGAATGGGCCGGAAGGCAACGGCCTCGGCCTCGTCGGCGAACTCGTCGACCAGGGTAAGCGCGTCTTCCTCGACGCCAAGCTGCTCGATATCGGTAATACGGTCGAGCGATCGGTCGCCCGCGTCGCCGAACTTGGCGCCGCCTTTCTCACCATCCACGGCCACGACCGCAAAACGATGAAGGCGGCAATTGCCGGACGCGGTAGCAGCGATCTCAAGATCCTTGCCGTGACCGTCTTGACGAGCCTGACCGCCGAGGATTTGGCCGAGCAGGGAATACCTGAAGGTCTTGCCTCTTCACCCGCCGATCTGGTGCTGCACCGGGCAAGGCTGGCTCATGAAACCGGTATCGACGGCGTCATCGCATCGGGCCAGGAAGCCGCCAACATCCGCTCCGCAACCGGCGGCAAAATCCTCATCGTCACTCCGGGCATCCGCCTGCCCGGCAGCGACGCGGGAGACCAGCAGCGGATCATGACACCCGATCATGCCATCGCAGCCGGCGCCGACTACATCGTCGTCGGTCGGCCGATAAACGCTTCAAGTGACCCAAAGGCCGCCGCCGCGACCTTCGTCCGTCACATTGCCGATGCTGCGTGAACGATACAAAGACTGTTAGAAAAGACCTCGAGAGAAGGACAGCCAAAAATGCCCAAAGGTTACCTCATCGCCCAAACCATCGTGACCGACCCGGAAGCCTGGGGCAGATATGTCGAGAAGACAAAGCCTGCGCTGGCGAAATTCGGCGGTGCCCCGATCGCACGCGGTGGTCGCTGCGAGATCGCGGAAGGGAATGGTTTCTCACGCAACGTCATCATAGAATTTCCCAGCTACGAAGCCGCGCTCGGTTATGCCAACTCGCCGGAGTACACTGATGCAAAAGCCCTTCGCCAAGGCGCTGGCACAATGAACATGACCATTGTCGAGGGCATCTGACCAACCACCCATCAAGCGAGGGCCTGCCGTGCCCCACAACCCCGCTTCAGTTGAGCGCGCACCTGTCCCGTGGCAGACCGGCGTTATCACGCTGTTTCCGGAAATGTTTCCTGGTCCGCTCGCAGTATCCCTCGTCGGCCAGGCCCTCGAAGCCGGTCTCTGGTCGCTGCAAGCGATCGGGCTCCGCGAATTCGGCGCGGGCCGTCATCGTCAGGTCGACGACACACCGGCCGGCGGCGGTGCTGGCATGGTCCTGCGCGCCGACGTCGTTGCTGCGGCTGTCGACAAGACACGCGCCGCAAGCCAGGAAGCAGCCCGGCTTCCGGCGATCTACCTTTCCCCGCGCGGTGAACCCTTAACCCAGCGGCTCGTCAAGGATCTCGCCTCCGGCCCCGGCGTCCTGCTGCTGGCCGGCCGTTTCGAGGGTGTCGACGAACGCGTGCTCGAAGCCCGCAACTTCCGCGAGGTCTCGATCGGCGATTACGTCCTCTCGGGAGGCGAACTCGCCGCCATGGTGCTGATTGATGCCTGCGTGCGGCTCATCCCCGGCGTCATCGGCGCAGCCGACAGCCTCACCCACGAAAGCTTCGAGAACGGCCTTCTCGAATACCCCCAGTACACCCGCCCGCGCGAATGGGAGGGCCGGGTAATCCCAGACGTGCTGCTGTCTGGAGATCACGGCCGCATCGCCAAATGGCGCCAAAGCGAAGCCGAAATGCTGACCCGCGTCCGCCGGCCCGACCTATCGACGCAAAAGCCGCCTAAAAAGTAGCTTCTCGAGATGTTCTACAACTGTTCCTGGCAGAGTTCGAACCCGGAGGCCTCGGAGAATTATACGGCGCCGGATGCCGCGAAGCGCTGGGCATCTGAAGGCCAAACAAAAAACAGCATCGACAGCTTGTTCGATTTGCGGTAGATGACCCCACTAATTCCCCAGATATGGGTTGCCCCTTGCGGGCTGCACGAGCGGTGCCCGTCCTTAAAGAAGGATAGTAGGCGGCGCTCCTCTGCTGTTTGAAAGCATCGAGGAACAAGAACAATGAACATCATCCAACAGCTCGAACAAGAGCAGATGCGCGCCATTTCCGCCAAGCGCGGCGTGCCAGAATTCGGCCCCGGCGACACCGTGAAGGTCATGGTCAAGGTCGTTGAGGGCAAGACCGAGCGTCTTCAGGCCTACGAAGGCGTCGTCATCTCGCGTGCCGGCAGCGGCCTCAACGAGAACTTCACCGTCCGCAAGATCTCCTATGGCGAAGGCGTCGAGCGCGTATTCCCGATCTATTCGCCGCTGATCGCAGAAATCGAAGTCGTCCGTCGCGGCCGTGTCCGCCGCGCCAAGCTCTACTACCTGCGTGGTCGCCGTGGCCGTTCCGCGCGTATCGCCGAGCGTACGGATGCCCGCGCCCGCCGCCTCAACGCAGCTTGGAAAGGCTTCAAGAAGCAGAGGGGCCAGCCCGACGATCTCAGCCAGATCAAGGGCATCGATGAGCAGTTGCTCTCCCGCTTGAAACAGCTCAACTGCGTTAAGCTGGAGCAGATCGCCAACTTCTCCGACGACGACATCGCCAACCTGGACGATTTTCTCAACCTCGACGGACAGATTGAAAAGCAGGACTGGGTCGGACAGGCACAGAACCTCATCGCCGAATCAGCTGCTGCCGAAGCCGCAGCAACCGCCGAAGCTGAAGAAGCCGCAAAGGCTGCTGCAGAAGCGAAAGCTTCCGAATAAATCAGCCGGACGGCCCGCCGCAATCCGAAACAGCCCGCAACGAGTGTCGCGGGCTGTTTTCGTTTCGCCGCCGTTTGGCGGTTACTTTCGCACCCACAACGCATCGCTGTCAGCCGATGTGCAGACGCGTGCGTGGCTCGATCATCGCCACTAGACGCCGCAAGTCGGAAAGCCGCAGCGCGATGCAACCCTCCGTCGGCTTCAAGCCGCCGCCGCTCTCGCTTGCCACGTGAACGAAAATGGCGCTGCCCGCACCCTGCACGCGCGGCCGGTCATTGTGGCCGACAACTATGACGAGGTCGTAGAGCTGGTCACTCCTCCACATCCGCTCCGCGCTCGCGCGATAAGGATGGCGCACGGACCGGTTGTAGTTACTGTCGAACGGCGCATCGCACCAGCCATCATCGGGACGCAGCGCCCTGACCGGCAACATCGTCGCCGGCCGGTTACCACGCCGGTCGGCACGATATAACGCCTGCCGCAGCGGCCACACCCCGCGCGGCGAGGCCCCGTCTCCTTCGCGCTTGAATGTCGCGATGCCTGACCGCCCCAGCGCGCACCGCAGCTTCAGATGGCCCGCCTTGACGATTCCCAGGGTGTGCCGGCCCGGAAGCCTGTTGACGTAGATGTGTCTCATCGTGTGCCCAGCCCCGATTGCGGCCCGCCCGAACCTGAGCCAAACACCACCCTGCCTGATAGCTTGACACGATATCGTTTTAACCCGCTGCTGTGGGTTAACAAATCCCATGCCCTATGGTGTTGCAACGAACCCGTGCTAGATAACAAGCTGCGACGACGAAGCACTGTCTGGAGCGACGACGAAATGAGCAATGTCCGCAAAATCCTGATCGTGGATGACGATGATGACCTCCGCGATTCCCTGAGGGACCAACTGGCATTGCACGACGAGTTCGAAGTCACGGTAGCCGACGCCGCCGGGCGTGGCATCGAGACCGCCAAGGCCGAACACCACGATCTTGTCCTCTTCGATGTCGGCCTGCCCGACATGGATGGCCGCGAGGCGGTGAAAATCCTGCGCAAGTCAGGTTTCAAAAGCCCGATCATCATGCTCACCGGCAACGAATCGGATGCCGACCAGATCCTCGGTCTCGACGCAGGCGCCAACGACTACGTCACCAAGCCATTCAAGTTCGCCGTGCTGCTGGCACGCATCCGCGCGCAATTGCGCCAGCACGAACAATCTGAAGACGCCGTCTTCACGATCGGGCCCTACACGTTCAAGCCGGCGTCCAAACTTCTCGTCGACGAGAATGGCGGCAAAATCCGCCTGACGGAAAAGGAAACCTCGATCCTCAAGTTTCTCTATCGTTCAGGCGAAAAAGTCATCACCCGCGACGTGCTGCTGCACGAAGTCTGGGGTTACAACGCCGGCGTCACCACCCACACCCTGGAAACGCACATTTACAGGTTGCGCCAGAAGATCGAGAAAGATCCCTCCAACGCCGAGCTTCTTGTCACCGAAACCGGCGGCTACAAGCTCATCCCTTGATGCACCCGTCTATGATGATGACGGCTACGGTTCGTCGCCGCCCTTGGCCGCGATAGCATCGTCAAGGCGGCGCAGCCGCTGCGCCATCACCTGCAGGACGTAGAGAGCGAATTTCGGATCGACCATGATCTGGGCGAGAAATTCCGCCCGGCTCAAGATCGCAACCTCCGCATTGGAAGCAACCAGTGCCGCCGCGCTGCGCGGGTTCTCGTCGATCAACGACATCTCGCCGAAGATGCCGCCCGGCCCCACCGTCTCAAGTACGCGCCCAAACATCAGGATGTCGACCAGCCCCGAGCGCACGACGTACATCGCATCGCCCGCTTCATCGGCAAGGAAGACCTTTTCCCCAGCCTGAAAACTCGCGAACGGCACGCCGTCACGGTGCAGCTTGTCGAAATCAATCGGTCCTCGCGACATCTCAAGGCACTCCATTCAGAGTGGCGGCGGCCGCAACGCCGTCTCAATCGCTCGGCCGCCAGCTCCGGATATCGACGAAATGGCCTTCGAGCGCAGCCGCTGCCGCCATTTTCGGCGACACCAGATGCGTACGCCCCTTGAAGCCCTGGCGGCCTTCGAAGTTGCGGTTCGACGTGGAGGCGCAACGCTGGCCCGGCTTCAACTGGTCGGGGTTCATGCCAAGGCACATGGAACAGCCGGGCTCGCGCCACTGGAAGCCGGCTTCGATGAAGATTTTGTCGAGCCCTTCGGCTTCGGCCTGCGCTTTGACGAGGCCCGAGCCCGGCACGATCATCGCGTAGTCGAGCGTATCGGAAACCTTGTGGTCTTCGACGATGGCGGCGACTTCGCGCAGGTCCTCGATCCGCCCGTTGGTGCATGAACCGATCCACACGACGTCGAGCGGGATCTCGGTGATTTTCGTTCCCGGTTTCAGACCCATGTAATCCAGTGCCCGCACCATGGATGCGCGCTTGTTCTCGTCTTCCACCGCAGCCGGATCCGGCACCACGCCGCCGATCGAAACGACGTCTTCAGGCGAAGTTCCCCACGTCAGCGTCGGCGGCAGGGACGCCGCATCAAGGTGAATTTCCTTGTCGAAGTGCGCATCTTCATCGCTGTGCAGGCTCTCCCAGTACTTCATCGCCATGTCCCAGGCAGCACCCTTGGGAGCCTTCGGCCGGCCTTTGAGGAACGCGAACGTCTTCTCGTCGGGCGCGATCATGCCGGCCCGCGCGCCGGCTTCAATGGTCATGTTGCAGACTGTCATCCGGCCCTCCATCGAGAGGTCCCGGATCGCTTCACCAGCATATTCGATCACATAGCCGGTGCCCCCGGCCGTGCCGATCTCACCGATGATCGCCAGGATGATGTCCTTCGCCGAGACGCCTTCAGGCAACTTGCCGTCGACGACGACGCGCATGTTCTTGGCCTTTTTCTGCACCAGCGTCTGCGTTGCCAGGACGTGCTCGACTTCGGAGGTTCCGATGCCGTGCGCGAGCGCCCCGAATGCGCCGTGCGTCGAGGTATGGCTGTCACCGCAGACGATCGTCGTACCGGGCAGCGTGAAGCCTTGCTCCGGCCCGACGACGTGGACGATGCCCTGCCGCTCGTCGAGTTCGTTGAAGTATTCGATGCCGAATTCGCTCGCGTTCGTCGCCAGCGTCTCGACCTGCAACGCGCTTTCCGGATCTTCGATGCCGTGCGAGCGGTCCGTGGTCGGCACGTTGTGATCGACGACAGCCAGTGTCTTTTGCGGCGCGCGCACTTTGCGCCCGGCCATCCGCAACCCCTCAAAAGCCTGCGGGCTGGTCACCTCGTGCACAAGGTGGCGGTCGATATACAGAACGCAGGTGCCGTCGTCCTGCCGGTCGACCGTGTGGTCATCGAAGATCTTGTCGTAAAGCGTTTTGGCCATGAACGAAGCGGTCCGTTTCTTGCTGGTTCCGGAATTGCTGCTGTCTAGATAGCCCCGTCGCACCAACTTCGCAATCAACTGCGACGGGGGACGTCACTCGTGACTGCCGGCCAATTGCGGCCGGGCAAGGCAAGGTAGGTCAACCCGACGCGCTCAATGCTTGCGCTGGCGCGCCTGGGAAACGAGAAAATCGCGCAGTACGTGAACCTTTTTCGAGGTTTTCAGCTCCTCGGGGTAGACGAACAGGACGTCGAGCGAAGGGCTCTCGGCGTCTTCGAGTACAGGCACGAGGTCGGATTCCCCTTCGGTCATGTATTCGGGCAGCATTCCGACGCCGATTCCCGACTGGATCGCATATTTCAGCGCAATCACGCTGTTGACCCGGAATACCGGATGCCTTGGACTTCCCTCTGCGCGTCCCGCCGTTTCCAGCCAGGTGATCGGCTGCAGGTGAACCGCGGGCCGCCCGCTGTAGGACACGATGCGATGCCGGTCGAGATCGTCGAGCGTCACCGGCGCGCCGAATTTGCGCACATATCCCGTTGATGCATAAACCCTGACGCACACCCGGAAAAGAAGCCGTCGTATCAGGTCGGGCTGATCGGGCTCGCCCGTCCAGATCGCGACGTCGGCCGCCCGCATGGCAATATCTATCTGGTCGTCGTTGAGGATCAACTCCACGTTGACATCCGGATAAAGCGCCTGGAATTCACTGATGCGCTGCGTCGCCCAGACGGTTCCAAGCCCCAGCGGCGCGGTGATCCGCAGTTCGCCCGTCGGCTTCGTCGCGGTATCGGCGAGAAGCGTTTCGGCGGTGTGCAGCTTGTTCATCACTTCGACGACCGTGCCGTAGAGGATTTCCCCCTGCTCGGTCAGCACGAGGCCGCGCGCGTGCCGGTGAAACAGCGACTGCTTCAAATCGCGCTCGAGCGCGGCAACTTGCCGGCTGACCGCCGACTGGCTCATATTTAGAGCCTCGCCGGCGTGCGTGAAGCTGCCGGCCTCCGCTGCGGCATGGAAGATACGTAGCTTGTCCCAATCCATTCGCTGGCGTCCCGCAAATAAGCTTCAGTGGTGCGCTGAGCCTCAACACTGTCAGATTGGAAGCGACCGCATAACAACCCTAATAGTCGCAGAACCCCTTTGTGAGAAAGGTAGGAGCATATAAGCCATCACCAAGCCTCTCCAATATTCCGCGTTGAACGTAGTGATGTAGCTGTGCTCTCGTCGACGCCCGAGTAATGTCGAGGTCATTCTCCGACGCAAACTGCAATATCTCGTCAATGCTCACGGGATTAGGGCTGCGCAATAGCATAAAGTTCAGAACGGCCGACCATTTTTCCGAAGGCCGGCGGCCTCGTTTTTCGAAGGGCAAATCGAGTTGCTGTTGTTGTGCACGGGCATCGTTGAGCTTGGTGCGAAGTTCGAGCAATTCGTTTCGAATCTTTGCAACCTCTTTCTCAGCCCTCTCGAGGCGCCGAGCGGTGTCGCCAATTAGGCGCTCTAACCTTTCAACTCGCGACATGATACGTAACCTGAAGGGCGTATATTAGATGGCAGCGTAAGCGAAAACCCCACTTGCGCCTACTATCCTCACCGACTATGGTAAATTCGTCGTAAAGAAAAAGGGCCGACCGTGCGCCAACACGATCAGCCCTGCATTGCGACCGAGCTGAGGGGGTGCCTCGCCGATCACGACAAACGAATCATAGCACAAGCTGGATTCGTTGGTCGAGGCATCTCCTCCATCTATTTTTTCACGATGGAGAGAAAAATGCCCAGAATCACGTGCATCAACAAAATTGATCGGTATGATCCACATGAGCGCATAACTCATGTCGGCGGCGTCAATGCCGATGGCACGAGGTGGAAAATGAGTCAACCAGATGCGATTGCCTGGGTTGAATTACCTGGACATGACAATTTCTGGGTTGAGCAAGGACGTGTCCGAGTTGAGGTAATCATCCGTATCAGCCGCTATGGAAACAAATACCTGACAACAGAAGCAGATGGCGAGTCCCAAAACAACTTGCTGTCACTTCCCGAATGCTCACGCTGACGACCTAAAGCGAGGGCGGCGCAGTGTTCGCCCTCGCGCCCTATTCTGCCGCCGCGGCCGATTCTTCCAGTTCCGCGATGTATTGCTCGGCTTCGAGAGCCGCCATGCAGCCAAGCCCGGCCGCGGTCACGGCCTGCCTGAAGACTTCATCCGTGACATCTCCCGCCGCATAGACCCCCGGGACCGATGTCGCCGTCGAATCGGGCGCCGTCACGAGATATCCGCCGGCATTCATTTCGAGCTGGCCCTTGAAGATCGCCGTTGCCGGAGAATGGCCGATAGCCACGAACACGCCATCGGCCGGGCGTTCGGTGATCTCGCCTGTCTTCACGTGCTTGAGGCGGATTCCGGTCACCGATTTTGGATCTGCGGTCCCGATGATCTCCTCGACGGCGTGATCCCAGACCACTTCGATTTTGGAGTTCTTGAACAACCGCTCCTGCATGATGCGCTCGGCGCGCAGCGAATCGCGGCGGTGCACCAGCGTCACCCGCTTGGCGAAATTGGTAAGGAAGATCGCCTCCTCGACGGCCGTGTTGCCGCCGCCGATCACCACCACTTCCTTGCCGCGGTAGAAGAACCCGTCGCACGTCGCGCAGGCCGACACGCCGAAGCCTTTGAAGGCGTCTTCCGAGGGCAGCCCCAGCCAGCGCGCCTGTGCACCCGTGCAGATAATGAGAACATCGCATGTATAGGCATCGCCCGACTCGCAGTTGAGGAAGAACGGCCGCTTCGAGAGGTCCACTTCGTTGACGTGGTCGAGCACGATCTCGGTTCCGACGTTCTTCGCCTGCGCCTCCATCTGCTCCATCAGCCACGGGCCCTGGATCGGCTCGGCGAAGCCGGGATAATTCTCCACATCCGTTGTAATGGTGAGCTGACCGCCTGGCTGGATGCCCTGCAGCAGCAGTGGCTTCAGCATGGCCCGCGCGGCATAGATTGCCGCAGTGTAACCGGCCGGGCCGGAACCAAGGATCAGGACTTTCGTGTGCCGCGTAATTGCCATGTATTCTTATCCTTCGGTCGCCGCAATGCGCGGCCCGTGGTGAAGTTGCCAGGAATCACATCCAACCGGCCGCGATTCGTTTTTTCGCAACAGATATAGGCCGTCCCGCCCGCAGAATCGAGTTCGCCGATCGGCGGGCGTCATACTGCATGGTTTGTTGACCCCGGGGGGGCCGCCCCATCGCGAAAAAACCCGACGACGGCCCTTACAACGGGCGGCGCGTAGAGCACCCTTCGATGCCCCAGTCCCTCCAAGGCAAGTAGCGTTACCCCATTCGAGGATTCGGTCAGCTCTATTGCATTGTGGAATGGCACCTCGTGGTCGTCCTTTGAATGGATGACCAGCGCCGGCCTTCGCACGATCGCCAAGAAGCGTTCGCCGCAGAAAGCCTGCATCGGCATATGCGAGATCCGCTCAAGTTGCCGCTCGAACTGACGCCGCGCGCGAACGGAAACCCCAAGACGGTCCGCGAAACGGTTCGTCACCTCCGAAAACTTGTTGGGAGCCGCGATTAGACAGTACTTGTCGAAAACCACCGGATGGGTCAGCGGCCGCTCGCCTGCCCCCGCCATCAGGGCGGCCAGCGCGCCCATCGAGTGGGCGACGATCCCGTTGAATGGACCGAACTCATCCGTCACCTGGACCATCGCCTGCGCGCAGGCTACGAGGTTCGTGCGCTCGCCCCGGCTGCGCCCATGCGCCGGACAGTCAGCCAGCACGACGCGAAACCCGCTGCGCCGCAGCGGCTCGGCCAGCGCCGACATGAACGAAGCTTCGCTGGTCCAGCCATGCACCACGAGAATGCTGCCCGGCAAGCCTCCATCGGTCCTCGGGTCGGGCAGCAATTCGTAAGTTGCAACTTCCCCGACGCGGGTCATCAGCCGGGTCACCTTTGCGTCGCGCAGATGATGCCGGGCCCGGGCTACGAGGAGCGGATGGTCGCGGGTTCGGTACTCGGAAAATCGCGGAACGCAGAAGCGGCGAAACGCCAGGTCTCCGGCGAGCGCCGGGGCTTTGCGGCTTAACAGCCCATAATCGTGCCGGGGTGCCATCGTGCCGAGAGGAATATAGGTTCCAGCCGGCAAAGCCGCCCGGCGACGCACCCCCGTGCGCGGCAGACGCTCCATCCGGCTCATCAGATCAACCTCTTCGACCGCATGCTGACGTGGCCTTCCCGGCCGACAATAATGTGATCGTGAACTGAGACGCCGAGCGGCTTTCCAGCTTCGACGATGAGACGGGTCATATCGACATCCGCCTTCGAGGGCGTCGGATCGCCGGAAGGATGATTGTGCACCAGGATGATGGCGGTCGAAGAAAGCTCAAGCGCCCGCTTCACGACTTCGCGCACATAGACGGGCGTATGGTCGACGGTTCCCTTGCCCTGGACTTCATCGGCGATCAGCCGGTTCTTCTTGTCGAGGAACAGGATCCGGAACAGCTCCTTGTGCTCGTAGGCCTGGGCAGAGCGGATATAATCGAGCACCTGCGCCCATGAAGAAAGCACCGGCCGCAAGATCACGTTCGACTTCGCCAGACGCTGGGCTGCGGCCCGCACGATCGTCAACTGCGCGACCACCGCGTCACCGACGTCCTTGACCTCTTTCAGCCGCGGCGCCGGTGCACTGATCACTTCGGCGAACGATCCGAAGCGCGCGATGAGTCGCTTGGCAAGATCCTTTGTGTCCTTGCGTGAGAACGCAGCAAACAACACCAGTTCCAGGAGCTCGTAATCGGGCATCGCTTCGCCGCCATCGGCGAGAAACCTGTCCCGCAGCCGCTGGCGATGACCGTTGTGGGTTGGTGCGCTCGCCTCGAACAGAGAAATCTGTCCAGCCTGCCCTTCTTCTGGAGGCGCAGCCTCGCCACCTGGCGCAACGGCTTCGGACATCCCGCCCGTCCGCTGCCGGACCATCCTGCTCTTTTCGAACTCGGCCATTCGCGACACGGACCCCAGATTAGCGAAGCGGCATGCGGGCCCGGGCCGGCCCCAGTGAAGCGCAGCCTTCAGCCAACAGCGTAAGGCGGACAGTGATAACCCTTCGGCGAGAACGTGAAAACCTCACAGCCATCTTCCGTCACACCCACCGAGTGTTCAAATTGCGCCGACAGCTGCCGGTCGCGCGTGACCGCTGTCCAGCCGTCCGGCAGAACTTTCACCGGTGCACGGCCGAGGTTGATCATCGGTTCTATGGTGAAAATCATCCCTGGCTTCAGGAGGACGCCCTCACCCTCCACGCCGTAATGAAGAATGTTCGGCCTCTCGTGGAATCTCCGGCCGAGACCGTGTCCGCAGAACTCTCGAACGACGCTGCAGCGTTCGACCTCGGCGAACTTCTGGATTGCCGCACCGATATGGCCGGTCGTGTTGCCCGGCTTTACCGCCGCGATGCCACGCATAAGCGCTTCATAGGTCACCTCGATCAGGCGTTCGGCTTTTCTGGCCACTTCCCCGACTGTATACATCCGGCTGGTATCGCCATGCCAACCATCGACGATCAGGGTAACGTCGATATTGACGATATCGCCCTCGCGCAGCGGCTTCGGTCCCGGAATTCCATGGCACACAACATGGTTGACCGACGTGCAGATGGCCTTCGGAAACCCGCGGTAGTTGAGTGGAGCGGGAATGGCGCCGTGTTGCGTGGCAAATTCCATCGCCAGGGCATCGAGTTCCTCGGTCGAAACGCCTGGACGCACGTGCTCGACCATCATGTCGAGCGCCATCGCCGCCAGCTGCCCGGCTTTCCGCATCCCTTCGAACGCCTTCGCGTCGTAAAGAATGATATCGTTGTCTTCGAGTTCGGAATCCATTCCCGTAATTACCTGCTCAGTTTGTGACATCTGTATATCTGGTGCGCTCCGCATCTCCCGTGGTTATTGTCTTAATCTACTGAGAAATGTAGTTCATTTCTCTGGCTCTGCAACGAGCATCCTCGCCTCGACAGTGAGTTATCCGCGCGCAGTCGACATCGGGGTTGAAACCAACAACCAGCAGGCAATGCTGCATCGCACACCTGGCCACGCAGGCATACCGAACACGGAAAAACAACCACGCGCGGTCAGAAAATTCATATGAGTCAGACTCATACGGACTCGGATCGATACCCAAAATTAAGGTAAACCGGTGTATAACAACGGTATCAATACTGGAGGAACACTGAGGTATGATGCGTACAACCCTACTGATCGGCTTGTGCTGCGCCCTTGCAGCCCCCGCCACGGCAGCAAGCCGACCCGCAACAGCTGAATTCGGCCAATTCTGCAAAACAACCACATCGCTGGTCCCCTGCGCACTTGAACATGCGCCAAGAATTTCGAATTCGCTGACCGGCTACGATGCGCGTTCAGCCGATGGATTCTCCCCGATTGCAGGCCGCAGCGAATGGACACCGCCAGCCACGATACAACTGGCCGAAAACTCCGAAACGCCGAAGGACCTGGCAACGGCCCTAAAGGAATACATCGAAGGGCTTCTCGGCAAGAAGCCCGCGCCCAAACCGGCGCCGGCGACGGCTGAACCTGCAGCCCCTTCTGCCCCCGCGGCCCCCACCACCATCGCACAGCCCGCAAAGGCTGATATCGACAAAGCCCTCGCCGCGCTTCTCGCCGAACGCGAATCCTGGGGGACCGCTCCAGCAGGTGCTGCGCCGGATCAACCTGCCGCACCAGCCGCTATCGCAGAGCCGGCAAAAGCCGACATCGTCAAGGCGCTGGCCGCGCTCCTTGCAGAGCGCGAATCCTGGGGTACCGGTCCAGCTGCAACCGCCGTTGGCGAGTCGGGCAGCGGTTCGTCTGCCTCGGGGCCGGCGGGCAATCCGTCAAGCGTCACTGCCGAAGCAACCGGCGACCTTGCCAAATTCATCGCCTTGCGTGAGTCCTGGGGCACCAGCGAGCCCAAGCCCGTCGAAGCTCCGCTCGCCAAAGGCGCCTCAATGCGGATCGACGTCGACCGTTCACGCAACGCAGCCGCCAGCCCCGCTGCCCCAGTGATCGTCAATTCCGCAGATCTTCCCCCTATCCCCGAATTAAGCCTGATCTCTCAGGCCGAAATTGTTCGGGCCCGCAACGCCCTCCTGGAAGAGCGCGCCGGCTGGGGTACGAACCCTGCGGCGTCGGCGGCAAGCGTGACCGGTGATCTCGCCGCCTATATCGAACGCCGCGAGCGCTGGGGGAACGGTCCGGCAGCAAAACCAGTCCCAGCCCCTCTGGGCAAAGGCGCCAAGGCCAGCAGGACCGGTTCCGCAAGCTCCTCGCAGCCTGAAAAATCCGTCGTGACGGTCAATCCGGCCGAAGCCCGGCCCATCCCCACTCTCGCCGACGTGTCCGGGGAAAGTGTTTCGGCCAGCCTGAAACAGCTCTTTGCCACACGCGAATCCTGGGGCACCGAACCGACCTTCAGCACGCGGGTTGTCGCTGGTGACTTGAACGCCTATTTCTCCCGCCGCGATGGTTGGGGCAAAGGTCCCGAACCCAAGACCGTCAAGGCCCCACTGGCGAAAGGTGCTTCCGCCAAGCTGCGCCTCGCCAAGGCGGCGGCGCCGGAAACCGGCGGCCCGGAAGTCATCGTCAATCCCCTCGAGGATCGTCCCATCCCGCAGGTTGCCGATATCCCGTCAGATAAGATCAGCGGCGCAATGCGGGCGCTTCTTGTCGAGCGCGAAAACTGGGGCACCGAACCCGCGCTCAGCGGCGAGAGATTTGCCGGCGATCTGCAACGCTACTTCGCCCGCCGTGACGAATGGGGCAAAGGTCCAAAGCCCGTCGCCGTCAGAGCGCCTCTCGCAAAGGGCGCGCCGAGCAAGCTGCGCCTGAGTGCAGCGGCCGCGCCTGCCGGAGACGGAAATCCCCCGATCATCAACGAGCTTGAGGCCCGCCCCCTGCCGCAGGTTGCCGATATTCCCGCCGATCAGATCGGCAGCGCCATGAAGGCGCTAATCGCCGAGCGCGAAAGCTGGGGCACCGAACCGAATATCTCCGAAGCACTTGTCGCCGGTGACCTGACTGTCTTCATCGCCCGCCGGGAGCGCTGGGGCACGGGCCCGGAACCCGCGAAGGTCAAGGCACCGCTGGCGAAGGGCGCCAAACCGAAGCTCCAGCTTGCCGCGAACCCGAAACCAGCGAGCGATACGGCCCCGGTTATCCTCAACGAGCTTGAAGCCATTCCGCTGCCACAGGTTGGCGACATCGCTCCAGAGTCGATCAAAACCGCCCTGCAGGATCTCTTCGCAACCCGGTCCGGCTGGGGTACCGAGCCCTCCATGAGCAGCCCACGTTTCGCAGGCGATCTAAACCGCTACTTGGCCCGCCGCGACAGCTGGGGCGAAGGTTCCAAGCCCCGCACCGTCAAGGCCCCGCGCGCCAAGGGAGCGCCCGGCAGGCTTCGCCTGGCGAAGGCAACCGCCCCAGCCGGCGACAGCAAACCTGCGATCGTAAACGAAGCGGAAGCGCGACCCCTGCCACAGGTGTCCGACATCCCCTCAGACCAGATAAGCGGCGCAATGAAGGCTCTACTGGCCGAACGCGAATCCTGGGGGACTGCTCCCTCAATGTCGGCTCTCCCGGCGACAACCCACGGCACACAGACCGCAGCAGTCACCCCGAAGTCCGGGATCGGCGACGCCGAACGCCAGCGCTGTTCGGTTGAACTCAACGCGCTGGCCAACAAGCGGTCGATCCTATTTGGCAACGGCAGTGCCGAACTCAGTTCGTCGTCGAATAAAGTACTTGAAGACATCGTAGCAACCATCAAACGCTGCGGCGACATCACGGTTCGCATCGAAGGCCACACAGACGCTGCCGGTGCCGCCAGTAGAAATCAGGCACTCTCGGAGGCTCGCGCCAAGTCGGTCCTCGAATATCTGGTCGGCGCCGGCATCAGCCCGGCGAAGCTCAATGCCGTCGGATATGGCGAAACCAATCCCGTTGCCTCGAACGCCACGCGCCAGACCCGTGCGCTCAACCGGCGGATCGAATTCGCAATCGAATAGCATGCTTGGGATCGCTCAACCGTATGAACCCATACGCTTTTCGCGTCCCTCCTTGCCGAGTGACCCGCCGTGGAGCGATAACGACGCGCGCACCCCCTGTGAGAAAGGCGGGCCAGGACCCGCCGATCCGCATCAGCTGTTGAAGCTGCTGCAAATGGAAGACGCCCCGGACTTGCGAACGGGGCGTCGTCTTTTTCCGCTCATGATCCTCTCACCAGATTAACTCTGGATTTCGCAGGAGGAAGCTCCCGGTGCGCCTCACGCGGCACACCGATTTGCCGGTCATTGCCAGCTCAGATGCGCTGGCTGCCGGTACCGAACTCCGGATAGGCTTCGATACCGATCTCGGACATATCGAGACCGTTGGTTTCCTCTTCCAGCGTCGGGCGCAGACCGATCGTGAACTTCAGGAAGGCCCACAGCACGAAACTGGAGACGAAGACGAATGCCCCGACGGCAGCAACACCGGTTGCCTGCACGACGATGTTGGCATCCGAGTTCGTCCAGGCAACGATGAGCGTACCCCAGATCCCTGCGAACAGGTGAACCGGGATCGCGCCGACAACGTCGTCGATACGCAGCTTGTCGAGCAACGGAACCGTGAACACCACGATGACTCCACCGACGCCGCCAATGACGACCGACTGCCAGATCGCCGGAGCGAGCGGTTCAGCCGTAATCGACACAAGTCCGGCGAGTGCGCCGTTGAGCGTCATCGTCAGATCGACCTTGCCATAGATCACCTGCGTCAGAACCATCGCAACCAGGACTCCCGAAGCAGCCGCCATGTTGGTGTTGACAAAGATCTTCGCGACTGCAGATGCGTTTTCGAGCGTACCGAGAGCAAGCTGCGAACCGCCGTTGAACCCGAACCAGCCGAGCCAAAGGATGAACGTGCCAAGCGTGGCGAGCGGCATCGACGAACCCGGCATAGGGTGAATCGCGCCGTTCGGACCGTATTTTCCGGCACGGGCACCAAGCAACAGAGCACCCGCGAGTGCAGCCCAGCCGCCCGTTGAGTGGACCAGAGTCGAACCTGCGAAGTCGGAGAAGCCCATGTCGTCGAGCCAGCCCGCACCCCATTCCCAGGAGCCCTGGATCGGGTAGATGAAGCCGGTAAGGACAACGATGAAAATCAAGAACGGCCACAGTTTGATGCGCTCAGCCAGCGTACCTGACACGATCGAGGCGGTTGTCGCGCAAAACACCATCTGGAAGAACCAGTCGGAACCCGTCGCATAAGCACCGCCCGTGTCTTCGCCGGGAGCCGGCATGGTGACGGGCAGGAACTTGCCGATGGTGTCGGCGACCACCCAACCACCATCGCCTGGATACATCAGGTTGTAGCCGACGAGCCAGAACATGATACCGCCAATCGAGTACAGCGCGATGTTCTTGGTGCACTGCATGGCAACGTTTTTCGAACGCACGAGGCCGGCTTCGAGCATAGCGAAACCGGCGGCCATCCACATCACCAGAAAGCCGCCGATCAAGAACAGGAGCGTATTGAAGATGTAGTCGACGTTAGCCGCCGTAGCCGCGGTCTTTTCCACGGCGGCGGCGGCGGGCGCAGCGGCATCTTGCGCGAAGCCAGGTGCGACGGTCAGCGCCAACACCATGGCGGTAGCGATCCCGACGCCTAGATTCCTCTTGAAATCATTCATCTGTTTCGTCCCTCCACTTCCACTCAAAGAGCCGTTTCGTCGGTTTCGCCGGTACGCACGCGAATGGTCCGCTCGATGGGGGAGACGAAAATCTTTCCGTCTCCAATCTGGCCCGTGCGGGCAGCCGACTGCACAACTTCCAATGCCTTGTCGACTTGCGCGCTCGGCACCACGATTTCGATCTTGATTTTGGGCAGGAAACTCACCGCGTACTCCGCACCGCGATAGATTTCCGTGTGGCCCTTCTGGCGGCCATAACCTTTGACTTCAGTAACTGTCATACCCTCCAGTCCCAGGTCGGTCAGCGCCGTGCGGACCTCCTCGAGCTTGAACGGCTTGATGATGGCAGTAAGTAGCTTCATCTGTTTGCCCCCTATGCTGTGGACCACTTCATGGAGCTTTTCGGTCAACTCACCGGGCCGCCGCAGAGGGCGGCGCGCCGGCGCACTGACCAAGTCGCCGGTAAAACATTCTCAAGGAGTGTGCCAAGTCGGACGCGAATCGTTACGGCTTTGAAAGCAATGGCAAAAAATAAGGCAGCACCGCCAGTCGCAACCGTTGCTGCCGAAAAGAATGATTAAATATTATGCAACAGGTCAAAATTGGCTATTCTTTATACACGTTCGGCATTCAAACGATAAGCCTCATCCGATCCGCATCAGGCCTTCTTGGGCGGTCGACGCCACGAGCGTGCCGTCTTGGGTGAAGATCTGCCCACGGCAAAAGCCTCGCGCGCCAGACGTACTGGGGCTGTCGAGGCTATAGAGCAGCCACTCATCGACCCGCACCGGCCGGTGCAGCCAGAGCGCATGATCGAGGCTCGCCAACCGCACATCCGGATCGGAAAGCAGCTTTCCGTGCGGCGCCAGCGCTGTCTCCAGCAGCGCGAAATCGGAGGCATAAGCGAGGATGCCGGCATGCACCTCGGGAGCGTCGGGAAGCCTGTCGACGGCCTTGAACCAGATCTGCTGGGCGGCTTCCCGGCGGCTGCGGTCCAGATAGCGGGAAATGTCGACCGGCCGGAACTCGATTGGCAGGAAGCGCTTCCAGAACTGCTGCATGCTCTGCGGCAGATCGACCATCTTGCCGGAGAACAGCTCGCGCGCGCTCCTTAGTTCGTCCGGCCCCGGCACATCCGGCATGGCAGCCGCATGGTCGAGACCCAATTCGCGTTTATGGAAGGAGGCGACCATCACGAAGATGACCCGGCCGTGTTGTATCGCCTTAACGCGGCGTGTAGAGAAACTGCCGCCGTCACGGAGATTTTCCACCTCATAAACGATCGGAACCTTCAGATCGCCAGGCAGGATGAAGTATCCATGCAGCGAATGCACAGAGCGCTCGGCCACGACACTGCGAATCCCGGCAACTAGCGCCTGCGCCAGCACCTGCCCGCCATAGACGCGCCGCCAACCGACTGAACCGCTCTGTCCCCGGTAGAGGTTCTCCTCAATCTGTTCGAGGTCAAGCAGCGCCAGGAGTTCGGCAATTGCCGCTTTAGGGTCTTCGCCTTCCAACCGGTCTTCATTCATTGCGTCAACTCTCTGTCGGGCTTTTGGAGAGGGCCCCGCAGGGCATAGCGGCACTGACGCCACTTTACGAAGCCGTTGCCGCAACGCAAAGTGTGTCATGAATAGGCTGGGCTGCCGTTGCGTATTCGACGTTTGCCTACCAGTTGCCGCTGACTTGGCGAGCAAACGTCAAATAGAAAAGCAACACTAGTACCCACTTTCCGAAGTTCGTGAGTCACCCGCGGCGACCTCCGGAGCGAACTTCGGAAAGTAAAGGGTACTAGAATCAGACATTTGCTCTCAGAGGTGCCGCACGGGGACGCAAATGTCTGTTCCGGAACACGAGAGGGCGCGGCTCATCGGATGAACCAAAAATTCGACATTGTTATCTCTGGCGCCAGTTATACTGGCGCCGCCCTGGCGCTTGCCTTGTCGAAATCACTCGAGGGCAGCCTGTCGATCGCGGTCATCGACAAAACCCCGCCGGGATCTCAGGCGACGGCGCCGGCGAGCCCGCGTGCCTTTGCCGTTTCCGCCGCCTCGCGTCATCTCCTGGAGTACCTCGGGCTTTGGCCGGAGATCGCGCCGTCATCTCAACCGGTCAGCGAAATCGAGATCACCGATTCCCCCCTCGATGCGGGCATCCGGCCAGTTCTCCTCACATATGAGAATGCAATCGACGATGGCTCGCCCGCGTCCCACATCGTGCCCGACGCAATCCTGGCCAACGAGCTTAGGATCGCGCTGACGCTCGCGCCGGGTGTCAAGGTCGTCTCGAATGCAACAGTGACTGCGTTCACGGCAGGCGGAAATGCCGCGTCCGTCACTTGCTCGCATGGAATCCGGCTCGCCGCCGATCTGGTGGTCGCCGCTGAAGGCCGCCGCTCCGTTATTCGAGAGGCGGCCGGCATCAAAACCGTCGGCTGGGACTACTCGCAATCGGGCATATGTACACTCATCCAGCATTCACGGCCCCATGAAGGTCGCGCCGTCCAGCATTTCCTCCCCTCCGGTCCGTTCGCCATTCTGCCGCTACCCGGTCAGCGCAGCTGCATTACCTGGACGGAAGAAAAATCCGAAGCCCGACGCATCATGGACCTTTCTGATGATGAATTTCTGGCTGAGGTCGACCGCCGCTTCTCAGGGCGGCTCGGCGAACTTGAGCTGGTCATGCGCCCATCGTCCTGGCCGCTCTCGCTCCACCTCGCCCGCTCGTTCGTCGGCCCGCACGTTGCCCTCCTGGGCGATACCGCACGCGGGGTTCACCCAATCGCCGGACAGGGGCTGAATTTGGGTTTCCGCGATGTCGCCGCGCTGACCGAGGTCATCGTTGAGAATGCGCGGATCGGATTGCCGGCTTCCGATCCCGAAGGCCTGAAACGCTACGAGCGCTGGCGCCGCTTCGACTCGACCGTTTCCACGGCCGCATTCGACGGTCTGAACCGGCTGTTTTCCAACGATCACCCGCTTCTTCGCTCGCTTCGCGAAGCCGGTCTCGGTCTCGTCGACCGCCTACCGCTCGCGAAGGTCATGCTGGTAAAAGAGGCCGCCGGTCTGGCAGGTGAAGTCCCACGATTGCTGCGCGGCGAACCCCTATAGCGGCACCATCGCACTGGCTCTCTCAGCCATCGTCGATCGAACCGCGGTCACCGTCGCCCTCCGCATCGGGTTGCGCCACCTCATACTGAAGAGGCCAGGCGACAACGACGCGGCCACCCCCGATATCGACCTCGGGTACGAACTCCTTGCGAAACGGCACCAGTTCGCTTCTGCCGCTCCCATCGAGCAGGATCTCAATGAGATCTCCGGCTCCGTAGTTGGCGACCTCCGCGACCTGCCCGAAGCGGTGTCCGTTCTGGTCCACCGCGGCTAGACCGACGAGATCGACGTAATAGAACTCGTCCTCTTCGGTTTGCGGGAGCTTATCACGCTCGACCCAGAGCTCCGCGCCCTTCAGCGCCTCCGCACCGTTCCGGTCGCTCACGCCCGATACCTGCGCAATCATTCCCTTCGGCGTCGATCCGCGCGCCTTCAGCCGCAGCGGCCGCCCGCCGTCCGCATCCGTGAGGGGGTCATAGGCGGCGACATCTTCCGGATCCGCCGTAAACGTTGCAACGAGTACGTCGCCGCGGATGCCATGCGCACCCGTAATCCGTCCAAGAAGAACCCTCTCGGGTTTGGTCATCGCTCCCACCATACTGTCCGCAGCCCGTCGTCTGGCCCATGCCAGTGCGAGCATACCCTAATGCGGCAGCCGCCCGACATAGCGAAACCGCATCCCCATCCAATGACCGCGAATATCGCAGACTCCCTGCAATTCGCCGTTCCTGTTCGAAAGGACGCCGGCTACCTCGACAACAGCCTCCGTCTCCCCCACACGCTCCCCAGTCACAAGGACACCCCCAGGCGGAACCCGCAGCTTCAAGACGACATACGCAGCGCTGCCGCAGCGCGTCGTTGCAAACAACCCTTCGAAGACGCCGCCATGCTCATCCGAGCCAACGATCGTCCCCTCTCTCAGGACGGCTAAAGTCCTGCTGCGCCTGCTATCGATCTCACCTTCATGAAGGTAGGTCACCGAATAGAGGCCGTCCTGCCAGTAATTTCGATCTTCACTGCTGCCAACCAATCGCACATCATCCTTCGACGACATATGACCACCCCTTTTCGCTCCGAATCAACCAACACGCCCCATTTCACTAATTGGCTCATCGACAATAGAAACCGCAGTTATTGACCAGCGGGAAATACGTTTTAATGGCTTCCGGTATCGAAATCGGATGCAAAAGCGCAACAATTGTACCTACTTAACGAATGGAATGACTGCCGATATAATTTTTCTCCCTGGATCTTTCTGATAAATTACCGCTATATCAACAACATCGAACGACAACCTCAGACAGGATTAAGTTCCTATGAACTGCAATAAAACCCGTAGAGGCCGCCCCAAGGGGTCGGGAATCGACGACAGCCGTCGACTCCGGGAAATTGCCGAAATGATTATCGAAGACCCGGAATTAAGACCGACGACAGCAATCAGGAATACCGGTATCTGCGATCCATCTACAATCCGGAGATTGCGCGATAAATTCAACAGCGAAAAAGAACAGCTTTTTCACGAATTAAAGTCGCCGAATCGGCTGGAAAAACAATACAACGACCGCAATTCCCTCGATCCGCCGTCCGCTCAGAGCCCGTCGGAGAATCGGACAATGGCCCTCAACCACAAACGAGAGCCCGCACGCACAGCGCCGGCAACGAAAACGCCCGAAGCCGATCGCACCGGCGCTGGCGCCGCTGAGCCCGACGACGAACCACGAAGAACTCAGCACCCTCAATCCCTCCGGGATAACGAGCTGCGCCGCCTACTCGCCGACAATATCCGCGCCGCGTCCGCCATATGGCAATTTCAAATTGTAATTGCAACTCAGTGCTTTCAGTCTCCAATAGTACGCTCAGCCTTGCGTTATCAACTGTCTTTCTCCCAAACCCTGTTCGCCTTTGGCGGGCCCCAACCTGCCGCCCGTACAGCATGAATTAAACACCGTTCATAAAATCTTTTACTCGCAACGAGCATTTTTCTCCCGATGTGCACAAAAACGGCGACCGCTCCCCAAGGCGGTCGCTTTTGTTGTTTCGAACATAGTTTTGGAGTTCTGGAACACGTTCAAAGCAAAGACGAGCCCGAACCACAGTTGAGAAAAAACAGGAGCGGGTTAGAGTTTCCTCAACGCAACGCGCTCGATTCGATGCTTTTCCGATTTCTTCAAAATCAGCCGCGCCCGCTGCTTCGTCGGAAGAATATTTTCCTCGAGGTTTTTCAGGTTGATCTCCCGCCAGATCGCTCGCCCTTTTGCGCGAGCCTCCTCGTCGCTCAACAAGGCGTACTGGTGGAAATAGGCGGCCGGATCGCGGAAGGCGGTCTGCCGCAGCCGCAGGAATCGCTCGACATACCAGTCTTCAATGAGTTCCGGATCTGCTTCCAGATAGATCGAGAAATCGAAGAAATCCGAGACGAACGGGATGGCTTCGCCATCTTTGGGCAATCGCGCCGGCTGCAGCACATTGAGCCCCTCGACGATCAGGATATCGGGATTTTCAATCACCACCCCTGAACCCGGCATGATGTCATAATGGAAGTGGGAATAGACCGGAGCGACGACCTTTTCACGACCCGACTTCACATCGACGAGGAATTGCAGGAGCTTCGCCGAATCGAAGCTCTCCGGAAAGCCCTTCCTGTCCATCAACCCCCGCCGTTCCAGTTCCTCGTTGGGATAGAGGAACCCGTCGGTCGTGATGAGATCGACGCGAGGGTGATCCGGCCAGCGCGCCAGCAGCGCCTTCAGGACGCGCGCCGTCGTGCTCTTGCCGATCGCCACCGAGCCGGCGACACCCAGGATGAAAGGAACCTTGCGGTCCTTGTGTCCTAGAAACGTGGAGGTCGCAGCGTGAAGTTCCTGTGCGGCGGCGACATAGAGGTTCAACAACCGCGACATCGGCAGATAGATCGTCTCGACCTCCTCGACAGAAAGCTGCTCGATCAGGCCTGACAGGTCGTCGAGTTCGCGCGGCACCAGTGTCATCGGCGTATCGGCGCGCAGGCGCGCCCATTCTTGACGGGTGAAGATCTGGTAGGGCGAAAAAGGAAGATTGGATGTCATGTGCTGTGCGCGAACCCTAACACCCGGAAGAGGACTTGCGAGCCTCTTTCTCGGCCAGTCCTGAGACGCCCATCCGTTTCTCGAGCTTCGCAACAACATCATCGAAGGCAATGTCGCGCGATTCGAGCAGGACAATCAGGTGGTAGACGAGATCGGCAGCTTCGCCGGTCAAGGCATCGTCGTCCTCGCTCAACGCAGCGATGATCGTTTCGGCAGCCTCCTCGCCGAGCTTCTTGGCACAACGCTTGGGTCCTGCGTCGAGGAGCTGGCGTGTGTAGGAGGTATCCGCAGCAGCGGCGCGACGTTCTCGGATCGTCGCGGCAAGCCGGCTCAGCACGGCATCGGTCATCGGCTTCCCTGTGCAGATTTCTCGGCCCAACACAACTTTAGGAGGTGTTGGCCAGACAAAGTGCGCCCAACACGACTTTAGCGCGTCAACACAAGCTTGGATACCAACACCGGTTTACCGAGTGTTGGCATAAAAGGATGTCGGGCAAAGAAAGAGTTGTTCCGACAAACAGAGCCCTATCGAGCAGTCGAAGCCCGGGAGGTCAAGCTATGCATTTGGCTTTTGGTTTTTCTGGGCTCCCCGAGAGATCAGCCATCAGCTGTAGGAACCGGTCAATCGCATGCGGATATATTCGAGCTGGTCAAAATTTCCGTACTTGATGATCATGTTTCCGCTCTCGCCCGAGCCGCGCTTGATCTCGACCTTCAGGCCCAGCGCCTCGGTGAGCTCCTTTTCGAATGCCTTGGTATCGGCATCCTTCTCGCGCGCCGACCGTCCCTTTGAACCATCATCGACACCCGACTGGACCAGCGCTTCGACCGCGCGAACGTTGAGGTCGTCCGCGATAATCCGCTCCGCAAGAGTCACAGCATCGTCACGGCCGATCAGCGCCCGCGCATGCCCTGCCGTCAGCCGCCCCATCTGAACAAGCGCCTGCACCGAATCCGGCAACCGAAGAAGCCGCAGTGTATTAGCGACGTGGCTGCGGCTCTTGCCGATGATTTCGGAGATCTGCTCCTGCGAATAATGGAACCGCTCGATCAGCTCACGATACCCCATCGCCTCTTCGATCGAGTTGAGGTCGGCACGTTGAACGTTTTCGATAATAGCGAACTCAAGCACTTCCTTGTCGGTCAGATCACGCACCACACACGGAATCCGGTGCAGTCCGGCCTGGCCGCAAGCCCGCCAGCGTCGCTCGCCGGCGACAATCTCAAAGTAACCGCCGGCGATCGGGTCGGGACGGACCAGGATGGGCTGCACCAAACCTTTCGATCGAATCGAATCGCTGAGTTCGGCGAGATCGTCTGGATTGAAGTCGCGGCGCGGGTTGAGGCTGCTGGGCTTGATCCGGTCGAGGGCGACGAGCTTGTGCTCGCCTTCGAGCCGCTCCGCGCCGCCGGCAACGGCAGATACCGAAGCGGCAATTGCGCCTTCGCGCCGAGAACCCTCCTGCCCGCCCGCCGCTTTCATGGCCACTGGCAAAGCCTCCACATTATTCTTCGATCCGTTTCCGCCGATCAATGAAGCAAGCCCCCGACCCAGTCTGTTTTTCTTCGCCGGCGTATTCATGCCAAAGCTATCCCCTCAAATACGCCCACCAGCAAGCCCCGAAATAGAGAGCCGCCAGCCGCGCCCCGTCCTGTAGTTTCGCCATCGCAGCTCAAGCGGCTTTGTATTGCCGTTCGCGCTCGATGATCTCGGTTGCAAGCCGGATGTACGCCTGACTTCCAGCACATTCGTAGTCGTAAAGCAGCAGCGGTTTACCGTGGGAGGGTGCCTCGGCAACACGCGTATTGCGTGGAATGACGGTGTTGTAGACCTTCGGGCCGAAGAACTCCCGCACATTTTCGGCCACTTCTTTCGAAAGCGAAGTCCGGGCGTCATGCATGGTCAGCACAACCCCCTGGATTTGCAGCGACGGGTTCAGGTTCGCTCGAATCTGATCGATCGTCTCCTTGAACTGCGCGATCCCTTCGAGCGCGAAGAACTCGCACTGGACGGGAACGAGAACTGCGTCTGCAGCCGTCATAGCGTTGAGCGTCAGGATATTCACCGATGGCGGGCAATCGATCAAAATGTAGGTGTAGGCCTGTTCGGCTGGAAGCGACTGGCAGTGCTGCATCAGTTCGACGACGGCATCGCGCAGCCGGTAGGGGCGGTCCGCTTCGTTCATCAGCGCCGATTCGAGTCCGACGAGATCTGCATTCGCCGGCACCACGTTGAGACCCGGCACCGCGGTCGCCATCGCGGCATCCGCCAGGCTCGTTTCCCCGAGCATTACGCCGTAGGAGGTTTTGATACGGCTCGCAGCTTCAATTCCAAGACCCGTCGAGGCATTCCCCTGCGAATCGAAATCGATCACGAGCACCCGTTCCCCGACGGCCACCAGCGCCGTCGAGAGGTTGATAGCGGTCGTCGTTTTTCCAACGCCGCCCTTCTGGTTGGCGATTGCTAGAACTCGCGGTCTTCTGCCGGTAATGTGTGCGCCTGTCACGGCTGTCATCCTTCGCTTCTGGCTTCAGGACTTGTCACAACTGCAATACGCGCTTCGGATTCTGTCAGGCTTTGGACGAGTTCACACGTGAAACTCCACTTCGACCGGGCCGCCTCTATCTCCTGGGCGACATCCCGCCCCTTCAGGAACAGCCCGACGCTCTCAGGTCCAAACATAGGCTTGGCCAACCCGATAAGCCGATCGAGGGGCGCCAAAGCACGCGCCGAAACCACATCCACAGATGTGTATCTACCCTGAGTCGACGATAACTCGATTCGCGAGATGGCGATGTCCACAGCCACGGACGTTTTTCTTGCGATTTCCCCGAGGAAAGCGGCCTTTCTCTGATCGCTCTCGATGAGAACGTGTGGTTCCTGATCCGATTCGCCACCCCGTCCGAACCGCATGATGGCCAGCACAAGTCCCGGAAACCCGGCCCCCGAGCCGAGATCCACCCATTTGCGCGCGCATCTGGGAGCAAGGGCCAGGAGTTGCGCGCTGTCGGCAAAATGCCGGTGCCAGATGTCGTCCAGCGTGGACGGCGCGACGAGATTTATTTTCTTCTGCCACTGTTTCAGGAGGGTTTCATAGACGACGAGCTTCTCCAATGTCTCATCTGAGACGCCGAAGCACTGCTGGAACTCCCTGGGCCCTTTGATCCTGGCAGGCATGAAAGGGCCCTATGCCGAAGCTTTCGACGGCAGTTTCCTGAGATGGGCGGCAAGCAGCATCAGTGCTGCCGGCGTCATGCCATCAATCCGCTGCGCGCTTGCCAAAGAATCCGGGCGATACCGCTCCAGTTTCGTTCTGAGCTCGCTAGACAACCCGGCAATTCCGGAAAAACTGAAGTCACCGGGAATCCGCAGTTCCGCGTCCCTCTTCAAGGTCGCGACATCCTCGTCCTGCCGGCGCACATACGCCGAATATCGCGCATCGATTGCAAGCTGCCCGGCAATGCGAGCTTCGAGGCCGGCCAGCTCCGGCCAGATCGGCTTCAGCTTCTCGAACGAAACCTCCGCCAGTGACAACAGGTCGAAGGCCGACCGCCGGCGTCCGTCCTTGTTGAGCTGAATGCCGTGCCGCTCGGCTTCATTGGGCGTCAAAGACAAACGCTCGAGCAGCACCCGGCCGTCGTCGAGTGCCAGGGTCTTCGCTTCGAACGCCCGCGCTCGCTCCGGCCCGACGCATCCGACCGACAGGCCGAGCGGCGTCAGCCGCTGATCCGCGTTATCCGCGCGCAACTTGAGCCGGAACTCCGCCCGCGACGTGAACATCCGATAAGGCTCTGAGACGCCCCGCGTAACAAGGTCGTCGATCATGACGCCGACATAGCCGTCGGCGCGCGAAACGATAACGTCCCGCTGGCTTCCCGAAGCCTTAAGCGCTGCATTGAGACCCGCCAACAGTCCCTGCGCTCCCGCCTCTTCGTACCCCGTCGTACCGTTGATCTGCCCGGCAAGATAGAGCCCCGGCAGGATCTTCACTTCCAGCGTCGGCTTCAAAGCCCGCGGATCGACGTAGTCGTATTCGATGGCATAGCCCGGCCGCCGGATTTCGACGTGCTCTAATCCCGGCATCGTCCGCAGGAACGCCAGCTGTACCTCAGACGGCAGCGATGTCGACACGCCGTTTGGATAGACCAGCTTGTCGTCGAGCCCTTCCGGCTCCAGGAACACCTGGTGAGAAGATCGGTCTGCAAACCGCACCACCTTGTCCTCGATCGACGGGCAGTATCGCGGACCGACGCTTTTGATCGCCCCCGAATACATCGGCGACCGGGAAAGGTTTGCATGGATGATCTCATGGGTCGCTTCGGTCGTCCGGGTAATCCCGCAGGAGATCTGCGGCGTCGTGATCCGGGGTGTCATGAACGACAGCGGCACCGGCACGTCGTCGGCCGCCTGCATTTCCAGCGCTGACCATTCGATCGTCGCGGAAATGAGCCTTGGCGGGGTCCCGGTCTTCAGCCGTCCCATTTCGAGCCCGAGCCCGTAAAGTCGGTCGGAAAGCCTGATCGCCGGCGCTTCGCCAGCGCGGCCAGCTGGGATACGCTCGTCGCCCATATGAATAAGGCCGTTGAGGAACGTTCCAGTTGTCAGGACGACAGCCCCGGCGTGCAAGGGACGCCCGTCGCCAGTCACAATTCCGGTAACCCGGCCATTGTTGACGATCAGATCCTCGACGGCTCCTTCAACGACACAGAGGTTTTTCGTTTCGGCCACCTCCGTCTGCATGGCATCTCGATAAAGCTTGCGGTCGGCCTGCGTGCGAGGACCTTGCACCGCCGGTCCCTTCGACCGGTTCAGCAGCCGGAATTGGATGCCGGCCCGATCCGCCACCCTGGCCATCAGCCCGTCAAACGCGTCGATTTCCCGGACGAGATGACCCTTGCCCAGCCCCCCGATGGCCGGATTGCAAGACATTTCACCGATCGTGTCGGCCCGGTGCGTCACCAGAGCCGTGACAGCGCCAACGCGCGCAGCCGCAGCCGCGGCTTCGCAGCCTGCGTGCCCACCTCCGACAACAATGACGTCAAACCGCTGTTTCATCGCTTCGTCATATCATCGGCCCGCCGATCGGCAAGAGCCGCCCTTCATCCACACCTAACGACAGATCAGCCCATTGACAGATGATTCACGTGAAACATTCCAGACCGACGAAGCCTGAGCGCCTGCGGCGTCCGTATCACAGCTTATTGGCCGTATCCGTCATTCCGGCGAAGGCGGGAATAACGATTGCGGGGTTTCCTCACGCCATAACCTTATGATTCACGTGAAACAATTCGTCCTTCATCGCGGATTCAAGCCTTGGCCCGCCTGTGCGCCTTGAGTAGAGCGGAAAGTCCATCCGGCTCGGTGAGCGGTTCCGAGCACTGCGGCCCAAGGCATGCAAACGCCGTCGCCCCTCCATCCTTCGCCGACTTCCCCTCCAGCGCGGGCGCAACGCCGGAAGCATCAATCTCGCCCAGCACATGCTCCAGCGCACCGGGCAGCGACAAACCGTGCAGCGCCGCCACCATCTTGTCGCGCCCCGAGCCTCCCGTAATCACCACCTGCTGCGGACTCATAGCATCGATCGAAGCCGCCAGGAGCCCCGTGTGGGCAACCAGGTTCTTCTGAATATCCGGCGAGAAACTCTCCAGAACAGACATCGCCTGTTCGGCATATGTTTGGTTTCCAGTCAGCACGGCCAGGTGCGACAGGTTCGAGACCTGGATGGCGTTCGCATTTGGAACCGCATCGTCGGTCCCGCCCGCAAGGCGCACCAGCACGTCGCCGGTGTCGTCCGCCGTGGCCGCATACCGGCCCTCGTCGCTGAGCCTGTAATGCGCGTGCAGCACATCGGCCCAGATCTCGGCTTTCGCCAGGTAACCGGGCTTGGCGGTCGCCTGGAACAGGCGCAGCGCCGCCCAGGTCATGTTGGCGTAATCGCTGGCCGTCGCAGCCGCCCCAAGCTTTCCCGCACGCCAGGAATGGCGAAGGCGATTGTCGACAGTCATCGTGGTGTCGACGAACGCGAAAGCCGTCTCCGCGCGCTCCAGCCATTCGGACTGCCCGAACACGACGGCTGCGCGCACCAGCGCCGCGATCATCAGCCCGTTCCAGTCCGCCAGAACCTTGTCGTCCCATCCTGGTCGAATACGCACCGCCCGGCGCGCCAGAAGCTTCTCACGCAAATCGCGAAGCCGCTTTTCCTCGTCGTTTCGCATCAGCCCCAGGCTTCCCAGCCTGTTGAGGATGTTGTGGCCTTCCCAGTTACCGCCCTCGTTGACGTCGTAGACCTGGGAGAAGAATTGCGCGTCTTCATCTCCAAGCGCGTCGTATATCTCCGCCCGTGACCAGACGTAGAACTTGCCCTCCTCGCCTTCCGAATCCGCATCCAGCGAAGCCGCAAATCCCCCGCCCTCAGCGATCATCTCGCGTTCCAGCCAGTCGACGGTTTCAGCGACGCGCAACTTGAACAGCGGGTTTTTCGTTTCCCGCCAGACCTCCGTCATAAGGTCGATCAAGAGCGCGTTGTCGTAGAGCATCTTCTCGAAGTGCGGCGCCAGCCACCGCTCATCGACCGAGTAGCGCGCAAAGCCACCGCCGAGGTGGTCGTAGATCCCGCCCTGGCAGATATGGGTAAGCGTCTTCTCGACGGCCGTTGCCGATTGCGTATTGCCGTAGCGGATCGCACCCCGCCACAGCATCCAGAAGAAGCTCCATTGCGGGAACTTCGGCGCACCCTGTATCCCGCCGTGCTGCGGATCGACAACGCCTGCCATCCTTTGCGTCACGTCTGCGAGCAGCCGGTCGCTGATCGCGATGCCGCTGGCACCCGCCGTCCGCTGGCCAAGCGCGTCGGTGATGACCTGCGCGTTATGCTGGACCCGCTCCGGTTCGTCGCGATAGATCCGCGCGATTTTCTCGAGCACTTCGACGAACCCCGGCCGCCCGTAGCGTGCCGTTGGAGGAAAATACGTGCCGCCGAAGAATGGCCGGCCCTCGGTATCCAGGAACATCGTCAGCGGCCAGCCGCCCTGCTCCCCCATCAAGTGCAGCGCCCCCATGTAGATCGCATCGATGTCGGGACGTTCCTCGCGGTCGACTTTGATGTTGACGAAGAGGTCGTTCATGACGGCAGCAATATCTTCGTTCTCGAAGCTCTCGTGCGCCATAACGTGACACCAGTGGCAGGCCGCATACCCCACAGACAAAAGGATTGGCTTGCCTGTCGCTATCGCTTCCGCCAGCGCTTCCTCCCCCCAAGGCCACCAGTGAACCGGGTTGTCCTTGTGCTGCAGGAGGTAGGGGCTCGTGGTTTCGCTCAGGCGGTTCCGGCCGGGTTCGGCAGCCATGTCGGATCTCCGTTTCTTTCTTTGAAGATGAGTTTGCATCCTCCTAGTGGCCCGTCGCGCCTAAATCGCATCATAGCCGCAACCTCGTTCGATTTAGGCGCGACATGAAGGCCACTAGCAACATCAATGACTTAGTGAGGCGTTTATCACGCCTTAATTGACACCGGTGTCGCCGCACCGCCGGTCAATTAAGGCGCGACGCCTCACTAGTGTTCCGGTTCCGACTTTTGCCTCCCGTTGGGGGATACCTGAGTGCAATATCAGAAACATAAGATGCGGTGGACATCAAACCTGACGCCGGCTTGCCGAGCATCGGCAGAAGAAGTCGCAGCATTAAAGTTGCTTTTGACCAGCATAACCGAGTAATCGAGCCTTATGGCGTCGACTTCAACCTCAAGCGACACGATTTTTGCCCTGTCGAGCGCAGCGGGCCGCGCCGGCGTCGCCGTTATACGGATATCGGGACGCAAGGCGGCAGCCGCAATGGAAGCATTGGCCGGACCGCTTCCCAGCCCGCGCAAAGCCGCCCTCCGCCGCGTGAAAGACCCCTCGTCCGGCGATCTGATCGATCGCAGCCTCGTCATCTGGTTCCCATCCCCCGCCACCTTTACCGGCGAAGACATCGCCGAATTCCAGGTGCACGGCGGCCGTGCGGTTATCGCCGGCCTGCTTGCGACTTTGGGAAGCCTTCCGGGCTGCCGACTTGCCGAACCCGGCGAATTCGCACTTCGCGCGTTCGAAAATGGCAAGCTGGATCTCGCCCAGGCCGAAGGGCTCGCAGATCTGATCGATGCGGAAACCGAGGCTCAGCGACGCCAGGCCCTGCACCAGGCCGGCGGTGCGTTGTCGAACCAAACCGGGATATGGCGCGCAAGCCTTGTCGAAGCAATGTCACTCGTGGAAGCGGCAATAGATTTCTCCGACGAAGCCGATGTTTTGGAAAGCTCCGTCGCACAAGCTGAACAACGGATCACCGCCCTTTCTGCAAAAATTGCTGACCAACTCGACGACGGCCACCGCGGCGAGATCCTCCGCGACGGTTTCAAGGTTGTCCTCGCCGGTGCCCCGAACGTCGGTAAATCGAGCCTCTTTAATGCCCTCGCCCGGCGCGATGTCGCCATTGTTTCAGCCGAAGCTGGAACGACGCGCGACACGATCGAGGTCCGCCTTGATCTCAATGGACTGCCCGTCATCGTGACGGACACAGCCGGATTGCGTGATGCTACCGGCGAGATCGAACAGGAGGGCATCCGCCGCACGCTTGCCCGCTCGAAAGACGCAAATCTCGTACTCTGGGTGATCGACGCAAATTCACTCGAAATTGCCGAACCGGTACCCCGTGAACTCGAAGGCAAAACGATTGTGGTCGCCAACAAATGCGATCTCGCACCACCGTCATTCCCGCGTCTTGCCGAAGGCAAGCCGCTGAATTGGAGTCGGGAACCCAAGCAGGCAGCCGACGGAACTCCAGCAGAAGTGTGCTTGGCTCCCGGCCACCGCCGGGATGACGAATTAATTCAACTGTCCGCGAAAACGGGTATAGGCCTCGACACCCTCATCAAAACAATCGCGGCGGAAGCCGCCAAATCAACCGGCGGCACACAAGCCGAAGGCGTTATCACGCAGGCCCGTCACCGCCGTCATCTGACGGATTGTCAGGAACACCTGCAAAGCTTCCTCGCGCGCACCTCAGATATAGAACTGCGCGCCGAAGACCTGCGCCTCGCCGCGGATTCACTCGGCCGCATCACTGGCCGCATCGACCCCGAAGACGTCCTCGACCAGGTCTTCGGGCGCTTCTGCATTGGCAAGTAGGCTGACACCCCGTAATCCCGTCGAAGGACGGCCTCCAAGCAAGACTCCACCAGAAGCGTTCTCACGTTCCCACCGTCATGTCGGAGACATGCTCCACATGGATTCGGGAATGACGAACGGGATGCTTCCTGCGGAGGATTGTACGGCGCCGGATGTTGGCCGGCAGGGCCAATGGGCATCTGATGCCGCAAAGAGAATGGCCAACACTCCCAAGGTCGTGTTGGCCATTAAATCCTAACAAGTTTCACGTGAAACCGGAGTCGTTACAACTTGACACTTGAGTCGATAAGTAAATCCGGTTCCACACAGAGTCTTCGTAGAGTCAAACCTACTGGTTTTTCATGCTCATCGAATCGAAGAACTCGCTGTTGGTCTTGGTGCTCTTGAGCTTATCGATGAGGAACTCGATCGCATCCATCGTGCCCATCGGATTGAGGATACGGCGCAGAACGTAGACCTTCTTGAGCTGATCGGATGGCACCAGCAGGTCTTCCTTGCGGGTACCGGAACGGGCCACATCGATGGCAGGGAACACGCGCTTGTCGGAAACCTTGCGGTCGAGGATGATTTCCGAGTTACCGGTGCCCTTGAACTCTTCGAAGATCACTTCGTCCATGCGCGAACCGGTTTCGACAAGGGCGGTTGCGATAATCGTCAGAGACCCGCCCTCCTCAATGTTGCGCGCCGCGCCAAAAAACCGCTTCGGACGTTGCAGTGCGTTCGAATCGACGCCGCCGGTCAGCACCTTGCCCGATGACGGGACAACCGTGTTGTAGGCGCGGCCAAGTCGCGTGATCGAGTCGAGCAGGATCACCACGTCGCGCTTGTGCTCGACCAGGCGCTTCGCCTTTTCAATAACCATTTCAGACACTTGGACGTGCCTCGAAGGTGGCTCGTCAAAGGTTGAGGCAATCACCTCGCCCTTCACGCTGCGCTGCATGTCGGTGACTTCCTCGGGCCGCTCGTCGATCAGCAGGACGATCAAATAGCACTCGGGATGATTGGCGGTGATCGAGTGCGCGATATTCTGCAGGAGCACGGTTTTACCGGTCCGCGGCGGCGCCACAATGAGTCCGCGTTGACCCTTGCCGAGAGGCGCGACGATATCGATGACGCGAGGAGAAAAATCCTTTCGCGTCGGATCTTCGATTTCCATGTTCAGCCGCTCAGTCGGGTAAAGCGGCGTCAAATTGTCGAAGTGGATCTTGTGCTTGACGTTCTCAGGCTCTTCGAAATTGATTTTGTTGACCTTGAGGAGAGCGAAGTAGCGCTCGCCCTCTTTCGGACTACGGATATGACCCTCGACGGTATCGCCGGTACGCAAAGCAAACCTACGGATCTGGGAGGGAGATATATAGATGTCGTCAGGTCCGGGCAGGTAATTCGCATCGGGAGAACGAAGAAAGCCAAAGCCGTCCAAAAGAACTTCAACGACGCCTGTGCCGATAATCTCGACATCCTGGGTCGCCAGCTGTTTCAGAGTCGCAAACATCAACTCCTGCTTGCGCAGAGTACTGGCATTTTCAACGCCGACTTCTTCGGCGAAGCTCAACATTTCGGGAGGAGACTTTTGCTTCAAGTCTTCCAGCTTGATTTCACTCATCGGAGGGCTCCGGAAGGGCTCTGGCGAAAATAGGGGCTTTGAGCCGGTTCGCTTGGCCAGGAAGGGGGTGGGAATTTGGTCAGGGAGCGAGGCTTCAGCGTAGCGCTTCTAAAAGGCGCTGACGTGTGCATCGCTATCATTGGCCCAACAGGACTTCAGGAACTGTTGGCAGTAGAAGGGTTTTCGATGCGCCGGGGTGCGCATCCGCGAAATCTGCCGCTTATTCGGTAGCAGGCCGCAGCTCTACATCGAGCATCGCCAACAGATAACAGAGTTCGCGCCTTTCGGAAAGCCTTGTCATCACGTCTAAACCTCAAAATGGTTTGACGATCACCAGAATGACGATTGCGAACATCAGAAGCGTTGGCACCTCGTTCATCACCCGCCAATAACCCGCCGACTTGGTGTTGCCGTCCTCGGCGAACCGTCGCATTGCAGCCGACAGCATCCCATGCACCGCTGACATGGCGACCACCAGCGCGAGCTTCGCATGAAGCCAGCCTGAGGTGAAAAATCCAGCCTGCCAGGCAAGCCACAGCCCAAGCACCCAGCTGACAATCATTGCCGGGTTCATGATTATGGTCATGAGCCGGTATTCCATCACCTTGAACGTCTCCGACTGCTCAGAGCCGGGCGTTGATCCAGCGTGATAGACGAACAGTCTCGGCAGATACAACATGCCTGCCATCCAGGCGATGACCGCAATGACGTGAACAGCTTTTACCCAGTCATAGGCGTCCGCGCCGAACAACAAAATGACGGCCGCCGTAGCCGCGACCGTAATACCGAGCGCGATACCGGCCCGGGCGGCAGGCGTTCCGGAACGCCTATCCTTTGCGGTCGCGCTCACGGCGAAGACCTCACCCGGTCGACCAGTCGGCTGACATTCTCAGGCGGCGTAAACTGCAAAATTCCATGTCCGAGATTGAAAATGAATTTTCTTCCCTTCATGGCCGTGAGGATTTCTTCAACCCGGTCATCGAGCTGCTTGCCACCGGCGACCAGCAGCAACGGATCGAGATTTCCCTGCACCACCCGGCCCGTCCTTTCCGATAGTTCGACCATCCCTCTGAGCGGCATCGCCGTATTGCAGCTGATCCCGTCAACCCCGGTCTCGGACACAAACCAAGCGCTCAACTGATCGGCGCCGCGCGGAAATCCAAGGATCGGAATCTCAGGATATTTTTCCTTCAGCTGAGCCACCATTACCCGAGTCGGCGCCACCACCCAACGAGCAAATTGATCATCCGCAAGCGACCCCGCCCAGCTGTCGAAAATCTGCAGTGCATCGGCTCCGGCTTCGACCTGACGCGACAGATAATCCACCGAAGTCTCGACAAGAATATCCATAAGTCTCTGGAAAGTCTCGGGATCTCGATACGCCATCAGCCTCGCCGCGGCCTGATCGGGAGAACCTCGCCCGCCAACCATGTAGGTGGCGACGGTCCAAGGCGCTCCACAAAATCCGATCAGCGCAGTCTCGTCGGGAAGATCCCGGCGCAGCCTGGAAACCGTCTCGGCCACGATCGAGAATTTTTCTCCCGTCGCTCCCGGCTTGAGCCGCGATACCCCCCCGGCATCCTCGATCGCATCGAGCCTTGGCCCCTCGCCTTCGACGAAATTGACTTCCTGCCCCAACGCATCGGGAACAACCAGAATATCTGAAAACAAAATCGACGCATCGAAGCCGTATCGCCGTATCGGCTGCAGCGTCACCTCGGCTGCCAGCTCGGGTGTATAGCACAGGTTCAAAAAACTCCCCGCCTTCGCCCGGATCTCGCGGTATTCGGGCAAATACCTTCCGGCCTGCCGCATCAGCCACATCGGTGGAGGCCATGTCGGGTGCCCTGCAAACGGCTTCAGGAACCGGCGGCGTTGCGCTCGTTGGGCGAGGGTTTCCAAGGTCATCACTCTCCGTTCAATTTCTAAATGATCTTTTCTTGGTTTCTTTTATTCTCTCTTTAGGGCCGTGGACTTCGGTAATTAGACTTTACCCGACAGGTTTCCCACAACCCGTTCACAGTGGGTAAGCCGCCCCACTACATCTAGATCCTGCCGCCCTATGTGGCCACAAAAGGAAAAAAACCAATAAATATCAGTGACTTGAACATCGTTCAGAGAAGTTGGCCTCAGGTACAAGCTGGTGATATGGCTTGGTTGAAGCGCCGCTCGAGTAGAAACATGCGCGCCAACAACAAGCCTCGACAAACCAATTCCTCTCGCCGCTAATGTGCGCAGTTTCGGGGATAACCCGCGACTTGTCCGCCCGACCTCCTCGGCACCCGCCGCACAGTCTTTTCTCTCCATCGGTTATCCACATGTCCGAAGCGCTTCCCAGCTACTACCACCTGCACCTGGTTTCCGATTCAACTGGGGAAACCCTGACGACGATCGCGAAGGCTGCTTCCGTCCAGTATGGCTGCGTGCGGCCAATCGAGCACGTACATCCGCTAGTGCGGACCGAGCGTCAGGTACTCAGGGTCCTGAAGGAGATCGAACAGGCCCCCGGCATCGTTCTTTACACTGTCGTTCATACCGAACTGGGCGCCATGATCGAAAAGCGCTGCACGGAGCTTAACGTGCCATGCCTGGCGGTCCTGCAACCGATCATGCAGGTTTTCGAAGCCTATATCGGCGCTCCGCAGACGCCGACAGTTGCCGGCCAGCACGTTCTCGACGCCGACTATTTCCGCCGTATCGACGCCCTGAATTTCACCATGCATCATGACGACGGCCAGCTGCCGCAGGACCTCAACGACGCCGATATCGTGATCCTTGGCATTTCGCGGACATCGAAGACACCAACGTCGATCTACCTGGCCCAGCGCGGATACAAGACGGCGAATGTTCCGATCGTGCCGACCGTACCGATACCGCCGGCCCTCAGTGAAGATCACTCCGCATTCGTCGTTTGCCTTGTTGCCCAGGCTGATCGGATCGCCGAGGTCCGGCGCAATCGGGCGATGGTACTGGGCGACCGCAATCTTGATGTCTACGTTGACCGGGATGCAATCCTTGCGGAGATCGCACATTCGCGCCGAATATGCTCGCGGCACGGATGGCCGGTCATCGACGTAACGCGACGCTCGGTCGAGGAGACGGCGGCCACCATTATCAAGCTGCACCATGACCGCCGCGCCGGGCTTGCAGCAACGATGGAACAAGCAAAAGATGTCTGACAAGCAACACGTTATACTGGCTTCCGGCTCGCTTGCCCGCCACGATATGCTCAAGGCCGCCGGCATAGCTTTCACGGTGATCCCGGCGAACATCGATGAGGCTGCGATTCGCGATGCGCTGACCGCAGAGAATGAGGCGATTGATCCCGCGGATATTGCCGAGATCCTTGCCCGCGCCAAAGGTGAGGCGGTCAGTCGCGAAAATCCCGACAGCCTCGTCATCGCCGCCGACCAGACCTTGTCGATGGGCGGGCAACTGTTTTCGAAACCGGCCAGTCTCGATGAAGCCCGCGATACGCTTCTGCGGCTACGCGGCGAGGAGCATCTCCTGCATACCGCTGTGGCCATAGCCGAGTCGGGTGACGTCACGTGGAGTCACGTCGAGTGCGTCCGCATGAAAATGCGTCGCTTCAGTTTCGGTTTTCTCAGCGAATATCTTGTGCGGGCCGGTGTCGACGTCTGCCAGTCGGTCGGCGCCTACCAGTTCGAAGGATTGGGCCTGCAGTTGTTCGAGGAAATCGAAGGCGACTATTTCTCGATTCTCGGTCTGCCAATGCTGCCGCTGATGGCTGAACTGCGCCGGCGCGGCGTGGTGAGCGAATGAGCTGGGGTGCCATGATCCGCGCGTGCGTCATCGGTTGGCCGATAGAACATTCCCGTTCGCCGCTGATCCACGGCCACTGGCTCAAGGTCTATGGCATCGAAGGCAGCTACACGACGGTCGCCGTCAAACCCGAAGAGGCAGCCGATTTCCTGCGCAATCTGGGTGAAAACGGATTGGCCGGCTGCAACGTCACGGTACCGCTGAAGGAAATCGCTTATTCCACAGCAGAACGCCGCGATGCCTCGGCGCTCGCGGTGGGCGCCGCCAATACGATCTGGCTGGAGGACGCCACCATCTGTGCGGCCAACACCGATACCTATGGCTTCATGACCCACCTTGAGACAGCGGCACCGGGCTGGAGTAAGAACGGCCGACCCGTCGCCATTCTCGGCGCCGGCGGCGCAGCGCGCGCCATCGCATACGGATTTCAGCAGGCTGGCGTCGCTGACATTGTCATCTTGAACCGCACGCGGAAGCGCGCCGAAGCGCTTGTCGCACACCTGGGTGACGGTCTCAGAACGGCAGATTGGGCTGAGCGGACGCGTTGCGCGGATTGGGCCTCCGTCGTCGTCAATACGACCACCATAGGCATGAAGGGAGAGGGTGATCTCGGTCTGGAATTCTTCGCCGCCGATCCCGATTGCGTCGTCGCCGACATCGTCTATCTACCGCTTGAAACCGCGCTTCTGAAAGATGCAAAGGCCCATGGCCTGCGCACCGTCGACGGGCTCGGTATGCTTTTGCATCAGGCCGTACCCGGCTTCGAGCGCTGGTTTGGCGTCCGCCCCGACGTGACGCCTGAACTGCGCCGCATCATTCTCGCCGACCTCGGGATTGCGTAATGTTGATCGTCGGACTTACAGGCTCCATCGGCATGGGCAAGTCGACCGCCGCGGCCGTCTTTCGCGAGCACGGCTTCGCAGTATTCGATGCCGATGCCTGCGTCCACGGTCTCTATTCCGGCAAAGCCGTCCCTCTCATCGAGGCGGCGTTTCCGGGAGCGACTGAAACCGGTCAAGTCGATCGCGGGAAATTGAGCGCAGCGCTGCTCGCGGATGAAAGCGGCTTCCAACGACTCGAAGCGATAGTGCATCCGCTCGTCCGCGACGCCGAACGCGAGTTCCTGCACATAGAGTTCGCTCTCGGCGCGCCCGTGGCAGTTCTCGAAATCCCGCTGCTCTACGAGACCGGCGCGGACGCCTTAGTCGATGTCGTCGTCGTAGTCAGCACCGACCCTCAAACCCAAATTGCCCGTGTCCTTGAGCGTCCCGGCATGACTCGCGAGAAGCTCGACCAGATCCGTTCGCGCCAGATCCCGGACAATGAAAAGCGTGCCCGTGCCGACTACGTTGTGGATACCGGCGCCAGCCTCTCGCAAAGCCGTGCCGAACTCGATTCAATCATCGCTGCATTGAAGCAGCGTCAGCCGCAAGCTTATCAGCGCCATTGGGCGTGAGGCTTAAGCTAGTGACCCGTCGCGCCAAAATCGCATCACAGCCGCAACCTCGTCCGATTTTGGCGCGACGGGCCACTAGCAACATCAATGGCTTAGTGAGGCGTTTATCGCACCTTAGTTGACTCAAACCTCGCCGCACCATCGGTCAACGGAGGCGCGACGCCTCACTAGCGAGCTGCACAGAATTGATTCAGGGACAAATGCCATGCGCCGCGAGATCGTCCTCGATACCGAAACGACCGGCTTGTCTGCCGATGGTGGTGACCGCCTCGTCGAGATTGGCTGCGTCGAGCTCGTCAATCGCATGCCGACCGGCAGGGAATTCCACGTCTACATCAATCCCGAGCGCGCCGTGCCGGTCGAAGCCGCCAACGTCCACGGCCTCACGACCGAGTTCCTGTTCGACAAGCCGGTATTTGCGAAGGTCGCCCGACCGTTCCTCGACTTCATTAAGGCCGACACGCTTGTTATCCATAACGCCGATTTCGACGTCGGTTTCCTCAACATGGAATTGCGCAAGCTTTCCGCACCGCTGATTTCTGGCAACCGCGTCGTCGACACGCTGGCGATTGCCCGCCGCAAGCATCCGGGCGGGCCGAACACGCTCGATGCCCTCTGCAAGCGCTACGGTATCGACAACTCGAGACGGACCAAGCACGGCGCGCTTCTCGACTCGCTGTTGCTGGCCGAGGTCTACATAGAGTTGCTGGATGAGCGTCAGGCCCGCATGGAACTTGCAGCAAGCGGCAAGACAGGACTATTGGCCAAGTCGAATGCAGGAGCGCCGGCTCGTGTACGTCCTAACCCGTTGCCCCCACGATTGAGCGAAGCAGAGGCGAAGGCGCACATGGCCTTTCTGGAGACCCTCGGCGAAGCCGCGATTTGGCTGCGCTATCGTTGATCAGCTCACCGTCGGGGTTTCCGCGCTGCCGGCTTCCTGCTGCTTGCGCCGCACATACAGTCCAGCGAAATCTATCGGATCGAGCAGCAACGGCGGGAATCCGCCTTCGCGCGTCAAGTCGGATGCCAGGCGCCTCAGGTAGGGGAAAATCAGCGCCGGGCAGTTGATCAGAAGGAACGGCTCAAGCGCTTCTTCCGGAATATTCTTGATGCGGAAAATACCGGCATAGACGACTTCGAGTTGGTAGATGGTGCCGGCTTCGTTGGTCGCATGCGCCTTGAAGTCGATGGCGCTCTCAAAGAGGCCCTCTTTATCGCTCATGCGCCGGGCGTTGACATTGACTTCCAGCTTCATGTTCGGGTTCTCGCCCGGCCCCGACATCAATTTCTCGACGTTTGGGTTCTCGAACGACAAATCCTTGATGTACTGGGCGACAACCTGGGCCTGGATGCCGGGTTGCCCGCCTACGGCGGCTCCCTCGGCCGGTTTGCCGGATCCGTTTTGTTTGTCGGTCATAGCGTAGTGCCGTCCGTAAAACTGAAAGGTTGGTGGGCGCGCCGCATCTGGCGCGAAATGTACCAGGGGTGGCTATCACAGGCGCCCGTCCACCGCAATCGCCGCACATGGAGTTGGTTGTCAACCATCAGAGGGTAATTCCGCCTCAGCGCTGGCGCGGATCCCGGCTCGACCGGGTCGTTTGCTCGTCCACCCGTTCATAGTCCCCGTCGATGACCGGCCCATCCGATGGGGCGGCGCCAGGCGCTTTCTTGCCGTCCCGGGGGCTTTCATGTTGCGGGTGTGTGCGAGCGCCGAAACCGGAGACATGAACTGCGCCGGCCTTTAGAAGTTTTTGTAAAGTCCAATGGGCCACCGCCATGCGTACCAACGGTATGAGCATAAGGAAGCCGACGGTGTCGGTGAGGAGCCCGGGTGTCAGTAGGAAAGCCCCGGCGATCAGCAGGAACAGGCCCTCGATCACCGGCTCGACGGGCATTTTTCCGGAAGCCAGCGCCTCGCTCGCGCGCGCCATGACGCCGAATCCCTGCGTCCGCAGTAATGTCGTGCCGATGACCGCGGTCAAAATCACGATGAGGATGGTCCATAACAGCCCGATCTGCTGTCCGACCATCACCAGAATCGCGATTTCCGCCAGTGGTACGGCGATGAACAGAAGTAATATGAGCAGCGGCACACAATGATCCTGACGGCAAGGCGGAGCGGTTATTAACACTTTCGGCCGGACGGCGGTGCCGGATAGCCCCCTATTGTGGCTGCGCCGGCAGTAGTATCTTTAGCACGGCCATCGTTGACATGGGGAACAAGGCAATCTCAGACAAGGATGTTGGCTTGGCGCAGCTTGTGCCCTAAGTTGACGCGAAAGCGGCCTGAGCGGATCCAGTGAAGGTGTTTTATCGCTGATCTGGACTGTTCTTTGAAAGGTCGATTATACCAGCGGGATGGAACGCCCGTGAGGCGCGACGGTTAACATTGCGGAAATCCTTTATCCGCCACTAATTCCACGTACGTTGGGCGCAGCCTCTTTCGCCTGTGCCCTTGAACCGCCGCCGATCCTGCACATGTCTGCCTCACAGAGGCCAATTGGTAGTCGCGAAATGAACTCCAGTATCGATATCGTCACGCTTATCTCGCTGATCGTTGCAGTCGTAGTGATTCTGAAGCTGCGCAGCGTCCTTGGCCGCCGGACCGGCGACGAGGAATCGCGTATCGAGCGGTTCCGAACAGAGCGGGCCCAGCAGGAAGCGGCCACCGGCACCGACAAGGTGGTGACGCTTCCCCGCCGCAGCGAAGATCCCGAAACCGATTTCCGCGCCGACGGCGAGCTTGCGACGGCGAATGCGGAAGCAAGGATTCGGGCGTTTGCCGGGTCGAACGCTTCGGTCCGCAAGGGATTGCTGGATATTCTGCGCTTCGACCCTGCCTTTGACCCGGAAAAGTTCGTCGCGGGAGCGAAGACGGCCTACGAAATGATCGTCATGGCTTTCGCGGCAGGCAACCGAAAACTTTTGAAGGACCTTCTCAGCAGCGAGGTTTACGAGGGGTTCGTTGGTGCTATTGCGGACCGCGAGTCTCGTGGCGAACAGATCGACCAGAGTTTCGTCGGCATTGATAATGCCGAAATCGTCGAGTCCGAAGTCAAGGACGGTATCGCATCCGTCACCATTCGCTTTGCCAGCCACCTCATTTCGGCAACTCGCGACAGCGCCGGAGAGGTGATCGACGGCGATCCGCAGCGCATCAAGGAAGTCACCGACATCTGGACGTTTAGCCGCGATGTCTCGAGCGCGCGCGCGTTGGCCAATCCTAACTGGAAACTCGTCGCAACACTGGCCGCAGGTTGATGGCGCGTGCAGAGCGGTTGTAATCATCGAAAATATTAGCTTTTTCACGTGAATCAGTATGTCCACAACGGCGCGGGGTACCGCGCTGAGGGCGACTTCGCCGAACGGTTGCGGGAGGTCCACGGGGGAGAGAAATGTCTGATACCTCCCCGCAGGCAACCTTCGAACCGGTTTCCTTCCTTGATCTGCCGGGCTGGAAAACGGACGATCATAGTGCTGCTTTTGACGCGTTCCTATTATCCGCTACCGCCGTGCTTGCACGCGACAACAGGATCGCCGCTGGCCTGCGGGTGGCTTGCCACACAGCGCTTGAATTGAAAGCGGCCGGGGTGGTCGGATCAGCCGCGGCCCGGTCCTTCTTCGAAGAGAATTTCGCCCCGCACGGCGCCCGGCGGTCAAGTCAGGCCGGGCTGTTGACCGGCTACTACGAGCCCGAACTTGCCGGATCGCTTTGCCGGACCCGCGCATTCCATGTGCCCGTTCTGGCTCGCCCCCCGGATCTGGTGAACCTCGTCGACGAATCCCAGCGCGGCGCTCTCTCGGACCGGCTTACCCATGCGCGCCGGACATCGGACGGCTCGATTGGCCCCTACTTCGATCGCCAGGAAATCGATGAGGGCACCCTCGATGGACGCGGCCTCGAAATCGCCTACGTTGCCGATCCGGTCGACTTGTTCTTCATGCAGGTGCAGGGATCGGGATTGATCCGGCTTAAGGACGGCAGCGGATTGCGCGTCGGCTATGATGGCAAGAATGGCCACCTCTACACTTCGCTCGGCCGCAAACTGATCGATACCGGCGTTTTCACCGCTGAGGCCATGAACCTTGCGAGCCTGACGCAGTGGCTCAAAGCCGATTCCACCCGCTCGCGCCCGATACTCTGGCGCAACCGGTCCTACGTCTTTTTCCGGGTTCTCGGATCCGAACGGGAAACCCGGACACTCGGTACGGATGCAATTCCACTTACCCCGTTGCGCAGCCTAGCTGTCGACACCGGTTTCCACCAACTGGGCTTGCCGATCCATGTCAGCGCGCCCGGCCTTGATCACATCCTCGATAGTCGCGATGGTTTTCACCGCCTTATGGTTGCCCATGACGTCGGGTCCGCGATAAAGGGGCCAGAGCGCGGCGACGTGTTCTGCGGCTCGGGCCGTGCCGCCGGCGCCGTCGCGGGTATGACGAAGCACCCGGTCCGTTTTTTTCCATTGCTGCCGAAAAGGTCGGGCGACGGTGACTAAAGGCCCCATCAAGAAACCGGATCGAAAGGGTGCTCCACGCACACCCGGTCTGTCGGACGAAGACCTGCTTCTGTGGCAGCACATGGCGCGCTCGCTGCGCCCCTTTCACGGCCGCGATAAGCGCATAACGCCGGGATCTTTTGAAGAATCGGGTTTTACGCCCCACGTGTCCCCGGGTCGGGCCGCGCCATCCGATGCACCGCTTCCTCAAGGCGATAGCCCGGCCCGTCATCCACCGAGGCCAGCATTGGATACTTACCGGTCGGCGCCCGCACTGGCTCAGTTCGAGACCAGGAAGGCACGTAAGATTCGCGCTGGCCGGATTGATATCGAAGCCCGCCTCGATCTCCACGGCATGCGACAGTCGCAGGCCCACGGCGCGCTTCGCGCGTTTTTGCTGCGCTCCCAGGCCCGTAAATTAAAATGGGTTCTCGTAATCACCGGCAAGGGGACGTTTGCCCGCGACAGCGACAATCGAGATCCCCTCGGTGGCGACTGGGACGCCCCGCCTCGCGGCGTCCTGCGCCGCAACGTTCCAATGTGGCTTGCCGAACCTGAGCTGCGCTCCGTTGTCGTCAGCTACACGACGGCCGCCGTGCATCATGGCGGTGACGGCGCGCTCTACATCCAACTGCGGTCGCAGAAAAAATAACGCGCGGACAGGTCCCCCATGCCCGCGCGTCGATCCTGCCGGCGCTGTTTCGACTCCAAGGTGGGGTTACGGACAGGTCTCCGAAAGTCCCTTCAGCGCGGCCGAGATCCCGATCAGGGAAAACGTGTCGGCGGTCGCCGAACCGGAATCGGAAGTGGCTTCGACCTTCATCGTGGAGCCGCGCTTCATCGATTCGATGAGCTTCAGTTCCTGCGTTGGATCTGCGACGAACGCCTTGTCGTCCTTCGCGAACAGGTCGTAGTCTTCCGCACCGACGCTAACCTTGACCGTGCTGCCCTGTTGGATCTGATAGCCAAGGCGCACGCTGACTTCCGACTTCACCCCGTCTTTGGGCCACGCCGAGACGTAGAAGAATACGCCTTCGCGATTTGCGCCTTCAGGCGTGCTGTCTTTGGGCTGGGAAGCCGCAAAACAGATTTTTTTATTGGAGTCCTCGTGCGAGAAGACGCTCCAGTCGCGATATGTCTTCACCAGCGTTGCAGCCGAAGCCACGCTTGCGATCGCAACGACCAGCGCACCTGCCAACGTTGCCGCTTTCATCCATCTCGTGTCCGGAGTGATCATGGGTTCGTGCACCGTCCTTTTGAATTTCGAATTGATCCGCCAGCCACCCGTATAAAGAAAATCGGGCAATCTTGTCACCCTTGCCCGCGAATCGGTGTGGTTTCGGGCATATTTGTCACGCCTCGGAGTGTTTCGTCCAGCTCTGGACCACCCGGCCGGATCGGCCGGTCTGCAAAGCGGGCGAGCGACTTGACCCTGTCATACATGACGATGGCGCCCGCCATGGCGACGTTCACGCAGAACCGCGTCGGGATTTTGACCACATGGTCGCACCTTTCGATGAGCGGCGGCGATAGCGAACCAAGTTCTGGACCGAGCACATAGGCTGCACGGATCGGATGGCGGAAGCTTGGCAGGTCGATCGCTCCGTCGATCAGTTCAACTCCGACAAGCTGGCAGCCCTGCGGCAGCGCCATCTCGTCAAGTCCCGCCCAATCGTAGTGTGGCAGGTGATTGCGCCCTTTGGACGTATCGGCAGCAGCCTCAAGCGCCTGATATGTTGCCCCGATGGTGAAAGTGAAGCTCGCACCGAAACCATGCGCGGAGCGCATCAGGTTTCCGAGGTTCAAAGCTTTCGACATGCGCTCGGCGCCGATCGCGAAGTAACCGCGCGGCATCGGTGGCCAGTTCGTCGCCTGGACGTTCATTCCTCGTTTGGACATATCGGTTCCTGGCGGTTTGAGGGTCTGCACTCGGATAGCGAAGCAATATAGAGGTTTCACATGAAGGCGGTTGTCTGCAAGGCCCTGACCGGCCCCCCCGGCCTCGAGCTAGTGACGCTGCCTGATCCTCAACCCGCTGACGGCGAGGTTCTGGTCGCCGTTGCGGCATGTGCCCTCAATTTTTTTGACACACTGATTACCCGGGGAAAATACCAGTTCAAGCCTGACTTGCCGTTCTCTCCTGGCGGAGAGATTGCCGGAGTGATCGAGGCGGTCGGCCGCGGCGTCGATGGCTGGCGCCCCGGCGATCGTGTCGCAGCTTATATCGGCTGGGGCGGCGCCCAGGAGAAGGTCGCTGTCGACGCTGCAAGACTGGTCGCCATTCCCGACGGCGTCGGCGAAATTCCCGCCAGTGCAGTCAGCATCACTTACGGCACCGCGATTCACGGCCTGCGCGACAGGGCCATGCTGCTGCCGGGCGAATCGGTTGCGATTCTGGGGGCCTCGGGCGGCGCTGGACTGGCTGCGGTCGAACTGGCCGCCGCCATGGGCGCTCGCGTCATCGCGGTCGCTTCGAGTGCGGAAAAGCTCGAGGTCTGCCGCCGCCATGGCGCTCACAATACTCTCGACTACTCGGCCGCTGATCTCAAATCCGCATTGCGCGACCTCACGGGCGGCCAGGGCGTCGACGTGGTCTACGATTGCGTCGGCGGCGCCAGCGCCGAGCCTGCCCTTCGCGCACTGGCGTGGGCCGGCCGCTATCTCGTCGTTGGATTTGCATCCGGCGATATTCCGCAGATCCCGCTCAACCTTCTGCTGCTGAAAGGTTCCTCTGCAATCGGCGTCTTCTGGGGCGAGTCTGTCAGGCGCGATCCAGCTGGCCATCGAGCGAATATGTCCGATGTGCTGGCCTGGGTCGCCGATGGCACATTGAAGGCACGCGTCGACAGCACCTATCTGCTCGAAAGCGCCGCAGAGGCACTTCGCCAGATCGACGAGCGCAAGGTGGTCGGCAAGATTGTGCTGACTATGAAGTAAGCCGATCTGGAACCTGATCGAACCGCTTCGCGTTGCCTTCCGAAGCGTCGATTAACCAGCGGCCAAAAGAAACTGATTCTCCAGCCAAAATTCATGAAGCTGGGTAGCCTGACCGCTGCGCGGCAGGTAGAAAGTATACAAACGTTTTAGTCGTCAGAGTCCGCAGAAAGCTCCCATGTTGCGCGTCATAGAGCAGAGCACCGTTACCGAGCATCCGTTGATCGGACGCCGGCGCACTCTTGCTCTGCTGATTGTCGCCCTGCTGGCCGGACCCGGCTTTTTCGTCGCTGCGCTACTCAACGCGCTCTACCGTGATGTTCCGCAACGCTCCCCGGTCCCACAGACTGCCCGCATGTTGACTGCTGACCCCGACCGGTTGGACGGCCGCTTGCTCTCTCCGGTATCCGAACGCATTGTCCCCGAGTTCGAACAGGCATCGCAAAGCGATCGCGCGGGTACGGCTTCGCAGAATCCGGTGCTGGCCTATTTGGAAATATCCGGCGCGGACGATTACGATTACTCCGTCCGACCTTCGTCGCCCTCCAGCCCGGCAACGACAGCGCCGGGCGCGACCTACAAAACAGTCTGCGTCCGTCTTTGCGACGGCTCTTATTTTCCCATTGGATATTCGGCCACACCCGCTCAGTTCGCTGCCCATGAAACTGAGTGTCAGTCGCGGTGCGGATCGCCAGCGCGCCTCTACGTTTATGCGAACGGTACCGAGACGCCGCTGCAGATGCGCAGTCTTTCCGGTCGTGCCTACCTCGAACTAGAGACCGCATTCCGCTTCCAGACGACCTACGATGCACAGTGCAGTTGCCGGTCCCAGCCCTGGACCCTGGCTGCACGTCAGCGCCATCAGCGATTCGCGCAGTTCGCGGCTGAGGAAAACGCATCCACGCCGCAGCGAAGCAGCATTGCCGGCTGGATTTCACCGGTCGAACTGCGCGACGCTTCAGCAACAGCAATTGTTCCGTCCCTCCCGGTGACCCGGCCTGCAGGCGAACACGAGCCGCAGTTGGTCCGGGCATCCGCTGCGAGCGGGGCGGTAGTGGCGGCTCGCGCGGCGACGGAAAACCAGATTGCGCACCTTATTGCCGCAAAACACCGGTCGGCCCGGATCGCCGCGGTATTGCAGCGGACGGAAATTCTCGCAGCGTTGCAACTGCCGCGAACCTCAATCGTCGCGGCACGGTCAAGCGCCAGCAATCGTGCGCTTGCTTATCCTGGCGAGCCGACACTACCTGGCTCATTTGGCATCCTTTCCGTTGCCCAGAGCGCTGGCCAGTCCAGCCTGGCGAAGAATACCGAAATCGCGCAGCTTTTTGAGCAATCTGGTGGCCGCAAGCCGTTGACGGCCACCGATATCCTGATGCGCAATCTCAATCCGCATCACTAGTGGCCCGTCGCGCCTAAATCGCATCATAGCCGCAACCTCGTTCGATTTAGGCGCGACATGAGGGCCACTAGCAACATCAATGACTTAGTGGGGCGTTTATCACGCCTTAATTGACACCGGCCTCGCCGCACCGCCGGTCAATTGAGGCGTGACGCCTCACGAGCGGCCCGTCGCGCCTAAATCGCATCATAGCCGCAACCTCGTTCGATTTAAGCGCGACATGAGGGCCACTAGCAACATCAATGACTTAGTGGGGCGTTTATCACGCCTTAATTGACACCGGCCTCGCCGCACCGCCGGTCAATTGAGGCGTGACGCCCCACTAGTGCAACATCGATCTGACGGGATTCCGAAGAGTGATCGCTTGCGCATCGGAATCGAACAATATCTCTCAGCGTTCAGCAATTATTCGCTTTGTCGCCCGATACTCCGCGCAGTGTTGTCCTGCGTTCTAAAAAGTGAATCATGCGTAACTTAGCTCAATGGCGGGCGAGCATCCTTCTCGTATCCATTCTTGCTTGTGCTGCCGCGCCCGAAGCCGGCGCGCAATCGCTGTTCCAAAGCTTGTTTGGAAACCTCTTCAATAGTGCGCCGTCAAAACCGGCGCCAGCAGCGCCTGCACCGACCGTATCGCTGAGCCCGCTCCGCCAGGAAAGCAACTTGCCTTGGGCAAACGGCACGCCCTCGCAGGTGCAGCCGGGACAATCGTTTTGGAGCGGGGCCTATCGGACAATCTGCGTGCGTTCTTGCGACGGCTACTACTTCCCGATCAGCGGCTCCGCCTCGCGCAGCCAGTTCCGCAAGGATGCTGAATCGTGCTCGGCGCGCTGCGGCGGGGGCAAACTTTATTATTTGCCCAGGGATTCTGAGGATATGGCCGCAATGGTGGACCTGACGGGCCGTCGCTATGATCAGCTCGACAGGGCTTTCGTCTATCGCAAGAAGCTTATCGACGGCTGCGCATGCCGGCCGATGCCGTGGACCGCCGCCGAACGTGCCCGTCACAACCGCTACGCCTACGCTGAGGTGATCCTTCAACTGAACGAGGATCGCGCCAAACAACGCCGCGAGCAGGCCGTCGCCCGCGCCAATGAATCCTCCAGAGAAGCCGCTGGCGCGCCAGCCGGTGGCGATATCCCGCAAGAAAATGCCGATGCAGGGCCCGCCACGGCCGGGGCACCGCCAGAAGAAGGCGCCGGCAGTGCTGCTATGAAAGTTATCAGGGCCGCGATTGCAGATGCAGCAAATCCCGGAAACGAACCGGTAGACCCGCAGGGTGCCGTTACAGAAACAGTCAGCTATTCCCCAAGCACCGCCACAACCGCGCGCGCGGTCTCGGCAACGAAACCGCCCCGCGACCGCAAAACCAGGCGAAAGTCATCTTCGGCAAATGGCTGGCCGTTTGCCGGCGGCAGCAGATACACTTGGCCCGGCGACCGCTGAACCGGCAAAAGCCAAACCGCTCCAATATATGATCCAGCCTTGCAATCTCTGACCTCCGGCGCAATCATGATCGCGCTGGTGACAACTGGCGCGCGCGATGGGCCGGCAGGTTGCAGTCAGTTGCTCTGGCGCAGATAACGCGCCGCGGCGGGTATCTCGCCCCACACGACTTTAGGAAGTGTTGGTTCAAAGAAGGCCACGGAGAATCGTACGGCGCCGGATGCGCAGTGGGCATCCGAAGGCGCAACTAAGGAGTAGGGAGGCGCGTTTTGAGCGATTGCGAGCCAATACATTATCTGAGGCCGCGGAAAAAGGGAGCAACCTCCGCGGCTCCGCCGGACCCTCAAGGGCACGGCGATCATCGGCAAATCAACTCCCAGACACGTTTTGATCGTCACGAACTTTCCCAGATCCTCTCAGTCTACGGCCGCAAGGTGGCAGCAGGGGAATGGCGCGATTACGCCATCGACATGGGCCGCGAGAAGGCGGTCTTTTCGGTTTTCCGGAAGTCCAGCGAATGGCCGCTTCTGCGCATCGAGAAAAATCCCAGACTGGCTCGCAAGCAGGGCGCTTATTCCGTGGTCGCTGCAACCGGGCTGATCCTGAAGCGCGGCCACGATCTGCGTCGCGTGCTCGACGTACTGGAACGCCGCGTCGAGATTGTCCGCTGAGCTTGCCGAGTCTCGAACCGACGGCACGTTAGCCACCGCCTCCACCCGCCTTCGCGGGAGCAGGCCTCTTGCTGGACGTGCTCTATGCCGGTGGTCCACTAGCTCCGAGACCGAGCGCCCGCTGCAGATAGAGCGCGCTGAGCCATTGCCCGTCCTTCCATCCCGTGTTGGGAAATTCACCCACCTTGCAAAAGCCGAGCGCCTGGTGGAACGCCAGCGAGCCATCTCCGCCCGGCATGCTGATGCCGGCAATCATCTGCCGAAACCCACGTCTCGTCGCCTCCTCAATGAGCGCATCCAGCAGCTGCCGCCCAGTCCCCCGGCGCTGGGCGCTCGGCGCGACGTAGATCGAATCCTCGATCGAATAGCGCCAGCCGGTCTGCGGATGAAAGCCGCTGCCGCAGGCATATCCAGCTAACCGTCCATCTTCTTTTTCCGCAACGAGGTAGGGATAGCCCGCCACGGTGCGCGCCGAGTACAGGGTCGTCATGGCGGCAAGGTCGGGCGCGGTTTCATCCCATGTGGCCCGCGATGCCGTGACCGCATCCGCGTAGATTTCCGTGATCTGAGGTAGATCCCGCATCTCGGCGGGGCGAATGAGTGGCATTTGGGCTAGATCTCCGCACATAGAAAAACCCCACCGGTGTCGACCGGCGGGGTCCTTCATATCAGAGGCTGGACGGCTTCGTCCCGTTTCAGCGCTTACTCGCGGTTACCCATGAACGAGAGCAGGAACTGGAACATGTTGACGAAGTCGAGGTACAGGCTCAGCGCACCCATAACGGAGGCTTTCGCGACCATTTCGGCATCGTGGCGAATGACAAGGTATTCATCCTTGATGCGCTGCGTGTCGTAGGCGGTAAGGCCGGCGAACACGAGAAGACCGATCACCGAGATTGCGAAGCCGAGTGCGCTCGACTGAAGGAACCAGTTGACGACCATCGCGATGATGATGCCGATCACGCCCATGATCAGGAACGAACCCCAACCCGACAGGTTCTGCTTCGTCGTGTAGCCATAGAGCGACAAGCCTGCGAAAGCGCCGGACGTGACGATGAAGGTCTGGAAGATCGAGGTGTTGGTGTAGATCAGGAAGATCACTGAAAGCGACACGCCCATGATGCCGGCAAACGCCCAGAACACGCCCTGCGTGGCGGCGGCACTCAGCTTGTGCAAGCCGAAGCTCAGCACCAGAACGAAGGCCAGCGGAGCCAGCATGAGCACCCACTTCAGGGGCGAATGATAGAGCAACTGGGCAACCGCAGGGTTGGCCTCAGCGTAGCTGGAAACTGCGTATGCAACCAAGCCGGTCAGGGCGACGCCCGCCGACATGTAGTTGTAAACGCCAAGCATATACGAGCGCAGGCCTTCGTCGACCGCCGCGCCCGTCCGCGCCGTGGTCGCCGCCTGGGCGTAGCGATTCTCATACTGCGTCATCTTCTAAATCCCCTTGACCGATGCAGCGGAAAACTGGTTCACGGACGGAATATGTCAATGCCCGGTGCCGATTTCAAGCGTTCCGCTACGAATTATGAGCTTCACGCTCGGGTTTTAGCGATACGTTTGGTAAATGCCCGTCAGACAGCGGTTTTTCCAGCCTCAGAAACTCTCGCCGGCCCTATTCCGATTTCAAATAAGGCACCGGCCGCGCCCGCAGAACCTGCCAAGTGCCCAGCCCGCCAAGCACCACGACAAGAGCAATCGAAACTCCGAGCGCCTGCAGGACCGCCGGCCAGGACAGCATGAAGGGGACATCGATCACCTGAGACAGCGCGATCCACGACGCCAGGCCGCCCAGCAGGATTGCAAATCCAGCGGTCACTATGGCGAGGATCAGGTACTCCAGGGCATGCGCGGTGAGAATGCGCCGCCGGGTAGCGCCCAGCGCCTTGAGGATCACTGCTTCGACGATGCGCCGCCGTTGGGCTGTTGCAAGCGCACCAGCCAGGACCAGCGCACCGGCCGCCAGCGTGACGCTCCCAGCCACCCGTATCGCCGACATGATCCGCGAGAACACCTTGTTGAAAGCATCGACGGCGTCGCGCACCCGGATTGCGGTGACGGCGGGGTAGGCTTTCGATACGGTCCGCAGTGCCGCCGCTTCGTCGGCCAGAGAAAGCTCTTCAGGGAGCCGAACCGTTGCCAGCAGATTGAAGGGCGCGCCGGCAAGCGTGTTGGGAGAAAACACCAGAATGAAGTTGATCGACAGGCTATCCCAGTCGAGTTCCCGCAGGTTGGCGACCTTCGCGGTGATGTTGCGCCCGAGCACATTAATCACGATCTCGTCGCCGATCTTGATATCGAGCATCCGCGCGAGGTCGGCTTCGAACGACACGAGCGGCGAACCCGCATAATTTTTCTCCCACCAGTCGCCCTTGACCAGTCGGGATCCTGGCGGCACGCCCGCCGAGTAGGTGATGCCCCGATCGCCGCGCAAGACCCATTCCGCATCGGCTGGAGGCTTGATGTCCTCGACCTTTCTTCCGGCCAGCTCGATCAGCCGCCCGCGCAGCATCGGTGCGCTCTCGATTGCAGCCTCGGGGACCTTGCCGGCGATGAGCGATTTCAATCCGTCGATCTCTGAGCGGGGAATATCGAGGAGAAAATAGTCCGGAGCATTCTCCGGCAGTTTGCCTGTCAGCTCCTCGACCAGGGAAGCGTCCGTCAGCGCCACCGCGACGAGCATCGACAATCCGGCACCAAGCGACAGGACGATCGTGCGTGTCAGCCCACCGGGAGCAGCGATGCTGCCGAGCGCAAGCGCCAGTTCGGGAATGCGAGGACGCGGCATGCGCCGCGCCACAGAGGTAACGAGAAAACCGAGCCCGTAGAAGACCATGAGGATCAGCCCCAATGCGCCGGTGAAATAAGCCGCGATTTCGGGCGTATCGGACGAAAATATTGCCACACCGGCCAGCAACGCGGCCATGGCGACCGTCATCGCGATGATCGGCCAGCGCGGCCATGCCGCCGCCTGCCCCACCTGGTCGCGAAACAGCACCGACGGGGAGATGATCTCGGCCCGCCCCAGCGGCCACAGCGAAAACAGCAAGGCGACCAGCAGGCCGTAACCGGCGGCTGCCAGGAGGCTCGGCACCGATATCGACACCACGGGCGCAATCGGCAGCACGCTGCCGTAGGCCGCATTGAGCAGCGAAGGGACCGCCAGCCCGGCAGCCAGTCCCATGATGATCCCGACCACCGTGATCACCAGGATCTGCATCAGAAAAACCGCCAGAATCGTGCTGTTCTTGGCTCCCAGCGACTTCATCGTCGCAATCGTCCGCCGCCGCCGGTCGACAAAGTTCGCCACCGAATTGGCGATCCCCACACCGCCGATGATAAGCGCGGTAAGCCCGATCAGCGTCAGGAACTGGCGCAGACGCTCAAGTGTGCGGCGCACCTGCGGCGAGGGGTCGCTGCGGTCGACGATGACGAAGCCGCCTTGAGACAGGCTCGCCTTCAATTGGTCGCGGGCGTTGTCGAGCGCCGCCGTGTCGGAGGCCGCTTCCTTGCCCTTGAGAGCGATGGCATAGCGCCAACGGATCAGCGCTCCGGGGACAGCCAGTTCGGTCTTCTCGAGGTCCGCCGCCGAAACAAGAATGCGCGGCCCATATGTGAGGCGGTCGAGCAGGCCGTCCGGTTCCTTCTCGATCACGCCGGAAATCGTGAGCGACGCGCTGCCGAGCTGGAACCGGTCGCCGACTTCTAGCTGAAGCCGCTCCAGCATGATCGGTTCGACGACCGCGCCGTCACGCAAAGCCGCCGCCAGGGTCTTTTCACCTTTGAGCTTGGTTTCACCGACCAGCGGATAAGCGCCATCGGCGCTCTTCAGTTCACCCAGGATCTGATCGTTGCCGTCAACGGTCCGCGCCATCACCCGCATGGTCGCCGTCTCGCTGACCGTCCCGGCGGAGTCGAGCGCTGCTCGCTCTTCCGGCGTGGCGCGCGCATGCATCCGCGAGACCGCGATATCACCGCCGATGATCTGCCGGCCCTGGTTTTCGAGTCCGGCGACGAGAGCGGTGGCCAGCCCGCCGATCGCGGCAATTACCATGACGCCGAGCGCCACGCACAGCATAAAGACGATGAAGCCGTCGAATCCGCTGCGCATTTGCCGGCCGGCAAGCCGCAGCGCCAACGGCAGCTTGGCGGTCCAGGCGAATTGCTGGCGCGGCAACGTCGTATCGGCTGCCGTCATGCCGCGCTCGCCATGTCGTCGGAGAGGATATGTCCATCAGCCATCCGCACGGTGCGTTCGCAGCGCTTGGCGAGATTTTCGTCGTGCGTGACGAGGACAAGCGTTGTCTTGGTGCGCTGGTGCAGGGAGAACAAGAGATCGATGATCTGGCGGCCAGTCTCTCCATCGAGGTTGCCGGTCGGCTCGTCGGCAAGGATCAGCGCCGGCCGTGTCGAAAGCGCCCGCGCGATGGCGACGCGCTGCTGCTCGCCGCCGGAGAGTTCGGCGGGGAAATGATCGACGCGGCTTGCCAGCCCGACTTCGCCAAGAAGCCCCCTTGCTGTCTCGAATGCGTCGCCGCGGCCCTGGAATTCAAGCGGTAGCGCCACGTTTTCGAGCGCCGTCATGGTCGCGACGAGATGGAAAGATTGGAACACGATCCCTATCTTCTCACCACGCATGAGGGCGAGAGCGTCCTCGTCGAGGTTCGCAAGATCGGCGCCGCCGACACGGACCTTGCCGCCCGTCGCCCGCTCCAGTCCGGCGACCACCATCAGAAGGGAGGTCTTTCCCGACCCCGACGGACCGAGCACCGCAACCGATTGCCCGTGACCGATCTGAAGGTCGATGCCGCGGAGAATATCGACGGTGCCAGCCCGGCTTTGCAGGGAAAGCCGCAGGCCATCGAGTTGGATCATGGGCGGTGACAACTGGATTGGTCTCCGTCGCGTGTGTTGCGAATGCGTGGCAAAACTAAAGTGGGCCGTTGCGCGTTCCGAGACAAGAAACGGCCGGCAGGCTGTCGTGGATGACGAGTAAGGTGGGATGATGATGGTGGTTTTGACAGCCTGGACGCGACAGATGGCGATTTTCTTCTTCTGCGCCGGAATTTTAGTCCCGGTAGAAGTTCTAGGCGCCACACGGGTTGAAGCAGCGCCTGAAGCCGCGCCGCTTCGCATCGTGGCGCTGGGCGACAGCCTGACGGCCGGTTTCGAACTCCCACCCTCGGCCGCATTTCCCGTGCAACTCGAACAAGCCCTGCGCGCGCGGGGTCACAAGGTGCGGGTCGCCAATGCAGGTGTCTCGGGCGACACCACGACCGGCGGGTTGCAACGCCTCGATTGGGCTGTCCCGGACGGCACCGACGCCGTCATCCTGGAACTTGGCGCCAACGATGCGCTGCGCGGAGTCGACCCTGGCATTGCGCGCGCCAACCTGGATAAGATCCTTACCCGCTTGGGTGAGCGCGGGATCCCCGTGCTGCTGGCCGGAATGCGCTCCCCCCAGAATTGGGGCAAGACCTATGTCGATGGCTTCGAAGCTATTTACCCGGACTTGGCCCGCAAACACGGCGCGCTGCTATACCCGTTCTTCATGGAAGGCGTGGCGATGCAGGCAAGACTCAGTCTCGACGATGGCCTGCACCCAAACAGTGACGGTGTCGAAAAAATCGTTGAAATGATCCTGCCCAAGGTGGAGGCACTGATCGATCGCGCAAAGAACGGCTCCAAATAGGAGCACGACGCGTTGCCGATCGTAATACGAAGGAGGGCTGCGCCATGCCGCGCTTGTTCACCGGAATCGAACTGCCCGAGGAGATCCGCGAGGATCTCGGCGATCTCGAACAGCCTTTGCCCGGCGTCCGCTGGATCGACATGGACGACCTCCACCTGACGCTCCGGTTCGCCGGTGATATCGACAAGCGCACGGCCAACGAATTCGCCGGGTTCCTTGCGGCAATCGATGTTTCGGCATTCCCCATGAGACTGTCGGGTCTGGGCACGTTTGGCGGGCGCGATCCGCGCATTCTCTGGGCCGGCGTTGAAGCCGGCGAAGAACTCGGACGGCTGGCGAGGGCGAACGAGAGGGCTGCGCGCCACGCCGGACTCGATCCCGCCCTGCGCGCCTTCAAGCCGCATATAACGCTCGCCCGGCTGAAGAACTCGCAGCCCGAGCGGCTTGCCCGGTATCTCCAGAAGCACGGTGCCTTCCGCACCGAACCCTTCTACGTGACGCATTTCACGCTGTTTTCGTCAAAACCCAATACCGGCGGCGGCCCTTATCTCGTCGAGGAGGAATTCCCTCTCTTCGGCGGCGGTGTCGGCGATGGATCGCTGGCAGCCGACCCGAGCTGATCGCTCACCACGTTTCGTCAATCGTCTCCTGGGTGGACGTCCTGTGTGGCCGGGCAAGCCCAACACAAGCTTGCGCAGTGTTGGCGAACGGTGGCCCAACACAAACTTGCGCAGTGTTCGCATCGAGCAGTCGGCGGCGGAGGATTATGCTGGCGCGGATGTTGCGACCTTAGGGAGCAACGGGCATCAGAAGCGCCATCTAAAGACTCTTGAAACAGGGCGTAACAAAAATCACGAGACGGCCACATTGGCGACGTTGCACCGCCTGATTGATGGGTAAACTGTCAATTCTCAGCAGCCGGTCCGGGCTGTCAAAAAGGCATCGGCGAGTAGCCCCCAATTCCCCTCCGGTGCACCCTGGATGGTTCGGACCGGTTCAATCTCCTAGACTGTCCCTCTGGATGGCCCTCCAATTTCGCTTCCCCCCAAGCGGGTTGGGGGGCTTTCCTTTTTGGGCCGCGCGTTCAGGACGCCGGGCCGGCGAAATATCCTCCCCCTGTCGAAATCTATATCTTTCAACACTGAAATACCTCGTGATTGCCAGATTGGCGTCGTGCGCGCGCCCATTCGCCGCCGCAAATCAGGATCAGATTCGTGTGTGTTGCCACTTGGTCCGGTTCTGCGGACAAGGCCCTGGATTACAGCCCCCCAGCCCCACTGGGGCCAGGCTTCGGGACCGGACCAAACAGGTGACTGCCCAAAGATCCCAAAGATATGTTGCCCCTTATTTCTAATAATGTTTCTCTTGCGAGACAGGCCGGTTTCCCCAACCGGCCTGTTTTGTTGTGTGCTTCAATCCCGGAGCGCATGCTCGTCGCGCTGTCGATCGGACTGCACCGCTAGTGTCCCGTCTCCGAAGTTCGCCTCCACTCTGCGGCAACCACTCGAGCGAACTTCTGAATCATCACACTAGCTCCGACTTTTATTTCTCCTTGCCGAGCCACTGGCCCTTTCAACTCTTGATGATCGATAATATTTCCGGTCCAAAGCATGGCCGCGCGAGATACACCCGCGTCAGGCCCCGACTCATTAATCCGGCCATCGTCCGGCCTCCGCTGAATTCATGGTCCTGAAGCGCGGACCCGCAGCCGACCCTCAACAAGAGATATCCTTTCCGATGCAAAGATCGAACCTGTCCACCGCGGCCGCGCCTGCGCAACGACCCGCCCGCACCAAGTCCGCCGAAACGAATCCGGTGCTCGCCACTTGGCGCACGCCGTTTGGCCTTCCGCCGTTCGACAGGATTGAGCCGAGCGACCTTGATGAGTCGCTGAAGCAGACCCTTAAACGTCATCGCGCGGCGATCAAGGCGATCGCCGGGGCGGCGACCAGGCCCTCGTTTGCCAACACCATTCAGGCGATGGAAAAGGCGAGCCTGCCCATGGAGCGCGTCTGCGCAGTGTTCTTCAATCTGGTCAATACGTGCGCCACACCCGAGTTGCAGCGAATTGAACGCGATATCGCGCCCAGGCTTGCCGATCACGACAGCGCCATCTTCCTCGACACCAAGCTATTTCGCCGCATCGCCGATCTCTATGAGCGTCGCACGGCCTTGAATCTCACGCCCGAACAAGTCCGCCTCGTCGAGCGCTACCATACCTGGTTCGTACGCGCTGGAGCAGGGCTGAAGCCCGCCGCCAGCAAGCGCGTCGCCGCAATTAACAATCGCCTTGCCGAATTGACCACCGCCTTTAATCAGAATGTGCTCGCCGACGAGAATGGCTGGCACATGGTCCTCAGCGGCGAAGGCGACCTCGCCGGTCTCCCTTGCGGCTTCCGCGATGCCGCCCGGCGCGCAGCCCGTGACCTCGCAATCAAGGGCGACGATGCCCACGCCATCACGCTCGCCCGCTCCAGCGTCGAAGGATTCCTGACCTTCTCCACGCGCCGCGATCTCCGCGAAAAAGCCTGGGCGGCCTGGGTCAACCGCGGCGCCAACGGCGGTAGAACGGATAACCGCAAGATCCTCTCCGAAATCGTCCAGCTTCGCGCTGAGCTTGCTCAGCTTCTGGGCTTCGAGACCTACGCCGATTTCGTGCTCGATGACACGATGGCCAAAACCCCGTCGGCCGTCGCCGGTCTATTGCAGCGTGTCTGGCAGCCGGCCGTCGCGCGCGCCGCCGAGGAACGCGACGCCCTTGCCGCACGCGCCCGGCAAGAAGGCAGCAATGCCCCGCTCGAAGCCTGGGATTGGCGCCATTACGCCGAGAAGGAACGCAAGGCCCGCTACGACATGGACGCTGGCCAGTTGCGCCAGTACCTGCAGCTTGAAAACGTCATCGCCGCCGCATTCTTTTGCGCGGGCAAACTGTTCGGCCTGAAGTTCACGGAAGTCGGCAATGCACCGCGCTACCACCCCGACGTGCGCGTCTTCGAGGTCACCGACCGCAAAGGCAATCACGTCGCTGTTTTCCTCGGCGACTATTTCGCCCGCACCGGCAAGCGTTCCGGCGCCTGGATGTCGAGCTTCCGCTCGTCGCACGCGATGGGCGGCAAGCCTGTCCGCCCGATCATCGTCAACGCGACGAACTTCGCCCGTGGCGCCGATGGCGAACCGACGCTGATTTCCTGGGACGACGCCCGCACGCTGTTCCACGAGTTCGGCCATGGACTGCACGGCATGCTGTCGGAGACGATTTACCCCTCGCTCGCCGGCACGTCCGTATCGCGCGACTTCGTCGAACTGCCCTCCCAGCTCTACGAGCACTGGTTGGGTGAGCCCGAGGTCCTCAAACGCTTCGCGCTCCACTACAAGACCGGAAAGCCGATGCCGAAGTCGCTGATCAACAAGCTGAAGAAGGCCGAATCCTTCAACCAGGGTTTCGCAACCGTCGAGTTCCTTTCGTGCGCGCTTCTCGACATGAAACTTCACGCGCTGAGGCAGGCCGAGGCATCGGCAGCCGACATCGCCAAATTCGAAGCCGATGCATTGAAGAACATCGGCATGCCGCGCGAGATCGTGATGCGCCACCGGTTGCCGCACTTCACCCACATCACCGGCGGCTATGCAGCGGGCTACTACAGCTATATGTGGTCCGAGGTGATGGACGCCGATGCCTTCGAGGCCTTCAAGGAGACCGGCGACATCTTCGACAAGAAGACCGCTCGCCGCCTGAAGCAGCACATTTATTCGGCCGGCAATTCGCGCGATCCCGAGGAGCTGTGGCTGAAGTTCCGCGGTCGTCCGCCCGAGGTCGTGGGCTTGCTGAAGAAGCGCGGGCTTGCGTAGGAGCGCATTGGACAAGTGAACGACAATTCCGCAATCACGGTGCCGCCCGAGTGGGCACCGCAGGAGGCCGTCTGGACGGCGTGGCCCGCCGATTCCGACGAGTGGAATGGCGACCTTAGTGCTCCTCGCCGCGACGTTGCAGCCCTCATTCGTGTGCTCTTCGATCACGGCAATAAGGTCCGCCTTCTCGTCAACGGCGATGAGGCGGAGGCCTCCGCGCGCGCAGCGCTGGGCGAATCCGTCGAACTCGTCGCGGCGAAATACGGTGACATCTGGTTGCGCGACACCGGCCCGATTTTCGCGCTTCGCCCTGATGGTCCGGTGGCACTGAGGTTTGCCACCAACAGCTGGGGTGGCAAATACGACCTGCCCGACGACGCCACCGTCGGCGATGACATCGCCCGAATCGCCGGCACGCCGGTGCAGCGCTTCGCCTTCGTCCTCGAAGGCGGCGCCATCGATCATGATGGCTGCGGCACGATACTGACCACGCGCCAGACGCTGCTCAATCCCAACCGCAACGGCTGGGACAAGGAGGAGGCCGAGACCGCGTTGCGAGAAGCCTTCGGTGCACGCAAGATCATATGGATTGATGAGGGCTTGAAGAACGACCACACCGACGGCCACATCGACAACATCGCCCGCTTCGTCGGCGAAGCGAAGGTCATCTGCCAGTCGCCTGCCGGTCCCGACGACCCCAACGCCGCAACGCTCGACGCGATCGCCGCGACGCTCAGCGCCGCAACCGATTCCGATGGCCGGCCGCTGCAGATCATCCGCATCCCCAGCGTCGGCCGCTACGTCAACCCGGCCGGCGAGATCTCTCCTGCATCGCACATGAATTTCCTGATCGCCAACGGCGTCGTCGTCGTCCCCGCTTACGGCACCGAGACGCAGGACGCCGCCCTCGCGGCTCTTCGCGAAGTCTTTCCGGACCGCAACGTTGTCGGTGTACCATCGCGTGGACTGCTCGGCTCCGGCGACGCCGGCGGCGGGTCGTTTCACTGCATCACGCAGCAGGAGCCGCGCCAATGACGAACCGCACTATCTGCGTCGCCGCGATCCAGACGAGCTACGGCCACGATCTCGCGGGCAACGTCGAAAAGACCGAAGCCTTCATCCGTGAAGCAGCCGGGAAAGGCGCGCAGGTGATCCTGCCGTCCGAACTATTCCAGGGCATCTACTTTTGCTCCCGCCAGGACCCGAAGTGGTTCGCCCAAGCGCATCCCCTCGATAAGCACCCGTGCGTTCGCGCCCTCGCCCCGATCGCCAAGGAGTTGGGCGTCGTGATCCCGATTTCGTTCTTCGAGAAGGACGGCCCGCGCTATTTTAATTCGGTCGCCATCGCCGACGCGGATGGGAAAATTCTCGGCGTCTACCGCAAGAGCCACATTCCCGACGGACCCGGCTACATGGAGAAGTACTACTTCCGCCCCGGCGATACCGGCTTCAAGACCTGGGACACCACCCACGGCCGCATCGGCGTCGGCATCTGCTGGGACCAGTGGTTCCCAGAGAGCGCCCGCGCCATGGCGCTGCAAGGTGCCGAAGTGCTGTTCTACCCGACCGCCATCGGCTCCGAGCCATATGACGCAAGCCTCGACACTTCCATGCTGTGGCGGCGCGCCATGCAGGGCCACGCGGTGGCGAATGCCATCCCCATCGTCGCAGCGAACCGTATCGGCCTGGAAGACAACGACGGCCATCGACAGCACTTCTACGGCTACTCGTTCATTACAGATGAAACGGGCGAATTGGTCGAAGCATTCGGCGCGAAAGACGAAGGCGTCCTCGTCCACGACTTCGACCTTACGCTAATCGAATCCTACCGCGCCGACTGGGGCTTCTTTCGCGACCGCCGCCCGGAGTTTTATCGCTAAACTCAGCGGAACGCCGGCAGCGATTCAGCATCAAGGAAATGTTAAGTCGATCCGTTAGCTTCGAAATGTATAAATAGCAATTGGAACACATGGTTCTGCGAATATGCCTATCCGTATCGAGAGCTTGAAAAGCGGTTGGCATGTAATGCAGCAGGGCAAAGTTGTTTATCTGAAGCCAACCTGGCTGGCGGGCGTGCACGGCTATGGTCCGTATGGGGAAACCGTCCCCGTGGCCTGGAGGAAAATATTCGACTGGCTCGACAGCGGCATGCATTTCGAGATGCCGGAGCAGGGGTTCGGTTTAACCTACGATGATCCTCGCACGGTTGCTCCCGAAAGGTTGCGGTACGTAGCCGGAGTCGAAGTGCCGTCGACATGGCGCCCGCCGGAAGCAAGCCCGGTGTCGCGGGTGCCGTTTCAAGGCGGCTCCTATGCGGTCGTGCTGCACCATGGGCCTTATTCCGAAGTGGGCGAAGTCATATCGGACTACCGCAACGAATGGGTGCCACGCCTCGGACTCCGCCTTGATGCGGCGAGACCTCTTCTCGCGATCTACCGAAGCGATATCCGTTTTGTGAAGCCGGAAGATCAGATGGCCGACATTTGTCTGCCGATAGCCTCCCTCGCCGGATAGTGATATCGCAGCGTGCTATCCTCCGGCCATGTTCAGCCTCGCCAAATCCTGGGCTCACGCGATCAAGCGAGATGTCACGGCTCTCTATCTCGCAGGGCGTGATCCGCGCACGCCGTGGCTTGCGAAGGCCGTGGCGGCCATCGTCGTCGCCTATGCCTTGAGTCCTATCGACCTGATCCCTGACTTCATCCCCGTCATCGGCTATCTTGACGATCTCCTGATCGTGCCGCTGGGCATCCTGCTGGCGGTCCGCCTCATTCCGGCGGTGCTGATGGCGGAATTCCGCGACGCCGCCGAGGCGCTGGCCAGGCTCCCGCCGAACCGCACGGCCGCCGCTGTCGTCGTGGCGCTGTGGCTCGGGGCCCTGGCAGTTTGTGTCGCCTGGCTGCTGCCGTGGCTTTCAGGCTGATTGGCCGTAGGCGATTTACCTCAGGGCTTGGCTCGTGCGATTGTCCGCTCGGCACTGTCGGCCCCAACAAGACTTTAGATCCAACACGACTTTACGAAGTGTTGGCCACTCAGCCCCACACGACTTCGCGAAGCAAAGAACAAGGAACCTAGCGTTGGCAACCGAAGAACTCATCTATGACGTCCGCGACGGTATCGGCCACATTGTCTTTAACCGGCCGGCAGCCCGCAACGCCTTCACTTTGGCGATGTATGCCGAGCTGGGTGACATCTGCTCGGGTGCGCCAACCGACGGGAGCCTCAAGGCGATCATCATGACGGGGGCCGGTGACAAGGCCTTCGGGTCGGGCACCGACATGACCCAGTTCCGCGGCTTCTCGACAGCGCAGGATGCCTGGGCCTATGAAGAGAACATGGAACAGGTCCTCTCCCGCATCGAGCGCTGCCCGGTTCCCACGATTGCCGCGATCAACGGCGCCTGTACCGGTGGCGGCGCGGCGATTGCAGCCTGCTGCGATATCCGCCTGGCGACTCCGAACCTGAAGTTTGGCTTTCCGATTGCCCGTACGCTCGGCAATTGCCTGTCGGTCAACAACCTGCGCCGACTGTCCGATCTATTGGGCAAGCCGCTGGTGCGAGAAATCATGCTCACCTCCAGGCTTATCGAAGCTCCCGAGGCCTTGGCGATTGGCCTGATGTCCGAAGTTGCGGAGTCGACCGAAACCCTTCACGTCCGTGCCGGAAAAATCGCCGAACGCATTGCGGAAAATGCCCCCCTTACGCTGCGCGCCACAAAGGAAGGCCTGCGCCGCCTCGGCGAAGTTTCAAACGACATCGACGACCGCGATTTGATCGAGCTTTGCTACATGAGCGAGGATTTCAAGGAAGGCATGGAAGCCTTCCTGGCGAAGCGGAAACCGCAGTGGAAGGGGCGTTGAACCATTCCCGCTCAGCCCTCGAGCCACGCCGCACCGACAATGGGACCGCCGGCACCCTCTTGAATCAGGACGGCAACGGCATCCGTGTCGGGATGCTTCAGCGACGCCCTGTCGAGGCGGAATGTCTCGGCTGCGCCAGTCCAGATGCCAACCGCAGAGAGGTCACGCACAACGTTGTAATAGGTGAGTTCGCGCCCGCCGTTCTCGCCGCGCCGGACATTGACCTGGCCTGACTTCCTTACGGCCGCCAGCCAAACCGTACAGCGCCCGCCGCTGGCCCCGTTTGGCCTTGCGCCGATATTGATCAACAGCGTCTTTTCGTCGGCGTCCACCTTGACCGGGATGCTGATCGGCGCCAGCCGGTCCATTGCAATAATCGCTTTGTCGATCAGCTTCTGCTTTGACCCGATTTCGTGGGTGCGTCCGTTGACAACGACCTGGGGGGTGTAAACGGAGCCGTCGCCGCGCGTACGCGCATATTCGCGCTGCCGCCGGGAAAACAGCGGTGACGCGAAGGTGTCCTTCCAGCCGAGGTAGTCCCAGTAGTCGACTGGCATCGACAATGCCAGCACATCGGGACGCTCAACGTAGGACTTGAGCAACGCATCCGCCGGTGGGCACGACGAGCAGCCCTGACTGGTGAAGAGTTCGATGACCGCCTTGAATTTGATGCCTTCCGCACGGGCCGGGCCGCCGGCCGCAATGATCATCGTTGCGGAACTGGCGGCAATAGCGACGAGCCCGGCGATCCAAGTGTTATTTGTCCTCGACATCAGTAAAAATGGACCTTTCTTCAGTTCCGCAGGCGCAGATGCTGGTGGGCATCTGGAGCGCCGATTCCGTAGCGCGGATGCTGGAGGGCATCCAAAGCGCGCGTTGGCAATATCGGGAAAGTCGACATCAATAGGAAGTCACGAACCGGTTATGGCGGTTGCCTTCCGTCAGGACCGGCGATAGTCGCCAGATAACGCTAAAAGGGCCACTTTGAAAGTGACCCCTTGCACGTGTTGCAGCTCTCGGGATGCGTGAGCATCGAACAGGCGATAAGACGGAACGTATCGGGCGCGGCCGCGAGTGTACGAAAATGTGGACGCCCTTTAGCCTCCAGACAGTTCTACGCAGCCAAAGCGAGAGTGCGCAGCACGTTGTTGAGAATACCGCCGTTGCGAACGTACTCGATTTCCTCCAGCGTATCGATCCGGCAGATCAAGGCGATATCGCCCTTGCGTCCGTCGGCGAAGGTGATTTCGGCGATCGTCTGCTGGCGCGGTTTCATGTCGGCCAAGCCGCGGATAGTGATCTGCTCGGCCCCCGTCAGTCCGGCCGTTTCGGCAGTTGTGCCCTCTTCGAAGACAAACGGTACGATGCCCATGCCGACCAGGTTCGAACGGTGGATGCGCTCGTAGGATTGTGCAATCACGGCTCTGACGCCGAGGAGCCTCGTGCCTTTCGCCGCCCAGTCGCGCGATGAGCCGTTGCCGTATTCGATGCCGGCGACCACGACGAGCGGCACGCCTTCGTCCTGATAGCGCATGGCGGCGTCGTAGATCGTCATCTCTTTTCCGGACGGCTGGTGGACCGTATATCCGCCTTCCTTGACGTTGCCGTTGGCGTCGCGAACCATATGGTTCTTGATGCGGATATTGGCGAACGTGCCGCGCATCATGACTTCGTGGTTACCCCGGCGCGTACCATACTGGTTGAAGTCCTGCGGCCGGATCTGGTGCTCCAAAAGGTACTCGCCAGCCGGGCTGTCCTTCTTGATCGAACCGGCAGGCGAGATGTGGTCGGTGGTGATCTTGTCACCGAATACGGCAAGAATGCGCGCTCCGAGGATGTCATCAACCGGCTTCGGGGTCATGCTCATGCCTTCGAAATAGGGCGGGTTCTGCACGTAAGTGCTGTCATTGTCCCAGCCATAGGTGAGGCCTGTCGAGGTCTTGATCGCCTGCCAGTGCTCGTCGCCCTTGAACACGTCCGAGTACTTGTCCTCGAACATGGCCCGCGTCACGTTTTTCACGATGAAGTCCTGGATCTCGTGCGTAGAAGGCCAGATATCCTTGAGATAGACGGGCGTGCCGTCGCTTGCCGTTCCGATCGGTTCCCTGGTGAGGTCCTTCTGGACGGTGCCGGCAAGCGCATAGGCGACAACGAGCGGCGGTGAGGCCAGATAGTTTGCCTGAACGTCGGGACTGACCCTGCCCTCGAAGTTGCGGTTGCCCGATAGTACGGCCGCCGCCACGATCCCGTTCTCGTTGATCGCCTTAGAGATCGGCTCCGGTAACGGTCCGGAGTTTCCGATGCACGTGGTGCAGCCGAAGCCGACGAGGTTGAACCCGAGCTTGTCGAGGAAGGGTTGCAGCCCGGCCTTGTCGAGATAGGCGGCAACGACCTGGCTTCCCGGTGCCAGCGAAGTCTTCACCCACGGCTTGACCGAAAGCCCTTTTTCCACGGCGTTACGCGCAACGAGTCCTGCCGCGATCAGCACGCTGGGGTTCGATGTGTTGGTGCAGCTCGTGATGGCGGCGATCGCCACGTCGCCGTGGCCGATATCGTAGTCCGTTCCCTCGACCGCGAAACGCTTGTCGAGTTCGCCGGGCTTGCGGTACTCGACTTCGAGCGCGGTTGCAAACCCGGACTTGATGTCGGAGAGCGCCTGTCGGCCTTCGGGACGCTTCGGCCCGGCCATCGAGGGAACGACGTCGGCCAGATCGAGCGCCAGCGTATCGGTGAAGACCGGTTCGACGCTCGTTTCGCGGAACATGCCCTGCGCCTTCGAATAGGCTTCGACCAGCGCGATGCGGTCTTTGGTCCGCCCCGACATGTCGAGATAACGCAAAGTTTCGCCGTCGACGGGGAAGAACCCGCAGGTCGCGCCGTACTCTGGCGCCATGTTGGCAATCGTCGCGCGGTCGGCGAGCGTCATATTGTCTAGGCCGGGACCGTAGAACTCGACGAACTTGCCGACGACGCCGTGCTTGCGCAGCATCTGCGTGACGGTGAGAACGAGGTCGGTGGCGGTGACGCCTTCGTTGAGTTTCCCGGTGATGCGGAAGCCGATAACTTCCGGCAGCAGCATCGAGATCGGCTGGCCGAGCATGGCTGCTTCCGCTTCGATTCCGCCGACGCCCCAGCCGAGCACGGCAAGGCCGTTGACCATTGTCGTGTGGCTATCGGTGCCAACGAGTGTATCGGGATAGGCGACCGTTTCGCCGCCCTGGTCCTTGGTCCAGACGGTCTGCGAGAGATATTCGAGATTGACCTGATGGCAGATGCCGGTGCCCGGCGGCACCACGCGGAAGTTGTCGAAGGCGCCCTGGCCCCATTTCAAGAAGTTATAACGCTCCTGATTGCGCTCGTATTCGTGCTCGACGTTGTGCATCAGCGCCTGCGGCGTGCCGAATTCGTCGACGATGACGGAGTGGTCGATGACAAGATCGACCGGCACCAACGGGTTGATCTTGGTCGGATCACCGCCGAGCTGCACCATGCCGTCGCGCATCGCGGCCAGATCGACGACGGCGGGAACGCCGGTAAAGTCCTGCATCAGCACGCGCGCCGGGCGGTAGCCGATCTCGTTGCCGGCCGTGCCCTTGTCACTGAGCCATGCCGCGACCGCTTCGATGTCGGCCTTCTTGACCGTGCGGCCGTCTTCGAAACGCAAAAGGTTCTCGAGAATGACCTTCATCGAGAACGGTAGCTTGGATACGCCGTCAAGGCCGTTCTTCTCGGCCTCCGGCAGCGAGAAATAGGTGTAGGTCTTGCCACCGACCTGAAGCGTCTTGCGGCATTTGAAACTGTCGAGTGATTTTACGTTACCCGTGCTCACGAGCAGGCCTCCTCATCAAGTTTATGTGGAAAGCCGCGCCGCCGGAGCGCCGGCGGAAGAGATGCTGGTAATGTCGTAGAATCGGCCGTAACGGCCCGCTCGACGACGGCGTCTCGTTTTTTGCGCTAGCACCAATCGTTGTGCCCCCCTTATATAGGCGCGCGGCGGGCGATGCTACTCGACTTGAGGAGCCCCGTTCATAAAGCCCGCGGCGACGATCCGCCCCGCCCACCCCACGTTGAACCACGCCCGGGACCCGTTTTGCGCCTCACTGCCGAAAATCTCAGCATCCGCCGCGGCAACCGGTTGGTTATCGACGGTTTGTCGTTTGCGGCGGACTCAGGCGAAGTGCTGCTGCTGACCGGGCCCAATGGGGCAGGCAAGACGACGCTTTTGCGCGCAATCGCCGGGTTTTTGACCCTGGAATCGGGAAAAACCGCCCTGGAAGGCGGTGATGTTGAGCGGGAAATTGGCGAACAGTCCCATTACGTCGGCCATGCCAACGGCATCAAATTAGGCCTGACCGCAGCTGAAAACCTGGAATTCTGGAGCACTTACCTCGGGGGTTCGGCTGCGCGGACGCACCGCCGCGACCGGGTCTACGACGCTCTTGAGCGCCTGCGGCTCGCGTCCCTTGAAGACATCCCGGCGGCTTATCTGTCAGCCGGCCAGAAGCGCCGTCTCGGCCTTGGCCGCCTTCTCGTCGCCGATCGGCCGTTGTGGCTGCTGGATGAGCCGACGGTTTCCCTGGATGCGGCGTCCGTCGCCCTCCTCGCCGGAATCGTCGAGGAGCACCTGACTGGCGGCGGACTGGTTCTGGCCGCCACACATATCCCTCTGGGGCTCGGTTCCGCCCGCGAACTGCGGCTGGGCGGTTCGGCAACCGCTTCGACCGGACCCGAAGATACCATAACCATGGAAGAAACAGGCTTCAACACCGGCCTGCCGAGTGTTGAGCAGCCCCGCCAGGGGCATGAAAAATGAGCCCGTTTTTCACGCTGCTTTGCCGCGATATGACGCTGGCTTTGAGAGAGGGAGGAGCCCGCTTCAACACCGGCTTGCCGAGTGTTGAGGACAAAGGACGATGGCCATGAGCCCGTTTTTCACGCTGCTTCGCCGCGATATGACGCTGGCTTTAAGAGAGGGAGGAGCCATCGGCACGGCACTCGGCTTCTACCTCATCGTTATCGCCATGCTGCCGCTTGGTCTCGGCCCGGATCTCAACCTTCTGAGCCGCATCGCGCCGGGCCTTTTGTGGATCGCGCTTTTGCTATCGGCGCTGTTGTCGCTCGGCCGGATGTTCGAAACCGATCACGAGGACGGCTCTCTCGAACTCCTTGCGATTGGCGGTACGCCGCTCGAACTCGTTGCCGCCGCCAAGGCGCTGGCGCATTGGCTGACGACGGGCATCCCGCTAGCGCTGTTAGCCCCGCTCCTCGGCATCCTGCTGAATCTGGATCTTTCCGCCTACGGCGTGCTGGTACTAACGATGCTCGTCGGCACGCCCGCGATCAGTTTCCTTGGGGCGATCGGCGCGGCGTTGACGCTACGGGCAAGGCGCGGCGGGCTTTTATTGGCGCTGCTGATTCTGCCGCTCTACGTTCCCACGCTGATTTACGGCATCCAGGCGATTTCCGGTGCGCTGCTGGCCGGCCAATCCTTCTGGCCCTCGTTCCTGATCCTCAGCGCCCTGTCGCTCGGCTCCCTCGTCCTCGGCCCGCTGGCCGCCGCCGCCGCGCTCCGCATCCAGCTGCAATAGGTCAGCGTCGCCTACCTGGCTCGGCCCAACACGTCCAGAGGACGTGTTGGCGGTGAGAGATGCGGTGGGCATCTGTAGCCGCAAAAAATGTTTCACGTGAATCTGCAACTTGACGCCAGCCAGTTGGTGGCGCACTGGCTATCGTCTAAAAGCCAAAGTGCCGCGCTAACGGCCGTTTGCGCGACGTCGCGCCTGCGCTTAAAACGAGTCCATGACCAACCAGTCCATCACTCAGAAGCTGGCCAACCCGACGCGGTTCATGTCGCTATCGGGTGCGATTCTGCCCTGGCTTGCGGGTCTCGCGGTCGCGGTCATTGTCTTTGGCCTGTATCGCGGCTGGACGGCCCCGCCCGATTACCAGCAGGGCGAGACGATCCGCATCATGTACATCCACGTGCCGGCCGCTTGGCTCGGCATGATGGGCTATGCCCTCGTGGCGTTTTCGAGCTTCGGTCTGCTCGTCTTCCGCCATCCGCTGGCCGATGTATCGGCGAAGGCCGCAGCCCCGATTGGCGCGGCTTTCACGCTGCTGGCGCTGATTACGGGTTCGCTATGGGGCAAGCCGATGTGGGGCACCTACTGGGTTTGGGATGCCCGCCTGACGTCGGTCCTGATGCTGTTTTTCCTCTATCTCGGCCTGATGGCCCTGCGCTCTTCCATCGAGGAGGAAACGCTGGCCGCCAAGTTGACGGCCGTGCTGGCCCTAGTCGGCGTTATTATCCTCCCCTTCATCAAGATCTCGGTCGAGGGCCTGTCGATCCCCTGGCTGGGCCTGGAAATTCCAGCCTGGAACACGCTTCACCAGCCTTCCAGCGTGTTCCGCTCTGACGGCCCGAAAATCCATCCCTCGCAACTCTACCCCCTGCTCTATTGTGCACTGGGCTTTACGCTCTTGTTCTTCGCCCTGCACATGAAGGGCATGAGGAATGAAATCCTGCGCCGCCGCGTCAAGGCGCTGCGCATCGCAGAAGTGGACCGTGCCCGCGCCGCCGAGGCCGCGGCCCCCGCCGAGTAGGCAAGAAAAGGCGAGGAGAAAAAAGCAAATGGACCTTGGTCCGCACGCCGACTTCATACTCGCCAGTTACGCCGTTTACGCGGTCGTTCTGGCGGCGCTGGCAGCCTGGCTCCTCTACGATGGCGTCCACCAGAAGCGCCTGCTTGACGTTCTCGAAGCACGCGGCGCGACTCGCCGCTCACGCGCGGGCCGCGCAGAAAAGAACACAAAACCATGACCACCTCCTCTGCCGGTTCCAGTTCAGCATCGGGCTCGCCGCGACGCAGGTTCGGCTGGGTCGTTGCGCCACTCGTTGTTTTTGGGTTGCTCGCAATCGCCTTCGCGTTTTCCCTGTCGCAGGGCGATCCCTCGAAGCTGCCTTCGGCACTGATCGGAAAGCCCGCGCCGCAGACGGCTTTCGATGCCCTCGAAGGCCTGCGCGCCGCCGATCAGCCCGTTGCGGGCTTTGCCAGCACGGACCTTGGCGGCGGCACGGTAAAAGTTGTGAATTTCTGGGCGTCATGGTGCGTGCCGTGTGTCGACGAGCACCCGCTGCTGATTGCGCTCAAGGAGCGCACGGGGGTGCCGATCTACGGCGTCAACTACAAGGATCAGCCAACTGCCGCCCGCCGCTTCATCGGCCGCTATGGCAACCCCTACGAAAAAGTCGGCGTCGATCCGACGGGCCGCGGCGCCATTGAGTGGGGCGTCTACGGCATGCCCGAGACGTTCGTCATCGATGGCGCAGGCCGCATCGCTTATAAGCACGTCGGCCCGATTTCCGAACAAAGCCTCGTCCGCGACGTCATCCCAGCGATCGAAAAGGCGCGGCAGGCAGCCCCCTGACCTCATCCGGACAAAAGAAAAAACTTCTGGAATGTTCATAGCTAGCGTTCTCGATCAGACGCTTGACTGCGGGAGCAGGTCGTCAAGCGTCCGTGAATCCTGAACACAAGCGTAAAGTTATCTGGAGCATGTTCGGCAAAAAACCTGCCCTCGCGAAGGCGGGGGTGGTCGCGGTGTCTTGCCGAAGGCGAGCATCACAGATGCGGTTGAAACATGCGACAAAACAAAGATTTAAAGCGCGACCGCGAGTCCATGAAAAGTGAACGCGCTCTAGTGGTCCGGCGAAGACGGTTGGGAACCAGTCGTCGGAATCGGAACACTAGATCGCGGTGAACGTCTTCGCGTTGCTTTCCAGGATCGAAAGCATTCCAGCGCCGATGTCGAAGTGCGCGCCGTGCAGTTCGAGACGGCCCTTTTCCTCGAGATGCTTGACGCATGGGAACGTCCGCAGATTGGCGATTGACGTCGCGATGCCGGCGAGCTCGAGCTCCTTTTGCAGAAGGCTCCGGTCGGCCACGCCCGGATGCGCCATCTTCAGCCGGCTCTTGGCCTCATCCAACATAGACATCCACTTCGAGATAAAGCGCGATTCGGTTTCTTCCTCTGCGTGGCCGTGCAGTGCCGCCGTAATGCCCCCGCAGCTCGAATGACCCATGACCACGATGTGCTTGACCTTCAAGTTCAACACCGCGAACTCGAGCGCCGCGCTGACGCCGTGATAATTGCCGCCGGTTTCGAAAGGCGGAACGAGGTTGGCCACGTTGCGCACGACGAACAATTCCCCCGGCATCGCCGAGAAGATCGTCTCGGGATCGACACGGCTGTCTGAACACGACACGATCATCACATCCGGCTTCTGGCCCTTTTCGGCAAGTTCCTTGTAGTGCTCGGTATTCTGGGCGAAGTGGCGGAACTTGAAGCGTTGATAGCGATCGATAAGGTGCTCGGGGAAGCTCATTGCGCAGGGTCCTCTTGAGTGCGGGCGGGTATATTGCTGTTTACGGCCAACCAACTTCTACGCAAAGTCCGTTTCTGATGCCATGACATGGCAACCGGTCCAAATGCCCAGGCGCAAAGTTTTCAGTTCATTCAGGAAGATGCCGTGGAAGGGGAACGAATGGATCGAGTGTTCCGGTTCTTACATTTGCTTCCCATTACGGCCAAGTTTCGAGCAATTAGCAACTCTATATTTCGGATGCACCTCGAAAACGCGCCTCTGCAACTCAGGCGTCATCCGCGCGTCGACTCGCGAATTTTCAGCCGCGGCACCGGCTGCATGGCCAGTACCTCGCGGGATGTCGCAAACATCTGGACATGTGCAGATCCCGGATGGCTCAACGGTCGCGAGACGACAAGCCACCCGCCCGGCGGCCGTTGATTCCGCAAGCGGGATCGCCTGCAACTGGGCCACCTTCACACATCGCCACCGCTGATCGCGTCAAAGAGGATGCCGGCCAGCTGCAGTTCTTCGCGGCCAAGGCTCGCTTCGACGATCTCGTCGACGACGCGCGTCGCCTTTGCCAGCGCATCGGACTCTTCGTACTCATCGAGGATGAAGCCCAGATACAGCGCCGCAAACAGGTCGCCCGTGCCGCGGGGAACCCCGGATCGTTCGTGCACGACGATGACGTCGTCTTCGCGCCAGCCCGCCAGCACGTTCTCAATGAGGCCGTCGCCCGCCGGGATCGACGTCGTGACGACGCTAAGGTCGTCACCGAGCTGTTTCGCGGCACGGTTGGCGTCGGCCGCGCTTGAGACTTCGCTGCCGGTAAGCCATGCAAGTTCGAACCGGTTCGGAGTGACGACGTCGGCGAGCGGCACTAGCGTGTCGCGCACAGCTGCAGCCAGCTCCGCGGGGACATACAGGCCGTCGGGATCGTCGCCGAGAACCGGATCGCAAAGATAGAGAACGTCGGGCAGCGACTCGCCCAGCCGCGCAAGCGTCGCCGTGATAGCGTCGACATGCTCCGGACTTGGCAGATAGCCTGTAATGACGGCATCGACGTTTTCCAGCCAGCCGTTGGCTTTCAGCCCCTCCAGGATGGCGGTCAGCTTGACAGCTGCGACGTCGACTCCGGCGACGTTGCGGTATCCGTAATGGTTCGAAAGAATGACACTTGGCACTGCCAGAACCTCGTGCCCCATCGCCTGCAGCGCCGGCACGATGGCGCAGAGCCCGACGTGGCCGTGAGCGACATAGGATGAAATTGCGAGAACGCGGGCCATTGCCAGGGACTTTCGGGTGCTGGTTAAACGGGGTTTAGCCTCGCACTATATTGGCTTCGCGCCAAGACGGGGCAGACGAGCCTTAAGCCGTTTGGCGGTTTGCGTTTCTGCGTCGCTCGATTAATGTCGCGCCGCAACATTAGCGACCCTCGTACGCCAAGTAGCAAGAATCGAGAAGGAACATCCGTATGCTCGTCCGTCCGCGCCGCAGCGTTCTCTACATGCCCGGCTCAAACGACCGCGCCCTGGAAAAGGCCAAGTCGATCCCTGCCGACGCGCTGATCCTCGACCTCGAGGATGCAGTCGCTCCGGATGCCAAGGTCGAAGCCCGCGAGAAAGTCTGCGCCGCCGTCCGCAACGGCGGCTACGGCAAGCGCGAACTGGTCATCCGCGTCAACGCCTTGGAGACGCCGTGGGGGGCCGACGACCTCAAGGCGGCTTCCCAAGCCGGCCCTGACGCCATCCTGGTTCCGAAAGTTGGCCGACCTGGCGATATCATCTCGGCTGCCAAGGTCGTGACGGCCTACAAGGCTCCTGACAAGACGATGCTGTGGGCGATGATGGAAACGCCGATGTCAATCCTCAACGTCCGCGAGATCGCGATGGCCGGCATCGAGCGCGAGCACCGCCTGACGTGCATGGTGATGGGCACCAACGACCTCATCAAGGAATCGCACGCCCGCGCCTATCAGGATCGCTTCGCCGTCGTTCCCTGGCTGTCGATGACGATCGTCGCGGCCCGCGCATACGGACTCGACGTGCTAGACGGCGTCTACAACGATTTCCGCGACGAAACCGGCCTCCGCCGCGAATCCGAACAGGGCCGCACGCTCGGCATGGACGGCAAGACGCTCATCCACCCCGGACAGGTCGCGGTCGCCAACGAGATTTTCTCGCCATCCGAGGACGAAGTCGCCTGGTCGCGAAAGATCATCGCAGAGTTCGCCAAGCCGGAGAACGCCTCGAAGGGCGTCATTACCCTCGAAGGCAAAATGGTCGAGCGTCTACACGCGGTCATGTCGGAGCGCACCGTCGCCATCGCTGAGGCGATTGCGGACATGACCACCTGACGGGGTCGGTGCGGGGATCACGTCGCTTTATTCCGCCGCGCTTCGCAACGGGTCAGCAGGTAGCGACGGCTTGACGAATGATACTCCAACACGCGCCTGCGCAGTGTTGGACCATCAAAGACACAACACGCGCCTGCGCAGTGTTGGAGTCACTATTTTTAGGAAATGCAGATGGCGGTCACGAAGACGAACCCTGGTAACTTTTTTGAAGACTTCGCGATGGGGCAGATCATTCGCCACGCCACACCGCGAACGGTGACCCGCGGCGACGCCGCGCTCTATATGGGCCTCTACGGACCGCGCTTTGCAGTGCAGTCGTCGAATGCGTTCGCGAGCGCGATCGGATACCCTGAGAACCCTCTCGACGACATGCTGGTCTTCCACACCGTATTCGGCAAGACCGTGCCCGATGTATCGCTGAACGCGATTGCAAACCTTGGCTATGCCGCCGGTCGTTTTATCAAACCGGTCTATCCGGGCGCAACGTTGTCGACGGTTTCCGAGGTCATAGGACTTAAGGAAAATTCGAACGGAAAAACCGGCACTGTTTATGTGCGCTCTACCGGTTCCGACGAGTCCGGCGACAAGGTCCTCGAGTACACCCGTTGGGTCATGGTCCGCAAATGCGACCCCGACTCTGCCCCACCGGAAGCCGTGGTGCCCGAGTTGCCGGACCGCGTCGACCCCGCCCATCTCGGGGCCGCGGTTCCGAAGCTCGACATTTCGAAGTACGATTTCGACCTAGCGGGTAGCCCGCACCGCTGGGGCGACTATGAGGTCGGCGAAAAGATCGATCATGTCGACGGAATGACCATCGAAGAGGCCGAGCATCAGATCGCGACAAGGCTCTACCAGAACACCGCGAAAGTGCATTTCAACCAGCACACCGAGGCCCAGGGCCGGTTCGGCCGGCGGCTGATCTACGGCGGCGTCGTTATTTCGCTGGCCCGCGCCCTGTCGTTCAACGGGCTGGGCAACGCTTTTCACGTCGCGGCAATCAACGGCGGCCGGCATGTTGCTCCGCTGTTTGCAGGCGACACCGTCTATGCTTGGTCGCAGATTTTGGAGCGCGCAGAAATTCCCGGCCGCAGCGACATGGGTGCCCTTCGCATTCGCCAAGTCGCCACCAAGAACCACGATTGTTCGCAATTCCCGCTACACGCCGCCGACGGCAAGTACCACGAAAGTGTTATACTCGATCTGGACCTTTGGGTAGCGATTCCGCGCTAAACGCAGGAAGGTCTCACGTTCCCCGTTTAGCAACGGGAACTTATGCGATAGATCGCTAAATGTTGTTCTATCCATCAGTGGTCAGAACATAAGTTCTGCCATTATTAACTATATCCTTGGACTATGTCCTGAGGCGTATCCCTGTTGACCTGGCTCCCACTTCGGCACCTCCTGTGTATCCGTGCCGGATGCGAGCGAGATCGTCTCCGCTCAATTCTTCTCCAGAAGATTGCGCTGAGTCGGATGGTTGGATGGAACGCAAGAGGCGCGAAAGGTCAGGGAAGTGACAAGCCGTACAGCTGTCATAGGTGCGGGAATCGCGGGGCTGTCGTGCGCCCGCGTGCTGCGCCGCGCCGGCCATTACGTCGAGGTTTTCGAAGCCGACCGCATCATCGGCGGCCGCATGGCGACCATGCGTATCGGCGTCGTGCCCTACGATCACGGCGCCCAATACATCACCAGCCGTTCGACGCGCTTCAACGACTTTATCCAGGAACTGATCGCCTCCGGCTACGTTGCCCAATGGAAACCGAAGCTTAAAAGCAGCGAAGGTGACGAGCAGGCTACTGCGGCCAACTGGTTCGTCGGTGTTCCGGGCATGTCGTCCGTCGTCCGCCCGCTCGCCGAAAGCGTGCGGATCCATACCGCCCGCCCCGTCCACACGTTGTCGCGCGACAAGAAGGGCTGGCACGTCTGGTTCGAGGATCAGTCATCCGTCGGGCCATTTGCTGCCGTCGCGGTTTGCGTTCCTGCCCCTCGAGCGCAGCTGCTGCTGGGGCCGCTTACTGAGATGGCAGACCATATATCGAAGGTTCGCATGTCGCCGTGCTGGGCCCTGATGGTCCGCCTCGAGGAGCGGTTGCTGCCCGATCAGGACGTTTATTCCGATATGTCCGAAGTGGTTCGCTGGATTGCCCGCAACAATACCAAACCGGGCCGCGGGACGCGCGGCGAAACGGTCGTTGTTCACGCTTCGCCGTCATGGACCCGCGAGACCGAGGACGCCGACCCGGAATCTGTTGCCGAGGAGATGTGGGGGGAAGTCAGCCATATTTTCGGATTGCCGCCGGTTCGACCCAGCCAGATGACAGCCCACCTGTGGAAGCATGGCCTTGTGGAGAGCTCACTTGGCGAAAGCTTTATTTTTTCCACGGAAGCGCAGGTCGGTGTTGCCGGCGACTGGTGCCTCGGCCGGCTTGGCGAGCATGCCTTTGAAAGCGGTTTTGGCCTCGGCCGCGCCATCACCCAGGCCATCGATTGACGCGCATGGATTCGGCAATCCGGCTGTTTCTGGCCCCAGGTGCGTGCTGAAGCGGTCGCGAGTTCGAATTCCTATACCGTTAGGTGAATTGCCGCAGCGCAACAGGCGCGCTAAACATCCCTCCGACCATATCCCGCACACCTTTCGATTGTGGAGACGCGAATGTCCGATGCGAGATCATCGAGCGGTGCCGTCAACAGGCCCCTCTCGCCGCACATCCAGATCTACCGGCCACTGATCAACATGGTGATGTCGATCCTGCACCGCATCACTGGAGCCGCCCTCTACTTCGGATCCCTGCTGCTCGCCTTGTGGCTGACGGCCGCCGCTGTCGGTCCGGATCAATTCGCCTTCGTCAATGGCATTTTCAGCAGCCTGCCCGGTAAGATCGTGCTGTTCGGTTTTACCTGGGCGCTGCTGCACCACATGATGGGCGGCATCCGCCACTTCATCTGGGACACCTGCCACGGCCTCGATATCGCAAGTGTCAAGTTCCTGTCGACGATTTCGGGCGTCGTGTCCGTTGCAGCGACGGTTGGAATCTGGGCAGCGGCGTATCTGGCCCAATGACCAACACTTTAGGAAGTGTTGGCACGGGCAATGACCGACACGACTTTAGCCCGTCAACTCAAGCTTGCGCAGTGTTGAGCAAAGGAAGTGTTGGCATGGGTAATGACCAACAGGCCCCCGAATCAGTTCAATTTTCACCAGGGCCGGAGGCCGATCGCCAATGAACATGCGCACCCCGCTCAAGAACGCGCGTCGCTTAGGATCCGCCAGGGAAGGCACCGACCACTTCTGGATGCAGCGCGTTACCGCTGTCGCCAACCTTTTCCTGGGGCTTTATGTGGTGTGGCTCATCGCCTCACTTGCTGGCGCCGATTATGCAGCAGTCAAAGAAGCGCTTGGCAGTCCGGTCAACGCGATCCTTTTGCTGCTCTTAATCGTATCGGCAACAATGCACATGCGGATCGGAATGCAGGTGATCGTCGAGGACTACGTCACCGGCGAAGGAGCCAAAGTCTTCTGCCTGCTCGCCAACACTTTCTTTGCAATCGTGATAGCCGCCGCAAGCGTCTGGGCAATCCTGAAGCTCAGCTTCGCAACGTAGTAACGACACGGAATCTAGGGCGTGGTTGCTGAAGGGCACATGCCCAGGACAACTCTAGTTCTTCAACGCAGGCTTGCGCGGTGTTGACGAACGAAGGCGCGCACTTAAAGAGAGGCACGCGAATGGCTGCAACGAATGGCAAGGCCTACACGATGGTCGACCACACCTACGACGTCGTTGTCGTGGGTGCGGGTGGCGCCGGACTTCGCGCGACGCTCGGCTGCGCCGAAGCCGGCTTGAAAACCGCCTGCGTGACGAAGGTGTTTCCGACTCGCTCGCATACCGTGGCCGCTCAGGGCGGGGTGGCCGCCTCGCTCGGCAACATGGGCCCCGACAACTGGCGCTGGCACATGTACGACACCGTCAAGGGGTCCGACTGGCTCGGCGACCAGGACTCGATCGAATACCTGTGCCGGCATGCCCCCGCCGCCGTCTACGAACTGGAACATTACGGCCTTCCGTTCTCGCGCACCGAGGATGGCAGGATCTACCAGCGCCCGTTCGGCGGCATGACCACCGAGTTCGGCGAAGGTCCGCCCGCCCAACGCACCTGCGCCGCCGCCGACCGCACCGGCCACGCCATGCTGCATACTCTTTACGGCCAGTCGCTCCGCCACTCCGCTGAGTTCTTCGTCGAGTATTTCGCGCTCGATTTGATGATGGATTCGGAAGGCGCCTGCCGCGGCGTCATCGCCATGTCTCTTGAAGACGGCACACTCCATAGGTTCCGCGCCAACAAGACCATCCTCGCCACCGGCGGCTATGGCCGCGCCTACTTCTCCTGCACCTCGGCGCACACCTGCACGGGCGACGGCAACGCCATGGTTTTGCGTGCCGGCCTGCCGCTGCAGGACATGGAGTTCGTGCAGTTCCATCCAACCGGGATCTATGGCGCCGGCGTGCTGATAACGGAAGGCGCGCGCGGCGAGGGCGGCTACCTGACCAACTCCGCGGGCGAGCGCTTCATGGAACGCTATGCACCGTCCGCCAAGGATCTGGCGTCCCGCGACGTCGTTTCCCGCTCAATGACGATGGAGATCCGCGACGGCCGCGGCGTCGGTCCCGAAGGCGACCACATCTACCTTCATCTCGACCACCTCGATCCCAAGATCCTGGCCGAACGCCTGCCGGGTATTACCGAGAGCGCAAAGGTCTTCGCCGGCGTCGACCTTCGCCGCGAGCCGATCCCCGTCATCCCGACTGTCCACTACAACATGGGCGGCATCCCGACGAACTATCACGGCGAAGTCCTGACGCTTAAGAACGGCAACCCCGACCATATCGTGCCCGGCCTGATGGCGATCGGCGAAGCCGCCTGCGTTTCGGTGCACGGCGCCAATCGCCTCGGCTCCAATTCGCTGATCGACCTCGTCGTGTTCGGCCGGGCGGCGGGCCTGCGCTGTGCCGATGTCGTCGAGCGGGGCGGCATCCAGCCCGACCTGCCGCCGCAGTCCTACGAGCCGGCGCTTGCGCGCCTCGACCACTTCCGTTTCGCTTCCGGCGGCACGCCGACCTCGGAACTGCGCTCGCGCATGCAGAAGGTGATGCAGTCCAACTGTGCGGTGTTCCGCGACGGGCCCGTGCTTGAAGAGGGCGTGAAGCTCATCAACGAGATCTGGAAAAGCTCGGGCGACATCCGCGTCACCGACCGTTCGCTTATCTGGAACTCCGACCTGATCGAGACGCTCGAATACGACAATCTCATCGCCCAGGCGGCAGTCACAGTGACGGGGGCGGCTAACCGCACCGAAAGCCGTGGCGCACATGCCCGCGAGGATTTTCCCAACCGCGACGACGCCAATTGGATGAAGCATACGCTGGCCTGGGCGGATTGCGACAAGCGGACCGTGAATCTCGATTTCCGCCCCGTCCACACCTACACCCTGACCAACGAGATGCACTACGTCGAGCCCAAAGCTCGGGTGTATTGAAGTTTCCGGACTAAAGCGAATGCGGCCGCGCAAACGATGAGCGGCCGCATCGGCGTTTTAAGGGTATCGAACTGATTAGTTCTTATACTGATCCCTGGCTTCCTCGCCGGGAGTTTTTTCGGCCTCGCCCGTCTGGTAACCGGACGGAGCAGTCTCGGCGGTTCTTGGAACTTCCTGGCCGAATTTGTCATGCGCGCGCTCTCCAGGCGTTTTCCGGGCTGCGGACGCGTCGGTGCCTGTCGGAACGTTCGTTGTCGTGCTGGGTACTACTGCCCGTCCGGCGCAACTTCAAGAGCCTGTTCGGGAGTCAACTGGCCCTCGGTGCGGTTTTTGCCGACCGGGCTGTTAGCCTGTGCCATGACAGCTGCTGAGCCCAGTAGAAGCGCAAGCGTTGTAGCAGTCGTCAGTTTCACGATCTCCATCCTAGAATCTCCTGTGTTTTCGTCTGTCACCGGTCGGAAAGTCGCCGGCCTTGAAGCGTGTGTCAGGGGCAACACGGAGGGCGGAGGGCTGTTCCCGAAAGCCGGTATAAACCTGCCTCAAGGAATCGTGAGTTGGCGCGTGAGCCGCCAGCTCAGCCTTGCAGCCGACACAGAGTCGGGGCATTGAAGGCATCCGGGTGGCTTTCGCCACGCGGCGCCGACGCGGCGAACCGTTATCCGCAATCCAGGATCCGTCGTGAAGAAGCCCGCTTCCGAACACCCCAGAGCGGCTGCCTCCAATGGCAGCGACGCCGGACCGACGACCCGCAGCGCGCCCGATCCTTTCGCCGCCGTTCTTCCCGCAATCGCGGCCCTCGGGGCGATCTCTTCCATCGCCACCATCAACTGGTCCGCCGAGGAGCGCACGCCCGACCGCCCGAAGACCCGCCGCCGCGCCTCGACCGCGCTGCGCGACCTCGAAACCTGCTGTATGGGACTGATTGAGATCTTTCGCCGGTTCCAGCGCAATCCCAAACTGTTCTGCGGCGAAGGTGCGACCGTGAACACGCCCCTCAAGTTCGGCGTGCACGGCGTCCGCGTCTCAGCCGACACCGCGCGGCTCTACCAGCAGATCGTCAACGATGTCGCCTCCATGCTGGTGCTGGCCTCGCAGAACGCCTTCGACGTCATGTCGGCGGTTGAGGATGGCGAGATCGATGCTCCCGAGGAGATCTTCTTCGGATTCGGCGAATGCCAGGAATCCTTGAACGAACTCATCCAGCAACGTGCAACGCTGAAAGCCAGCGTCGACAAGGGCCTTGAAATCGCCCGCCGCCTCTCCACGCTCGTTGCGGAACTAAAGAAACACGTTGAATGATCTTCGGTTCAACCGCACCTGCGCAACCACCAGAAATCCGCTCAAACCCTGCCGAACGTAGCGTTGACAGCGCGCGCCCGACGCCGCATGTCTGATTGGCTATTATTGCGCTGCACCCAACTTCCGCTGGGGCCTGACACGAGCTTGCGAAGTGTCAGGCTGCAAAGTGTTGCGTGTCTAGATCAACGAAGGACGGCTCCATGGTCCAGCTCACTCTTCCAAAGAATTCCACCGTCACCTCCGGCAAGGCGTGGAACCAGCCGACCGGCAAGGGCAGCTGGAAGGAATTCAGGATTTACCGCTGGAACCCCGACGATGGCGCCAATCCCCGCACGGATACCTATTGGATTAACCGCGACGAGTGTGGTCCGATGGTCCTCGACGCGCTCATCAAGATCAAGAACGAGATCGACCAGACGCTGACGTTCCGTCGGTCGTGCCGGGAAGGCATTTGCGGCTCGTGCTCGATGAACATCGACGGCACGAACACGCTGGCCTGTCTGAAGGCGATCGAGGATGTGCCAGGCACTGTGAAGATCTATCCATTGCCGCATATGGAGGTCGTGAAGGACCTGGTGCCGGACTTGAGCCACTTCTACGCCCAGCACCGCTCGATTGAGCCCTGGCTGAAGACCGACACGCCTTCGCCGCCAACTGAGTGGAAGCAGTCGCGCGACGACCGCGCCGAACTCGACGGGCTGTACGAATGCATCCTGTGCGCCTGCTGCTCGGCCTCCTGCCCGAGCTACTGGTGGAACTCGGACCGCTACCTGGGCCCGGCGATTCTGCTCCAGGCCTACCGCTGGGTGAACGATAGCCGCGACGAATCAACCGGCGACCGCCTCGACAGTCTTGAGGACCCATTCCGGCTCTATCGCTGCCACACGATCCTCAACTGCACGCGCGCCTGTCCAAAGGGCCTCAACCCGGCCAAGGCGATTGCCGAACTCAAGAAACTGATGGTCGAGCGCCGTGTTTAGAGCGTCGGCAGCACCGGCCTTGCGGGCACGACGGGGATGGCGTGACGGGATTGGCCAAGTTGCGGAGGTTCGTGCGGTGCCCGGCGCCTGGACAGCGTCTGATGGCGCAACAAGAAAGTCCCGCGCAGGCTGGTGAAACGATCAAAGGACCCATAAACAAAGGACCGGCCAGGCTTGCAAAAGCCCATCCGGTCCTATTAGGGGATTTGGTCTGCCCGCAAAAAGCTTTCGAAAACCTTTGCAGCGTGGGCGGGTCGTCAAGACCGCGAATTGTTCTGTTCTTGTGTACCTCTGAAGCCCATTGAGGCGGTCAGGGCAGCGATGCGGTCACTAATCCACTGTTGACGTGACTCCGCCGCGAAAAGGCGAAATCTTTATTGTAGCCGCTGTGGCGAATTGCCGTTTACGACTTCTTTGCAACTGCCTTGCGCGGAGCCTTCTTCGCTGCCGGCTTCTTTGCAGCGGGCTTCTTTGCAGCTGCTTTCTTCACTGCGGGCTTCTTTGCAGCTGCTTTCTTCACGGCAGGCTTCTTGGCGGCGGTCTTTGCAGTGCGGCCGGGAGCAGCCTTGCGAGCCGTTGCGGAAGCGGTCGTCTTGGCCGACTTGCGGGCAGCCGGCTTCTTTGCAGCCTTGCGAGCCGGAGCAGCAGTCTTGGCAGCAGGCTTTGCGGCGGCGGCAGCGGCGGTCTTAGCCGGAGCCTTTGCCTTCTTCGTGGTAGCTTTCTTGGTCGTCGCTTTCTTCGGTGCCTTGGTAACCATTGTATTCATCTCCATTGTTTTCCAGGGGGGATTTGCGAATCACATTCGCCCCAAGAAAACTTTGAACAATTTGAATGAGTTTGTTGACATAAAAAGACAATTGCAGGGTGAAAAACTTCCGCGCAGGTCCAATTCTGTTGCATGAAAGACTCAAATTTGAATGTTTTGATGGTGATAGCCGATTCCGACGAGAAGCAAATTGAAGAATACTGTGATGATTCAGCGCGTTTTACGTGACTGGATCGCTGATCCGAAACCGCATCTTCGATTCAATTCGATGCGATGCCATGAGTGGAGAACTCGCTCGACATTAGAGGAGCAAACAAAAGCGTGGCGATGGTATCAACCTTCGATACCTTCGCCACGCCATAACAAGTAGATAGAAAAAGTTTCGTGCGCGGTGCAGTTATCTCAATGCCATTCTCTCGTGGATTGCCTTTTGTATCACGCCGCTTGGCGATTGCGTTCGCGACTGACATCGAGAACGGCAAGGAGATAGCCGACGCGATCCTCCATGGCTTCTGCCAGGATCGAGAAGTAGTCGGAATTGACCGGAAGAATTTCGCCGATCACTTCGCCGTACTCGAAACGCAGCTCCGCTTCATGCTTACGCGCAATGGCTTGCATTTTCCGGTTTTCGGCAAGGCAACTCATATAAACCCGGTGGACGCCCCTGTTTCTCGAAGCGCGGATAACCCGCCCCATAAGTTCGGTCCCGATTCCTTTTTCCTGATAGCCGGGTTCCACAGAGAAGGCCGCCTCGGCTTCTTCGCCCCAGACATCCCCCAGCTTTCTCAATTCCGCCACCGCACGTACTTCGCCGTCTTCGAGATATGCATAGACGATGGCGCCCATGTCGCTCATGCGGCTTGCGTAGTCCTCGATGAAGCTGTCGGAGACGGAGTGCGCGAAGCGCATGCGCCGGCTGTTCTTGTCGAGTCGCAAGAGATGGTCGCGAAACTTGTCCGTTTCCGACGGCCACAACTTTCGAATTGTCCCTCCCGAGAACTGGTGTTCGCTCATTGAATTCACCTTCGCTCTGGAATCGCTAAGTTTTCAACGTCACCCTTGACGCCGCCGCGCGTTTTTTGTCTACGGGGCGCAGCGTTCGTTGTCACAACGCACATGTAGTCGTTATGTTGCGGCGCACAATACGCCTTAAATGGTGTCGGGAGGTTGAACGAATTGACGCTGTGGATGCCGGTGGCGGCCGGCAAGGGACTGCCAGTGCTATTCGCGACGATCGTAACGACTTGATACGTAGCGCCTTTTGAGGCTGCTATGCCTGATGCGCGGTCGCCTGTCACAACAGAGCCGCTCAATGTGGGCATGGCAGCATTGCCGAGAGGTTCGAGCTCAAGCGTAATTGTGCCGGTTGCACCGAGGGTAATGGATGGGTTGGGCCAAGGCCAGCGGTCGATCGGGTTTGATGAGCACCTATCTCTCGCGTGTCGAGAGCGGCGAAATCGAGCCGAACGCTGAGCAGGCTGAGGTTGTCGCACACCTCGATGACACCGCGAACGCTCTGCTCGCCTATCTGCCGTCAGCCACGGGCCTGTTTGGATTCCTGAAAAAGAAATCCGGACCGCCCCCGCGTGGTCTTTATCTCTTCGGCGGGGTCGGGCGCGGCAAGACCATGCTGATGGACCTGTTTTTCGACGAGGTGGCCTTCGAGCCAAAGCTGCGCCAGCATTTCCACGCCTTCATGGCAGGCGTACACGATCGCATCGGCCGTGCCCGTAAAGCCTTGAGCGGCGATCCAATCCCGATAGTCGCAGCTCAGATCGCGCAGGAAGCCAGGCTCTTGTGCTTCGACGAACTCCACGTCACCGACATTGCCGACGCGATGATCCTCGGTCGCCTCTTTGCGGTACTGTTCGAGCGTGGCGTCGTCGTTGTCGCAACATCGAACGCGGCTCCCGAGGATTTGTACCGCAATGGCCTGAACCGCCAGCTGTTCCTGCCGTTCATCGATCTCATCGAAGATCACATGGATGTTCTGAAGCTCGCCGCGGGAAAGGACTTCCGGCTCGAGAAACTCGCCGGCCGCCCGCTCTACTATTCCCCCGCAGACGCCGCGGCGAAGGCCGAACTCGATGGCCACTGGACGAGATTGACCGGCAGGCCGCCCGATCCCGCTCCAGTATTCCTTGAGGTCCTTGGCCGCCAAGTTACCGTACCGATGGCTGCCAATGGGGTGGCCCGTTTCGGTTTCGAGGATCTCTGCGAGCGGCCGCTTGGAGCGCGCGACTACCTGCACGTCGCCCATTCATTCCACACCGTTCTCGTCGATCGCATCCCGGTCATGGGTCCGTCCAAACGCAATGAGGCGCGCCGCTTCATCAATCTGATCGATGCGCTTTACGATAACCGGGTGGGTTTCATTGCTTCCGCCGACAGCGAACCGGACTCATTATATAGAGAAGGCGACGGCGCCGACCTTTTCGCGCGCACAGCCTCCCGTCTGAAGGAAATGCGCTCCGAGAGCTACCTGTTGAGCCGCGACGATCGCGCCAAGTCCACCCTTGGACCGACGTGAGACTTTCCAATGCCACCTCGCCGCCCAATGCCACCTCGCCGCGATGACGATTTTAAACACAACTGCGCCCAAGGCGTTCGGCCCTGGGCGCAAAAGTAGTCGCGGCAAAATCCGCTTCCTTTTACCTTACTTAGCGGTGTCACTCTTCCACTCTGAAGCTGCTTCAAGCGACTGCTTCGTTGCGGAGGTGGAAATCAAATTGTTGCCGTCCGCAGCCTTCGTGAAGGTCAGCTCGTCGAACTTGAGCGCGACGACCTTCTCACCAAGGCCCAGTAATCCGCCGACACCTACGAGGACGTGCTCGACGGAACCGTCGCTGGCCAGAATGAAATCGTTAATGTCACCGATCGTCTCATTGTTGGAATTCCTGATAGGCTGGCCGATGAGCTTGCTTGCGCGCCACTGTCCGCCCATGCCCATTGCAGGCTGGGCGTCGACCGGATTAGCGGCAGTATCCCGGGAAATCGGTTGGTCTGCCGACGGCGTGGCAGCTTCATCCTTGGCTGCTGGATCAGTCTGCGACCGCTCCAATGAATTCGACGGCTGTTCGATTGCCGGCTTGTTGTTTTCGTTGGCCGGCGTTTCCGACGTTTGCGCCAGAACAGGGGCCGCAAACATAAGGGCAAAGAGCGAAGTAGTCGTGATGAGCTTTTTCATATCACTACCTTCCGTTTGAACGTTGAAGGTTGCCTATCGAGGCAACTGTCGGATCAAACGAGCCAGAAAACGACAGGTTCCCCGCCGCGACGGGAATGTCGCGGCTGACACATTTCAAAGCCGGACTCGGTTCTCACGGCGGAACTGATGCACAAGATAAATTTGCCTGCATCCCCGCGAAGCATGTCAAGCGGCTGTGAATCCAGAAACACAATCGATAAACTTGAGTAGAGCATATTCAAAACAGCTCCATCCGAAAGCGGGCGCCCCGACAGCGACGTTGAACGCGCTTTAAGTTTTCGGCTGCGACTTTTCGGACACGAATTATATCGCCTTCGGAATTCTGGAGCGGTTCGGTTTAGGTGAAAGTACTCCTAAAGCCCACGACTGTGGCCCGGCTGCTCAACAACAGATTTCTCAGTGTTGACCACAACGAGCCCCGCGACCGCGGAGGGTGAGGGCCAACCACTTGCCGTGAGCGAACATGAAGATCGTTTCCGCCTAAGACGCAAAAGATCTAGGGGCGAGTCCGCCCGTCTCCAAGGCCCAGTGAGCCGGTGCTAGGTGCATCGGGTGCGTTGGCATCGCCAGCACTCCGCTGCATGGCTTGCCGAGTGGCCTCTTGTTGAGCGAGCAGGCGTATCCCCGCGGCATGTCGGGTTGGCCGGTACAGCTTGAGAATGCCATCGATATCGCCAGCCTGCAGGGTTTTATGCCGCTCGTCGTAGCGATAGGCCATAAGCTGGCCACTCGAGCCGGGATGATCGAGCCCCAACGCGTGCCCGATCTCATGCGCCATGGTGTAACGCAGGTCGTAGACGTCGAGATCCCCGTCGTATCCCACTTTCCACCGGACTTTGGGGTTGAAGCAGATCAGCGATCGCGCGATCGCCTGTGGGCCATCGCGCAGGGTGCGGCGATCGAGTTCGACGTTGGTGAAGGCGCGGCCGAGTGGCTGCGTCTGGGCGCCAATCAGGATTTTGGCTTTGGCCACGTCGCGCGTTTCAACGAACCGGATCTCAGCGACGGCTTCCCAGATCGCGAATGCCCTTTTGGCTTCGCGTCTGAAGGCGTCAGGAGCGATTTCGGAGGGCTCCATGGCAGCGTCGACTGGCTGCATCGCGCCGCAGTTCCGGACCGACCCGAACGACATTCGGCGATCGACGAACGCGTATGTCAGCTCCAACGGAGCGTTGTCGGTACTGCCATACCATTTGGCCGTATTCCGATCGATCTTGAGCAGCCTGTATGCATTAATGCCGCGCTCGCTGATGCCGCGATCCTGCGCCCCAGCGGGAGCGACGAGCGCCATCGTTGCCAGCATGCTGCCGGTCAGCGCAAGAAGCGTTGCTTTGGCCATTCTCCCCCCAGGTGCACGAATTCAAAGCATCCCCCGGCAACGCTCTGCGACGCCGCCCGCTAGTGCATGCAACCTTAGACTGGAACCAAGAGTCAAGTTACACGTTCAACCTTCTTGGCGTTTTTATTGGAAATATTGTGTGCAAGGCAAAATTTGGGCGACGGACGCCTGCCACCACTTTGGTTTTATCACCCGATGGCTTGCTTGAACGCCCCCCTGTTTCGGTCTAGCAAGGCGCTACACCGCGTTGCTTCCCGAGCGCTGCCCTCTTCTGAGCGCGCTGACCGGGACCCGGCGCCAGCTTTACACGCAATCCCTATGGCACGAAGGAGACTTCCCGCATGGCGCGAACCAAGATCGCATTGATAGGTTCAGGAATGATCGGCGGTACGCTGGCGCATTTGGCCGGACTGAAGGAACTGGGCGACGTGGTTATGTTCGACATCGCCGAAGGCATGCCGAACGGCAAGGCCCTTGATATTTCCCAGTCCGGTGCCGTGGAAGGCTTCGATTGCCGCATGGCCGGCACCAATTCGTATGCCGACCTCGAAGGCGCGGACGTCTGCATCGTCACCGCTGGTATCCCGCGCAAACCCGGCATGAGCCGCGACGATCTTCTTGAAATCAACCTGAAAGTCATGGAGCAGGTCGGCGCGGGCATCAAGAAATACGCCCCCGGGGCGCTCGTGATCTGCATCACCAATCCGCTCGATGCGATGGTCTGGGCACTCCAGAAGGCATCCGGCCTGCCGCGCAACATGGTCATTGGCATGGCCGGCGTGCTTGATGCCTCCCGCTTCCGCCACTTCCTGGCAACCGAACTGCAGGTATCGGTCGAAGACGTCTCTGCTTTCGTGCTCGGCGGTCACGGCGACGACATGGTGCCGCTCGTCCGTTATTCGACGGTCGCCGGCATCCCGCTTCCCGATCTGGTGCGCATGGGCTGGATCAAGCAGGACCGCCTCGACGCAATGGTCGAACGCACCCGCAAGGGCGGCGGCGAGATCGTTGCCCTCCTCAAGAACGGCTCCGCCTACTATGCGCCGGCTGCTTCCGCGATCGAGATGGCTGACAGCTTCCTCAAGGACAAGAAGCGTGTTCTGCCTTGCGCTGCCTACCTCAACGGTGAGTATGGCGTGAAGGGTCTTTACGTCGGCGTGCCATGCGTCATCGGGGCCGGCGGAGCAGAGCGCATCGTCGAAATCGACCTCAACGGCTCCGAACGCGCCATGCTGATGAAGTCCGTGGAATCGGTGAAGTCGCTGGTCGATGCCTGCAACCGGATCGCGCCGAACCTCGGCGAGGCTTGAGTTTAAGGAGCGGTGCGCGCTCGCGGACTCGCCTCCCGGTGTAAATCACCGTAGGGATGGCGCGGTTCGGTGTGCCGCACCGTTTCCTCGTCCGGTCAGACCGATCACCCAGTTTCCGGATCATGAAAAGAACTATTGGCATATTGTATGCCAGATAGTAATGAAGTGTAGTGCAGGTTTGGCGGCGACGGTGTCTGGCGCGACGAGATTGCCTTCAGGACAATTCTGACAACGGTGGTGAGACGATGAACATTCACGAATACCAGGCCAAGCAGGTCCTGAAGAGTTTTGGTGCGCCCATTTCCAAAGGTGCTCCCGTCCTCTCGGTTGCAGACATTGAAACGGCTGTGAAGTCGCTTCCCGGACCGGTCTATGTCGTCAAGAGCCAGATCCATGCCGGCGGCCGCGGCAAAGGCAAGTTCAAGGAACTGCCAGGCGACGCAAAGGGCGGCGTCCGCGTCAGCTTCACTGCCGACGAAGCGATTGCCAATGCCAAGGAAATGTTCGGCAAGACGCTTGTAACCAAGCAGACCGGCCCGGCCGGGAAGCAGGTCAACCGTCTCTACATCGAGGACGGCGCCGAAATCGGCCGCGAACTCTACCTCTCGATGCTTATCGACCGCACTGTCGGCCGCCCCGCTTTCGTCGTCTCGACCGAAGGCGGAATGGACATTGAAACGGTTGCCGAAGAGACGCCTGACAAAATTATCACGGTGGCGATCGATCCCGACGCCGGCGTCACCGATGCCAATATCATGACGCTCTGCGACGCCCTCGAACTCGAAGGCGCCACCGCCGAGGATGCCAGGTCGCTCTTTCCCACTCTCTATAAAGCGTTCACCGAGAAGGACATGTCGCTCCTTGAGGTCAACCCGCTCGTCGTGTTGAAGGACGGCCACCTGCGCGTCCTCGATGCCAAGGTGTCCTTCGACAACAACGCCCTCTTCCGCCACCCCGACGTGGTCGAGCTTCGCGACATCACGGAAGAAGACGAAAAGGAAATCGAGGCGTCCAAGCACGACCTCGCTTACGTGGCCCTCGACGGCAACATCGGCTGCATGGTCAACGGCGCCGGCCTTGCCATGTCGACGATGGATATCATCAAGCTTTACGGCGAGGAGCCTGCGAACTTCCTCGACGTCGGCGGCGGCGCCTCGAAGGAAAAGGTGACGGCGGCCTTCAAGATCATCACCGCCGACCCGGCCGTGAAGGGAATTCTGGTCAATATCTTCGGCGGCATCATGAAGTGTGACGTCATCGCCGAAGGTGTTGTCGCAGCCGTCAAGGAAGTCGGCCTCAACGTTCCGCTCGTCGTTCGCCTCGAAGGCACCAACGTCGACCTCGGCAAGAACATCATCAACGAGTCAGGACTCAATGTCATCGCCGCCGACGACCTCGACGACGCCGCCCAGAAAATCGTCGCGGCAATCAAGGGGGCCTAGCAGCCGATGAAATCAATATCGCAATCTCTTCTCCTGGCCGGTCTGATAGTGATTGCTTCCGCGGCCGGTGTGACGAAGCCTCTGAGCGCCGCAGAAGCCACCGGGTGCGCAAATGAGATCGACGGGGGCAAGCAGGTCAGGTGCGAGCGTTTCGCCCTCGCTACGACACTCTTTAAAGGATGCGTCACAGCCGGCCGAAAACTCTCTGAGATACAGGCGGCTGCTTACAAGGGTGTCCTCGATCAGGTGCCAGCCAAGGAGGGCGAACTGCGCTTCGAAAATCGCCAGCTGGGCATCGCCATGCGGATTGAAAAGCAGGGCTGCTCGGTTTTCGCCCTGTCCGAGCGGCCTGCCGACCTGATGAAGCTCTTCGACCCAATCGAGGAAGATATCAGGAGGCAGTATCCCAAGGCATCGGTCCGTCAACGAGACAATGGCTCGAAATGGCTGACATTCGAGGTGGAAAAGAACGACGTCAGATACGTCACCGCTGGCAAGCAGCAGATTTCGGGTCAGGACTTCGCACTGCTTCTCTATCAATTCGAATAGCGCCGGACATCAGTTGAATGACGTCGAAGCCGCGACGGCTTTAAGCCGCCAGGAAAATCAGGCCGACACGACGCAATTCGTTCGCGCGAGGCCCAAAGGAGCCAGTAGGCATGTCGATCCTAATTAACAAAGACACCAAGGTTCTCGTGCAGGGCCTGACCGGAAAGACCGGTACCTTCCACACCGAGCAGGCTCTCGCCTATCACGGCACCAAGATGGTCGGCGGCATCCACCCCAAGAAGGGCGGCGAGACCTGGGAAGGCTCCGGCGGCCACAAGCTGCCGATCTTCGCGAGCGTCAAGGAAGGCAAGGACGCGACCGGCGCCAATGCTTCAGTCGTCTACGTTCCACCGGCCGGGGCGGCCGCTGCGATCATAGAAGCGATCGACGCGCAGATACCGCTCATCGTCTGCATCACCGAGGGTGTACCGGTAATGGACATGGTCAAGGTGAAGGCGCGTCTCGACAAGTCGAACTCGCGTCTCATCGGGCCGAACTGCCCCGGCGTCCTGACACCGAACGAGTGCAAGATCGGCATCATGCCCGGCTCGATCTTCAAGAAGGGCTCGGTCGGCATTCTCTCGCGCTCCGGCACGCTGACCTATGAGGCCGTCTTCCAGACCACCAACGAGGGCCTCGGCCAGACGACAGCGGTCGGCATCGGCGGCGATCCGGTCAAGGGCACCGAGTTTATCGACATGCTCGACCTCTTTCTCGACGACCCCGAAACCGAATCGATCATCATGATCGGCGAGATCGGCGGCTCAGCTGAAGAAGACGCTTCAGCCTGGTTGAAGGAACAGGCCGCCAACGGCCGCAAGAAGCCCATGGCGGGCTTCATCGCCGGCCGCACGGCACCCCCCGGTCGCACCATGGGCCACGCTGGTGCCGTGATCTCCGGCGGCAAGGGCGGCGCCGACTCCAAGATCGCAGCAATGGAAGAAGCCGGCATCCGCGTCTCCCCCTCGCCTGCCCGCCTCGGCAAGACGCTTGTTGAAGTTTTGAAGGGCTAGGGTTCGCAACCCCTATCCCTATTCTTCATAAGGCGTGGGCTGGATGAGGGGCAGATGCAACCGGTGAAGTCGGCTGGTCCGGCAGTGAACTCGCGCCAGCCGAGATCGTAGGCCAACTGCCATCTCCTTTTGCGCTTTTATTGACGAGCGGCTAAGGCAGACGCCATGACCGTCACCACCACCCCCGAGCCATCCCTGAAGCGCCGCATTCGCACCGTTGCGGCGGTCTCCATCGCCATCGCGCTGGTGGTGATGGCGGTGAAATACATTGCTTATCTCGTCACCGGTTCTGTCGCGCTTTATTCCGATGCGCTCGAAAGCATCGTCAACGTCGCTGCCGGCATCGCTGCATGGGCGGCCATCCGGGTCGCCAACAAGCCTGCCGACCAGAATCACCCGTATGGCCACGAGAAGGCCGAGTTGCTGTCTGCGGTGTTCGAAGGGTCGCTCATCATCGTCGCGGCGGTCTTCATCGTCCTCGAAGCCGGCCACGCCCTGATCCACCCCCGCGGTATCGAGCAGCCCGTCATCGGCTTGTTGATCAACGGGTTCGCCACAGCCATCAATTGCGGCTGGTCGCTCTATCTGATCCGCCAGGGAAAAATCTGGCGCTCGCCAGCCCTCACCGCCGATGGCTGGCATCTGATGACCGACGTCTGGACGTCCGTCGGCGTCTTCGTCGGCATCGTGCTCGCCGTTCTCACCGGCTGGACCATCCTCGACCCGATCCTGGCGCTGCTGGTCGCCGCCAACATCCTGTTCATGGGCTATCGCATTGTACTGCAATCCACCAGCGCCCTCATGGACGAAGCCGCTCCGGACGATATGCAGTCGCGCATCCACGAGGCCATCTCCCGCAGCGGTGCCGGCGCAATAGAAGCCCACGACATCCGCACCCGCCATGCCGGCCGCGCCGTCTTCATAGAATTCCATCTTGTCGTGCCCGGCGACATGACGGTCGCCGATGCCCACGACATCTGCGACCGCCTCGAAGCCGAACTGGAAGCCGAGATCGAAGGCTCTGACGTCGTCATTCACCTGGAACCCGATCACAAGGCCAAGAAGCAGGCCGACGGCGTCATCGGCCTCTAGTGAGGCGTCGCGCCTAAATCGAACGAGGTTGCGGCTATGATGCGATTTACGCGCGACGGGCCACTAGTCGGTGCCTGGGCTGCTTTGCCAGAGCAGATTGTCGCGGGGGGCAGTCTGCTTGATGGTGGCGGGACGCACACTCTTGGCATTGCGAGAACAATCCCTATTTCAAAAGTCGGATAACGTTGGAATTTCACGGGGGAAAGCATTGGCAACGAGCTCAGAGACGACGGCAACCGGCTCGGCAAGTAGCGGTCTGTTACATGGCGCACAGGCTTTTTTCCAGCATCAGGCAGCCGGTGGCGTCGTGCTTATGGTCGCGGCCGTTTTTGCGCTCGTCCTGAGTAACTCGCCGCTCTTCTGGCTTTATGATGCATTGTTACAAACCCCGGTCGTGCTTCAGGTCGGAGCATTGGAGCTGAAAAAGCCGCTCCTCTTGTGGATCAACGACGGCCTGATGGCCGTATTCTTCTTCCTTGTGGGTCTTGAACTGAAACGCGAGGTGCTCGATGGGCAGCTTTCCAGCGTACGCAAGGCAGTTCTTCCGCTGGCAGCCGCGATCGGCGGCATGGCCTGCCCGGCAATCATCTACTCGATCATCAATTACGCCGACTCGGCTGCCATGCGCGGCTGGGCCATTCCCGCTGCCACCGACATCGCTTTCGCCCTGGGCGTTCTCGCATTACTTGGCAGCCGCGTCCCCACCGCCTTGAAGATTTTCCTGCTTGCGCTGGCAATTATCGACGACATCGGCGCCATCCTCATCATTGCGATCTTCTACACCGCCGATCTCTCGACCACAGCGCTTGGACTTGCCTCGATCGGTATCGTAGGTTTGGCGGCTCTGAACCGATCCGGCGTGACAAAGCTGGCGCCTTACCTTCTCGTCGGTGCGTTCATCTGGGTCTGCGTACTCAAATCGGGGGTTCATGCGACATTAGCCGGCGTTTTGGTGGCGCTCTTTATTCCGGTCCGGGATGCAAGACGGCCCGATCATTCTCCCTTGCAGGAGGTCGAACACAACCTCGCGCCTTGGGTCGCCTTCGCAATAATGCCGATCTTCGCCTTCGCCAACGCCGGTGTAGCCCTTTACAACCTGTCGCTCGACCAGGTGTTCAGCGGCATTCCAATCGGCATCGCAGCCGGCCTCTTTTTTGGCAATCAGATCGGCATCATGACCATGAGCTGGCTGGCAGTGCGCTCTGGTCTGGCGCAATTGCCCGCGGGGCTGACCTGGCAGCACATTTATGCCGCGAGCCTTTTGGCGGGCATCGGCTTCACCATGAGCCTGTTCATTGGCACCCTCGCGTTCTCGGATCCCCAAAGTGCTGCCGGCGTCCGCATCGGCGTTCTGGCAGGTTCGATTGCGTCGGGTATCGTCGGGTATTTCGTGTTGCGCATGGTGCTGTCGCAGAAAGCCACTGCTAACGTCGGCGCCTGATGTCTGCGGTCAATATCGGTTTTGTATTCTCGTCTATGCCGCCAGGCGCAATTTCGACACCGCGCGGCGTCTTGCTGGCGAAGCAAGCAGCCGCTTCACCCGTTCGTGAGCATATTTCAGGGGACCCGCCACTATCGGCGGACTTAAACACTGCCTCGAAGTGTACTAAGTAAGCCTCAGTGTTCGCACCCGCACAATAGCGGCTGCGGGCCCGGACAGTCTCGCGAACGGTTGTTCGCTTATGACCGTGCGGCCCTCTACCCATGGACAGGATCATTCGATGTCCCGCGAAGCGCTCAATCAGTCCTTCCTTCAGACCTCGTTCCTCGATGGCGCCAACGCCGCCTATATCGAACAGCTGCAGGAACAATATGTCCGCAACCCGGGCTCGGTGCCCGATCAGTGGCGGCATTTTTTTGAGAGCCTGCAGGAGGGCGGGGGCACGGTCGAATCCGAGCCTTCGAACCCGTCCTGGGCGGTACCGTTATCCCACCTCGAGTCGAACGGCGAACTGGTTTCCGCCCTGACGGGCGATTATGAGCAGACCCAGAACGAGCTGCACAGCCGCCTTGCCGAGCGCGCGCAGCACTACGGTTTTGAGATGTCGCCGGCGGCTTCCCTTCGGGCGATCCAGGATTCGATCCGTGCCCTGATGCTGATCCGCGCATATCGCGCCATGGGCCACCTCGCCGCCGACCTCGACCCCCTGGGGCTGACCGACCGGCGAATCCACCGCGAACTGCAGCCGTCAAGCTACGGCTTCACCGATTCCGATCTCGACCGCCCGATCTTCATCGATCGCGTCCTTGGCCTCGAAACCGCGACGATGCGCCAGATCCTCGGGATTCTTCGACGGACCTATTGCCAGCACATCGGCGTCGAGTTCACCCATATCACCAATCCGGCGCAGAAGTCGTGGCTGCAGGAGCGCATCGAGGGCGAGGAAAAAGAAATCAGCTTCACGCCCGAGGGCAAGAAGGCGATCCTCAACAAACTCATTGAGGCGGAATCCTTCGAGAAGTTCGGTGACGTTAAATACACCGGCACCAAGCGCTTCGGGGTCGACGGCGGCGAGGCCATGGTCCCCGCGCTCGAACAGATCATCAAGCGCGGCGGCCAGCTTGGCGTGAAGGAGATCATCATCGGCATGGCCCACCGCGGCCGCCTCAACGTTCTCGCCAACGTCATGTCCAAACCGCACCGCGCGATCTTCAACGAGTTCAAGGGCGGATCGTTCAAGCCGGACGATGTCGAGGGCTCGGGCGATGTGAAGTATCACCTCGGCGCATCTTCCGACAGGTCATTCGACGGCAACAACGTCCATCTGTCATTGACCGCGAACCCTTCGCACCTGGAAATCGTCGATCCGGTGGTGCTCGGAAAAACGCGTGCCAAGCAGGATCAGCACGGTTGCGATCCCAACGACCGGACCTGTGTGCTGCCGCTTCTCATACATGGCGATGCGGCATTTGCCGGCCAGGGTGTCGTCGCCGAGTGCTTCGGCTTGTCCGGCCTCAAGGGTCATCGCACCGGCGGCTCGCTGCATTTCATCATCAACAACCAGATCGGCTTCACGACCAATCCGCGCTACTCGCGCTCTTCGCCGTACTGCACCGACGTCGCCAAAATGGTTGAAGCCCCTATCTTCCACGTCAACGGCGACGATCCGGAGGCAGTCGTCCACGTCGCCAAGATTGCCACCGAATTCCGGCAGAAGTTCCAGAAACCGGTCGTCATCGATATGGTCTGCTATCGGCGCTATGGCCACAACGAGGCCGACGAGCCGATGTTCACGCAGCCGCGCATGTACCGAAAGATCAAGCAGCATACGCCCGTCGCAACGCGCTATGCCGAACGGTTGATCGAGGAAAGGGTACTGAGCGAGCGCGAAGTCGACGAAATGCGCGAAGGATTTCGCGCCCATCTCGAAAGCGAATTCACCGCCGCCGATAACTACAAGCCCAACAAGGCCGACTGGCTCGACGGCCGCTGGTCCTCGATCGGCTTCGCCGAGGACGAAGCCCGCCGCGGCAACACCGGCGTTGAGCTGGCTATACTGCGCGACATCGGAAAACGCATCACCAAGGTGCCGGGCGATTTCAACACGCATAAGACCGTTAAGCGGCTGCTCGACCGCCGTGCCGAAATGATAGAAACCGGCGTCGATCTCGATTGGGCGATGTGCGAGCACCTCGCGTTCGGCAGCCTTCTCGCGGAAGGTTTCCCGGTCCGCTTGTCAGGCCAGGACAGCGAGCGCGGCACCTTCTCCCAGCGTCACTCCGTTCTTACCGATCAGGAGACCGAACGCCGCTTCACGCCGCTGCGTCATATCTCGCCCGATCAGGCGGGCTTCGAAGTCATCAACTCTATGCTCTCCGAAGAAGCGGTGCTGGGATTCGAGTACGGCTATTCGCTGGCCGAGCCGAATGCGCTTGTCCTGTGGGAAGCCCAGTTCGGAGACTTTGCCAACGGCGCACAGGTCATCTTCGACCAGTTCGTGTCGTCGGGCGAGCGCAAGTGGCTTCGCATGTCCGGTCTCGTCTGCCTCCTGCCGCATGGCTACGAAGGCCAGGGTCCCGAACACTCGTCAGCCCGTTTGGAGCGTTATCTGCAGCTTTGCGCCGAGGACAACTGGCAAATTGCCAATTGCACGACACCGGCCAATTACTTCCACATCCTGCGCCGCCAGATTCACCGCAAGTTCCGCAAGCCGCTGGTGCTGATGACACCGAAGTCGCTGCTGCGCCACAAGCGCGTGGTCTCCAGGCTCGAAGAGATCGGGCCCGACACGTCCTTCCACCGCGTTCTCTGGGACGACGCCGACGGGCAGCACAAGAAGCCCACTTCGGACTTCAACTTGAAGCCCGACAGCGAGATCAAGCGGATCGTGATGTGTTCCGGCAAGGTTTATTACGACCTGATGGAGGAGCGCGGTAGCGCCGGCCTCGATGACGTCTATATCTTCCGTATCGAGCAGCTTTATCCGTTCCCTGCGCGCACGCTGATCCAGGAACTCGTCCGCTTCGAGAACGTCGCTGAATACGTCTGGTGTCAGGAAGAACCGAAAAACATGGGCGCCTGGACCTTCATCGAGCCGAACATCGAATGGGTACTCGACCATATCGGAGCCAAGAAGACGCGCGCCGAGTACGCCGGACGGCCAGCTTCCGCTTCGACCGCCACCGGACTCCTGAGCCGACATCTGAGCGAGCAGAAAACGCTTGTTCAGGAAGCATTGACGGCTTGATTGCCGAGCGCTGCCGGGTTAGCGGCCCGGCAGCTACTCGCTCGACGAATACGAAGAACACGATTTTGACGGCGGTGTCCGCACTGTGCGGCAGCCCTGCATAGAACAGAAAAGAAGAGGTTCGACTACAATGGCGATTGAGATCAAAGTTCCGACGCTGGGCGAGTCCGTGACCGAGGCCACCGTCGGGCAGTGGTTCAAGAAGGCCGGCGAAGCCGTCAAGGCCGACGAGCCGCTGGTCGAACTGGAAACCGACAAGGTCACCCAGGAAATTTACGCTCCGGCTGCCGGCGTGCTGGGAGAGATCGTCGTCCAGCAGGGCGAAACGGTTGCCATCGGGGCGATCCTTGCCTCGCTCAATGAAGGCGAAACTGCCGGCGCTCCTGCGGCTGCGGCTCCAGCCGCAGCCCCGGCGACGGCGGCCGAGCCTGCGCCGGCACCCGCAGCACCTGCCTCGGCTGGAAACGGAGCGGGTAGCAAAATGCCGCCCTCGCCGGCCGCCCGCAAGGCGCTTGCCGAAGCCGGTATGTCGACAGCCGATGTCGAAGGCAGCGGCCGCCGCGGCCAGGTGCTGAAGCACGACGTCGCTGCAGCGCAGTCCTCGCAAACGCATACGTATTCGGCGCCTGCCGCCTACGTGCCGGCCAGCGCTCCAGCGCCTGTGCAGAATTTGCGGGTACCCTCCAGCGAAATCGATGCCTCCCGCGAGGAGCGGGTGAAGATGTCCCGCCTGCGCCAGACCATCGCCCGCCGCCTCAAGGACGCCCAGAACACCGCCGCCGTCCTCACCACGTTCAACGACGTCGACATGTCCGCCGTCATGGATATGCGCAGCCAGTACAAGGAGCTGTTCGAGAAGCGCCACGGCGTAAAGCTCGGCTTCATGGGCTTTTTCATCAAGGCCTGCATCCAGGCCCTGCGCGAGATCCCCGCCGTCAACGCCGAGATCGACGGCCAGGACATCATCTACAAGAATTACTACCACATCGGCGTCGCGGTCGGCTCCGACAAAGGCCTCGTCGTCCCCGTCGTGCGCAACGCCGAAACCATGTCGATCGCGCGGATCGAAGGCGCCATCGCCGAATACGGCAAGCGCGCCCGTAACGGCCAGCTCACCATCGAGGACATGCAGGGCGGCACCTTCACCATCTCCAACGGCGGCGTCTACGGCTCGCTGCTGTCGACGCCGATCCTGAATGCGCCGCAGTCCGGCATTCTCGGCATGCACCGCATCGAGCAGCGCCCGGTCGTCTTGAAGGACGGTTCGATTGCCGCCCGCCCAATGATGTATCTGGCGCTCTCCTACGACCACCGCATCGTCGACGGCAAGGAAGCCGTGACCTTCCTCGTCCGCGTCAAGGAATGCCTCGAAGACCCGCACCGCTTCGTTCTTGATTTGTGATTTAGCGCGCTGGCGTAACCTGGGAGTAGACGGCGGCATGGCGGTCGAATTGCAGCAGGTGTTGTTTGCGATCATACTGGCGCTGGCGTATCTGGCGATCTTCGCCACCGTCGCCAACGTGGAACTCGGTACCGGCTATACGGCTGGTCCCCGCGATGAACCGCCCCGCGGATTGTCGAAATTCTGCGCCCGCCTGAAACGCGCCTACGAGAATCACAACGAGACGCTGCCGTGGTTCATCGGTGCGGTGCTCGCCGTCCATCTCGCAGGCAAGGCGGACGCCACAGCACTGCTGGCGGGCTGGACCTATCTCGGGGCCCGCGTCCTATATCTGCCGGCCTACGTTGCCGGTATCCCCTGGCTCCGCTCCATCATTTGGGGCGTCGCTACCACCGCGATTTTCGTCATTGTTTTCCGGGCGCTGATTTGAGCGCCTGGGCAGTCGGCAATGGCGCACGTCTATGTTCGAAATGGAAGGAAGAAAGATAATGGCAGGACCCTACGATCTCATCGTCATCGGCACGGGGCCCGGCGGATATGTCTGCGCCATCCGGGCCAGCCAGCTCGGTCTCAAGGTCGCCGTCGTCGAGAAGCGGTCGAGCCACGGTGGCACCTGCCTCAACATCGGCTGCATCCCTTCGAAGGCGCTGCTGCACGCCTCCGAATTGTTCGATGAGGCGGGTCACGGATTTGCAGGCATGGGTATCGAGGTCGAGCCAAAGCTCGACCTTGAAAAGATGATGGCGTTCAAGGCGGATGGCGTGAAGGGTAACGTTGACGGCATCGCCTTCCTGATGAAGAAGAATAAGATCGACACCTACCACGGCGTCGGCCGCATCACCGAGCCTGGCAAGGTCGAGGTGACGCCGGAAGACGGCGATACAGCGGTGCTCGATACCGGTGCCATCGTCATCGCCACCGGCTCCGACGTTGCCCGCCTTCCCGGCCTCGAGATCGACGAGGAACAGGTCGTCTCCTCGACCGGCGCACTCGAACTCAAGCAGGTGCCAAACAAGCTGCTCATTGTCGGAGCAGGTGTCATCGGTCTGGAACTCGGCTCGGTCTGGCGGCGGCTAGGCGCCGAAGTCCACGTCGTCGAATATCTCGACCGCATCATCCCAGGCATGGACCTCGAGGTCGCCAAGCAGTTCCAGAAGGTCCTGTCGAAGCAGGGCTTCACCTTCCAGCTCGGCGCCAAGGTGACGGGCCTAAAGAAGAACGGTTCGGGCTGCACTGTCACCGTCGAACCCGCCGCTGGCGGCGACACCCACGAGCTATCAGCCGACGTCGTCCTCGTCGCCATCGGCCGCGTGCCCTACACCGAAGGCCTCGGTCTCGAAGACGTCGGCGTGGCAATCGACAATCGCCGGCGCGTGGTCGTCGACGAGCACTTCCAGACCAACGTTCCGGGCGTCTACGCCATCGGCGATGTCATTGCCGGTCCGATGCTCGCCCACAAGGCCGAGGACGAAGGCATCGCCGTCGCCGAGATCCTCACCGGTCAGGCCGGCCACGTGAATTACGGCGTCATCCCGAGCGTCGTCTATACCGCGCCGGAAGTGGCCTCCGTCGGCAGAACCGAGGAGGAACTGAAGGAAGCTGGCGTCGAATACAGGGCCGGCAAGTTCCCTTTCATGGCCAATGGCCGCGCCAAGGTGAACCGCACCACAGATGGCTTCGTGAAGGTCCTCGCCGACGCTCAAACGGACCGGATTCTCGGCGTCCACATGCTCGGACCCCACGTCGGAGAACTGATTGCCGAAGCCGCCGTGATAATGGAGTTCGGTGGTTCGGCGGAAGATCTCGCGCGCACCTGCCACGCACACCCGACGCTCGCCGAAGCCGTCAAGGAAGCCGCCCTCGCCGTCGACAAGCGCCCGATTCATATGTGAACAGCTTGTCGGCGGTGTATTTGAAATTTCAGTCCAATTTGGAGGCGCGAATAATTTCGCGAACTTCAAAATTCCCGGATGTGTGGTCCTAAAATGCCCGCCGCCCGTAGTGGAGCATGAAACCTTCGCTGCCGGTGGTGCCTCTTATGAAACCGTTTTTCGCCTATTTCATTCTGGCGGGCATTCTTCTGGTCCTGGATTTGATCTGGATCGGAACTGTCGCGCGCGACTTCTACCGCCGGGGGCTCGGCAGCCTGATGGCCGAGAATGTCAACATGGCGGCTGCTTTCGGTTTCTACCTGATCTACTCGATCGGTCTGTTTCTTTTCGTGGTGCGTCCTGAACTCGCCACGGGAGATTGGAAAACGGCGGCGATGATGGGCGCGCTCTTCGGCCTCGTCGCCTATGCCACCTACGACCTGACCAACCTCGCTGTCATCAAGGGGTTCCCCTTGAATATCGCAGTCGTCGACATGGCCTGGGGCGCAACCGTCAGTGCCGTCACGGCTGGCGCGACGGTTCTCCTCGTCAACCGCTTCGTCAGTTGATCGGGCTAGTGTGGCGTCGCGCCATAGTTGACCGACGGCGCGGCTGGCGGGGTGTCAACTATGGCGCGATCAACGCCTCACTAAGTCCATGATTTCTCTAGTGGCCCTTGTGTCGCGCCAAAATCGGGCGCGGTCGGGGCCATGTGCGCCAGACGAGGCGCGCCTATTCGATCGGATCGACTTGGTAGCCGGCGTTTCGCAACAGGGCGACGAGCCCCTTCTCGCCGACGAGATGCAACGCGCCGACGGCGATAAACACATTGCCCTCGGCTATGAGCGGCAGCGCGCGAGTGCGCATGGTGCGGTTTCGCCCATCAACCATCAGCGATTTGAATCCCTTGAACGTGACGCCGTCCATGCCGCTTCGCTGCGCCAGCAGCTTCTGCAACGGCAGCGCCGCCCCGATCTTCCGCGATAGATAAAGCTGCAGGATTGTCTCGCGCAGATCTTCGGCCCGCTCAGCCAACGTCAGGCTGGAGCGCAGCATGGCGACCTGTTCCTCCATCGGCACGGAGGCGGCGGCGGCAAGCTGCGCTTCCACCGTTTCGAGGCCGACGACAGGAATGTTTTTCGACCGCGCGATTTCGGCGATCTTCATGTCGACGACCGGCTTGCCGTTGCTGATCCGCTGCCGTTCGCAGTCTGTCACCGCCATCACCATGGAGATCACCCACGGCTTGAAATGCTCGGCGAAGGCGCTCGGCAGACGCGCCGCCTCAAGCTGCTTTTTCACCGTCTTGAAGGCTTCCGGCGAGATCAGCAGGTCCAGTCGCCGGCCATCCTCGAACATCAACAGTGTGGGGGACTGCTGAATGGCAGTCGCCAGCGCAGAAGGCCCGACATCGGCGACTTCGAGTGCGACGACGCGAGCGCCTTCGATGGCCGTACGCACGCGTTTGGACAGGTCTGTGACGCGCTCGTCAGTCATGTGGACTGTGCCAAACAAGTAGGAATCGGCAATTCCTCCGCGCGAGACACGCCACAGGATCGCGCCCTCGTTGGCGACTTGGCTCGCCGCTGCCAGAACGTCCGCCACGGCACCCGGATCATTCTCGTGGAGCTCCGCCAGGAGATCCTTGCCGCCACATGCATTGCTTTTTTTCGCCGCCGCAGTTGCGGACGTGGACACAGCTGCCACCAGCATCAGCAGGACCGGCAGGAAAGCCAGGCCAGCCAGACCAGAACAACCAGAAAGACTCCTCGGCGAATAGCGGCGAATCGAACGCAACATGAAACTCCGTTTATCAACGTTTCGGCGACGGCGATCCAGTTCGCCCTCAGGCCCGCGGATGTGCCGCGTCATAGACGGCAATCAGCCGCTCGCGGTCAACTTCGGTGTAGATTTGGGTCGTCGATAGTGAGGCATGCCCAAGCAGTTCCTGGATCTGCCTGAGATCGGCTCCAGCCGACAGCAAATGCGTTGCGAAGGAATGGCGCAAGGCATGCGGTGTCGCAGTCTCCGGCAGCCCCAATTCATCGCGCAGCCGCTTCATGGTGAGTTGGATGATCCGCGGCGATAGCGGACCGCCCTTCGCGCCGCGAAACAGCGGGTCGTCGGCATGCAGTGGGTATGGGCAGAGTGCGAGATATCCGGCGACAGCCTCCTGGACGATTGCGATGACCGGCACCAGCCGCTCGCGCCCGCCCTTGCCCTTGATGTGCAGACTTTCGCGGCCTTGAATCGGCGCTTCCCGACGGGTCAGGCCGAGCGCTTCGGAAATGCGCAGTCCGCAGCCGTAAAGGAGAAGGAGTACCGCCGTATCGCGCGCCGCCACCCAGTCGACCTCTTGGGCCATCCCGGCTGCAACAGTCGCCTGCGCCTTTTCTACCGTCAGCGGCTTTGGCACCCCATGCGGCTTCTTGGGCATCTGTACCTGCAGGATGGATCGGTTCTTGGCGATCTCGCGCCGCTCGAGCCATCGGAAAAAAGAGCGCAGCGCCGACATCGTCCGCGACAGCGAGCGCGATTCGATTCCCGCCTTGCGCCTTGCCGCCATGAAGGCGCGATATGTCCGCTGGTCGAGATCGGCAAGATCGGCAAGTAGAGGAGGCCGTCCAAGCCTTCCGCCGAGAAAACTGGAGAACTGCGCCAGGTCCCGCCCGTAAGCGTTCAGTGTATTCGCGGCCGCGCCGCCTTCGTGCTCGAGATGAATGAGCCAGGCTTCGATGGTCACTTCCAGGCGCTGTACGTCGCTCAACACGGGCCCTCCAAATGCTGCCGAAATCGACAGGCTAGTGTCCCGTCTCCGAAGTTCGCCTCCACTCTGCGGCAACCACTCGAGCGAACTTCGGAGACAAAGGGACAATAGAATCAGAAAGTTGCTCGTGTGATTCAGATTCAGAAGTTCGCTCTGAACTAGCCGCAGGTGCTAGCGAACTTCTGAATCATCACACGAGCTTCGGGATGATTTGGTTAATGAATAGTTAACGTTTGGTTTCCAGCGCGTCTTCTGGATTGACTCTCGCTTCAGCATCTTCGCCCAGGCGCAACTCATCAAGCGGTTGTCAATCCGGAACGCAGCCAACACCGTGGCTGGTTTTCTTAGCGTAGACATCGGCAACAAAGTGACGGAGGTGGACGTCCCGTGCAACTTCCGGTCTAGCGTGCCACTGGGTCCTTGTGGGAACATTGGATGGCGTCAGGTGTTAATTGGCGGAATCGGATACGAAACGGATGTCATCTCTCTCTCGATTGCGGTTACCCCCGCGCCGGACGAACTTTGAGAACGATCCGCGCCGGGTGGGAGTGGAGATCGAGTTCGCCGCCGTGAGCGCCGCCAGGGTTGCCCGCCGCTTGGCGGATCTCTACGGCGGGGATTACCGTCGGGAAGACCCGCACCGCTATCACATAGATGAGACGCGCTTCGGCAACTTCGTCGTCGAACTCGACACACAGTACGCCCACCGCGCACCAGGCGCGCCCGCCCCCTCGACCACCGGCTTTCAGGGCCTGATGGATACCTTCACCGATTCGATGCGCGAAATGTATGGCGACATCGGATCGCTGGTGATCCCTTACGAGGTTGTCTGCCCGCCGGTCGAAATTGCCCAGCTCACGGAGCTCGAAGCCCTGATAAAGGCGCTTCGTGAGGAAGGTGCAAAGGGCACGCGCGATAACCTCCTCCACGCCTTCGGGGTTCAGCTTAATCCCGAGATCGCCACCCGCGACCCTGGCTGGATCCTCGCGGTGCTGAAGGCCGAGATACTTTTGTCCGAATGGCTGCGTGCGGTTATCGCAATCGACATGGCACGTCGCTTTATGGCCTTCGCCGATCCCTTCCCGCAGGATTACGCGCACAAGGTCCTGCAGGACGACTATTGGCCGGACATCGATGATCTTATCGACGACTATCTCAGATATAACCCGACGCGGAACCGTGAGCTCGATATGCTGCCGCTGTTCTTGTGGCTCGACGAAAAACGCGTTCGCGCGGTGATTCCAGACAAGCTCGTCAAGCCACGCCCGACCTTCCATTACCGGCTGCCCGACGCCAACATTCGCGAGCCGCTCTGGAGCCTGTCACTGGAATGGAACCGCTGGTGCGTTGTCGAAAGGCTGGCCGAAGATCGTGACACCCTGGCGGAGATGGGCCGGGCATATATCGAAAACGACATAAGCATCCTGTCCGAGGATTGGGCGTTGCGCTGCACCGAGTGGTTGATGCTGAAGGACTGATTTGCGGGCAGGGTCCGGTTCTGAACGTGGTGCGTATGCGTCAGTGCCTCGGAAAATAGAGCGGAGATACAACTCCTTCTGCGCTTTTGTTTGCAAGCGTATTATACCGAATGATCACTAATTGCTGGCATGTTCGCGGGAGGGAGCCCGGTTCGGGCAGTCTAGCTGAGCGGCCCTGGCGAGCCGCACAAAGTGGTCAGTTTGTATCGTGGGGGAAAAAGCCGTCAGGTCTTTCGTCTGCCATCGCGTAACCGAGTGCTTCCTGGCTCCCGTTGCGCTTTTTGGCTTATGCGGCCCTGTGCTCGCGCTGGCCCTGTCGGCTTCGTCCTCCCCGGCCGGCGCCAAATCGCCGGGTGAGACGCACTGCTACAATAAGATCTGCCATCGCGTAAGAACGATCCCCGAAACGCGGCTCCGGATCGGCAAGGCCACGAAGGTCACAGCAACACACTACGATCATCCATCCCTCGACCGCTACAACACCGGCAAATACACGTCGTCTGGAGAAGTCTTCAACGCCGACGATCCGACGCGGGCCTCAAGCTCTAACCTTCCTGACGGCACTGAGCTTCTCGTCTGGAACCCCGAGAACGGCCGCGCGGTGCACGTTCGCGTCAACGATTTCGGACCGTTCCATAGTAACCGCGAGCTTGACCTGACGCGCGCTGCCGCCGAACAGCTCGGATTTTCGCAATTCGGCGTTGCCGAACTCGAAGTCATCATCGTCGCGCCGCCACCGCTTGCCGAACCGCGCTATAGGCGCGGCCGCCGCTACCCAGCCGCTTTGGGCTACCTCGGTGTTCTCGGCAGAAGCCAGGTCGAGTCCCTCGCCAAACGCCTTGTCCGCAACCGTCGGCTCAACCGCATGGCAAGTATCGACATCCAACAGTTTCTGTGGTCGACGAAGGCACGCGAGCTAGGCGGCGGACAGTCGGTTGTGAGCTATTCGCCGCCTTTGGCCGATACCATTCGCGAGCACCGCGAGGCCATCAGCATCCTCCCGTACGCCAAGGCTTCCGCCGACCCACATCTGCCGCGGCCGCCTTTCCTTGCGGCACTTGCCGACGCACCGCACCCCGTTGCGCCGGTAGCTTTCCTGCGAACTGCGAGCTTCGCCGACGCTGAGCCCTTGAATGCCAGCTTCCGACCCGCCGCCCGGCTCGATGAAGGTCCCGCCCGCTTCGGGCTGCGCCTGGAGATCGCCGAGAAAGCCGGCTGGCGCGTCCCTCCAAGTCTTGAGGTCTCGCAGGCGGGGCGCGATGTGCGCCAGCCCGAGCCGATGCGCGTAGCCGCCTTGTGGCGAGCCCCGATCCGGCATCATGCCGCCAGTGCCTACGAAATCGCGACCGCCGATGTTGATTCCATTCGCTGGTCAATCCCCGGGCTCGATGCATTCATGCGCGTGATGACCCCGGTCTGGGGCACCGGCGTTTCACCGCTGCAGGCTCTCGAGGCAGTCGCTGCAATGGCCGTCGCCGTGATAATGTCGGCCTTGGCGATCCTGCAGCGCGTGATAGCCGTTCAGCGCAGCCAGCTGCGGCGGCGCGCGCCGTTCGCAGCGGCCAGCCTGCCCTCCCGCGTGAGGCGCCACCTCAGGGCAAGGCCGCAACCGGAGTCGGCGGCGGACGTCACGCCGTTCGAACTCGAACGGCTCGTGACGTGGTCCCAGATGCCCTTCATCCGCATGATGCCGCACGCTTCCGTGATCGCACGCGGCTTGCGCGTGGATGGTACGCTCGAATCGAGCGGAAGGGTGATCGTCTCCGGCGAGGTCTTCGGCGATTGCCGCTGCCACTCGCTGGTGATCGAGCCGGGAGGCCGCCTCGAAGGCAATGTCGTCGCCGTCCGAGTCGAAATACGGGGTCGCTACAAAGGCGCTATTGACGCTGCCGCCCTCATAATCGATGACCGAGCCATGATAGACGGCGACATCGACTTCAAAACGATACGGCACGCGTCCGTTGCCCGACCGGCAGGCGCCGGATACCGGCAACGGCTTTACGGTATCGCCGCTGAGTAGGGCGCTCGACTGGCTATTCCATTCTCGTCTCGGCAATTACGGGTCGCTCGACGAACTGCTTCGCGCAGGGTGGCGCAGTAGCCCCGAATAGGCAGCTGATCACCGCACTTCAAATGGACGTCGATTCTAAGCGACCGCTTCCACACGACTTCAGGAAGTGTGGAGCAAACAAGCTTCCACACGACTTTAGAACGTCAACACAAGCTTGCGCTGTGTTGAGCATGGCGGAAAGTGTGTAGCCACAAAAAGAGCCGCTCTACACGATCTTCTGGCCCGTCTTGGCCCAGTCGGCCATGAACGCTTCGAGGCCCTTGTCCGTCAATGGATGCTTGACCAGTGCCTTCAGGATCGACGGCGGCACGGTTGCGACGTCGGCACCGATAAGGGCGGCCTCGCGGACATGGTTCACCGTACGGATGGAGGCGGCTAGAATATCTGTCGTCAGGTTCTGATAGTTGTCGTAGATCTGGCGAATCTCGCGGATCAACAGCATGCCGTCCTCCCCGATGTCGTCGAGCCGCCCGATGAACGGCGACACGAACGTCGCGCCCGCCTTTGCCGCCAGCAGCGCCTGATTGGCGTTGAAGCACAAAGTCACGTTGACCATCAGCCCCTCGCTCGAGAGCGCCTTGCAAGCCTTCAGGCCGTCGAGCGTCAGCGGCACCTTGATCGTCACGTTCTTGGCGATCTTCGCCAGTTCACGGGCTTCCGCGAGCATCCCCTCGGTGTCGGTGGCTGCAACTTCCGCGGACACTGGCCCAGGCACGATTTCGCAGATTTCCGCGATGGTCTTCTTAAAGTCGCGTCCGGACTTGGCGATTAGCGACGGGTTTGTCGTCACGCCGTCGACGAGGCCGCTCGCCGCCAATTCCTTGATTTCGCTGATTTCTGCGGTGTCGACGAAGAATTTCATATCTGTCCCTTGCCCCAGGGTTGCCCTATCGGCTCCCCTAGTGTGGTGTTTCGCAATTGCCCACCAACAATTCAGCTGGGTTCGTAGTTGGCAATTGCGAGACAAGCACCACACTAAGCTTTTGAACTTGCTAGTGTCCCTTTGCCTCCGAAGTGCCGATGAACGGGTGCCGCAAAGGTGTCGGCAATTCGGAAGCGGGACACTAGTATCGAACTGATTCGCGCTTGCCTAGAGTCCTTCCGGAAAAGTGTGAAGCTGGTTTCTGTCAAGAATCGCAGCAAATCAAAGAATTAGGGTCGTTTCGCGAAAGCCGGAGGCCCGTGAAAACGCACAAACGGCTTAACCCCTGTACGGGGTGACGCTTGTGAACCGCCTGTCAGATAACCACGAGCGGCTCGCCTCTCAAACAGACGCCAGAAGCAGAAGCTACACTGGCATTACCGAGTTGCTAGTCTTCCTTGCGGTTCCGTCGTTGCCTCTGAGGCAAGACGGCAGGCAAATATCGGAATTGGAACAATAGCGCGTTGGAGCGGCGGCGACCAGATTGGATAACCTGCTTGATCTCGGGGAAAACGAAGCGGACCGGCATGCGAAGGCCGTGCTGGTCCCGGTTCTGCTGCCAGTAGCCCTCGATCAGACATATGACTACCTCCCTCCCGACGACGGCCCGCCGCCTGCGGGCAGTTTCGTCGCGGTTCCATTCGGCAACCAGACACGGATCGGCATCGTCTGGGACGGGCCCTGCGGCGCGGCGAGCGCCAAGAAAGTGGATCCGAAGCGGCTCAAGGCGATTCTCGAGGTGCTCGACGCGCCCCCGCTGCCGGTCATATCGCTGCACTTTGCCGAGTGGATCGCGAAATACACCCTAAGCCCGCTCGGTATGGTCTCGCGCATGATGATGTCGGCGCGCGAAGTTTTTGAACCAGCCAGGCCACGGTTCGGCGTGGCCGCTGTTACAGGCGCCGCTCTGCCCCCCCGTATGTCTCCGGCTCGAGAACGCGCTCTCGCAATCGCCGCCGATGGCCTAATCCGTCCGAAGGCGACGCTTGCCCGCGCCGCCGGATGCACCACCGGCGTCGTCGACGGCCTAGTTGCTGCGGGCTGTCTCGTCGAAGCGGCGATCCCGGAGAAGCGCTGTCCGCGCCCCGAACCACTGCACACGACGGTCGAATTCAGCGCAGCCCAAGAGCGCGCCGTCGAAGGGCTTCGATCCGCGGTAGACGCTGCGAACTTCTCCGTTACTCTGCTCGATGGCGTAACCGGCTCCGGTAAGACCGAAGTCTACTTCGAGGCGGTTGCACGTGCTCTGCAAAAGGGCCGGCAGGTTCTCATTATGCTTCCCGAAATCGCACTGACGAGCCAGTTCCTCGGCCGCTTCGAGGCCCGCTTCGGCTGCCCGCCTGTCGAATGGCACTCCGCATTGGCCGGCGCCGAGCGCGGCCGCTTGTGGAAGGCAGTCGCCACCGGTGAAGCGCGCGTCGTCGTCGGCGCCCGCTCCGGGCTCTTCCTCCCCTACCCCGACCTCGGCCTCGTCATCGTCGACGAAGAACACGACGGCGGCTTCAAGCAGGACGACCGGGTGAATTATCACGCCCGCGACATGGCCGTCGTTCGCGCCCACATGGGCGACTTCCCGGTCGTCCTCGCCTCCGCCACGCCGGCCATCGAAACCCACGTCAATGCGCGCTCGGGCAAATACCGCCATCTCGTCCTGCCGGGCCGCTTTTCAGGCACCGAACTGCCCGAGATCGAGGCCATCGACCTGCGCAAGGAGCAGCCCGACAAGGGCCGCTGGCTGGCCCCGCGCCTTGCCGCCGAAATCGCCGAATGCCTCGAGCGCGGCCAGCAAAGCCTGCTTTTCCTCAACCGCCGCGGTTACGCGCCGCTGACGCTGTGCCGCGCTTGCGGTCATCGGCTCGAATGCCCGCAGTGCACCGCCTGGCTGGTCGAGCACCGCTTCAAGAAGCGCCTCGATTGCCACCATTGCGGCTTCTCCCTCCCGGTCCCCGACAAATGCCAGAAATGCGGAGAGGAAGGCACAATGACTGCCTGCGGCCCCGGCGTCGAGCGCGTCGCCGAGGAAGTCGCCGAGCGCTATCCGCAGGCACGCATCGCTTTGCTGTCGTCCGACCTGATCCCCGGCCTCACCGAGATGCGACAGGTGATAAAGTCGATCGAGGCCGGCGACGCCGACATCATCATCGGCACGCAGCTGGTCGCCAAGGGGCACCATTTCCCAAACCTCAATCTCGTCGGCATCGTCGATGGCGATCTGGGGCTTGCACAAGGCGCGGATCCGCGTGCCGGCGAGCGCACGTTCCAATTGCTGCATCAGGTGACGGGCCGCGCTGGGCGCGCGCTGATCCGGGGCCGCGCCTACATCCAGACGCACCTGCCGGAGCACCCGGTGATGGCCGCCATCATCTCCGGTGACCGCGAAGCGTTCCTGGAACGTGAGATCGCCCAACGTCAGGCCGGCATGCTGCCGCCCTACGGGCGCCTCGCCGCCCTTGTCGTCTCCTCGCGCGATAAGGCGGCCGCGGAACGGATCGCCCGTGAAATTGCCATTCGGGCGCCGGCCGCCGAACGCATCCAGGTGCTCGGTCCCGCAGAAGCGCCAATCGCGGTAATCCGCGGCCGCCATCGCTGGCGGATTCTGGTCAAGGCTCCGCGCGAAATCGACATGCAAAGTTATCTGCGCGAATGGCTTTCCCGCCTGCCGCCGCTGAAGGGCGACAACCGACTCGCAGTCGATGTCGATCCGTATTCGTTTTTGTGAGCGATAGGCGAGAGTTGTCGGACGCTACTTTTGCGCGACTGCGCCAGATTCTCTATGGTAGCTTCCGCGTGGAGGCAGCATTTGACCAGGATCCAGATTCACCACAGGACGGCCTACCGCTACCGGGAACCGCTCGAATTCGGCCAGCACAAGTTGATGCTTCGCCCCCGTGAGAGCCGCAGTCTGCGTCTCTTGTCGCATGAGCTTGTGATCGCGCCAGCAGCGGCCGTCACATGGGCGCATGACGTTTTTGGCAACGCTGTAGCGACCGCCACGTTTCAAGAGCCGTCGAACGAACTTGTCATCAACAGCATTGCGGAGCTGACTCTCGATGTTGAACGCTGGCCCGTATTCGATATCGCGGCTTCTGCCGCGAACTACCCATTTCTGTTGACCGAAGATGAGATGGCCGATCTCGGGGCGTTGCGGCTTCAAGCTTATCTAGACTCTGAAGGACGACTCCGGGACTGGGCATCGGGATTTGTCGCCGGAAGCCCGACCGATACACTCGCATTGCTGAAGGACTTGTCTGCGGGCGTTGCCGCACGGATCGGCTATGAATATCGCGAGAACGACGAAGCCCAGTCTCCCTCGATCACCCTCGACCGCGATAAAGGTTCGTGCCGCGACTTCGCAGTCCTTTTTGTAGATGCGGTGCGTAGTCTCGGTTTCGGCGCACGGATCGTGTCGGGCTACCTGTACGACCCCGGCCAGGATGCCGTGGGGTCAAAAGGTGCAGGCTCGACGCATGCATGGGCCGAAGTCTATGTGCCTGGAGCAGGTTGGATTGTATTTGACCCCACCAACCGCAGCGTCGGCGGGTTCAATCTTATTCCTGTCGCCGTCGGGCGTCACATCCGCCAGACAATGCCCATCTCCGGCAGCTTCGTTGGAAACCCGGATGCTTTCGAACATATGGATGTACAGGTTGAGGTCAGTCCTTCGTCACCTTGAACTCGATGCGGCGGTTCTTCGCCCGGTTGTTCTCGGTGTCGTTCGAAGCGACCGGGCGGCTGTCGCCGTAGCCAGCCGATCTGATGCGGTTCCCGCCGACGCCCTTGCCCGTCAAGAACTCCACCACCGACTGCGCCCTCTGTTCGGAAAGCCGCTGATTTGAATTCGACAACCCGACCGTGTCGGTATGCCCCTCCACAGTGATCTTTTCCACCTCCGGGCAGCGGTTGGCGATATCGGCGAGGCTATCGAGCAGCGGCCGGCTCTTGTCGTCGAGCTGAGCGCTGCCGCTGCGGAAATAGATCGCGTTCGTCTGCGAGATGACTTCCAACCGGTTTTCGCAGGCTTCGGCGGTGATATTGTCGGATGCTTCCTTGGCACGAAGCTTTTGGCGTTCGGCGCGCGCGCTTTCCAGCTCCGGTTTTGCTTCTCCCGTTCCAAACACCAGATCGAACGTAATGGAAGCTCCCGGAGCGATAAGTATTCCGCCGACCAGCTCGGCGAGCTTGCCGACGTTGCCTTCAAGTCCGAAGTCTTTCGCCGCGACGATGACCGGCTTGATGGTTGCAACCGATACCGTAGTATCGTTGATCAGCGTGACCCACACCGGAGCCTGGAACTCTTTTTCCAGGCCATGCATGCCCACCGTGAAATCCAACAGATAGGGGATCCGGGTCTGGCCGGTCAGATTCTCCAGCTTCGACTTGTTGATGTTCGCGGTTATCTGCGCCTCGGGGAATTTGAACGTCTCGAACAGCAGAAACCGCATGCGCACATTGCGCAAGTCGTGGTGCGTGTCGATCGATTCGAGCTGGATATTAATGACTGCGTTGCCGTCTTCTGTGACGCCGCCCTCGACGGCGTTGAACTGGTGGGTCTCGAAAACCTCGTTCTTTTTCACGGTCTGCATGTAGACGTTTGACAGGCGCGGGTTCAGCACCCACTCCTGACTTAGCAAATCCTTGGCATTCGCATGGCCGGAAAAAAGACCCGCGGCCAGCACGCCCACAGCGAAAAATCCGCGAATCAGTGCAATCGTCATGTCGTTTCCCCCAGTCGAACCAAGTCGTATCGAAGCGATCATCGGTCTTGCCTGTGAGCTCAATTGCAGCCGGACATGGACCATTTCATCAGCGCAATCTTGAATGCCCCGCCCATGGGGTGCTGGTGGCGCAACACGTCCTTGGCGCTTTTCGCGTACGTCTTGCCCTGCTCGCACAAGCGGTCCTTGTTCCATTTGTGGCAGGTCGCGCAGCTCTTCTTCCATAGTTCATCGGGCAAGCCTTCGATCGGAGCAAACAACGGCACGGTCTCGATCAACTGCTCCAACGACAGCCCGTTGACCGGGTAGGGTCCAAACGGCACAGGCTGTTTATAGCGGAGTTCGTCGCTGTCGCTGCCGCTATCGTCGTTCGCGGTTTGCCGCGCCTTCGGCTCTGGCGACTGGCTGGGCGGGCTGGCGGCAGTCGGTTTCGGCTGCGGCTTGGGGTCCGGCGCACGCGCCACCCGATCCTTCTGGACAGGTTCGCGATTCGCCATCGTGTTGTCGTCTTCGCCTTGAGCAGCGGTCTTCGTTCCTTCGCATGAGACGGTTTGGTCGAGCATGGGCAGGTAGCGCCGGCATTCGCCTTGCGCCGAGTCGCTTTCACTATTCTTCCGGTCGCCATCCGAAAGGCTCTTCAGGTAGCGCATCGGCGCCCAGCCTTCGACGGCGGTCGTCTGGTCGGAGTCCTCGAGCTTGTGGATGACATATCCCCAATCGCGGCCTTCGAATTTGTCCTCCTTCGTTACGCAGGCCGTATCACCGCCAACCATAACGTCGATATACGTAGTGCCGCCGATATCCTTTGAAATATTGAGCAGGCCGGTGTCGACCTTGTAGGGGACACAAGCCGTCCCTGCCGCGGAGGCGGCGCCGGGAAGGGTGGCGAGTGCGAGCAGCAGAACCCAGCGACCTATCATCGTGCTTCCCGGAATCTCGGCAGCCGGCCTCAAAAATGGAGGTGGCGGCAAGTGGCGTTGCGCGGCTGGCGAGGACGGGTGGGGTGATCGCACGGCGCAACCGAGCCCTCAATGTCACACCCTGGTGTGCGTTTTGCAACGGCTCAGCTGGGTCAGCATTACCGTAAACTCTAATTCGGACGGCAATGGTGCCTGGATCGCACAGAGGAAATGGAGATCGGTATTAGCTGTCGAGGTGGTTTGGAGATCGAGGCCTGCGAAGCAAGAATACGCCGCTTCACATCGCCTTGAAGCAGTCCAGGGAGTCTTGAACTTGGGCGGCCTGCGTGCTGGCCTGCATCGCAATCGTTCCGACACAAGCTTGCGCAGTGTCGGCAATTCAGTTCCGACACAAGCTTGCGCAGTGTCGGCAGTCGAGTTTTGAACATCGAACAGAAGAAAGATCCACCATGCCCGCTCCGCAGCGAATTTTGTTCCCCGGTGCCACCGGTCACGAACTCGCCGCCCGACTCGACTTGCCGGTAGGCACGCCGCGCGCCTACGCCCTCTTCGCCCATTGCTTCACGTGCTCGAAGGATCTCGCGGCCGCCCGGCGTATCGCCCAGGGTCTCGCTGAAGAGGGTATCGGCGTCGTGCGGTTCGACTTTACCGGCCTGGGTCACTCCGACGGCGAGTTCGCCAACACTAACTTTTCATCCAACATCGCCGATCTCGTCGCAGCCGCCGATTACATGCGCGCCAATCTTGCCGCGCCCTCGATCCTTATCGGCCATTCGCTGGGCGGCGCGGCGGTGCTGGCAGCGGCAGGTGAAATCGCAGACGTCAAGGCGGTGGCAACCATCGGGGCCCCCTCGGACGTCGCTCACGTACTCCACCAGTTCGGATCCTCGCTAGACGAAGTCGCAGCCGAAGGCGAGGCGCACGTGAGGCTGGGCGGCCGACCCTTCACGATCAAGCGACAGTTCATCGAGGACGCAGGCGGCCACGACCTGTTAGCCCGGATCGGCGCCATGAAAAAACCGCTGCTGGTTCTGCACAGTCCCACCGACGAAATCGTCGGTATAGAAAACGCTTCGGCGATCTTCAAAGCAGCAAAGCACCCGAAAAGCTTCATTTCCCTCGACAACGCCGACCACTTACTGACCCGCGCAGAGGATGCCGCCTACGCCGCCCGCGTCATATCTGCTTGGGCTGCACGCTTCCTCTCAGCCGAAAACATCGTCGCCGATCAGGGAGTCGAAAACGTCGTAGTCACCGAGACCGCAGCCGGCAAGTTTCAGAATTCCGTGCGCTCAGGGGCGCACCGCATCCTTACCGACGAGCCCGAGTCCGTCGGCGGCCTCGACTCGGGGCCAAGCCCATATGATTTCCTTAGTATCGCGTTGGGCGCCTGCACCTCGATGACGCTGCGCATGTACGCCGACCGCAAAAAACTCGGCCTCGGCCGCATTTCCGTCGAGGTACGCCATGGCAAAGTGGATGCGGCGCATTGCGAGGACTGCGAAGCCGCGGCGGAAGGTCGCGAGGGCCGTATCGACCGCTTCGAGCGCATCATTTCTGTGGAAGGAGCAATCGATGCGGGCCTGCGCGAAAAGCTTGTTGAGATCGCTGGAAAGTGCCCCGTTCACCGGACGCTGGAAGCCGGTTCGGCGGTGGTCACGCGGATTGCCCGCGGCGTCGCCGACTGACGCGGGCTGATGATCTAGCGATCATGTGCACCAGCAACACAGGGCTGGGACGGCCGAATGTGCCCAACAGTTATACACCTTGCGGCATCCCTGCAACTTACGGCCCGTTGATGCATCGCACAGTGCGTGATAGACCCCCATTCCGTGACATGGGAAAGCGCGGTGTTGTTCGCCGCCGCTGACCGAAATCACAACATCTTCCGCGCCGGGCATTGGCTGTGAATTCGTTTCCGCAGCCCTTTCGGCGCGTTTCCCGACACGCTTAACAAGAGCGATCGACGTGGCAACAGACGACCTTAACTTGTCGAGCATGCCCGGCCGCTACGCCGGAGCATTGTTCGAATTGGCCAACGGCCAGCAGAAAGCCGCCGATGTGGAGAAGGATCTCTCCGCTTTTCAGGCCCTTCTCGACGAAAGTGAAGATCTACGGCGCCTTGTGGCGAGCCCGGTCTTCACCGCCGAGGACCAGGACCGCGCTCTAAAGACTTTGAGCGACAAAGCGGGCCTTTCGGAACTGACCTCGAACTTCCTGCGCGTCATCGCGCGCAACCGCCGTCTGTTCGCTCTCCCGCAGATGATTTCCGCTTATAAGAGCCTTGCTGCCAGATCGCGCGACGAAGTCACCGCCGAAGTGACGACCGCCCAGCCGCTCAGCGACGAACAGGCCGCTGAACTCAAGAAGACCCTGACCGCTTCGGTGGGCAAGACCGTGATGCTCGACACTCGCGTCGATCCCTCGATCCTTGGCGGCCTTATCGTCAAGGTCGGCAGCCGCATGGTCGATTCTTCGCTACGTACGAAACTGACCGCGATCCGCATGGGGCTCAAGGGAGCCGCCTGACTGTTGCGGGGTCCCGCATGGGCCGCCTCGACGAAATAAACCGGTGTACGCAGTCGCAAGGATGCGGCGCACCGGACTGGACGAACCGGACTTGAATTTTCACCGCTCCCCGCGGTGTCGAACAGAAACGCTAAAAGCTTATGAGGTCACGCGATGGAAATCCGCGCCGCAGAGATCTCCTCGATCTTGAAGGAGCAGATTCAGAACTTTGGCAAAGAGGCCGAGGTATCTGAAATAGGGCAGGTGCTTTCCGTCGGTGACGGAATCGCCCGCGTTTACGGCCTCGACCGCGTCCAGGCCGGTGAAATGGTGGAGTTCCAGGACGGCACCAAGGGCATGGCCCTCAACCTGGAAGCCGACAACGTCGGCGTCGTGATCTTTGGCGACGACCGCAACATCATGGAAGGCCAGACGGTCAAGCGTACCGAGGCTATCGTGGAAGTTCCAGTTGGCAAGGGTCTGCTTGGCCGCGTTGTCGACGGTCTCGGCAATCCGATCGACGGCAAGGGCCCTATCCAAGCGGCCGAACGCAAGCGCGTTGACGTCAAGGCGCCGGGCATCCTGCCGCGTAAATCGGTGCACGAGCCGATGGCTACCGGCCTCAAGGCTGTCGATGCCCTGATCCCCGTTGGCCGCGGCCAGCGCGAACTTATCATCGGCGACCGCCAGACCGGCAAGACCGCGATCATTCTCGATACATTCTTGAATCAGGGACCGATCAACCAGAGCGACGACGAATCCCAGAAGCTCTATTGCGTCTACGTCGCTGTTGGGCAAAAGCGTTCGACCGTCGCCCAGTTCGTCAAGGTGCTCGAAGAGCGCGGCGCGCTGCAGTACTCGATCATCGTCGCCGCTACCGCTTCCGACCCGGCGCCCATGCAGTATCTCGCACCGTTCACCGGCTGCACCATGGGCGAGTACTTCCGCGATAACGGCATGCACGCCGTGATCGCTTACGACGACTTGTCCAAACAGGCCGTCGCCTACCGCCAGATGTCCCTTCTGCTGCGTCGTCCTCCCGGCCGCGAAGCCTACCCCGGCGACGTTTTCTATCTCCACTCGCGCCTGCTCGAACGTGCTGCCAAGCTCAACGAGAACCACGGCGCCGGTTCGCTGACCGCGCTTCCAGTTATCGAAACGCAGGCCAACGACGTCTCGGCCTACATTCCCACTAACGTAATCTCCATCACCGACGGCCAGATCTTCCTCGAAACCGACCTCTTCTATCAGGGCATCCGCCCAGCCGTGAACGTCGGTCTTTCGGTGTCGCGCGTCGGCTCGGCAGCCCAGACGAAAGCCATGAAGCAGGTCGCCGGCAAGATCAAAGGCGAGCTTGCCCAGTACCGCGAGATGGCCGCCTTCGCGCAGTTCGGATCCGACCTCGACGCCGCCACCCAGAAGCTGCTCGCTCGCGGCGCCCGCCTGACCGAGCTTCTCAAGCAGCCTCAGTTCTCGCCGCTGAAGATGGAAGAGCAGGTCTGCGTGATCTTCGCTGGTACGCGTGGCTATCTCGACGCCATCGCCGTCGACGCCGTCGGCAAGTTCGAGGAGCAGCTTCTTTCGACGCTGCGCAGCCAGCACGCCGGCATCCTCGAGTCGATTCGCTCGGAGAAGAAGCTGACCGACGACACCGAGAAAGCCCTGGTTGGCGTTCTCGACAGCTTCGCCAAGAACTTCTCAGCCTGAGTCCGGTCCGGACTGTGTCGACCTGACCTTCGATCCATCGCTAGACCGTTGCCGTGCTCCTTCGGGATCCGGCGGCGGCGCACAAGACCAGGAAAAGAGACGGCGAGATGGCGAGCCTCAAGGACCTACGAAACCGCATCAACTCGGTGAAGGCGACCCGCAAGATCACCAAGGCGATGCAGATGGTGGCAGCAGCCAAGCTGCGTCGCGCACAGGAGGCAGCCATTGCTGCACGCCCCTATGCCGAGCGCATGGATGCCGTCCTGTCGAACCTCGCCCGAGGCGTCGCCAGCCCCGAGGGCGCTTCCCAGCTCCTCGTCGGTACCGGCAAGGACGATACGCATCTGCTTGTCATGATGACCGCCGAACGCGGCCTGTGCGGCGGCTTCAACTCCAACATCGCCAAGCTGGTGCGCAATGACGCCAAACGCCTGATAAAAGCTGGCAAGACGGTGAAGATCCTGGCGGTCGGCCGCAAGGGCGCTGACAACCTCAAGCGCGACCTGGGCAAATTCATCACCGACCGCGTCAGTCTTGCCGGAATAAAGACGCTCGGTTTCGACAAGGCCGCCGAAATCGCCGATCGCGTGATGTCGCAATTCGCCGCTGGCGATTTCGACGTCTGCACGATCTACTTCTCGCAATTCGAGTCCGTCATCTCCCAGAAGCCGACCGCGCTTCAGTTGATCCCGGCATGCTTGCCCGACGCGGCGGCATCCGGTGAAGCCGCCGCCGACAGCGTGGTCTACGACTACGAGCCTGAGGAGAACGAGATTCTTGACTATCTCCTGCGCCGCAATATCTCGACGCAGATCTTCCGCGGTCTCCTTGAAAACGCGGCTTCCGAGCAGGGCGCGCGTATGTCCGCGATGGACAACGCCACGCGCAACGCTTCCGACATGATCGACAATCTGACGCTCATCTACAACCGCCAGCGCCAGGCCCAGATCACCAAGGAACTCATCGAAATCATTTCGGGCGCCGAAGCGCTCTGAGGAACGGCAAAGACGAGGATTGGGTAATGGCTGACAAAAAAAACGGACGCATCAAGCAGGTGACGGGCGCCGTCGTCGACGTACAGTTCGACAACGCGAATCTGCCGGCAATTCTCAACGCGCTGGAGACCGACAACCACGGCAACCGACTCGTGCTTGAGGTCGCCCAGCACCTCGGCGAGAACACCGTCCGCACGATTGCGATGGACTCCACCGAAGGCCTCGTGCGCGGCCAGGACGTCATCGACACCGGACGAGCCATCGCAATTCCAGTCGGCGTCGGCACGCTCGGCCGGATCATGAACGTCATCGGCGAGCCCGTTGACGAAGCCGGCCCGATCGAGGGCGACTACCTCCGCCCGATCCACGCCCAGGCCCCTGATTTCGTCGAGCAGTCGACGGAGGCCGAAATCCTTCCCACCGGCATCAAGGTCATCGACCTGCTCGCGCCTTATGCCAAGGGCGGCAAGATCGGCCTCTTCGGGGGCGCCGGCGTCGGCAAAACCGTTCTCATCATGGAACTCATCAACAACATCGCCAAGGTTCACGGCGGCTATTCCGTGTTCGCCGGTGTCGGCGAGCGCACGCGCGAAGGCAACGACCTCTACTACGAAATGATCGAATCGAAGGTGAACGTGAATCCGGCCGAGAACAACGGTTCGGCGGAAGGCTCCAAGGCCGCGCTCGTGTACGGCCAGATGAACGAGCCTCCCGGCGCCCGCGCCCGCGTTGCTCTCACGGGCCTGACGGTTGCAGAGCATTTCCGAGACGAAGGCCAGGACGTTCTCTTCTTCGTCGACAACATCTTCCGCTTCACCCAGGCCGGTTCGGAAGTGTCCGCGCTCCTCGGCCGTATCCCGTCGGCGGTGGGTTATCAGCCGACGCTCGGCACCGACATGGGCAGCATGCAGGAGCGCATCACCACGACGCAGAAGGGATCTATCACCTCCGTGCAGGCCGTCTACGTTCCCGCCGACGACTTGACCGACCCCGCGCCAGCCTCGACGTTCGCACACTTGGACGCGACCACCGTTCTGTCACGCTCCATCGCGGAAAAGGGCATCTACCCGGCCGTTGACCCGCTCGATTCGACTTCGCGCATGCTCGACCCGCGCATCATCGGCGAGGAGCACTACCGCGTCGCCCGACGCGTCCAGGAAATTCTGCAGCGCTACAAGGCCCTCCAGGACATCATCGCCATCCTCGGCATGGACGAACTCTCCGAAGACGACAAGATGACGGTGGCCCGCGCCCGCAAGATCGAGCGCTTCCTTTCGCAGCCCTTCGACGTCGCCGAAGTTTTCACCGGTTCTCCGGGCGTACAGGTGCCGCTCGAAGACACCATCAAGAGCTTCAAGGGGCTCTGCGACGGCGAATACGACCACCTGCCCGAGCAGGCGTTCTACATGGTCGGCACCATCGCCGAAGCCATCAACAAGGCCGAGAAGCTCGCCGAAGCGGCTTGAACCGTTTCGTGACGCAAATCGCTCCCGTGAATCGCCATCAGGCTTGACGCCGTGCGATTCGCTCGCTGAAGAATAGAGCAAGTCGCCGGTGACCATAGCCGGGATGAGCTCAAAACCAATGGGAGGGGTAAATGGCGTCAGAGACACAAGACGCGCAGTTGGCCGACTTCGGCTCCTGCTGCGAAGAATTGAACCAGGTGATGTCGGGCGAGGAATTCGAACCGCTCGTCACCGTTGGTGGCGATGGCATCCTCTACATGTCGGTTGGATTGATCGACATTGAAGAGGAAGAACCGGGCATGGTCGATCATCCGGTCTTCTACTGCCCATTCTGCGGCACCAAGGTGCAGGACGCTGAAGCCATCCGCACACAGCTCGATGCGGCTGACGAGGCCGAGGAGTCCTGATCCGATTGGATACTGGGCCAAGATACGCGATTGATTGAGGGTTGGATAGAATGGCAGGCACGTTCAAGTTCGAGCTGGTAAGCCCCGAGCGAATCCTTATGTCGGTTGACGTCGATCAGGTCATCGTGCCTGGAGCCGAAGGCCAGTTCACCGTTCTTCAAGGCCACGCTCCCGTCATTTCGACGCTGCTGCCGGGCGTTATCCATGTCAGGTCCGCGGAGATCAAGAAGTCGATCTTCGTCCGCTCTGGATTCGCTGAAGTGACCGCCGACCAGCTCACCATCCTTGCCGAACGCGCCTTTATCGTCGATGAGGTGGACCCGCGCCACCTCGACGAAGAACTCGAACTGGCGCACCGCGCACTCGATAGCGCAGATAGCGACGATGCCCGCCTGCATGTTACCCGCGCCATCGAGCAGCTGAAGGTCCTGGTGGGCGGGGCAGCCTGACAGGATCTGCGCTCCTCCAACAAAACGATCGACACCGCAATCGCTAAAGCCGCGCTGACCGTATGTGGGGTCGCGCGGCTTTTCCTTGTCTGAATTTCAACTTGATCCGAACCGGGGCGCCGAACTCTCAGCGCTTATTCGGTCTTCTGGAAAATTCCCGTCGTCACAATAAGCTGGTCGGCTTCCACGGCATCCATTTGGTCGAGATCGCCGTCGGGACCAATCAGCACGATTGAGCAGCTTTCCCCGCATGCCGCCTGCACCGTCGCCCCGGCATCCATGGCGAATTCCGTCTGTTGTTCTCCAATAGTGACGATGACCGTGTAGTTGGCTTCGTCGTTATTCATAAAGCTGAGCGCGGCCGCCGGAGCGGTGAGCCCAATCAGTGCAGTGAGCGCAATTCCTGATTGCATGGTCTTGTTCATATTCAAATCTCCAAGAGATGAATGAGGGCGCCTGTCGGTGTCCACCTCGCGCAACGCGCGCGGTCGGGAGTTAATGCCGACACCAAGTGACCTGCGACCAAGTAATTATTTCGAATGCTTGCCAGGCGTGTGATAATTCAAAAGTTCTCTCGAGTGGTTGCCGCAGAATGGAGGCGAACTTCGGAGACGGGACACTAGCGTCGAGCAGGCGCGCCGGTCAGCGTCCCAGCAGGTTCGAAAACTCGTGGAGCACGGCGAGGTAGACGTCCCGTTTGAAAGGCACGATCAGGTCGAGTAGCTCCTGTTGGGAAGCCCACCGCCACGCATCGAACTCCACTTCATGCGGCGGTGCCGGAGTAATGTTGATCTCCTTGTCGTCGCCAGTAAAGCGCATGGCGAACCACTTCTGCGACTGGCCCTTGTAGCGCCCGCCCCATTTGCGGCCGGCGACGTCCGTGGGCAGGTCGTAGCGGTACCAGGAGCTTGCCTCCGCAATAATCTCGACGCTAAGCCGGCCGATCCCCGTTTCCTCATGAAGTTCCCGGTAGGCCGCCGCGGCGGGGTGTTCACCCTTGTCGATTCCGCCCTGGGGCATTTGCCACCATAGACCGGGTCCCTTGGGATCGTTGCGCTTCTTGGAACCCGTCCGGCGTCCTATCCAGACCTTGCCGGAGGCGTTGAGCACCATGACGCCGACACACGGGCGGTAGCCAAGGTGGGCGCTACGTGTGCCGCTGGCCAGTTCGTCCTTGCTCATGGTGTACTCCTTGAAGCGCGCATCCTGGCTTGATCCGATGTTCTCGCCAGTCATTCGGCATCCAGCGCAGCCGGTATCGATTTGCGCTAAAAGAAGGGGCGCCGCAAGGGCGCCCCATATCCACATCGTCGGACTCCAGGCTTTCGCCGTCACCAGCTCTCAAGGCTTGGACTTTTCATCTTCGGCCTTCGGCGGCGTCACTTCAGCCTTTTTCTCAACTGTCGCCTCAACCTTCGGCGGCGGCGCCGTCACCTTGCCGCGCAGGAAGTTCAGCGCGAACTGCAGCTGCGTGTCCTTCTCGGGTTCCTTGGGGACGTAGGCCGAAGAGCCCGATTCTTCTTCTTCGACGTCCTTGTTCTTGAGGTGCCCGCGCAAGCTCGCTTCGCCGCGTGGCTTTGGTTGCTTTTTGTCTTTCAGCTCATCAGGCAGTTCCTGCTCGATCAGGATATCGGGTTCGATGCCCTTGGCCTGGATCGACCGGTTGCGCGGCGTGTAGTAGCGCGCCGTCGTCAGGCGTATCGCGCCGTTCGCACCGAGCGGGATGATGGTCTGCACAGACCCTTTGCCGAAAGAACGGGTACCCACGATGGTTGCACGACCGTGATCTTGAAGGGCGCCGGCAACGATTTCCGAAGCCGATGCCGAACCGCCGTTGATCAGGACGATGACCTTCTTGCCGTCGGTGAGGTCACCCTTGCGCGCCGAGCTGCGCTGGGTTTCCTCGCTATTGCGGCCCTTGGTGATCACGATCGCACCCTGCTCAAGGAAATCATCGGAAATCGAGATTGCCTGATCGAGCAGTCCGCCTGGGTTATTGCGCAGGTCGATGACATAGCCCTTGAGCTTGTCCTCTCCGATTTCCTTTCGCAGGTCCTTGACGGCCTTCACGAGGTTCGCGTGCGTTTGTTCGTTGAACGTCGTCAGCTTGATATACGCGATGTCGTCGTCGGCACGGGCCTTGACCGGATTGATCCTGATGACGTCGCGAACAATCTTGATTTCGAGCGGCTCGTCCTGGCCCTTGCGAATCACGGTCAGGATGATCGGGGTGTTGACCGGCCCCCGCATCTTTTTGACTGCATCCTCGAGCGACATGCCCACGATGGATTCCCCATCGAGCGCCGTGATCAAATCATTGGTCTGCACCCCCGAACGCGCAGCTGGCGTATCGTCGATTGGCGCCACCACCTTGACCACCTGGTCTTCCATGGTGACCTCGATGCCGAGCCCGCCGAATTCGCCTCGCGTTTGCACCTGCATGTCGCTGAAGCTTTCAGCCGACAGATAGGCGGAGTGCGGGTCGAGCGCGCTCAACATGCCGTTGATCGCATTCTTGATCAGCTTCGAGTCGTCGGGCTTTTCGACATAGTCGGATCGAACCCGTTCAAGCACGTCACCGAACAGGTCGAGCTGCCTGTATAGGCTCGTGTTCGGGGATGTCGCCGAATACGTCTGCGAAACGTTGAGCAGCGTCGTCGCGCCGGCGAGGGCGGTCATAAAAAGGAACGTCCAGAACGCAAAGTCGGTCTTGCGCATAGTCTTTATCACCCTCTTGGGTTGGGAACCCACCATGGGGCAGGATCAATTGGTCGCCCGTCTTTGCGGAATTCCACATATAGGACGGGAGAAGTCTCTTCGGAACTCTGTTTCACCGTCGGCGGCGCCTCGCTCATCGTTCCAACCGGCTCTGCGGCTAGGACAAATTGTCCTGGTTGCACATCGATTCGCGTCATTCCGGCCAGAAGCACATGATACCCACCGCCGGCGTTAATGATCAAGAGTTGCCCATAACTCCGAAACGGACCTGCATAAACTATCCAGCCATCACACGGAGATGTGATCTGGGCGGCATGCCGCGTGCGGAACACGATACCCTTTGAATTCTGGCCGTACTGGGTTTTTTCATCATATTTGAGCACGAGTTCGCCGCCGGTTGGACGCGGCAGCTTTGCCTTGGCGAGATGGAACGGGATCGCCGGCTCGATGCGGGCGGCGCTGGTGCGGCCGAAACCCGCAGCCGAAGGCGCCAGCACGGCGACTTCAAATTCCTGCGCCGGATCGCGAAGGGTCGTCGGCGTACCGGCTTCCTTGATCAGTCCCGGATCGTCTTCGACGGGCACCCGCGGGCGCTCTCCCTGGACGGTTCCCAGCCGTTCGCGTGAGGCTGCAGCATCGAGCGTATGCGCCACTTTCTCGTCGTGTGCCTTCATTTCCGCGGTTTCGGCCGTATCGAGCTTCTGCATCAGCTCCGACAGCGACGAAACGTTGCGCGAGATCTCGGCAGCTGCCGTGCGGACCTTGGCCAGTTCCGACTGGCGTTCAGCCAACGACGTTTGCTTTGCAGTCATTAAGCCTGACAATCGGGTACGCGCGTCAAGCAGGCTTTTCGTTTCCGCTTTCAGCTGCTGGGTTTCCGTTTCTATATCCGTCATGACGCGGACCAGTTCTTTCAGTCTGCCGGCCAGCGCCAGAGCTTGTTTACTCATGGTTGGAAAGGCCGCCGCCAACAGCATTGCGCTGCGCACCATCGACAGGGCGTCCTCACGATGGGTAATCATTACCGGCGGCGGATTGCGCCCCATGCGCTGCAGAACCGCCAGCAGACCAGCGATCTGGCCATGGCTTTGCGCCAGAGAGCCGCGCACCAACTGCTCCTGCGACCTCAATTCATCAAGGCGCGCCTCCTGCGCCGTCATGCGCGCTTCGCTCTTCTGAATGAGCGCAGCTGTCTCGAGCAGGCGCGCATTCAGGCGCTCGCGCTCCTTCTGCAGATCCTTCAGGCTGACTTCGAGTTCGTGCGCCTTGCCCTGCGTCGATTGCAGCTGATTGCGCTGCGATTCGAGCTTGAGGCGGGCTTCCTCCAGCGTTTCCTGCGCCAACCCCACACCCGCCGACAGCGCCAGAAGCGCCGCGCCAAGCGGTAGGTTCGTTAAACGGAAACAGTGGAAGCGGCGCAAAATTCTTCTGTCCAGTTTCTTTAAGGTCCGCCTGAGACCTAAGTCCGGTCGCGGGCGAGGGTTCTTGGTTGCGTTTTTACTTTGTATGCCAAGGTCTGTGACGCGCTGCTAATGTTCCGGTGCTGACATTTGCTTCCTATTGCGGCCAACTTCCGATCAAATGTCAGGACCATAAGGAACACTAGCTATTCCATGAGTCTAGTGTAGCTTTTGCACCTGACGTTTGGTTTCGAGTTCAGCCGCAAGCGGGTACCAAATGTCAGGTGCGCTACACTAGCAACAGCGCACTGGAACGTGTTAATTCCGGTGGCAAAAGGGTGTAACCAACACTGGACCGACAATTGCGGCATTTATTGTGCGCACCGATTGCTGAACTGTTTCGTAACGCCGTGCGTTGCCCCTGAACGGAGGCCGGTTGACGCGACGGCAAACACGCCAAGCCAATACGGGCTCTTCCGAAGCGTCGGGAAAAAACCTTGGCAAGACTTGCCAAGAAGAAATTGCGGCTGCTGGTTCCCCTGGTTCGCGCCAGCCCGGCCGCCTCCGAACCGCCTCGCACCTTGGAAAAACATGCAAACCACACTCTACTATTTGGCAACGCTTGCAACGCTCTCCGTCCTTGTTGTTCTCTGTTTGGGCCTTTACACGCTGCTTGGCAACTCAACCGCAAGCCTCAGCCAGAAGCTGATGCGCTGGCGCGTCGGGCTCCAGTTTCTGGCCATCCTGCTCGTTATTGGCTTTGTGTTGCTCAATCGCTGAGACGTTCCGAACGAAAAGGACCTGCTGCCATGGTCAAGTTGAATAAAATCTACACACGCACAGGTGATGCCGGCACCACCGGCCTGGGCACCGGTGAACGCGTTGTTAAATACGACAAGCGCATCGCCGCCTATGGGACGGTCGATGAGGCCAATGCCGCCATCGGGCTCGTCCGCCTGCATCTGGGCGAAGACGACGCGATTGTCGATGAGATCCTTGGGCGGCTGCAAAACGATCTGTTTGACCTTGGCGCCGATCTGTGTGTCCCCGATCGCGGCGAAGAACTGCCCTACGAGCCCCTGCGCATCAGCGACGAGCAGGTCACGCGGCTTGAACAGGAAATCGACCGCTTGAATGCGGATTTGCAACCCCTTAGGTCCTTCGTGTTGCCCGGCGGTTCGCCGGCATCGGCCTACATGCACCTGGCACGGACCATCAGCCGTCGCGCCGAGCGCCTGATGACGGAACTCGCCGCCGATGAGAATGAGCCGGTCAGCACTGCTGCACTCAAGTATATCAACCGCTTATCCGACCTTCTCTTTGTCGCCGGGCGTTATACCAACGGGCGAGGTGAGGGCGATATTCTATGGGTTCCCGGGGCCAACCGCTGACTTGAAGTCGGTAAAAAGCGGAAGCTAGTGTCCCGTCTCCGAAGTTCGCCTCCACTCTGCGGCAACCACTCAAGCGAACTTCTGAATCGTCACACTAGCCGGCCTCGGTTTGACCCACTCCCAAGTTGACAAGGTCGGCTGGGCCATCGACAAGGATTGCCGATGGTGAAAGGCCGCATCCTACGGTCTAATCGAAGCGTCAAGCCGGAGGCTGCGGTTGTGTTCATTCCCATGCAAGACGACAACCCACTGAAATCTATAAAGTTTCAGTTCGTCACGATTGCTCTGATCGCTATCAACGTCGTCGTTTTCGCGTTCGCTGCGATGGGCATGGACCAGGGCGTTATCACCAGTTTCGCCGTTCGCCCGGCCGAACTGTTCCTGGTCAACGTTATTGGCGGCCCGTCCCCCGCGACCGATGACCTGATCGCCGTCCCCGAGGCTTACACGCTGATATCGTACATGTTTTTCCACGGCGATATCTGGCATCTCCTGGGCAACATGGTGTTCCTGTGGGTCTTCGGCGATAACGTCGAAGACGCTGTGGGACACATCAAATTCCTGGTGTTCTATCTGGCCTGCGGAGTGTTTGCGGGCCTGGTCCACGCTTACATGGTGGCAGATACGGCAATGGCCGGTGTCCCTCTGATCGGCGCCAGCGGCGCGGTAGCCGGCGTTATCGCCGCATACCTTATGCTGCACCCCCGCGTCCGCGTATGGGTTCTGGCGCTGAAGGTCATCCCGCTGCAGATTTCGGCAGCCATCGTCCTTGGCCTGTGGGTCGTTACCCAGGTGATCATGGTGCTGACGCCGGAATTGGGCGATCCCAACCCCGTCGCGTGGTGGGCGCATATCGGCGGGCTCGCGGCTGGCGCTTTCCTCATTTTGATCTTGAAGCGGCCCGGCGTTCCGCTGTTCGACCGCGGGCTCGCCTAGAGCATCATCCGTCCATACGCGATCGCTCGTCGCGATCGGTTGGTTGGATACTTTGCTGCAGTGCGGCTTAAGCGCTTATCTAGTCCCCCGCCGCTGTGGCGCTGAGACAACAAAGCCACTTTCCTGCTCAATTGACGTTCACTTGGCGGGCAACTAGGCTTTATGTTCGCATTTGCGAACGTGCTTGGGCGCATCGCAACGTCATCATACGCGCCGGATGCGACGTTCGGGCCCGATTAAGGCCATCAAGCTCGATGAACGGTCGGACACAATAGCGGAGAGTTCAAGGCGGATGAAAATACTCGTGCCGGTCAAGCGCGTGGTCGACTACAACGTCAAGATCCGGGTCAAGGCGGACGGTTCGGGCGTTGAGCTTGCGAACGTCAAAATGTCGATGAATCCCTTTGACGAAATTGCCGTCGAGGAAGCGGTTCGCATCAAGGAACGCGGCGCCGCCACGGAAGTGGTCGCCGTGACGATCGGTCCCGCGAAGGCGCAGGATACCCTGCGCACCGCGCAGGCGATCGGCGCCGATCGCGCGATTCACATCGAAACCGACGTAGCCGTTGAGCCTCTCGCCGTCGCCAAACTCCTTAAGGCGGTCGTCGAGGAAGAAAAGCCCGATCTCGTCATTCTCGGCAAGCAGGCCATTGACGATGACTGCAACCAGACCGGACAGATGCTTGCAGCCCTGCTCGGCTGGCCGCAAGGAACCTTCGCTTCGAAGATCCAGCTCGAAGGCGGCAAGGCGCTCGTCACCCGCGAGATCGACGGCGGGCTTGAAACGATATCGCTCGCCATTCCAGCCGTGATCACCACCGACCTTCGCCTCAATGAGCCTCGTTATCCTTCGCTGCCGAATATCATGAAGGCCAAGAAGAAGCCGCTCGACAAAAAATCCCCTGAGGACTACGGCGTCGACGTCACCCCGCGGCTGCAGGTATTGAAAACCACCGAGCCTCCCGTCCGCCAAGCCGGTATCGTCGTTGAAAGTGTCGGCGAACTGGTGTCGAAACTGAAAAACGAGGCGGGGGTCCTTTGATGCCGATTCTGTTGCTGGCTGAACACGACAACGCAATACTCAATGACGCGACGGCGAAGGCGATGTCGGCCGCCGCGGATCTCGGCGGCGACATTCACATTCTTGTCGCCGGCTCCGGTTGCAAAACGGTTGCCGAGGCTGCTGCAAAACTCGATGGCGCCGCCAAGGTTCTGCTCGCCGATGCGCCGCATCTCGCTCATCCGCTGGCCGAGGAACTCGCAGCCCTAGTGGTTTCGCTGATGCAGGGCTATGACGCCTTCGTCGCGCCCGCAACCGCTTACGGCAAGAACGTCGCCCCGCGCGTTGCCGCCCTTCTAGACGTCATGCAGGTCTCCGACATCATCAAGGTCAATGCGCCTGACACTTTCGAGCGCCCGATCTATGCCGGCAACGCCGTCCAGACGGTGCAGTGCACCGAACCCAAGAAAGTCATCACCGTCCGCACGGCGGCCTTCAGGTCGGCTGGCGAAGGTGCCAACGCGCCTGTCGAGGTCATTGAAGCCCCAGCCGCTGTCGCCAAGTCCGCATTCGATTCGGCAGAGTTGACGAAGTCCGACCGCCCGGAACTCGCAGCCGCCAAGATCATCGTTTCGGGCGGTCGCGGGCTAGGGTCGGGTGAGAACTTCGACAAGTTGATCGCACCCCTCGCCGATGCGCTCGGCGCCGCGATCGGTGCGAGCCGCGCTGCGGTGGATGCCGGCTACGTTCCAAACGATATGCAGGTTGGCCAGACGGGCAAGGTCGTCGCGCCGGACCTTTACATCGCTGTGGGAATTTCCGGCGCGATCCAACACCTCGCAGGTATGAAGGATTCCAAAGTCATTGTTGCCATCAACAAGGACGCGGAAGCACCGATATTTCAAGTCGCCGACTATGGCTTGGTCGCCGATTTGTTCAAGGCTCTGCCCGAGCTTGAGGCCGAACTCAAAAGCATCAAGAACTAGCGGAGTAGTCGCACTAATGCTCAAGGGAGCCGCACTTTATGGATACCCCCGTCATGCCTTCTGAAAAAACGGGGCCGAACGCGGATACCGATTCCTTCTCGATTCGGAATATCGGGGTCATCGGCGCCGGCCAGATGGGCAACGGCATCGCCCACGTTGCTGCCCTGTCCGACTACGGCGTGCTCCTCAACGACCTCACGTCGGAAGCCTTCGAGAAGGCGATGGCGACGATTTCATATAATTTGGATCGTCAGGTCGCCAAGGACTTGATCAGCGAGTCCGACAAGAAGAAGGCCCTCGCCCGAATCGGGTTCGCGGACAGTTTCGCGGGCTTTAAGGACTGCGACCTCGTGATCGAGGCAGCCGTCGAGGATGAGGGCGTCAAGCGCTCCATTTTCGGTGAGCTTTGCGCGCATCTCAAACCCGAAGCGATCATCGCGACCAACACGTCCTCGATCTCGGTAACCCGGTTGGCGGCGGTCACCGACCGCCCCGATCGTTTCATTGGCATGCACTTTATGAACCCTGTGCCGCTGATGGAGCTGGTCGAACTGATCCGCGGCATCGCCACCGAGGATGACACCTTCGAGCTAAGCCGAACTTTTGTTCACTCGCTCGGCAAGACCACGGCGGTCTCGGAAGATTTTCCGGCCTTTATCGTCAACCGCATTCTGCTGCCGATGATCAATGAAGCCGTCTACACGCTTTACGAAGGCGTCGGTACCGTTGAATCGATCGACAAGGCCATGAAGCTTGGCGCAAATCACCCGATGGGGCCGCTGGAACTGGCCGATTTCATCGGGCTCGACACCTGCCTGTCGGTCATGCAGGTGCTTTACGAAGGCCTCGCCGACTCCAAGTACCGGCCATGCCCGCTGCTCGTGAAGTACGTCGAAGCCGGTTGGCTCGGCCGCAAGACCAAACGCGGATTCTACGATTACCGTGGTGACGTGCCTGTGCCGACGCGATAAGTCGGCGCGACAGAGAAGTTCAAGGAACAATAATGAGTGAAAACGCGCGGGTTGCGATCGTCACCGGTGCCGGAACCGGTATTGGCCAAGCCGTCGCCCTGGCGCTGCAGGCGAACGGCTATCACGTCGTTCTCGCCGGCCGCCATAGGGCCAAGCTGGAAGACACCATCAAGAAGGCGAAGGCCGGCGGCGGCGAAATGCGCGCGGTTCCAACCGATATCTCTGACCCGCTGGCGGTCAAGGCGTTATTCCATGCCGCCGACCAGGCTTACGGCCGGCTTGATGTGCTGTTCAACAACGCCGGCATCGGCGCGCCGGTGAAGCCGATGGAGGAACTCACCGCCGACGAATGGCGCAAGGTCGTGAGCGTCAACCTGTCGGGCGTGTTCTATTGCTGCCAGGAAGCTATCAAGCTGATGAAGTCGCAGGATCCACAAGGCGGCCGCATCATCAACAACGGCTCGATTTCAGCCCATTCGCCCCGCCCCTGTACCGCGCCCTACACAGCCACCAAGCATGCCATCGCCGGCTTGACGAAATCGATCGCACTCGACGGCCGCAAGTTTAATATCGCCTGCTCGCAGATCGATATCGGAAATGCCGCAACCGAAATGACCGAACCGTTCGTAACGGGCGTCATGCAGGCAGACGGCGTGAAGCGTCCCGAACCGCGCTTCGATGTCGCCCACGTTGCCAGCGCCGTTCTCTACATGGCGAGCCTGCCGCTCGACACGAACGTGCTGAACATGACCATCAAGGCGACGGCCATGCCCTTCGAGGGCCGCGGCTGAGCGCTGTCGGTTTCAGCCCTCGCCAGCTTGTGCCATGGCTGCGTATTCTTCAAACGTGATCGGCCCGCCGGCTTCGGCGACGGCAGGCTTGATGTTATCCGGCAGCACGTCCTGCACGAGGTCGATCCGTTTCCAGCTCGGCATCGGCGGAGTGTGGTCCGCGGTCGGCGCGTACACCGACGTTTCCAGCTTCTTGTGCTTGTGGATGTAGCGGGGGCAGTTGATGAAGATGTCTTTGATCTTCGCCCGCACGACCATCGTGGCCCCGGGAAACTCCGCCATCAGCGGGTCGTCAGCGGCCACCTCGGCGCGGGCCTGGACGCGCAGGCGGTGCGGCGTCTCGAAATCGATGAACAGCATGCCGATCTCGCCGGTCTGCGAGGCATTTCCCATCGACAGGAACATGCCGTTGCCGTCGTAGGCCGGGAACGCAATTGTCTGCGGATCGAGCGCCTTCACGAACCCCGGCGTGCCGCCTTTGTAGGACACCGTCGGCGAACCGTTGGCATCGACGGTCGCCAGGAAGAACATGTCGCGGCTCTCGATAAAGCCCTGGTCTTCCGGCGTCAGGGAGTCGTGAACAATGAGCTCCACGACCCGGTCGGCGAGCGGCCGCGTGCCGAACGCGTCCTGAAGTTTGCGCTGTGCGTCGCTGTAGAATTCTGTCATCGGCGTTGCCCCGTGGGTTTGATGTCGGATTTTGGCGGCCCCGTTGAACAAGGCGCTCACCAGTCTTGGACGATTGATCGAGCCTACTTCGACAGTTTCGCGGTAGCCCGCGACGTTACATCGAGGCGCGCCAGACAGTTTTCGACGGCTTCCGTTCCGCTGCGGCACTCAACGACGTCGTTGACAAGGAACGAGCCGATGTCGTCGCACTTGACCTTGCCCAGTTCGAAGAGCTTGACAATTCGCTTCTGCTTGCGCAGCGGTGCCAGGTCGACGAAGAAGCGCTGATCGACGATGCCGTCGGTCTTGAACAGCACCAAGTCGAGCTTGAGCGTATCGAATTCCGAATCCGTCTCGTTGTTGACGACGACATAGATCCTGCAGCCGGTATCGATCGACTCCAGTTTGTTGAGTTCCACCGAGATCGGCGTATCGCTTTCCGATTGGGCTTCCGCAATGGCGGGCGCGAAAGCCAGTACAAGCCCGGCACAAATCGCCCCGGTGAACCGGCGGGCGCTGAAAAACATGCCGGACGCTGCAAGCTTGTTCCAGATCTTCACACTGACATCCTCCCGAAACGTGTTCTGTAGAGATGGCTCGTTCTTGGCCAGAGTTTTCAAGATGATGCGTTAACCCGGCAAAGCCGTTGTCTGCAATATCCCTCTGAACTCTTCGTGTCGATACGGGACGCCGTGCGGCCCTTGAGCGTCGATTTGCCGTCCTTGGGCAACTTCCCCCCCGAAATTCGGGAATTATCGGAAATGACAGACTGGCGAAATCCGCGATAACTTAGAACTGTGTGCACGGTATGATCGAGGTCGGTTCGGCGTGGGATGGTTGATTAAGGCGCTGCCGCGAGCGAAATTCACGATCTGGATTGCACGGGCAAGACTTGGAATCCGTTGCCCCTTATGGTTTTCGAAACTCGCTCAGGGGCCGGATTCGATCCCAGGCGAACTCCGCGGATAGGGACTCCAGCGAGAACACGAAATGAACCAGCGCGCTGCACATTTGCGCGTTACTTGAACGCGCACGCTTGGCGACCATCGGGTCGCCCGAGGCGCAAACGGAGCAGGATTGCGGCATAAACCGCAATTGCAACAGGCGTGGCAGCGCTCTAGAACTCCGGACTCGATAACGGCGGTAGGAGAATAACGTGGCAGAGTCGACGACAAAATTTGTTATTGCGCAGGCAGCCGAGCCCGCGGCCATTCCGGGATCGCCGGCAGATGCCGTTGCTGTTCCCGCCCCCGCCGATGCTGCCGCGGCGCCTGCAATGGCGCCCGCGCCTGCGATTGACGCAGTTCCCATCGAGGTGACAGTCGACTCCCATCCCGCATTCTTGCCGAGCGAACTGTTGGGATACGACCTGCAACAGGCCTACGAGATCGTCGAAAAGGGTGGTCCGGTCGTCGTCATCCTGCTGCTCCTGTCCGTGGTCGCGGTGGCGGTCACGCTTGTGAAGCTGTTCCAGTTCACCTGGCTCCGCGTCGGTGTGACAGGTGTGACAAACCGGGCTCTCGATCTGTGGGTCGCCGGACGCCACCAGGACGCCTACGCCGCCGCTTCGACGTCCTCCTCGCCGACCGCAGTCGTGTTGACCCACGGCATGCGCGGCCTCATTACCGGGGTCGAAGAGCGCACCGTCCGAGAGGACAGTGAGCGCGTCGCCTTGGCCCAGCTCTCGGGCCTTCGCTCCTACATGCGTGTCCTCGATTCCACGGTTCAGATCGCCCCGCTGCTCGGGCTCTTCGGTACCGTGCTCGGCATGATCTCCGCCTTCCAGGCGCTACAGAACGCCGGCTCCGAAGCCGATCCGACCGTACTTGCGGGCGGCATCTGGGTCGCACTTCTGACGACGGCTGTCGGCCTCTCCATCGCCATTCCGATGGCTTTCGTGAATTCCTGGTTCGAGGGCCGCATCGAGCACGAAAAGGAAAACATCGAAGGCGCTCTAACGAGCTTGTTTACGCGGCGTGCAACTGAAGGCCTGCGCCCTGCGATGCCCGCCAACGATATCGGGGGCCGGGTGGCGCATGCAGCTGAGTGATTGGCAACGCAAGAGGTCGACGATCGGACTGACGCCGCTGATCGACGTCGTCTTTCTTCTGCTCATCTTCTTCATGCTGGCCTCGACCTTTCTGAAGTTCTCGGCCGTGCCGGTGTCGGGCGCGCGCGCAGGCGGAGCCACCGGCAGCCTGAGCGAGATCGCGCTGATTAAGCTGCGTGGCATCGAGGACATCAGGGTCAACGGCGTCGGCATCAAACTGGACGGCCTGCAAGGCCAGATTGCCGAACTCGTCACAAAGGGCGTGACGCGGGCCGTGCTGCAGCCCGTCGAGGGCGCCAAGGTCCAGGACCTCGTCAAGGTCCTCGAGCTCACCCGCAAGACCGCGCTGAAAAGTGTTGTGGTCGTGCGCTGAACCTGGAATTCCGTTGAAGGACGAGCCTCTTAAATGCGATTGCGTGCAGTACAGGTGAAGAAGCAACCGGCGGAGAACATGATTCCGCTGATCAATATTGTCTTCCTGATATTGATATTCTTCCTCGTTGCGAGCGCCTTGCGTCCATTCAGCGACCGCGAGGTTCGTCTGGCTGAATCTTCTGAAGCGAAAAGTCCGGGTGCTGGAACCCGCATGGCAGTCCTTCGCGAGGACGGTTCGATCTTCGTCAGCGGCGCTCGAGTCAGCCAGGAGCAGCTTCAAATCCAGCTTGCTGAATGGGCCAAAGACGACCCCAGCCGGGGCGTCACTCTGGTCGCCGACCGCGACATGGACGCCGGCGCGCTGATCGCCATCGTGACGTCTGCCAATGTCGCCGGCGTTCGCGACGTCAAACTTCTCACCCGGAAGGCACGCTGAACGACATGCGGATCGGGCTTCGACATTGGCTGATTGCGGGAGTGTTGGCGGTGGCCCTCAATGCCGCTGTGATCCTCTTCATCTCGATGCAGGAGAACTCCGCCGATGCCGCCACCATGGATTCCGGTCCGCAAATCGAGATGGCCGATTCCCTTGCCGGCATCCTGGGCGAGCCCCTCGAAGTCTCCGAGATCCAGCCCGAGAGGATCGATGAGATCGAGCCCGAGCCCGAAGTCCTCGAGACTTCGGAGCCGGTCGAACTCGCAGCAACCGCGCCCGTCGTACTACCAGAGAATGTGCAGTCGCTCGAAGCCATCCCGGTCGCACCGACGACGGAATTGAAGACGACGGAGCCGGCCCCGGTGCTGACGCCAGTCACACCGGAAAAAATCGAGACGAAAGAAGAAGTAGAAAAAGTCGAGCCGCCGAAAAAGACCAAGAAGACGAAAACAAAGAAACCGACCAAGACCAAGCGCACCACCAAGACGCGCGGCGACGGGAAAAAGGGCCAGGCGGGAAAATCGAAGACCGGACGGGCCAGCGCGGCCGCCGTCGCCGGATACAGCTCGCAGGTTCGCAGCAGAATTGCTTCCGCAGCCCGGCGCGCTGCCAGAGGCAAAGGCAGCGTCCGCGTCACGGTCCGAATTTCGGCGTCCGGATCTGCGTCCGTCAGCGTCTCCGGCCCGTCCGCCTTGTCGGGTGCCGTCCGTTCCGCGGTCAGCGGGACATCCTTCCCCCGACCGCCGGCCGGCATGGGTGCGAAATCCTACACCGTCACCATTTCCTTCCGCTGAGCCGCACCTGGACGACGCAACTCTCCCTGCAAATTTTCCCGGTAATTCAGCCGGCTATTCCCGCTCCCGACATTTACTGGGAATAATTCCCAGTAAATGTTGCGGCCTGGCAACTCATGCCATTCAACCCGATTCGTTCTCCCCGGAAATGCTTCCAAATCGGTGGTCAGCCCCGTCGAATTACAGGACAAGATAAGCAACACTGTAACGCATACGGCATGTCGAAGAGATCGGGTGGGATGGGATGAGCGAGTTTAGAAATTTTCGCCTTGCGGCGCTTGCGACTGCCGCAATTCTGGTTGGAGCAGGTAACATTGCGCATGCCCAGGAAGTTCTTGAAGGCATCGTTATCGATATTCCCGCAGCTCCCGGCGGTGGCACGATACCGATCGACAAAGTACCTGGCGGCGTAACTGTCATCGACAGCGAGACGATTTCCGGCAACACGCGCACCGACATACAGGACGTTCTCTCCAAGAAGGTGCCGGGCGTTCTGCTGATCGACGCGGGCGGCTCCAACATTCGCTCCCAGCTCGATTATCGCGGCTTTGGAGCAGGTTCCATCACCGGCTTCCCGCAGGGCCTTGCCGTCTATCAGAGTGGCATCCGCATCAACGAGGTGTTTGGCGATGTCGTCAACTGGGACCTCGTTCCCACCAATGGCATATCTGGCCTGACCGTCGTCAGCGGCAATCCCGTCTACGGGTTGAACGCGCTCGGCGGCGCCGCCGTCATTCGAATGAAGGACGGTTTCGAATTCCAGGGCGTCGAGATTGAATCGAAGTTCGGATCGTTCGGCTACAAGGAGATCGGCACTCAGATCGGCATCACCAGTGGGCCGTGGGCACTCTACTTTGCCGGCCAGCACATCGCTGAAGACGGCTGGCGTGACTTCTCGCCCGCCGAAGTCGACCGAATGTACGCTGACATCGGAGCCAAGGGGTCGAAGGTGGAAGCCCATTTCAATCTCACCTGGGCGAAAAGCTCCGCCGGGGTGACGGCTGCAACTCCTGAAGATCTGCTCAACATCGGCTATGAGCGGACTTTCACTTCGCCCCAGGTCACCGACCTCGAAGTCCTCATGCCGTCTGTCAATGCCAAGGTTGACGTCACTGAAACGCTGACGGTGTCCGGCCTCGCCTACTATCGCCGCCTCAAGTCGTCAGTGATCGATGGCAACGTCCTGGAAGCGGAGGGTTGCGGAGAAGTGGCCGCGGAAGCACTCGGTTTCGATGCCGATAATCTGACGCCCGGCCAGCAGGCCGATGTAAACCTGGCACTGGCGAACAACGCGCTGAATGACGAAAACGTCTGCGCCGAAGAAGGCGTGGAGGGAGATACGCCTGCCAGTTTGGCTCTCGAAGCGCTTGGTAAAGCAAATGGCCAATTGGTCGAGGAGGACGATGTCGGCGATGAACCTTTTGGCGTAATCGACCGCATCAACCAGAAGGCGGAGAGCTGGGGCACCTCCTTCCAGGCTGTCGAGAAACGCGAGCTGTTCAATCGCCCGAACCAGTTTCTGGTCGGGGTCAGCTATGACAAGGGATCGGTCCGCTACAAGACAGCTTCCGAGATTGGAGAGCTAGGCGACCGCTTTGTCGTCAACGGCTCCGGGATCACCATCACGGAACCCGATGATTTTACGGGACGCGACGTAGATGTCGAAACCGAGTACGCAGGCGTCTATTTCACCAACACGTTGGACGTGACCGATGCGCTTGCTGTTACCGTCGGGGGTCGTTTCAATTATGCAAGCGTCGATCTTGTCGACCTGACCGGCGAATTCGATGGCATTACCTCGAGCCATTCCTTCGAGCGGTTCAACCCCAACGTCGGTGCCACCTACAAATTTATGCCGGGCTTCCAAGTGTACGCGGGATACTCGGAAGCTAACCGCGCACCGACACCGGCCGAACTGGCTTGCGCCAATCCGGACAACCCCTGCCCGATCGAAAGCTTCCTCACCGATGACCCGCCGCTCGATCAGGTCGTCTCGCGCTCTGTCGAGGCAGGCATTCGTGGCGAGCTCAACTCCAACGCGGGCGACCAGAAATTCACCTATGGGGTCGGTTACTTCCGCACGTTGAACGAGAATGACATCCTGTTCGTGAACTCCAACGTGACTGGCCGCGGCTTTTTCTTCAATGGCGGCGACACGCTCCGCCAGGGTATCGAGGCCCGGGCGACGTATGAATGGCGCGAGCGCCTGTCGATCTACGCCGGTTATGCCTACATCCGAGCGACGTTCGAGGATGCCTTGGAGTTCCAGTCGCCGGCCCACCCTCTTGCTGGACCGTGTTCGGACGGCGGCGACGATGTTTGCATCCAGGTGACGCCGGGCGACCGCCTCACCAACGTGCCCGAGCATCGCTTCAAGGCTGGGTTCGAATACATGATCACGCAGAAGTGGATGTTCGGCGCCGACCTCATCGCCTCCAGCGGCCAGTACCACCTTGGCGACGAGATCAACGTTCTACCGAAAGTCGGCGGTTACACCCGGGTCGATCTGAAAACGACTTACCAGGTTACCGATCAGGTCGAGGTGTTCGGTATTGTCAACAACGTCTTCGACCGGCGCTACGGCCTGTTCGGCACATTGTTCGAAGCCGATGAAGCCCCAACCGAGCCGGTCGGGCCGAACTTCCAGTTCAACAATCCTCGCTCCATCGTGCCCGCCGCTCCGGTTGCGGCCTACGGCGGTGTCAAGGTTCGGTTCTGACGGCGCTGGAAGTCGATTATTGCACTTTGGTTGAAATCGTGGCGCTCTGAGCCGGTCGTTTGCTTTCCTGCAATACTTTTCAGCTTTACTACTGATCGAGCGCCAGGATTTTTGTTATGCGTATCCGGCGCAAATGGGCGTGATGGCCTGCTCCAGGGGCGGAAACGCCCGCCGAGACGGCCATCACGCTTTCCTTTTTCGGACCTTGTCGTGCCGTGCCCCATCCTGCTGCGCCCCGTTGGGGCCCGGGTACAGCAATAGCCCCACCAGCGGAACGATCAGTTGATACGGCAGGAATCCGACGATCCGGTAGAGCCCTGCGTTGACGACGCCGGGCACGATCACCGCATGGCCGAGGCGATAGCCGCGATAGATGCTGGCGGCAACGCTCTCAGGTGACATCCACGGCAACAGGTATCGATAAAGCGCGCGGTGATCGCTATCCAGAGCCTCGTGAAATTCGGTCCTTACCGGCCCAGGTGCCACACAACTGATGCGCACGCCGCGCCCACGCACTTCGTGCGCCAGCGCCCGCGTCAACGAGATTACGTAGGCTTTGCTGGCATAATAGGCGCTCTGATATGGACCCGGCATCAACCCTCCAAGCGACGAAACGTTGATAATTCCGCCGCGTCCCCTGTCGAGCATTCCCGGCAGCACGTGACGCGTCAGCCGCGTCGGCGCCTGAACGTTGAGGTCGACGACGTTCGCGATCGAGGCTGGATCCTGAAGGATGAATTCTCCCCCGATCCCCGCTCCGGCATTGTTCACAAGGATTTCGAGATAGCAGTTGTGCTCGCCGAGCCGGGCTTCGATGATTTGCGCGGCCGCCGGATCGGTGATGTCGCAACGGATGGCCAAGGCGGCTTGGCCGGTTCGTTCTTGAACGCTTTCAACGGCAGCTGCGAGCTGACCGGCGTCACGGGCAACAAGCGCAACCGTTCGGCCGGCCAACGCGAAGCGGATGGCGATCGCCAGACCTATCCCCCGCGACCCGCCCGTCACGACGACAGCCGGCGTTTTCCCGTCGATGGCGTCGATGGCGACCTGTTCGACCTGCCTTCTGCGGCCGATCCATCGATCGGCTAAATACTGATAGACCACGTGACCGCAGCCCCCCGCTGTTTGGCGATGCCCGAGACCCTACATCCTTACGCTTCACTGGGATAAAACAAAACAGTGGCTGCGTTAGCGCCGCTCAGATTATTGCAACAGGCGACGAATCCTTGCGGGCGGCCCATGCGACGGATGTCGCTACAACACCATCGCACACAGAGCATGGCGGCTCCGCGCATCGCCCGTTCCAGCCCTGCCCCCGCCGCTCTCGACCTGCTCCGGCGGTTGATCCTCATCAACGCGATCGCACGTGAGTTCCGCTGAGCTGTCAGCCTCGGACCACCAGACAAGTTTGCAATAGCTCCAGCAGGCACTACCGTTAAGACTCCGATTCAACCGACGAACGCGCGCCAAAGCGACCGTTGGCTGACAACAGATGTTTGGCGTACGTTCGAAGATGTTCAAGGCAGCGAGTAAGGGCTGGCATGCCGGATCACCCAGTAGAAGACCCTTTCAATCAGCCAGCCCAGCTTGATTTGGGTATCGCAGGATTGAGGTGCGGGCCGGACTCATCAGCGCTGCAGGTCCACAGCGCCGTGGAACTTCCCTTCTGTACGCTGCGCTCTTATTCGATTGCAGGCCGGACCGGGACCGGCGCCGCCCTCGTGGTCCCACCCCTTTCAGGCCATTTTCCAGTCCTGTTCCGCGACTTCGTTCTGGGGGTTTTGCAGCACCGCAACGTCCATGTGGCCGAGTGGAAAAACGCGCGTCACGTCAGCCTCGAAAACGGGCCGTTCGGCTTTGAGCACAACATCGAATACATCGTGCGCATGATCGAGGCCCTCGGGCCGGACCTGAATGTCATCGGCATCTGTCAGTCCGCAGTCCCTGCCCTGGCGGCGGTGTCGGTCTTAAGCGAGAAGAAAAGCGCCCTGGCGCCGCACGCCCTGGTCCTCTTGGGAGGGGCGATAGACCCCATGGCCAACCCCACGCGGGTCGTCGCTCTTCTGCGCGAACGCAGTCTGGAGTGGTTCTACGTCAACGTCATTCAGCGGGTTACGTCGCAGTGTGCCGGCAAAGGCCGCCTCGTCTACCCCGCCCATATCCAGTTGACCGGCCTCCTGGGTTATCTGACGCGACACGTGCAGGAAGGCCGGGAGCTTTCAAGGAAACTCACTCACGACGACGGCTCGGACCCGAAATCGTTTCCCTTCCTGAGGCTGTACACCGCCATCATGGATTTGCCAGTCGAGCTGTTTATGGAGAACATCGAGACGGTCTATCACGAGCGTAGGATTCTCGATGGCAGGCTCACGTATCGGGGCGAGACGGTGCGGCCCGAAGCAATCGAGGCGACGGCCCTGATGACGATCGAGGGGCTCGAGGACGACATCGCGGCCCCAGGCCAGACCTTTGCCGCCCATAGGATCTGCCGCAACATACCTGGCGGGCGTCGTAAGCATTTCGTGGTCGCTGATGCCGGGCATTTTTCTCTGTTTCACGGCGACAGGTTTCGCGCCGACGTCCTGCCTCAGATCGACCGCTTCATCACATCTCTCTCCACGCATGCAGCCGAGTGAACGACGCCGGCTTGAGCCCTTCGACACCACGCCACCGGCGGAGGACGAGACGGCGTCACAGTCGTTGCTTTTCCTCACCGTGTCCGCAGTAGTTCCTCGAGGAACTCACGGGCTTCAGCAGAAATTCGGTTTTCTGCGGGATCGGCTGAAAGGGCCAGGGTGATCGCCTCGCGCACTTCAGGCGGCATCTTTTCCTCGCGGGCACCGACGGCGAAAGGCGTGGCATATTTCGCCGGCTCTGCGATTGCCGAGAAGATGTCCCAGCTGAAGGCGGGCTCGTCGAGCGTGCCGCGCACCCTGAGCGGAATCGGAAGATGCAACGGCGGCGGCTTCAGGCTCATTTGTACGTGCTGGTCGATTCGTTGCGATACGAGGCCGATCGAACCGCTTGAAGCGATATCGACTTCAGGTCCTGTCAGGCTGAGATCCTCGGAGGTTTTGAGGACGCCTTGGCGTACAGCAAAGCTCGCCTTCACTTTATCGAATCGCGTTGTCCTCGAGGGATCATAGGGCTGCGCAGCGCCGAAACTCAGGATCGCGCGACGCAGATCATATCCGATGATTGCCCCCTTTTCGGCGGCCATCGTCGCCGAGCCGTCCAATGATCCGACGAGTTCGCGCATGCTGCCGCCGCTACCGGAAACCGTCATATCGATGTCGCCGACTCCTGTCATAAGGCGCTGTTCCAGCAGTTGGGAGACGAACGCGTCAAGCGACAGCCGCTCGAGCTTGAGCCTGACGTCGGATTGAAGCGGTCCATTGGCCAGGTCCAAGTCGACTCGTCCGCTGACACTCCCGTTATCGAGTTCGATTTTTCTGAGCAGTAATTCGAGCCGGCTGGGATTTGACGTCAGCTCCAGCTGGCCGTTCCTGAGCGGTAGCTTTTTGAACTTGATCTCATCGGCCTGGATCGACAGGGCGACGTCCATATGCGGGAATTCGGTCAGCGTGAATGGCTCTGTGCTCCAGCCATCCGGCGATGTAATCGCCGCCTGCTGGAAACTGCGCCTCGGCGACGTGGCACGCTTGAGCGATCCGACGAGACTGTCCCACGGCGTTGGTATCGTCGCGTGCCGTTCCAGAGGTTCGAGACTGAAGGCCGCCCGTCTCGCGGTCGCCGGCAGAAGTGCATCGAGGTCGAGCTTGCCCGATGTCACTCGCGCCTTGATTTCCGGGCGCTCTTCCTCGATCGAAATGTTCCCGACGACGATCCCGGACATCGCGTCGAGAGTTAGTTTTGCCGGGCTCAGCGACATCCGCCGCAGTGAACTCGTCACCTTGCCTTCGAGCGCCACGGTGCGGCCCAGGTCCGCTCCCCCCGCGTCGACCTGCGAGACTTCGAGCAGCCGGTCGAGCTTATCTGATTTGGCGTTCACCCAGCCCTTGAACTGGCCGACCGGCTGGGTTGCGAATTGACCGTCAATACTAGCTTGGAGGTAATCGGCATCGAACTTCAGTGCGATTTGCGATGACGTTCCATCTGCCAGAGCGAAAACGTCGCCAACACTGCCGTCTACAGAGACAGGTTCGCCCTGCGCCTTCAATGTCCCCTTGAAGGAAATTCCGTTTCCTTCGCTGTTCCGGACCACCTCGCCTGTCACGTCATCGAGGTTGACCGTCGGGACGGAAGGTGCCCCTTCGATTGCGATTGACCCGTTTGAAACGATCATTTTCTGCGGGATGCCGCCGGCTTTGACCTCGCCATCGGCGATCCGCACAAGCAGCGGCTCTCCCGATCGCAATTGCAGGTGTGGACGATCGAATGCAACTTCGGGCACCTCGAACTGCCAGTTCCACACATCGAGAATCTGGATCGAAATGTCGACGCCGTCCGCCGAGAACGGACGCGCATCTGCCTTATCGGGCGGGCCGGAAAGGGCGACCTTCTCAAGGTGCAAACGGATATCGGGGCGCAGAAGCAGTCTTGTATTGCCGCCGACGGTAAGATCGCGTCCGGTCTTCTCCTTCACCACCCGGATCAGATAGTCCCTGGCGAGCCATCCCGGCGGCGAGACGAAGGTCGCCAGCCCCACCACGACGACAACACCGATCAGTCCTGCCGTGAGATAAGCGGCCAACCGGAGCGCTGCGACCGCGGTGTTCTTGCGAGGGGGCTTGGTGTCGGAATTCGATAGGTCAGCCATTGGGTCACCGCCGTTTGGGAAAGCCTTGTGTCCTCGGCGGGCTCGCCATTCCAGGCAAGCCGTAACCTGCTCGCTTGACCCGGGACCCCGCTTTTGGGCACTTATGCACTGCGCTGCGTCGATGCATTTTGATCCCGGTCAAACATAAAGAACCGGGTACACCATCAGACTATTTCCGTCATGTACCGTGCGCAGCATAACATGCTTGGGCGAGGTGCGCCGCCAGAGCGGCCGCCGACCACGGTCTTTCCTTGGAAGTGATTTGAAGGACACAAGCTCATGCGGAAACAAGCGGTACCATCGCGCCATTTGGATCGCCGGCAGTTTGTCGGCACAGGCTGTTCGGCTCTGGCCATGCCGGCTCTCGCTTGCCTTCTCCCCACTTCGGCAAGTGCGCAGTCGGTTGCGATGCCACCCGATCCACTGGAAGATTGGCGCCAGCTCGGCCGGCTGACTGCCAAGGCAGCTAATCTGGGGATTTCCGTGCCGCGAATGTCGGCCCGCATCGATATTGCCGATGGGCGCGATTACACGCAGATCATGCCGGCGGCCGTTGAACTGATCGAAAGCCTGGAAACCTCCGTGCCGCTCACGACGCCGCCCCCAGGTGAGGTGGAAAAGCTCATCGATGAAGCCGACAGCCTGTTGCGGCGGGTGCATCAGGCCGAGCGCAACCTTCCTGACCCCCGCGAGACGGGGCTGGGAATATCGACGAAGGCTGTCCGTCCGTCGTTCGAGAGCGTGAAGGACGAGTACCGCACTCTTTTCGAGACCTGCGTCGTGCGCGAGAAAGACCGTTCGACCGTCAATTGGTACATTTCCCAGATCTTGAAGGAAGGCAGCCAGAAGCGATGGTACGCGGCTGCTCAAGGCGCCTGCTGCCCGTGGTACTTCGTGTCTATCATCCATGCCATGGAAGCTGCCTTCAACTTCCGGTCCCATCTGCACAACGGTGACTCGCTGTCCAGCCGGACCTGGCAGGTCCCTAAGGGCCGCCCGAAAGTTTGGAATCCCCCCAGCGATTGGGAATCGAGTGCCATCGATGCCTTGGACTACGACGGCTTCGTGGACGTCTCGGATTGGTCGCTTGAAAGGACGCTCTACCGTTGGGAACTATACAACGGCGTCCGCAGCCGCGCGAACGGTATCAACACACCCTACTTGTGGAGTTTCTCGAACCACTATTCCAAGGGCAAATTCGTCGCCGATAACGTCTGGGACCCGAATGCCGTTTCCAAGCAATGCGGTGCGGCCGTCATGCTGAAGGTCCTGGCCGAACGCGACCTGGTCCGCATCCCTTCGGCATAGCGGCGCTTCGCTTGGCGCCGTGGCTATGTCGCAGGCGCCAAACTGCCAATGGCGCCCCGCTCATGTTCCCGCGAAGGCGAGGCCGACCGCCGACTGCGCCTCGCGGACCCGGTCGCAATCGCTGCTGTCCATTCCGGACCCATCGACGGCGACCAGTTCCCGGCATGCGTCGTCGAATGCTTCCGCTGAATCCTGCAGCCCCGAACTCGGCGTCAGATGGGCGACGAGGGCCCGGTAGGCGATCCGGCCTAACTTGTTGCGGCCGATACCCTTCACGACGCGTCCGCGGTGCCGTCCGCCCTCGGATATCAGGAAGGCGAATTTGTTGAAGATTCCACTGTTGAAATGCACGCATCCTGTGAAGTAGTCGCGTGTCGTTTCACAGATTGGGTCTTCCCTGGTGACATAGTCGTCGTAGTGATCGGGTTGACCTCTGTTATCGTGTGCGTAGGGCTTGTTGCGGTCGAAAAGCGACTTGCCGTCGACATCGATCATGTTGGGGTTAGCCATGTTGCGGATGGCGGACGTCCTTGCGTACCCGGGGATCTTTTCACCCAGCACCCAGTTTGCTTCACCCGGATTTTCCTGGAACTCGATCAGCGTTCCCAGGATATCGGCCAGCGACTCGTTCACCGCCCCGGATTCGTCAGCATATGTCAGATCGGCCTCGGCGCTGATGACGCCGTGCGTCATCTCGTGGCCGACCACGTCGAGTGCCGCCGGCGTGGAAACGCCATAAACCATCGCTCCCGATCCCGGACAATCGAAGGTTTGCCCGGTGCACCAGTAGGCATTCGTAGATTCGCCGTATTGCACGTAGGCCGACAACAGTTCTTCTTCACCCAGTTCGAGGATTCCGGTGCGTCCAAAGTTGCGCGAGTAGAATTCACCGACACGGCCCGCGTTGAGGTAGGCGTTGCTGGCATCATCGGGAAGCGGCTCGTGTCGTTCTCCTGAAACATCATCGACGAGCTTGACGCCCGGAAACAGGAACCCCCTGTTCAGATCGTAGACCTGGCGCGGCATCATCCAGCGCTGGTCGGAATGAAAATAGAGAACCTCGCCGGTTTCCGCGTCGACGAAGATGCGGAACTGGTCGATTCTGGTCAGCCAACTCAGCCGCGTGGTCTGCTTCGCCCTCGCCGCCGCCTTCCTTCCTCGCACCAGGGCCGGATCGTAGATGACGAGTTCGGCTTCAGCAGCTGCCGTCTCGAACCCCGCCCGCAGACGGTCCAACGACTTGCGATCCTTATCTGAGGCCAGCAATTCGCGCAGCCGCTCGCGGGCCGCGAAGATCGCGCGCTCCTTCGTAATGGATGGCGTCGTCGATCCGACATCGACCAGTGAAAACGTCGTCGTGAACTGCGTCACGGCAAGCGACGGGCTGACGTGCACGCGGCCGGACGAACCGAACACGGGGATGCCGTCGATACGCTGCTCGACATGAACGATGCTCTGCCCCTTGAAGTCAGGATCCCGGCGGACCCTGAGCGCCACGACTTTCGACCGGTCGCTCGCCGTGGCGAATGCAGCCGACAACTCGCCGGTCCGGAAGAAGGCTTCGGTTGTCTTGATGATGTCGTCGTCGCTTGGTTGCCCGGAAGCATCGCGCGAGGCGCCGAGCGTCACCTCGGGATCGACGCTGGGCCGCAATCCCCTGACCTTGACCGGCAGCCCGGTCACCGGGTCGACGCGAATCCTCAGCGCGGGATTTTTCGACCTCGCCTCCTGAACGATTTGCTCGACGGAGCGCGGCTTCGAGGAGGCGCCTCCCTCCTGCGCAAGCGCTGCTGCCGCGTGCAGGAGTGCTACCGCACCCGTCACGGCGATGGCATAGCTGAAGATGCTTCTCATAATCGGACTCCCGGGCCGGCAACAAAACGATTCATCGAAGACGCTGTAGTATGCGGCGATCGCTAATTCCCGATCCGAACGCCACGCCAAAGGCACGCTACTGACAGGGGAACGGCTCATGCAGAAGTGGGCTCGCGGCGATCAGCATCGTTCCTTGCCATGTCGCTATAAGCTCGCTGACACCGTTGCGCTGCAGCGCCGTTTCGAACGTCCCGGTTTCATCGCTCCAGGCCATACGCAAGACATCAAGGTCGCTGCGCATGACGCCACCGACAAGGCGCTTGTCGCTCGCGTCGTAGGAAGCCCGCCCGCTACCGTTAAGGTCGATTCTCGGCCAACACCTCTCTGTGTTGTCGACGATTCCATCGCCGTTGAGATCGACCGAAATCGTTCCGCCATACCGGCCGCCCTCGAGCGCGATGAGATCGTCCTTGAATACAGCAAGATCGGCAGCGTCCACCTTTCCGTCCTCGTTGAGATCGGCAAGCCGGCTCAGATGCCGGCCGGAAAGTTCAGCTACGGCAGATAGTGCGTCGATTGCCGGTGCGGATCCGCTCGCCGTATCCGGCACAGCCGACCGCTTGATGATGCCCATTACCTCTTCCGGCGTCTTCGTCTTGTCCAGTTCGAACAAAATTGCCGCCAGTGCCGTGACGTGGGGGGCGGCTTGCGAGGTGCCGCTGCAGGCACCGTATGGCTTGGATTGCGAAGCCAGCGTGCTCATGACATCGACGCCCGGCGCGCTGACATGCCCTCCGATGTTCGAAAACCCTGCGCGACGATTGTCGCGATCATGAGCTTCGACGACGATGATGTTGCGGCTGGGCTTGAAGTAGGCCGTACTGTGAAGCGCCGCGAATGCGAAGGGTGAAGCGAGTTTGGCGCTCAGAGGTAGTGCCGCGCCCTCCGAGTCGTTTCCGGCAGCGGCCACGAAAAGCACCTGGGTGTTCACGCGGTCGACGAGGTATTGGATGAAGTTCGCGTGTTGCTGCACCTGGTTGCGGACACTCAGGTCTGTCGTCGGGTCGGAGGCGCTGATCCGGCGCACCCATCCCCAATTGTAGGCGAGGCTGACGTTGACGACGCGCCTCTCGTCGGGCGCCAGCGGAAACGCGTCGAAATATTCGCCCAGGTCGCGAATGACATCCGCGAAATACGACAGGTGAAGCTGCGGGCGCTCGGCCCCCTCGAGGGTTCCCTCGAGGAGCAGGTTTCGGCTGATCGGGATGGCATCGAGCCGCGCCTTGGGAATTATGCCGTCGATACCGCTGTCGCCATTTCTGCGCGCTGAGATGATTCCGGCGACATGCGTGCCGTGGCTGCGCGCGCAATCGGCGGGAATGAGCTCAGCTGGAAGTGGGCCTGTCACGTTTTGATAAACTAGCTGAGCATGTTTTCCCAATCCGCTGTCGAGAATGGCAACGGAGGCCGGCGCCTCGACGCCCCGGGCCTTGCGCTCGCGCACCAAGATCGTCCAAACCTGCGGCAGGCGCATCGATTTCAGGCCCCAGTTGCCATCGTTCTTGGCATTGAGGAGCCAGTTCCACTTGACCGGTCCCTGCTCCTGGCGAATTTCCGCATCGGTCGGTGGTGGAATATTCTTGGGGGCGACGGTCGACTGCACGAAGGCCGCGTTGACGGACGGTTCCTCTCTCAGTCGGACGACGATCGACGGCTCCAGCAGCGCCCTGACGCTGCTGCGCTCTTCCGGGGCGATCGTTTGCGCGTCCGGCAGATCCTCTTCGGCGAGTTCGACGTAGAGCGCTCCGAGGCTCGGCACCGCGTCGATGACGTTGAGGTCGAATTTGGAGATCAGCTGCTCGATTTCAACTTCGCGGGTGTTCGCCTTGAGCTGAATAACGACGATCCGGCGATTGACGACCATCTGCTGTTGCTGCTCGCCCTGCGCAACGACGATCTTGCCGGCGGGCGCTGGCGATGGATCGCCGCCATGGTCGGCGGAATTCGCCGGCTCTCCCGCCGCCGCAAGCGCAGAGCTGGCGACGACTCCGGCGTATCTGAGAGTTCGCAGGGAGCCGGACGGGCCGTCGTTCGAACTCTTCTTTTGCGAAGGCACGCTGCGCACTTTTCCGTCCGGGCCGATGATGTAGAGATCGGGCTGCGCCGGAGCCGGAACCGAGCGCGTGCCCGGTTGCGAATCTTTCGAATATTTCTTCTTGAGAATGCTTTTCAGGCGGTCGGCGTCGGTCTCCGCCAGGACAGCACTTGGTGCCACGGCGGCTGCCAGTGTAGCTGCCAGCAATAAGCAACGGACGATCATGGCGCGTACTCCTTCACAGCAAATCGGCTTGGGCTGAGCCGTCCCGTCACGAGACCGAATCGCGACACTCACATCGTAAACACCCTGAGAGTCGATCTCGCATCTTGCAGCTTAATTGCTCCACCAGCCCGTGGCCCAGTTCCACCACGGCACGACGTTTTTCTGATACCACCCCGACCACGTACCTTCTTCAGGCTGCGTTGGTGTCGGCTCAGTCGGCGCAGGCTCGACGGGAGGCGTCGGCGTCGGTGTCGGCTCAGTCGGCGCAGGCTCGACGGGAGGCGTCGGCGTCGGTGTCGGCTCAGTCGGCACAGGCTCGACGGGAGGCGTCGGCGTCGGTGTCGGCTCAGTCGGCGCAGGCTCGACGGGAGGCGTCGGCGTCGGTGTCGGCTCAGTCGGCGCAGGCTCGA